>OLLW01000272.1_pt1 | contig 20958 bp, 14 predicted proteins | sample 1604611 | NCBI WGS metagenome assembly OLLW01 (sample SAMEA104055725, study PRJEB20765) | soil metagenome | biome: Arctic tundra; feature: Polygonal ground; material: soil | place: USA | collected 2011-09 | depth 0-0.5 m | reverse complement strand
AGGGAGCTAGACCTGAGAACAACGTGTCTGGGGTTCGGGGTAGTGCTCTTGGCAGCTGGAACGTGTCTCGCGTGTGGCCCGCGGATCCAGCGGACCAAGGCCGGGCCGACTGCGAGAACGTCGGCTCGACTCAGGAGCAACTGGATTTCATCAATCTGCAAGCATCTCTGCAGAGGCAGTCCGCTGCCCAACAGCTGGTGTCGAACATCCTCAAGAAAGAGCGGCCACCGAACAGGAGATCGTCAAGAACGTCAAGCGAGCGCGCACTAACCCGAAACTCGGCCGCTCACCCGTCCGATATCGCCCTGAATGGGCAGGGGACAAGCGTGGTTCTTGGGGGTCGCCTTACTGCTGCTCGCGTGCGACGCGCACCCGGGCCGCGGGTCACGCTGGTCGGGTCCAGCATCAGTAGTGCTCATTCATACGGCGGATCTGCACTCGCATTTGTTCCCAGAGCCGACGCTGATCAGCGCGACCGATGCGCGGCGCGGGTTAGGGGAGTCAGGCGAAGTCGCAGCCATCGGCGGTTTTGCTCGCATCGCGACGCTGGTGACCCAGATTCGTAACACTAGCGAGCACGCGCTATACCTCGACAGCGGGGATTTGATCGAAGGCACGGATGCCTTCACCGCTTTCGACGGCGAGCCCGAGATGCGCGCCCTGAGCGCCCTGCACGTGGACGCCATCGCACTCGGCAATCACGATCTCGATCCCGGCACTCCGGATTTTGTGGCCAAACATCGGCAGTTCGCGAATTTTCCTGTGCTCGCCGCCAACTACGCCGCGCCGAGCTCAGGCTTGGGAGGCGCGCTTTTGCCCTATCTCGTGCTGGATGCCGGCGGTGTGCGGGTCGGTGTGATCGGCGTCGCCAACGAAACTAGCCCAGGCGGTCTCGCTGCGCCTGATAACACTTACGGTATATCGCTCACGCCAGTCGCCGAAGCCGTTCAAGATGCGATCGACACGCTGCGCCCATCGGTGGACCTGATCGTCGCCATCACACACCTCGGTCTCGATGCCGACGAGGCGATGATCCGCGCCACGAGTGGGCTCGACGTCGTGCTCGGTGGTCATCAGCACTTGACGATCGAGAGCCCGCTCGAGCGCTTCGATTGCGGACCAGCGCTGCGCGCCCAGCGTAGCTGCCACGAGCGGCGCGTGGTCCTCGTGCACTCGGGCGCCTTTGGCCGTTATGTCGGGCGAATCGAGCTAACCCTGTCAGTCAGTGCTGCGCCGGATACGACAGGCGCGCCGGACGGCCTAGAGGTCGCTACTGCGACGCACTCACTGTTGCCAGTTTCGAGTCAAGTTGCCGAAGCGCCGGAGCTCGCCGAGCTGCTCGAGCCCTATCGTAAGCAACTAGCGAGCGCGGGGTTCGACACTCCCGTCGCTTTCGCGCTCGGACCGGTGCCGCGCTATGGTGAGAACGGCGGTGACTCACCGCTCGGTAACCTGATCGCCGACGCGATCCGGGCCCGCGCCGGAAGCAGCGTCGCGCTACTCAACAGTACCGGCATCCGCGCCGATTTACCTCCGGGGGCGCTCACCAAAGCACAGCTCGTCGCTGCGCTGCCCTTCGGAGACACTTTGACCGTACTGACCCTGAGCGGCGCGCAACTGACCGCGCTCTTCGAGAGGCAGGCACAGCTCGCCAGCGGCAGAGCGTGCGAATCCCCGTTTCAAGGCTCTGGGTTCACGCTCAGCATCAGCTGCCGCAGCGGGGCGGCTAGTCACCTGGAGCAACTGCGCGTGGCGGGCGCGCCGGTGTCGCCCTCGGGCACGTACAGCTTGGCGACCACAGACTACCTGGCGGACAGCGGGGCCGGTTTCGAGCCCGCGTCTGGCTTGTCTAGGCGCACCGCCCTCGGGGCCGACCCGCTCGACGTGCTGCTCGAGGCCGTGAGCCATCGACCTGTTTGCGGAAAACCCGCCCTGCCGTGCCTCGACCCCGGCACGCTTCGGGACGGCCGAATCCGCGTTGACCCTGGCTGAGGTCGACACCGGCCAAAAAGTCGGTCGGCGCGCTTGGTAGGTTCACAAAGCTAGGGATTTCTTGCTACATTGGGGGTGGGCGGCCGGCTGACCCGTGATCTGCTCCCGCTGTACGGCGAGGGTTGACCTCGAAAGGTCTGCGCGTATAGTGTCGCGCCGGAAACGGCCTTTCGTAGGAAGAATTAGAAAATGCCACAGGACGCGGACGTCAAAAAAGACGTAATTTCCAAGTATCGCTTGCACGAGTCTGACACCGGTTCGTCGGAAGTGCAGGTAGCCCTCCTCAGCCAGCGTATCGAATACCTGACTGAGCATTTCAAGACGCATAAGAAGGATCACCATTCGCGCCGCGGGCTTCTGAAGCTCGTCGGGCAACGGCGCCGCCTTCTGGACTATCTCAAACGCACCAGCGTCGAGCGTTACCGCACGGTTGTGAGCTCTCTCAGCCTGCGTAAGTAGTACGTCGCAAGCTCTCTCGACCTACACGGCGTAGGTGAGGGAGCTTTCGTCTTTTTGTCTCCCGAGTGCGAGGAGCCTCGTCTTCGACTTCGCTTCGTGTCCCGAACACCTTCTGGAGGTGTTCGAGCCAGGAATCGAGGCTGAAGTTTGGGCGCTCGCGGTCGGCGTCTACCGCACGCAGCGGCTCAATGCGCCAGGGGGCGCTAAACCCATGTTTGTTCGTGAATCCGTTAATATTGGCGGTCGTCTGCTCACGTTTGAGACCGGGCGTCTGGCCAAGTTGGCCCACGGCGCGGTTCTCGTCACTTTCGGGGAGAGCGTCGTGCTCGTCACCTGCGTGTCGAGCGAAGAGCGTCCCGGCCTCGACTTCTTTCCACTGACCTGTGAGTACGTCGAGAAGACGTACGCTGCTGGCAAGATCCCGGGCGGCTTCTTTAAGCGCGAAGGTCGTCTGCGCGATTACGAAGTGCTCACTTCGCGCCTGATGGATCGTCCGCTGCGGCCCTTGTTCCCCAAGGGCTTCAAGAAGGACACCCAAGTCATCGCCACCGTGCTCAGCGCTGACAAGGTCAACCCAACCGACGTGCTGGCCATGACCGGCGCGAGCGCGGCGCTGCACATCTCCGACATCCCGTGGGCTGGGCCGATCGTCGGCATTCGCGTGTCGCGCGTGGACGGCGAGCTGATCGTGTATCCAACGTTCGACCAAGCCGCTGCAGCGGACCTCGATATCACTGTCGCCGTCAGCAAAGACGCGATCATGATGGTCGAAGGTGGCGCTGACGAGTGCAGCGAGAAGGAGCTGATCGACGCGCTGTTTTTCGCGCACGAGCAAGCTCAACCGATCCTCGCGCTAATCGAGAAGATGCGCGCCGCGGTTGGCAAGCCGAAGCGTGAGTTCACGACGCCCACCTTGGACCAGGGGATCGCCAAGCGCGTGGCGGAGCTCGCCGACGCGGAGCTGGGCAAGGCCAGCGTCATCAAAGAGAAGAAGCTGCGCTACGACCAATACGCCGTCATCAAGAAGGCCGTCGTCGAGAAGCTCACTGCTGAGCTCGGTGCCGAGGCCTTCCAAGCTTCCGAGAAGCTGATCAAGGGCGAAATCGAGCATCGCAAGGCAGAGGTCGTGCGCGCCATGGTGCTCGACACCGGTAAGCGCATCGACGGTCGCGACGGCAGGACCATCCGCCCGATCAGCTGCGAAGTGGGGCTCTTGCCCCGCGTGCACGGCTCGGCGCTGTTCCAACGCGGCGAGACGCAAGCCATCGTCACGGCCACGCTCGGCACGGCTACGGACGAACAAAAGATCGACGCGCTCACGGGTGAGTCGTGGAAGCGCTTCATGCTTCATTACAACTTCCCGCCCTTCAGCACCGGCGAAACCAAGCCGATGCGTGGTCCGGGTCGACGCGAGGTCGGTCACGGCGCGCTCGCCGAACGTGCCATGCAGCGCTTGATCCCGTCGCACGACGAGTTCCCGTACACGATCCGCATCGTGAGCGAGATCCTCGAGTCGAACGGCTCGAGCTCGATGGCTTCAGTCTGTGGCGCTTCGCTCAGCTTGATGGACTGCGGTGTTCCGCTGCGTCGCCCGGTGGCTGGTATCGCCATGGGGCTCATCGCAGAAGGTAGCAAGTTCGCCATCTTGAGCGACATCTTGGGCGACGAGGATCACCTCGGCGACATGGACTTCAAGGTCTGTGGCACCGAGAAGGGCATCACCGCGATCCAGATGGACATCAAGATTGCCGGTCTTGGTCGCTCGGTCATGGAGCAGGCGCTCGAGCAGGCGCGTGAAGGCCGCATTCACATCCTGGGTCGTATGCTGGACACGCTGCCGACCGCCCGCACCGACATCAATCGTCATGCGCCGCGCATCACGACGGTCAAGGTGAAGCCGGATCAGATCCGCATCATCATCGGCCCCGGTGGCAAGACCATCAAGGGCATCGTCGAGCAAACGGGCTGCGCGGTCGACGTCAAGGACGACGGTACGGTTTCGATTGCGAGCTCGGATTCCGAGGCCGTCAAGCGCGCGTTGGCGATCATCGAGGGTCTCACCGCGGAGCCCGAGGTCGGTCGCATCTACCACGGCGTCGTGAAGCGCTTGGTCGACTTCGGCGCGTTCGTCGAGATCTTGCCGAACAACGAGGCGCTCTTGCACGTGTCCGAAATCGCACACGAGCGCATCGAGTCGCCCGGCGACGTACTCAAAGAAGGCGAAGAGATCGACGTCAAGGTCATCAGCGTCGAACGCGACGGCAAGGTCCGCCTGACCCGCCGCGAGCTCTTGCCGTTCCCCGAGGGCGACGAGGGCGAAGCTGCCAAAGAGCGCATCGCGCGTTCACGCGAGGCGGGCCCGCCGCAACGCGGTCCGCGCCGTGACGGCCCCCCAGGCCGCGGCGGCGACCGTGATCGCGGTCCGCGTCGTCGCTGAGCTTCTCGTAGCTCGGTGGTGTCGAACGGCCGGGACGAAAGTCTCGGCCGTTTGGCATTTGAGCACCTGGGTCGTTATGCTCGGCGTCGCATGACACGCTATGCAGCATTCGTCCGCGGCGTCAGTCCGATGAACCTGAAGATGCCCATGCTCAAGAAAGCATTGGAAGGTGGCGGATTTTCGGACGTGAAGACTCTGCTCGCCAGCGGCAATGTAGTCTTTGCCGGGCCGCGCTTGGTGGAGGCAACGGTGGCGCGCAAGGTCGAAGCGGCCATCGAGCATGCCGTGGGCAAGAAGTTCCCGGTCATCGTGCGTACGATTGCCGAGCTCGAGGCGTTGATCGAGGCCGATCCGTTCAAAGCATTTCGACTGCCGGCGGGCTCCAAGCGGGTGGTCACGTTTCTGCGCGCGGTACCCAAGACCCAGCTCGCGTTGCCCATCGAACGCGACGGCGCGCGCATCCTGAAGCTACACGGCCGCGAGCTTCTGAGCGCCTACGTCGTGAGCAACAAAGGCCCAGTCTTCATGAACATCATCGAAAAAGCCTGCGGCAAGGACATCACCACGCGCACCTGGGACACTGTCCAAAAGGTGGCCCGCGCGGGCGGCGCAGTAGGGCGGTGACGTCGAAACTAGGTCACCATTTGCCGGTATTGGGCATGGAAAGCCAAGGCTCGGCGGGCGCCAGGGCTGGGCCGGCTTGCAAGAGCTCGATCGAAATGTTGTCGGGCGAGCGGACGAAGGCCATGTGGCCGTCTCGCGGTGGACGGTTGATCACGACGCCGGCGTCTATCAGCCGTTGGCAGGTCGCATAGATGTCGTCGACGCGATAGGCGAGGTGGCCGAAGTTGCGTCCGCCGCTGAGCGTCTCGGGATCCCAATTGTAGGTGAGCTCGACTTGCGCGGAGTCGTCCCCGGGTGCCGCCAAGAACACGAGTGTGAAGCGCCCTTTCTCATTGTCCGTGCGGCGCAATTCACGTAGCCCCAAGGCGCTTACATAGAAAGCGAGCGAAGCGTCGAGGTTTTCGACACGTACCATTGTGTGCAGGTATTTCATCGGCGGACTTTCGTGGAGAGCGGTGAACGTTCGCCGCTATACGATGCGCAGCGCGCGCCCCACCAACACCTCATTGTGGGAGCCCGTGCGGTACCCACCGAGGTCGAGTGTTACGTACTGAAAGCCGTGCTGCTTGCCAGCGGCGACAGCGGCTTCGCGTACGCCGGGCATCAGCATGAGCTCGAGCTCTGTTAGAGCGATCTCGATGCGGGCGATCTGTTCGTGCCAGCGGACGCGCATTTGGCGGAAGCCGAGCGCTTTGAGGTCTGCTTCGAAGCCTGCAATTTGCGCGAGGCGTTCGGTGGTGACGCTGGTCCCGTACGGGATGCGGCTCGAAAGGCAAGCCGCCGCGGGCTTGTCCCAGATGTCCATACCGATGGCGAGGGCCGCGGCGCGCACGTCGCTTTTGGTCATGCCGATTTCGACTAGGGGGCTACGTACGTGCGCGTTTTTGGCGGCTTCGAGCCCGGGACGGTAGTCGCCGAGATCGTCTTGGTTGGTGCCGTTGACGACTGCCGCGAGCTGCCATTCTTGGCGTTTGGCTTCGGCGATGTCGTACAGCTCGGACTTGCAGTGGAAGCAGCGGTCGGGGCCGTTTTGAACGTAGCCCGGGCGCTCGAGCTCGTGCGAGTCGACGAAGCGGTGTGCGGCGCCGAGCTTCTGCGCGATGCGTGCAGCGTCTACCTTTTCGCCGTCGGATAGGCTCGGGCTCACGGCGGTCATGCCGATGGCGCTGGCGCCGAGCTCGGCGTGCGCGACGGCCAGCACGAACGCGCTGTCGATACCACCGGAGTAGCAAACCAGCACCGAGCCGAGCTCGCGCAGAACAGCGCGCAAGGCGTCCAGCTGCGTTTTCGTCGTAGTCACCTGGCAGTCATATCATTTTGGAGAGAACCGGCCGCGGCTGCTGGTCGATGCTGGACTGAAGCCAGAAAAAAGCGGGTTTGTCGCGCTCGCCCAAGCCCTCGAATTGCTTGGCGGTCGGGGTGCTGGGTCGGACATTTTATGTCCTGGGTCAGGTTCACGATCCCTGGCAGTCTAAGCCTGAGCTGTTACTATGTTCAGTATCTCGATGGCCCTTCCCGCACACCTCCTTGAACGCCTGCCGGCCGCCTCTCTGCGGCAGCACGGCGTCAGCATCGGCTCGGCCTTGGTTGGCCCGACACCTGAAAATGCGGGCTTTTCTCTAGGTGTAGAAGCGCTCAACCGGGCTTTGCCGGATCACGGATTACCGCGCGGCGCGGTCATCGAGCTGAGCATCCACGGCGGTTCGGCCTTAGGCACCAGCCTCGGGCTAGCGGCCTGCCGAGGGGCGCAGCAGGCCGCAGTAGAGCGCGGCGGCAGCCTGCCCTGGTGCGCCTTCCTCGACCCGTCTGGGACGCTGTACGCCCCAGGTGTGGCGGCAGCCGGGGTGGCTCTGGAGCGGCTGCTGGTCGTGCGTCCTTCGGTCGAAGCGCTCAGCCGGGTGGCGTTGCGCATCGTCGAGTCCGCAGCCTGCGCCGTCACTGTGATCGATTTGCTGGGCGTGCCTGGGCAGTCGTTGGCCGTCAACCTCACGGGTTGGTTGCGCGTTGTGCGGCGCTTGGCCATGGGCGTAGACGGCACGCCGCACAGCGTGATCTTGCTGACTGACGCCAGCGAGCAGCGGCCCTTACCGTTGCCTGTCGCGCAGCGCATCGAGCTCGAGCGGCCGAGTGAAGGCAAGCTCGTGGTGCGCGTCGCTAAAGACAAGCAGGGGCGTGTTTCAGCGCCGCGTTCCATCGCTTGGGCGCGCACCGGTCCCGCCTGGAAGGGGGATTCCGAGCAACGCACAAGCAATCCAGTGCGGGAGCTGGCTGATGTCCGCCGTCTCGCCTAGCGCAAGCTCCGCGTCTGGCCGGCGGGTGCTAGCGCTCGTGTTGCCCGAGCTTTTGTGTGAGCTGGCTGAGCAACGCCTTTTATGGGGGCTTCAGCGGGGTAAAGCCAAGCCTCCTCTGGGTGTCGTGCTCGTTTCTAGCGCACAGCCCAAGCAAGCCGAAGCAAGGGCGGAACGAGCCATCGACGCCACGGCCAAGCTCAGCGCCGTGAACGAAAGCGCGCGGCGGTACGGTGTGCGTGAAGGGCAAAGCATCGCCGAGGCCTGTGCGTTGGTCGCAGGCTTGGTGATTCGTGAAGTGGCTCAAGCTGAGGTGCTCGAAACCCTAGGCTGCATCGCGGAGGTGGGGCTTAGCTTGGGTGCAACCGTCACCATCGAAGCCCCGGACACCGTGTGCGTCGACATCACGGGCTCAGCGCACTTGCAGGGCGGGGAGCTCGCGCTGGCCTGTGAGCTCGCTAATCGCGTGCGCGGTATGGGTCATTCGGTGCGCGTGGCCATCGCCGATGGGCCGCGTTTAGCGTGCGCTTTTGCGCATTGGTTCACGCCCGAAGCCGCAGATCCAGAGGATCGCGGAGTGTGCGTGGTGCCCTCGGGCCGTACCGTCGAAGCCTTTTCGGCCTTGCCGGTCACTGCTTTGCCCATTGCTCAGGAAACCGCCGCGTGGTTCGTGCGGCTCGGCGTGTTCACGGTCGGAGAGCTGTGTGCCTTGCCGAAGGCTGCTTTGGGCAGCCGTTTGGGTGAGGCCGCCGCGAGCGTCAGTGAGTTGTGTGCGGGGCGTGATCGCGCGCCGCTGGTCGCGTACACGCCCGAGCGCACCGTCAGTGAGAGCAGCGCTTGGGATGAGCCGGTCACGGGCACTGAGCCCCTCCTGTTCGTGCTCGGTGGGCTCGTTTCTCGTGTCAGCGCCCGGCTCACTGGGCGTGGTGAGGCCGCGCATTCGCTCGTGCTTACGCTTTTGTATGATCCTGCAATCGCCCGTTTTCGGGGCGAAAAAGCCGAACAGGTACTGCGCTTCAAGCTCGCTGCGCCGCTGCATCGGGCGGACGAAATGCGTCGAGTGTTGAGCGCGCGCTTGGCACGCACCAAGCTCGCTGCGCCGTCGCTCGGCATGCGCCTTTCGATTCCCAAGTTGCTCCCGGCAGTGCCCCGACAGCTCGAGCTGTCGCAAGTGCTCGCCGGTGTCACAGTGAGTGCTTCCTCTGCCTTCTCTGAAGACGAGATCCCCGTGTTGATCGCCGAGCTTTCCGCAGAGCTCGGTGAAGAAAAAGTGGGCACGCTTAAGCTCGTTGATTCGCATCGCCCCGAAGCCAAAAGCAAGCTCAGCCCTGCTAGTTTCGAGCCCTCCGCGCTTTCGAACACAAAGAAAGCGCGCTTGCGCAAAGTCGAGCCTTCGTTCGCCGAGCTGCCCGGTGCTCCCACGCGGCTGCTCACAGAGCCTTGCGAGCTGCATGGCCCGCTGCGCGTCGGTGTCAGCTTGGCCATAGACCGCAGCCTGTACACCATCGAGCATTTACGCTTCGAACAGCGGCTGGACGCCGTAGAGTGGTGGGGCCACGCGCCCGTGACGCGGGATTACGTGCGGCTCTGGCTGCAGGGAGCCACCGGCGGGTTCGAAGCAGTCGCCTTTGTCGACCGCTCGACAGGGCGGCGCTACCTGCACGCGCTGGCTGATTGAATCACTGTCCACCTTTATAGCCGTCCAGGCTCGCAGAATAGCCGTGGCAGCGTGGCTTAAACCATGCCTTGGTCCACGTGCCCCGCGCCCGTACCGACATCTACATGCGTGTGATAGCCCTTGCCCGTCAGCTTCGTCCAAGTACGAACTATTTTTGCGCGCTTGCGCGTTGACCAATGCGAGCTACGGCCGAGCGCAAACGCTATTTGAGAGCGAAGCACTCGCAAGAGCGCAAGCGAGACGCGAGCCTTGTCTCGGCTGCGCGCTCTTCTCGTCACCGCGCTTGCGTCGCGCTCGTTGCCGCTGACCGTGACTAGTGCAGGCCGCAACATCAGCTCCGCGAAAAAGCTAACGATCTCGCAGGGCTAAATTCAGATCTGGATCCTCCCGGAAACTGAACATAGGTTCAGTGCTGATGTTTGCGGAGCTGCTGGCCTGTTCGTCGTTCTCGTTCCTGCGCGGCGCCTCGCATCCCGAGGAGCTCGTGAAGCGAGCGAAGAAGCTTGGGCTTTCGGCGATTGCAGTTTGTGATCGCGGAGGGCTGTACGGATCGGTGAAGGCGTTCAATCAGGCGCGGGAGTCTGCACAGCGCTGCATCACGGGCGCTGAGATCACGGTAGCCTGCGCGAGCAAGAACAGTAACGCTCGAGCAAAGCACTCGCTGCATCAAGCAGAAGCGCTCTGCCCGACACTCGCGCTGCTTTGCGAAACGCACGCGGGTTATCAAAACCTGTGTCGCTTGCTGACGCTCTCTCATGCAGATCGACCGAAGGGCGAGAGCGCACTCGAGCTCGCTTGGTTGAATGCTCATTCTGAAGGGCTTTTTGCGTTGATTCCAGCGCCGCGAAAGTTGCCCCCGCCCTCGACCCCTGGCCCTGAATTTCTGCACGCCGTGCGGGAAGCGTTCGCTGAGCGCGCGGCGCTCGTCATGTATCGGTATCACGACGGCTTCGACGACGCGCGCTTAGCCTGGGTGCTGGATGCTGCGAAGCGCTACGAGCTTCGCGTCATCGCTAGCGCTCGTCCCTTGTTTCACGATGCGTCGCGAAAAAAGTTGTGCGACGTGCTGCACGCCATTCGCATGGGTACGACGCTCGACCGCGCAGGCACATTGCTGGCTGGCAACGGCGAGGCGTATTTGCGCTCTGAAGAGCAGATGCTCCTGCTATTTCCCGACTATCCACAATGGGTCGAGGCCGCAGGGGAGCTCAGCGAGACGCTCCGCTTTCAGCTGAGTGAGCTCAACTACCAGTTCCCGTGCTCGCTCGAAGCGGGAGAGAGCGCAGACGAGAAGTTAGCTCGGCTCACTTGGGCAGGGCTCAGCGCGCGCTATCCCGAGGGAGTGTCCACGGCTGTGTCTGAGCAAGTTCAGAAGGAGCTGACTTTGATCGCCGGTATGGAGGTCGCGTCGTACTTCTTGAGCACGTGGGAGGTCGTGGAAATGGCCAGAAAAAGGCGCATTTTGTGCCAGGGGCGGGGCAGCGCGGCCAACAGCGCGGTCTGTTACGCGATTGGCATCACAGCCGTCGACCCAGCGCGCTCGAATCTGCTGTTCGAGCGCTTCTTGAGTGTGGAGCGTGACGAGCCTCCGGACATCGACATCGACTTCGAGCATGAGCGTCGTGAGGAGGTGATTCAAGACATCTACGAGCGCTATGGGCGCGAACGAGCAGCCATGGTTTCCGAGGTGATTTGCTATCGAGGCAAAAGCGCGTTGCGTGAGGTAGGCAAAGTCTTCGGTTTGTCCTTGGATCAGGTCGATCGCTTGAGCGGAACGATCACGCATTGGGATAGCGCCGAAGTCAGTAGTCAGCGCTTACTCGAGATGGGCTTTGACGCTCGAGACGGGCGGATTCAGCAGGTCCTCGCGCTCGCGCGACAGATGGACGGCTTTCCAAGGCATTTGTCGATCCATGTCGGCGGCTTCGTGCTCTCTGCGGCTCCGCTCTACGAGGTGGCGCCTATCGAGCCTGCTCGTATGCCGAATCGCACGGTCGTGCCTTGGGACAAGGACGACATCGAAACGCTGAAGTTTTTCAAAATAGACGTGCTCGGTCTGGGCATGTTGACTGCTATTCGCAAGGCGCTCGCCGCCATTCACGCAGAGGGCGAGTTGACCTGCGACGCGGGCGAAGTCTTCGATCCGATTGATGTCGTGGCGCGGGTGCCCAAAGAAGATCCGGCAGTGTACGAAATGGTGACGCGCTCGGACACCGTAGGTGTCTTTCAAATCGAGAGCCGCGCGCAAATGTCCATGTTGCCGCGCCTGAAACCCACCAAATTTTATGACCTCGTGGTCGAGGTTGCGATCGTGCGTCCCGGCCCGATTCAAGGCGGCATGGTGCACCCTTATTTGCGGCGCAGAAACGGCGAGGAGGAGGCCATCTCACCGCACCCTTCACTGACTCCGATCTTGGATCGTACGCTCGGGGTCCCGCTCTTCCAAGAGCAGGTGATGCAAATCGCGATCGACGGCGCCGGCTATTCGGGCGGTGAGGCCGACCAATTACGAAGAGATATGGCCGCCTGGAAAAAGACTGGGCGGCTCGAGCAACATCACGATCGGTTACTCGACGGCTTCGCCAAGAAAGGTATCAGCAGAGAGTTCGGCGAAGCCTTGTTTCAGCAGATCAAAGGCTTTGGTGAGTACGGCTTTCCGGAATCCCACGCGGCATCTTTCGCGTTGCTCGTGTACACGTCATCTTGGCAAAAGCTGCATTATCCAGCGCATTTTGCGTGTGCGTTGTTGAACTCGCAGCCCATGGGCTTCTACTCCGCGGCCACTATTTTGCACGACGCGCAGCGCCACGGCGTAGAGGTGAGGGACGTTGACGTGACGCGCAGTGATTGGGATTCGACGCTCGAGCCCGTGCTCGCCTTCGCCAAGAGCTTACCGGCTCAGCGCTGTCCGCGTGCTGTGCGTGTCGGGCTTCGCCAAGTGAAGGGGTTGTCCGAGAAGTGCGCTCGGCGTATCGAGCAGGCGCGCGCCGAGCGCCCCTTTTCGTCGCTCGACGACGCGGTCCGGCGCTCCGCTCTGCGAGACGACGAATTCGAACGGTTAGCAGAAGCCGGCGCGTTCGAAACTTTACTGCCCGGGCGGCGGCAAGCGCTGTGGCGTGCGCGCGCGCCGCGCGTTTCTGGGCTTTTTGAGGGAAAAAACTGGGTCGAACCGGAAGTGCGCTTGCCGGCGTTGCGCGCTTCCGAGGCCTTACTCCTCGATTATCAGCACAAGAATCTGTCGGTCGCAGATCACCCGATGCACCACGTCCGGAAGGCTTTCGGGAACCGTAAGGTGCTCAGCTCGCTGGAGCTTCGCGATCGAAAAAAAGGCGAGCTGGTCAGCGTAGCCGGAGTCGTGATCTGCCGGCAGCAGCCGGGCACGGCCAGTGGCGTGGTGTTCATTACCTTGGAGGACGAGCACGGGTTTGCGAATTTGATCCTGTGGCGCGCGGTCTACGAACAGTTTCGGTTGCCCGCTAGACATTCGTCGATTCTACTCGCGCATGGTGAGGTCGAGCGGCAAGTGCGCGCGGACGGCTCGAACTTGCATCAGACGGACCACGCGGACGCCGCCGTCATCCACTTGATCGTGCGCTCGCTGGAGCGGCTCGACATTCCTGGGCGCGATATTCACGCCACTTCTCGCGACTTTCATTGACCGGAGTTTTCGGGACGCACCACGCAACTCGGCGGTGCACAGACCGACTGAAAGCCATGGGCAGAAGCTTTCGTCTTGACCGCCGCCAGTTCCTCGCGCTGCTCGGCTTTGGGCTCGCCGCCTGCGGCCTCGGCTCGGACGTTTCCGTGCCGAACGCAGCGTCGACCGCGCCGGTGAACAGCGGGGCCACCTTGAGTGGTGCCGGTTCGTTCGGCGTCGACCGGGACGCGGCCACCGGATCTGGGGATGACTCAGTGATCGCGGATCTCGGCGGCGATAGCGGTGACGGTGACAACGACCAGGTTTCTGCGCGGGGTGAATCTGGGGGGACCGACAGTGGGGGCGCTTCGGGAAGCGCCGGGGGGATCGGCGGCGCCACTTCTTCCAGCCGGGGTGGCGCCGCCGGTGCTGGCGGTAGCGTGGGCAGCACAGCAGGCGGTAGCGGTACGGCCGGTGTCAGCGGCGCACTCAATCTGCCGGCCACGCTGTTTTTCAGCGAGTACGTCGAAGGCTCCTCCTCCAACAAGGCGCTCGAGATCAGCGCCGGCCGCCGCTCTGTGCTCGACGGCTGCAAAGTCGGCGCCTACTTCAACGGCAAGAAAGAGGCCTCGGTGATCGCGTCGCTCAGCGGTTCACTCGAGGCCGGCCAAGTGCTCACGCTGTGCACCAGCACGTTGAAAACCCAGCTCGGTGCGGTCTGCAACCAAGTCGGCAACCTCACCTTCAACGGCAATGACGCCGTGGCGATCAGCTGTGACGGCAAGATCCTAGACGTGATCGGTCAGATCGGCGTCGACCCGGGCGTGGCTTGGGGCAGCGGAAATATTACCACCGCCGATCACACCCTGCGGCGCAAGTGCAGCATCACCGCGGGCGATCCCGATGGGCTCAACGCGTTCGACCCGAGCGGGGAATGGCAAGCACTCCCCGCCGACACGTTTAGCGGTTTGGGTTCGCGCGGCTGCTAGGAGCTTGCAGCCAGATCAGGCCACTTCGACGGCTTGAGCGGGCTCGGACGGCGCGTTCGCGTCGCGCATTTGAGACGATTGAGCGGTCGCCGACAGAGTTTCACTGCGCGCGATGGCGGCGTCGTTGACTTTGACGCTCACGATGCGGGACACGCCGGGCTCGCCCATGGTCACGCCGTACAGGACGTCCACGCTTTGCATGGTCTTCTTGATGTGAGTGATCAGGATGAACTGCGAGCTGCCGGTCATCGAGCGAATGCTCTCGTTGTAACGAGCCACGTTGGCTTCGTCGAGCGGCGCGTCGACTTCGTCCAAGATGCAGAACGGCGAGGGGCGGTGCTGGAAGATGGCAAAGATCAAGGAGACGGCAGTGAGCGCTTTCTCGCCCCCGCTCATCAGCTCGATGTTGCCGAGCTTCTTGCCCGGTGGCTGAGCGACGATTTCTACGCCGCTGCCCAGCAAGTCATCTGGGTTGGTGAGGAGCAGCTCGGCACGGCCACCGCGAAAATGCCGCGCGAAGGTCTTCTTGAACAAGGCGTTGACCTCGTCGAAGGTTTCCTTGAAGCGGCGACGCGATTCCTTGTTCATGTGCCGAATCGCGTGGTCCAGCTCTTCGAGCGCCTTCTCGATGTCGACCTTCTGCGAGTTCAGATCGACGAAGCGGCGCTCGGCGTCGTCGTGCTCGGCCTTGGCGTCCAGGTTGACCGGGCCCATGCGATCGATCAGCTGTGCTAGCTCGTCGATCCGTCGGCGGTGCTCGGCGTCCGGCGCGACACGCGCGTGATAATCGCCAACGACGCGCCGCAGATCGAGACCGCGGAACTTCTCACGCACGCTAGCGAGCAAGTGCTCGCGCTCGATGGCCATGCGTTGCACGGCCATCTCGTGCTTCTTGACGGCTTCGTCGACCAGCTCGAGCTCGTCCCGGAGGCCTTTGAGCTCGGCTTCTTTCGCGCCCAGCGTCTGACGGACCTGCTCGAGCTGACCGCGGGTTTCTTCGAGCTCCCCGTGCGCGACTTTGGCGCGCTCCGCGGCGGAAATGCGCGACTCGCGCGCGAGCATGATGCGCGCGGCGGTCTCGCCGTAGCCAACCGACGCTTCCATGCTCTCCTCGCGCAGCTTGAGGGCGCGAGCTTCGAGCTCGCTGAGGGTCGCCGTGATGCGCTCGCCGGCCACACGCGCCGCTTCCGCCTGCTCACGGACCTGAGCTAGACGCACCTTGCGTTCGGTGACGAGCGCGGCCTGCGCGCCAACTTGTTCACGCCACGAAGCCGCGGTGGCTTCGGAGCGTGCCAGCGAATGCTGCAAATGCTCAAGCTCGGCGCGAACGGTGTCGAGCTCGGTACGAGAGCCCGTCTCGGCGCCGGTCGCGGCTTCGAGTGAACGCTCGATCTCGGCAAGCTCGAGGTCCAGCGAATCTTGGCGGCTTTCGGCACGTTCGATCTCGGCTGCCGTGCGCGCGAGATCTTTCTCTGCGGTGACGTGAGCGAGCTCGCCTTGGTGGGCCTCTTGGCGAGCGCGATCGAGCGATGTGCTGACCTCGGCGATGCGCGCACGGAGCGCGTTGTGATCGGTGCTGAGCTTCTCGTAGTCCTTTTCGAGCCGCTCGACTTCGACCGTGAGCTGGCTCATCTCGCGCTTTTGGTCGAGCATGGCGGATGCCATTTCATCGCCCGTACCGCCGCTGACGATTCCTTCTGGGTGAGCCACCGTGCCGTCGAGGGCGACCGCGATGACACCCGGATAGCGACCTGCAACGGCGACCGCGTCGCTGGCGCTGGTCACGAGCACCGCTTCGCCGACTAGAGCGCGAACCAGCGCTTCGTCTGCGTCGGCGTAGCTGAGCTCGTCGGCGAGACGACCGAGCACTTGCGTGTCGCCCTCCCAGAAGCCGCGGCCTCCGCCGGCCACGTACGGCGGGCGAGCGGCGATCACATCGGCGCGACCGCGCTCTCCTTCACGCAGTTCCGCGAGCAAATCAACCTGCGCTGCGGCGTCAGAGACGACGATGCACGACAGCCGCGGACCGAGCAGGCCGGCCAGAGCATGTGTTAGACGCTCAGGTGCTTGAATGCGATCGGCGACCATGCCGAGCACGCGCGGATCGCCTTTTTTCGAGAGCAAAGCGCGAGCGCCACCGCCCACGCCCTCCAGGCGGCGATGCAAATCCACCAAAGCGCGCAAACGATTGCGCTTCGAGCCGAGCTCGTTCTTCACCGTATCGACGCCGCGCTCGCTCTCGAGCGTGCGACCCCGTAGGCCGGCCAGCTCCTGCTCGAGCTCTGTGCGCTCGCCTTGCGTCAGGCGCTTGCCTTCGGCGAGCTGCGCGACGCTGTATTCGAGCGCCTGTTTGCGCGCCAAGCAATCCGACAGCTCACCGGTCAGCTTGTCGCGCTCGGCGACCAAGCGATCGTTGCGCACGCGGGCCTCGACCAAGCGCTGTGCGATGCCGTCCAAACGAGCTTCGGCGGCCGCAGAGCGCGCCGTGAGATCGCCGGCTTGGCGACGCAGGGCGTGAACCTCTTCGCTGGCCTGGGCTTCTTCCGCTTGCAGCCCGCTGAGCGCTTCGATTTCGCTGAGCGCGTCGGCTTCGCGTGCGCGTTCGTCACCGGACAGCTCGGCGACGCGTGTGGCGAGCGCTTCTTGCTCGCCGCGCAGGCCACTGCTGCGCACGTCGTTGATCTCGAGCTCGGTTTGGACGGCGTCGAGACGCTCTGTGAGGTGCTGTAGACGGTCCCGCGAGCGCTCCAAATCAGCCAGCAGCGAGCTGACTTCGTTGTCGGCCTCGAAGGCGCTACGCGAGGTTTCGTCGGCGCGGATTTCGATCGAGAGCGCTTCTTCGCGCGCGGCATCGAGCAGCACGTCGGAGTCGCGTAGCGACGAGCGCGCGGCCTGCGAACGCTCGTTTGCCACGGAAAAACCGTCACTTTCGACGCGTTCGGTGACAATCAGCTCGAGTAGACGATGCGAGGCGTCGTGCAGAACGAGGTCGTCCAGCTCCTTCCTGTACTCGATGAAGCGCTCGGCCTTGGCGACCTGGCGCTTGAGCGAAGCGCGCGAGCGATCGATCTCGGAGACGATGTCGTTGATGCGCAGCAGGTTCTGCCGCGTCAGCTCCATCTTGCGTTCGGCTTGCTTGCGGCGCTGCTTGTATTTGGTGACGCCCGCCGCCTCTTCCAAGAACATGCGTCGGTCTTCCGGGCGCGCGCTGACGATCTGACCGATGCGACCCTGCTCGACGATGGAGTAAGCCTTCGTGCCGACGCCCGTGCCCAGAAACAGCTCGGTGATGTCGCGCAGGCGAACCTGCGTCTTGTTCAGCAGGTACTCGCTCGTCCCATCCCGATACAGGCGGCGGGTGACGGCGATTTCCGGGTAGTCCCGGTACTCGATGGGGAGGCTCTGGGCGTACTCGGGATTGGTGTTGTCGAAGGTGAGGGTGACCTCCGCCAGACCATTGGGGCCGCGAGACTCGGAGCCATTGAAGATCACGTCTTCCATGGCGCGGCCGCGCAAGTGCTTCGCGCTTTGCTCGCCGAGAACCCAACGAATCGCGTCGACGATGTTCGACTTGCCGCAACCATTGGGGCCGACAATGCCGACCACGTCGTGGTCGAAGTGGATCACCGTGCGGTCCACGAAGGACTTGAAGCCCGTGATCTCCAACTTCTTTATGTGCATCGATAAACTTTCCCTCAGCCGATCGAGATAGGCTTTATAGCAGGCCGGACGCCCGAGAGCTTTGTCTCAGCGGAGCCGAGACCGGGCGAGTGGCATGAAACGTCACGGCATGTATGGTCACAACCGTACCTGCGGATCTACGCCCCTGAACGGATGCATACAAGACCCATCTGTTCATGCCTGCTACTTTTATCCGACTTTCGCTGCCACTCCGAAAAGCGGCCGGGAGGCCGCAAGGCTAGCCTTCAGGGCGGCTTTCAGCCCAGATCGAGATCGGGTTGCGGGACTCGCGCAGCCGAGAAAGACTTGGAAAGTCCACTCGGTTGACATCCGGCGCCGGGAGACACATTTGGCAGCAGAAGAGGATCCGGACCGATGACTTACGAATACGTTTGCACCGAATGCAGCCACGCCTGGGAGGCTGAGCAATCAATCAGCGCCGCGCCGTTGAAGACCTGTCCGAGCTGCGGGACCGAGCACGCCAAGCGCCAGATCTCGCGCGGCGCCGGCTTCATTCTCAAGGGCGGCGGTTGGTACGCGGATGGGTACGGCTCGAGTAAGGGCGGCGCTGCGGCCTCGACCAGCAGCTCGTCCGACGGCTCTGGCTCGTCGGCCACCACCGGCGAGACCAAAACAGAGACGAAGACAGAGACGAAGACAGAGACCAAGAGCGAGACCCCGAAGAGCACGACTGGATCAACCTCCACCACCTGATTGGACCACTAGATGGATGTGAAACGCGAAGTCCTCGACCTCCGCACGCAGATCGCGAAGCTGGATGAAGAGATCGTGCAACGGCTCGATGCCCGTGCCCGAATTTCGCGTGAGATCCACAGTCGGTTGGAGACCGATCCCAGCGCTGACGTGAACGAGAAGGAGTGGCTCGATCACCTGCAGTCGCTGTCCAATGGCGAGCTGCCAGCTGAGAGCTTACGCGGGATTTTGCAGCAGATCCGAGCCTCGGCGCGGGGGATCGAGCAACCGGCACGCGTGGCTTATTTGGGCCCGGAAGGCTCCTTTTGTCATCACATGGCGCTCGGCTACTTTGGCGCTGGCGCAAGCTTCGTGGAGAGCGCGAGCGTCGAGGAAGTGTTGGAAGAGGTCGTGCGTGGGCGCGCCGCTTACGCCGCGTTCCCGTTCGAGTCGTCGGTCGACGGCTTGGTGCAAACGTCGGTCACGGCGCTGTCTCACACCGACTTGGTGATCGTTGCCGAGCGCACCTTGTCCGCGCCGCACCAGCTGATGTCGCGCGCCACCGCGATCACGGACATCGAGAAGGTGTACGCGACGGCCGCGACGCGCGTGAGCTGCTCGCGCTTCTTGGACAAGGAGCTACCGCGAGCTTCGGTCATCGACGTCCGCTCCCCGGTCGTGGCCGCTGCCTTGGCGGCAGAGGAGTTGCACGCTGCGGCGCTCGTTCCAGAGCCGTCGGGGCGCGGCGCAGGCTTGTCGTTGCTGCGCGACAACGTCGGTGATTCGCCGGACGTGAAGCTCCGCTATTGCGTGGTAAGTCAGCGGCCAGCAAGCCGCTCTGGGACCGACGTGACGTGCTTGCTGTTCAGCGTCGATGACTCCGCGGGCGCTTTGTTCGACGTGCTCAAACATTTTGCCGAACGCGGGATCAACGTCAAAAAGCTGCACTCGCGCCCGGTTCCACGCGAAACGTGGAGCTACGTATTTTACGTGGAAATCGGCGGGCACGTTACCGAACGTCAAGTCGTGACCGCGCTCGAAGCGGTCAAGCGGAGCACCAAGTATCTGAAGGTCCTTGGCTCCTTTCCGCAAGTCTCGGGCTAACCTGCGTCGAGCCGTTTCGAGCCGGCGATTGCATTGGCGATTGCGCGCCCGGAAGATTAGGCTTCGGCCCGCGATGGCTGCACTGGTATCTCCCTCGATCGAGTCGCTTCTCCCGTACGAAGGCGGCAAGCCTGTCGAGGAGCTGGCGCGTGAGCTGGGCATTACGGACGCGATCAAGCTCGCTTCCAACGAAAATCCGCTCGGCCCGAGCCCGAAGGCCATCGCCGCTGCGCGCGCCGTGCTGAACGACGTGCATCGCTATCCCGACGCGAATGCGTTCAAGCTGCGCGAACGCATTGCGGCGGAGCACGGCGTGCCGATGGGGGACGTGATCCAAGGCAACGGCTCGAATGAGCTGCTTGATCTCGCGGTGCGAACGTTCTGCACGTCCGAGCACCACATCGTGTTCGCCGAGCCCGCGTTCGTGGTCTACCGAATCGCAGCGCTCGCTCACGGCGTGCCGTTTACGGCCGTGCCGGTGCGCGATTTGAGCCACGACTTGGAGGCCATGGCCGCCGCTGTCAGCCCACGAACGCGGCTCATTTTCGTGGGGAATCCGAACAACCCGACCGGCACTCACGTCGGCCTCGACGCCTTGCGCCGTTTCTTGCGCGGCGTGCCGCCGGAAGTGATCGTGCTGCTGGACGAAGCGTATATCGAGTACGCTACCGCTGCGGATTTTCCCGATTGTCTGAAGCTGCGCGGCGAGCGCGAGCGCTTGATCGTGTGTCGCACGTTCTCCAAAATTTACGGCCTCGCCGGCCTGCGCGTTGGCTATGGAATCTCGACGCCAGAGCTAGTCGGCTACATGAACCGCGTGCGCGCGCCGTTCAACGTGGGCAACCTCGGGCAGGCCGCCGCCATCGCTGCGCTCGACGACGTGGAGCACGTGCGGATGAGCCGCGAGCTCAACGCCAGCGAGCGCAAGCGGCTAGCTGAGCGGCTGCGCGCAATGGGCCTCTCGGTCGCACCAAGCCAGGGCAACTTCTACCTCGTGGACGTGAAAAAGAACGGTCGCGCAACGTACGACGCCTTGTTGCGCAAGGGCGTGATTGTTCGGCCTTTTGGCAGCCTGCCGACGAGCATTCGCGTCACCGTCGGCAAGCCCGCCGAGAACGATCGCTTCCTCACCGCCTTGGGCGAGGTGCTTTCGTGATCTGGAGACGCTTGGCTCCGTGGTTGCTCGCTACGTTGCCGTTCGCGGCTTTGGCCACGGCTTGCTCGAGTAACGAAGACCTCATCGTGCAAACCGGCGCCGGCAAGGAGCTCCGCGCGGTCGATATCGATAAGCAGCCGCTCGCGCTGCTTCCTGGTGGCGTCGTTGGTATCGCATCGGTGGACGCAATCAAGCTATTCGCCTCGCCGTTCGGGAACCG
>OLLW01000319.1_pt1 | contig 21591 bp, 22 predicted proteins | sample 1604611 | NCBI WGS metagenome assembly OLLW01 (sample SAMEA104055725, study PRJEB20765) | soil metagenome | biome: Arctic tundra; feature: Polygonal ground; material: soil | place: USA | collected 2011-09 | depth 0-0.5 m | reverse complement strand
CCGCCAGTCGCGCTGTTGCTCGCGCCGCCAGTCGCGCTGTTCGCACCCCCTATGGCGCTGTTGCTCGCGCTCCCATCGCCCGTGCCGTTGGCGCTGCCGCCACTCTTAGCGTTTTCCGCGTCAGTGCCCAGGTCGACCGTCTTCGCCCCGCAGGCCGCGACCAGCGCCGCGGCAATCAACCCACCTAGATCGGCTCTCATTATTCTGACCTCCCCCAATAATGCGGCGAGGCCGCGCACCGGATCACGGATTCGACCGAGGCCCGAGCGCCGCGCGTACTGCGTCAGCGTGCTCGCTCCGCGGAGCATGCTCGATGATGCGCTGCCCGAGCGCTTCGGCTCCCGCGCGGTCTCCCGCAGCGAGCAACGCCCGCACCTTCAGCACCGAAGCTTCTGGCCGAAGCGCACCGTTCGGGAACGCTTGCTCATACTTGACGAGGGTCGCGAGCGCGCTGCGCGGGTCGCCGCTCGCGAGGACACGGCGCGCCGCGTCGAGGACGCGCATTTCTGCCGCGAGGCTGGCGGGTGGCGCTTGCGCGGTCTCCAATGCGAACGAGCCGACGGCACGCAGCCCTGGCGAAACGGCGCTCGGCTCGGACGCGACGGGCGCGAATGCGAGCGGAAAAGGCACTCCCGCTGCTTCCGGAGCGGGGCTTGCCGCCGCCCGGGGCCGGGCGCTCGGCGGGCTCGACGGTGATGTTTGCGCCATCGAAGGGGTGCCCTCGCGCGGACCTGGAGAAACACGGTAGGAAGCAGAACCGGCACTGGGAGTTGAGGGGGCAACGGCACGCTTGGGCGCTTCGACCGCGCGTGCGCCTTCATGCTCGAGCGCGCGACCGACAGCCTGTGCACCGCTGATGGCCGCGACCCCGATCGCGACGCCAGTGACGAGCCACTTTGCGAGCACCGTGCCGGCGATCTTCCCGCTCGTTGCAACACCAGGTGTGGGGCTAGCCATGGCTGATGGCAAATGGGAGAGTTCGACGCCCAACCCGAGCAGCATCCGCTCGAGGGCACGATGGCTTGGTCGATCGGCGTGCGCTGAGCGGATGAGATCACGCTCGAGCTCGTCATCGGCTTCGATGAGACGTCGCGGGGCAGTCACGGGGACCTCCGGGGAAACTCGCGTCGGGCGCGCAAGCGCTTGACCTCACTGTGGAACGCCTCGCGCGCACGTCGCAGACGCGAGGCGGCGGTGCCGCGCGGGATGGACACGAGCTCGGCGATTTCGCTGAGCGACAGCTCCTCAATCTCGTACAGCACGAACACGGTCCGCTCCTCGAGGCCGAGCGCCGCGAGCGCCCGATCCAGAAGTTGCCGGCTTTCCCGCATGACGGCCGACTCCTCTGGGCTCGGGGCTGGATCGTGGAGCGACTCGAGCTCGGGGCCACTGGCTTCGGATCGCGCGCGGGCTGCCTTGCGGCGCGCTTCCGTAGCAACCAGGAGCGCAGTCTTGAAAAGAAATGCCTTCTCTCGCCCTGGCTCGAGGTCGGCAAGTCGCCGCGACGCCACCTCGAACACCTGCTGAGCCGCGTCGTCCACTGAGGGTTCGGCAACACCCAGGCGACGCAGCGAGCGCCAAATAAACCTGAAGTGCTCGCGCGCGAGCGCAGCCAGCCGAGCGTCGCGGTCGACAGCCGGGGCGGCCCCGATTGGGGCAGCTTTGTTGATGGCGGCATGTGCAGACAATGACCCGCTCAATAATGCGACGAGGCGCAGCGCCGGATCACGGAAAACGCAGCCCAAGGCCTAGCGACGCTTCGAAAGCGACCTCCGGGGTGCGCGTGAGCTCCGGCTCCCCGGTAAATGCAAAGCGATAGCGGCTAAGCGGGAGCTGCAAGGCAAGGCCGGCGCCGAGCACGAGCCGCCGCGCCACTGTCCACGTTGGCCTGAGCGCGAGCCCGAGCGAGCTCCAAAGCTCGTCGCGCGTGACGAAGCCGCTGCTGTGGACCCCGACTGCCTGCAGCCGGCCGAGCTCGACGAATGGGCACGGTTCGAAGGCGAGCCCGTAAGCGGTCACGCGCAGTAGGCACCCTTCGAGGCGCGCTGTCTCGAGCTCAAACTCAGCCAGGGCACTACTGCTCGGACTCGATGCGTGGGCGCTGGCGCGGCCAAATGAAAGCCGCGCAGAGCTCAGCGCGAGCGAGCGATCTCCACGTCCTATCCCAAAAAAGAGGCGCTCCACGACAGCTCCATGATGCGCCACGGGTGTGCCCAGCGTGGCCTCGGGACCCGCAATGAACCAGAGCGGGGCTGCGAGTGGCCGCAGCGCGGGCGCCGCCTTTGGCACAGGGTAAACTGGAGCTACCTGCCCTTCCGCGGGAGGTGCAAGCGGTGAGGCGCTCGCCTGGGGATCGACGAGCACGGCGACGATGAACGCGAGCGCCTGCACCAGCTCCTTACAGCCTTCCGCCTGCAGTTCGCGCACTGTGCGCTGCTCGCCGCGCGAGAACGTCGCGCGCCCAACGAACCCCTCCGTGCCCCGATCGATAGCGACAGTGACCGCGAACGCCGATGAAGGAGCAAGCCAGCCCGAGGTTCGCGCCGCCACCTGAGCGGAAAAATCCACGCTAGTCGGGCAAGCGCCAGGCGCGTGGTAGCCAAACGTCCCCGCTTCGCTCGGGGTTGCACCGGCCGTAGCCGGCGCGGCTACGATCGCCAGCCCCACCGCCGACCAAAACCCGGCTGAAATCATCTAGGAGCGCAGCTCTACTACGGGCACCGGCAAAAGCGAACAGGAGCCTGCGGCTCGCGGGGTAGACCTCAGGCCTGTCTGTGAGCCTGTCGTGTCTCTTCCGAGTCACGGCATCGGAACGCATTGTGGTGCAGCTTGCGAATCAGCGTGGCTAGGCTTGCCTCTCCCCCGGTTTCAGAGTTGTGAGTGCGCCACGCTGACGACGAAATGAATCTCCGGGGGCGCTGGCCACGCCCGCCTTGGCCAGCGCGGTCTTCAGCTCACCGGATGCCGCGAAAGCCTTGGCCTTCTCCACCACGAGTCCGCGCGCGACACGGCTCGCGTCCGCGCGGCCGTAGACACCCTGGCAGCAGTGTTCGACACCCATCGCCGTGTGTTCTCCGGGCGAGCAGACTGAGCGAAGGGAGACCGCTCACTGCGCGGGCTGAATGCCGCTGAATTCACACACAGGCGAAGCGACCGTCAGGGCCCACCCCTCCGCAGTATCTCAAAATTGCACGTAGCTGCGGAAGCGCCCGTCCCGGAAGGCCGCGAGCAAGCGGGCCGCTGCATTGGCGCTTTCAATCGGATCGCCCCGCAGCCGAAGGTACTCTGAGAAGCCCGGCATGTTCTTGGGGAGGGCTTTCATCGACGCATAGCCCATCTGCCACTGATCGAAGTAACGAGCGTCCACCTCGCGTCGGAGCAAGGCAACCAACCGATGATGGCGCTTGTCTTTGCCAATTTTGACGTACAAAGTTTCCAGATCGCGATCCTCGCCTTCTAGGGCCTGAAGGAACGAGCCCTCGTGATAGAGCAGCATGCCAGTAACTCCGAGTCGGCCATTGTTGACACGGGCCGCCGCGAGCAGCCCGGTGAGCTCCGAGTCGCTGAACGGTGCGACGGCCGCGCTCGAATAAATGATCTGGTGCATGACCTTAGAACGGCCCAATTTCTTTACGAATAAGCGGGCCGGCGGAAATGCGGTCGTATTGCAGGCACCGACAACGCGCTGCAGGACGGGCACCAAGAAGGTGCCCGTCAGCGTCATGTGGAACTTCTCGGCAAGGTCCGTGATCGAAGCGTCTGCACGGCCGAGCTGCTCCAGAACGCCGCGCCGAGTCGCGTCCGAGAGCGCGGAGAACGAGACTGTCGCCACCACCGGCGGGATCGTGGACATGAAGGAGCTCACCGCCCCGGCAAATGCCCACCTCGTCCCTTTCGCCGACCATGAGCTCTTGATGGATCGCGCCTCCCTCGTGGTTGGCCACGGGGGCCACGGCACGAGCATGCGCGCGCTTCGACGTGGCCTTCCGATGGTTGGCATTCCGGCCAAGGGAGCCGACCAGATCCCCATCACGCAACTAATCGACCAGTGGGGCGCGGGGCGCGCCATGCCAGCTGACGCAGACGCGCTGCAGATCCGCGGTGCCGTGCAGGAGCTCCTGTCGAATCCCGGCTTCCGTACGGAGGCGCGGCGACGCGCACTCGCATTCGCGGGCAAGGACGGCGCTCAGCTCGCCGCAAGCTCGGTGGAGTCCTTGCTCCCAGGCGGTGCGTGACGAACGCGCGCGCGCTGGGCTGGGACGTCGACATCGTGCTCGACGAGCGCGGCGGAGGCCGCCCGTCTCGGGACGGGACCAAAACCGCTTACTGAAACGGCAGCGCTTGCTTCACGAGCGCGTTGGAGACCGCTTGCACGCCGCTGCGAGACAGCCGCCACTTGTCCATCACCTGCACCGGCGTCAACAGCTGAACGTTTTGGTCTTTGAGGTATTGGGTGAAGGCGGCATCATTGAACGTGGGGGGGCGGGCCAGAAATGCCGCAAAGAAGTTATCCCAGTGCACGGGAATGTAGGCTTTGGGACGCGCGACGGGCACAACCAACTTGGCAAGCTCGCCGCCGCCGGCACAGGGGGCAATCAGCAAGTCGATAGAGCTCAGGCCGGCGTCCGCGAGAGCCGCTTTCAGATTCTGAAGCGGCGCTCCGTAGTTGACGCCGCCGACCACAATCGGAACATCGAGATCCGTTGCGCCGCCGGAATCCATGAACAGTAAGGTATACGGGCCTTCGCTGCCATCAAGGGTGAACAGAAACGCGCGGCCTCCTCCGCCGTTGGGGAAGTCTTCGGCGACGCCTGCTCTCAACCCTCCGGTGGCCGGGTCTGGGGTCGGAACGGCGGCGAGCTCGACAGGATCGTGCTGCTCGGGGTTCGTGCTATCGCCGCTGTGATTCCAGCGAATCACCCGTAACGTTACGCCGGGGGCCAGCGTCAGCTTCTCGCCGCCGAGCACCTCCGTGCAGCGCGCGGCAGGAATGCCCTGCGCGACGGCCTGAAAGCACGTCGTTTTCGAGCCGATGATGGGCGCGTTCGTCAAGCGCGACCAAACCGCGGTGTCGAACGAGTGATCGAAATGGCTGTGGCCGGTCAGGAGCAGGTTGAGCTTGCCCGGACCGCCCAATGCCGAGAGCAACTGGCCGACCAGCGCGGCGTTCGGCACGCTCGGGCTGTGGGTGTTCTCTAGCCCTCCGCTGCCGCCGAAGAAATTGCTCTGAGCAATGCGGGTCACGTACCCGTCAATGAGCACATTCAGCGACCCGGGCGTGCCCCAATTACACTATCAGAATCGCTTGCGCCTGCCGAGGCAGTTGGGGAGCGCAACCTAGCGGAGCTCACGAGGGGCTGCAAAAGCCGGAAATCTGCCCAGCAGCGCACCTCGCAACGCGCCTTTATTCCGAGCACAAGCGCCGCGACAGCCTCCCTGGACGTTCCCACCTAGCGGCGGGCAAGGAGCTACGCGACGTGTGCGCCGGACACGCCCGCGAGCTTGAATGGAGGTCCCGTGTTGAAGTAGTCGATGGTGGTCCAGGTTCAAGTCACACCGCAGGCGTTGTCCGCCGTCTCAATCAATCTAGAGCTGCCCGGCGTTACCTCATGCTCCACCGACAATGACTGCGCGACCGGCAAAACCTGCCAATCAAACCAGACGTGCTCCCCTTAAGCGAGCTCGAAAGCTTTCCCGATCGACCGACTGCAAGTCAGGCAATTCGCGAGGCAGCAGCACGTGAATTCATTTCGAAAAAGCAACGCAGAGAAAGCCTGGCAGGCGGTACTAGTACGACTGACACAGGCAAATTCCGCACGCTGGGTGATGGCGCGGCCCTGTTCCAGTTAAGCTAGGCCGCGTGAGTCGCTTCCCCTTTCCGCAGACACAAAAACTCGCGGGACTGTGCTACCCCAGCCAGGCCGATCCCGCGGACGCGCAGCGCGCGCTCGAAGCGTGGCGGACCGAAATCGTGACGCGCGACGGTGCGCGCGGGTTCGTGCGTGCACGGCGGCCCGACACGCCGGACGGCGTGCCCAATTCGACCGTGTCCGAGGGCATCGCGTACGGCATGTTGATCGCCGTGATGTGCGACGAGCAAGCGCTGTTCGACGACTTCTACCGTTACGCGCTGTGCTTCGAGAATAAGAATGGGCTGATGGACTGGTACATTGCGCCCGACGGTTCGCGCGCCCTGGGTGAAGGGGCCGCCACCGACTCGGACGAGGACATCGCGTGGGCGCTCGTGATGGCGCACCGGCAATGGGGTGGCAGCGGCGCGCTGGCTGACTCCTACCTGGAGTGCGCGAGGCGACAGATGGACCGCGTCTGGCAGTGCGAGGTCGACCACGATCGCAACCCGAACCTGCTGCTCCCGGGTGACAACTGGCGTGGTCAGAACGTGTTCAATCCGTCGTATTTCGCGCCCCACCAATATCGAATCTTTGCTGAAGTCTCGGGCAACACCGGCTGGCTGCGCGTGATCGACCGCGGCTACGAGATCGTCCTTGCGAGCTTGAACGAGCGCAACGGCAATCGCCGAAACGGCCTGGTGCCCGCCTGGTGCGACTGCGAGGGCAACCCGGTCGAGGCCTTTCCCGGCGCCATGACGAACTACCAGTACGACTCGGCCCGGCTCCCCTTCCGAATCGGGCAGGACTTTGCCGCCACCGGCGATCCGCGTGCGCGCGCGTACCTCGAGCGCGTGAGCCGGTTCTTCGCAGCTATCGGCGCGGATCAGATCGTGGACGGCTACACCCTCAGCGGCGAGCCTGCCCCCGATCCACGCGCTGCTCGCCCGAACCCGGGCTCCGCGGTGTTCGTCGGCGCCGCAGCCGTCGGCGCGATGCACGACCCCGCCTATCAGCAGTTCATCGATGCCGCCTACGCGCGCGTCCGCACCGGCAAGCTGCTCGCGCGCAGCCGCTACTACAACCACTCGTGGACGGTGCTGTCGCTGCTCATGCTAACCGGCAATTTGCTAGATTTTCCGGCCTAGCCTCGCTCGCGTTGGGCGGTCTTCGGGATTCGCTCGATATGTTCAGCGGACGCTTCTCGCGCGCTGATGTCGATCAGGCAGTAGCGCCCTGCGGTCTGTGCGCCCACCGCAGGGGGCGAGCTCGGCTAGTTCGTCGGCGGCCTATCCCCGGCCTTGTCCCCAGGGTTTGCTTCTTCTGAGATGAAGCCCGCGCCCACGTGAGAACCATCGCAGAGCGGTTTGTTTTTCGATTGTCCGCAGCGGCAGAGCTGCGTCGCTACGGTCCTCAGAATCACGCGCCCCGTGCCAGCGCAGAGCTCTAGATTCCCGGTGACGACCAGCGGTCCGTTCCGAATGGCGTCGATGCGGAGTGGCTTTCCTCTCTCCGCGAGCAAGTTGGTCTCCAGCGTTGCTGGCTCACCCGATGCCTGGAAACCCGCTGCCGCGTGGCTGTGATCGCAAAAAGGTTTGTTCTTCGACTTGCCGCAGCGGCACAGTGTGGCGCGGTAGCCGACGCTGCGGCCCCCGAGGTCGAGGTCGGCGAGTACCGCATAAGGGCCATTTTCACACAGACGAATCAGGTTCACTGCGGGCACCGGTTCTGGAGCCCCGCCGTCGAGCCGCTCGTATTGCAGCGCGCCAGAAGGACACTCTCGGACCACCGCCGACAGCAGCTCCGCATCCGCCTCATCCGGGAAGAGCCACGTGCCCGGCGTGTTGGCTTGAAATACACGGGGAAGCTCCGTGACACAATGCCTGGAATGGATGCAACGCATGGCGTCGAAAGTCAGTAACAGGGATCTGCCGCGCGCCATCTCTCTGCCCGTCGAACCGCCCTGCTGAGGCTGCGGCGCAGCGCCCCCTGATGGAGGAGCTTCGGATGCCGCGACTTCCGCGACTTTCGCGAACGATGTCGAAACTAGGCGAGCGCGACACCGCTCGATGAGAGAGCCTGCGCGCTTCAGTTGTGCGACGCACGAGACAGGGGGCGTGCCAGCGCTGGCATCGTGTTCCAACACGGACTGAAGCTCCGTGAAGCGGTCGACAATCTGGCCGAGACGTTCACTCAAGAGAGCTGTCTCAGATCGACTGTCGAGCGGCGCAAGGCTGCGCACCATTGCGAAGGTGACTCCGCCGCGCACGCCGGGGAGCGCCTCGTCCGCGGCCAGGTACGTGAGTGTTTCGGCAACGGATGAAAGCGCGTGCATCGTATCCACGGACGTTTCGAGCAGCGCCCGCTTCGAGGCCGGCGCCCGACCCTCGAGCGTGAACACCTGCACCAAGATGCGCAACATGAAGGCGTAGAGCGCGTTCGCGAGGTCGAGGAAGCGCGACGTGAGTGGTTGCCGAATCCATACGTGCCCTTCGGGTGATGGTGGCTGGCGCATCACCGGGTTACGCGCGACCGGCCTGCCGGGGGTGAAAGAAGGGTCTTCCTTCAGGAGCTCCAAGTACTCAGCCCGAATCGAGCAAAAGCGCGCGAAGTGTGAGCCTTCTACGGTGAGCGCGCCTTCACCTTGTACAACGATGGTATCGAGCGCCTGCAGCGCGGACGCTTTGTCGGTGACGAGCGTCAAGCCCGGGAGTGCCGAGTCGAGGGGCCCGATTTGCCGAGCAGCTCCGCCGGCGAAAAACAGCTGCTCGCCCACGCCATCGCACAGAGTTTCGAGGGCGTGCCGAATTGCTCGGTACAGCGCTCCGACGGTCGCGTAGTCACTGGCGTTGGGCATGAGAGTCCCAGCCGGCGCCTGCCGCACATAGTGCTCGTGATGAGGGAACGTAGAGCCATCTTCCACCTCCTGAGCCGCTGGACGTTCGAGGTAGATGAAGTGATCGAGCGTACCGAGATCAAACGGGGCAAGCTCGAGGACCAAGTGGGCCGGGTAAAAGCCAGGCGAAACTGGAAAGTTTGGCCTCATGAAGTTCGGGGAAGCGCCGATCGCCGCCGTGATGTTGGAGACCAGCGTGAGGTGATTCATTTCCTCGAGCGCGACGCCTAAAATGATCGGTCGCCAGCGCTCGATTGCTGCTAGCTGTTTCGGACTGACACCTTCGTCGATCGTGCGCTTCAAACTGCACACGGCGTACAGATAGAGACAGAGAAAATTGTGCTCGAGCTCGGCGGCCTCGCTCAGCGCCGAATACAGTTGTACCCGGGATTCGATGACAAGGTGTGGAGGCTGGTCTGTCATAAGCGCGTCAATGTCCCATTGCTGCCCCACCTTGCGGCGGGCGCTTCATGAAGAAAGCGAGCGGAACCATGACGGCGGTTCCGCAGGCCATCAGGAACAACACGTCCACGTAGGCGAGCGCCTGGGCTTGTTGCAGCACTGTGCGATACAGCGAGCGATAGGCCCCTGCAGTCGCATCGCTAGCGCTTGCACCCGAGTGCTGAAGGGCGCGCGTGATGCTGTCGACGCGGTCGCGAAAGGGCGCGTCGAACAGTGACGTGTGACGCACGAGCTCGACCTGATGCATCTGCGAACGGCGCGCGAGCAGCGTGGTCACGATCGCAATGCCCACGTCACCTCCCATATTGCGCGACAGATTGATCAGCCCGGACACCGAATTGCTCTGCTCCCGCGGGACGCCAACGTAAGCGAGCGTGTTGATTGGCACGAATAAGAACGCGAGCCCGAAGGACTGATACACGCGCAGCAACATTGCGTGCCTGAAGTCGATACCGAGGTACAGCCGGTGTGACATGTAAAAGAGCGACGCTGAAAGCGCGACGAAGCCAAACGCGATCATCTTGCGTGCATCCGTCTTGCTCATGAATTTGCCAACAAATGGCATCATGCACATGATCAAGATGCCGCCGGGAGACAGGGCCATGCCTGCCTGCTCGGCGGAGTAGCCCAGTAGGACCTGCGTGAACTGCGGAAGCAGCACCGTGGTGCCGAAGAGCGTGAGGCCCAGCGTGAACATCATGCCGTTCGCCATGGCAAACGTTCGGTTCTTGAAGAGCCGAACGTCAATCACCGGATCGTCGGTATAGAGCTCCCAAACCACGAGGGAGGCCAAGGAAACCAACGCCACGATCGAAAATCCGACCACGAATGAAGAATGGAACCAATCTTCTTCCTGGCCTTTGTCCAATACCACTTCCAGGCTGCCGAGACCGAGCGTGATCAGCGCGAGCCCGACCACGTCAATTGGGCTGGTTTTGCCCTTTTTCGCCGTGAGCCAAGGTGGATCGGTAACCATGCGGTTCGATAGGAATAGGGAGAGGAGCCCGACCGGCACGTTGATGAAGAACACCCAGCGCCACGAGTAGTTGTCGGTGATGAAGCCGCCTAGCGTCGGACCGAGCGCAGGCGCCAGTACGACGGCCATGCCGTAAATCGCGAATGCCATGGCGCGCTTCTGGGGCGGAAAGGTGTCAGCGAGAATCGATTGCTCGCTTGGTCCGAGCCCGCCGCCGCCGATGCCCTGCAGGACGCGAAAGCAGATCAAGGCTCCCAGGCTCGGCGCGATGCCGCACAGAAAGGAGCTGACGGTAAAGAGCGCCACGCAAGACATGTAAAACCGTTTGCGCCCGAATCGATTCGCGAGCCAGCCGCTGAGCGGCAGCACGATCGCGTTCGATACCAGGTAAGAGGTGAGCACCCACGTGCTTTGGTCTTGGGTGACCGAGAGGCTACCCGCCATGTGCGGCAGCGACACATTGGCGATGCTGGTGTCGAGCACCTCCATGAACGTGGCCATGGTCACCGTCAGCGCGATCAGCCAGGGATTGTGGCCCGGGTGCCAGCCTTCGGTGTCGATTTGCGCGCGGTCGGGTTGAGCTTGCGCCCCCTCGCTCATTTCACGCGCACTTTCGGTTCGGCCGACATGCCCGGTCGCAATAGCTCGAAGCCAGCTTGCCCGGGACGGAGGCGAATGCGCACGGGCAGCCGCTGCACCACTTTGACGTAGTTGCCAGTTGCGTTTTCCGGCGGAAGCACGCTGTAGCGCGAACCCGTCGCAGCGGCGATGCTCACGACTTCACCGTCAAAGTCCCGTCCCAATGCGTCGACATGCACGGTGACGCTCTCTCCTGCGTGCATGCGCCGGACCTGCGTCTCGCGGAAGTCCGCGGTAACCCACAGCTTATCGATCTGGGTCAATCCGAGCAACGCCTGTCCGACACTCACGCGATCGCCGACATTGACCGAACGCTTGCCCACGATGCCCTTCACGGGCGCGCGGGTCGTAGCGTAGGCGATGTTCAGCTCAGCCTGTTCGAGCGCCGACCTCGCTGCGTCCACATTCGCGCGCCGAAGGTCGACGGTTGCGCGCTTGGCATCGAGCACGTCGGGCGCGTTGCTTTTGGCCTCTTGCAGGCGGCTCGATGCCGCATGAGATTTCGCGGCCTGCTCGTCGACGCGCCGCTTGGCTGCATTGACACCTTCGCGCGCTGCCTCCAGGTTTGCCGACGACGCGTCAGCCGCGGCCGTTTTGGTGTCGTACTCAGCTTTCGCAATCGCGCCCGATTGGAACAACTGCTCGTCGCGCTGTTTGTCGAGCTGAGCCACGTAGTCGTTGGCCTCCGCCTGTTTGATTTGGGCGTTCGCTTGAGCCACGGCCTGCAGCGCCTCGGCGACGCTGGCTTGGCCGGATGCGACGTCGCTCGAGCTCGTCGCGACCAACGTCTCGCTCGACGTCTCGGCGACCGAAGTATTCGATTGCTCGGCGCGGAGCTGGGCTTCGGCCTGGGCGAGAGCAGATTTTGCCTGATCGCGCGCAACGCGCAGATCCGTCGGGTCGAGCTCAATCAACAGCTCGCCGGCACTGACGGTCTGGTTGTCGTCGACGTGCACCGCAATCACGGTACCGGCGACGCGCGAAGAGATGCTCGAGATGTAGCCGTCGATCTGCGCGTCGTCAGTGTCTTCGTAAAAAGTCCCGTGATACCAGTACGCCGTGCCCCCGAGCAGCAGCACCGCTGCGCCGCCCATAATGAGCGCGCGGTTGCGCCTGCTCATCGGCTTCTTGGGTTCTTGCTTTCCGTCGTCGGCCTTCGCCTCCTTTTTCTCCTCAGAAGGGGCCGGAGCAGGCTTGGCGCTCTCTTCCGCAAGCGGTGCGGCGCCGGCTTGAGCGGGCGCGTCGTTCCGTGCCGGCGAAAGGAGCAGCGCCGAGTCGCTCACCTCGAGCTCGGGCGGCCCGCGCCGTCTGCGTAAAAGGATGGTTCGAGGTGTTCAGCGATGATACCGATGTAATCGGCCGACGAGATCGCGACGCGCATGTGCGTCGGCGTGCGAGGGGCGTGCCAAGAGACCACGCGGAGCTCCAGCTCCGTATTAGCGTGGCGATGGGCCGGCGCTCGTCGAGCAGAGCGGTAAATGCCCCGCGCGGAAGGCGCCGCCGACTACAATGCTGTCGCGTGTCAAATTAGCCCACTGAGTCGCCTGCGCTCGGTTTCGGCCAACCTGGTTCCGGTTACCGGGAGCGCTTACGCACTTGGCTCCGTGACAAGTGATATTTCGCCGCTTGCAAGGTTGATCGCTAGGAGTGGTCAAATGACCGCGAGATTGCGCCGCATCGCCTCAACAGCGCGTAAAAATCCGGCTCACCCCGCCATGTCCTCATCGTCCGCGGTGGCCAGCGTGAGGATCGCAAGGCCGACTTGCCTGTGCATCATGATGCGCCGCTCGAGCTCGCGGAGGGCTACCGCGAGCTCGGCCTGCGTCTGCTCGCCCGCGATCTGGACACCGGCCATGAGAAAGAGTCGGTCGGGCCCGATGAACTCCGCAAAGACGAACGTCACGCGCTCGATCTCCGGGTTCGCGCGGATCGACGCGAGGACCCGGCCGCACTGCTTTACTGCTAGTGTCTCGCCAGCGAGGTAGCGGCCGTTGCGGGTGATCAGAACCACACCCGCCGCTGCCATCAGGACGCCGATCAGGATCGAGCCCGCAGCGTCGTACGCTGCGACGCCAGTGGTCTGGTGCAGGGCCATGGCAAGCGCGGCGATTCCGAGTGCGATTAGGGCCGTGAAGTCCTCGGTGAACACCGCGCGCATCGGGGAGTTGGACGTGGCGAGCGCGTGCTCGAACACGTCGCGCCCCATCTCCTCGGCACCCTTGCGCACCTGCCGCAGCGTCTGCACGAACGAGGTACCCTCGAACACGCACGACAGCGCGATCACCGCATAGCCGATCGCGTAGTGAGAGGCGACATCAGGTTCGCTGAGCTGCCGGATGCCCTGCCATACACCCACGACCGCGCCAACCATCAGCATCCCGAGCGACGCGAACAGCGACCACACGTACGACTGGCGACCGTACCCTAGCGCGTGACCGTCGTCGGCGGGACGCTTGGCCGTGCGCGCAGCCGCCACTACGAAGCACTCGTTGCCGACGTCGACCCATGAGTGTACGGCCTCCGTCCGCAGCGATGAGGAGCCCGTGAGCGCGGCCGCGGCCGTCTTCGCAACCGCGACCAGCACGTTAGCGGCGAACGCTACGGCGATAGTCGACGGTGCCTTCCCAGGGGCGTCCACCTGAACGTGAAGCCGAAAGCGCTCATGTGGCTTCATCAGGGCGGATGGTAGCGGAAGTTCAGGGCTCAGCGGCGACGATCGCGCGCGCCTGCACCTCGGCATGAGTCTGGATTCTTCCGTTGAAGCCGGGCAGGGCCGTCTGCGGCCGGTGCGCAATGTGAGGCGTGAATGCAGAGAATGGTCACGCGGCACAAATGAGCAGAGAGTGCCTCGAAGGGCAGCGAGTAAGGGCGCCTACTACCGCTGCGAGGGCCACAAGAAGCACGGCACCACTCACTGCCGACACAACGCAGGCTCGCGGAGAACTGCGCCGCATCTTCCGCGAGCCGGGCAGGCACGCGGGCATGCTTATCGTGCGCCTGCCCGACTCCGAACAGTGGCGCGTTGGCGATCACCTCGTAGGCCGGTGATCCGAGCCGACACGCGAAACTGGGGCGCACGGTGGCGCGGGGGCGCTACGTTTGCTGGAAAGCGGCGCGCGCCCGATCTCCCCTTGCACGCGGCGAATCGGTGCGCTAAACACTGAACTATATGGTTCAACATTCGGGTGCCCGTCTCGACGCCTCGTTCGCCGCCGTTTCGGACGCAACGCGGCGCGGCGTTCTGGAGCAGCTCGGACGCGCAGACGCTTCGATCACGGAGCTTGCCGAGAAGTTCCACATGACCCTCACGGGCATGAAGAAGCACGTCGGTGTCTTGGAGCGAGCCGGGCTCGTCGCCACGAAGAAGGTCGGGCGAGTGCGGACCTGCAAGCTCGGCCCGAGCCGCCTTTCGGCAGCGACGGCCTGGATCGAAGGGTACCGCCGGCTCTGGGGCTCACGCTTCGACGAGTTAGACAAGGTTGTTGAGGAACTGAAACGGAAGGAGAACATCGATGAACGCAAGAAAAGACAGTGAGCCCAACCCCACGAAGAACCGCACGACGGTGGAACCGAAGTCCGAGCGCGAGATCGTCGTCACGCGAACCTTCGACGCCCCGGCGCGCATCGTCTTTCAGGCGTGGACCACGCCCGCGCTGTTCAAGCGGTGGTGGGTACCGAAGTCGATGCCGCTGCCCCTGCTCTCCTACGAGGCGGATATCCGCGTTGGAGGCGGCTACCGTCTCGTGTTCGGCGTCGACGGCACGAAGACGATGGAGTTCTTCGGCAAGTACATCGAAGTGACACCGCACTCGCGAATAGTCTGGACGAATGACGAGAGTGGCGAGGATGGGGCAGTCACGACGGTGACCCTCGAGGAAAAAGGCGACAAGACGCTGCTGGTGCTGCACGAGCACTATCGCTCGAAGGAAGTTCGCGATGCTGCCCTGGCCTCCGGGGCGTACGACGGCATGGGCGAAACGTTCGGGCAACTGGACGCGGTGCTCGTCACGCTGGGCGCGAAGGCGTCAGGGCCGTGAGGTCGTGGCGCGCAGCGGCCGACGTGCCGATGAGCTTCATGATCCGAACCGGAGGTATCGGGTCGGAGTGGATCCTGCTGCCGCACGCAGACAGGCTCGGCGAGAACGCCGCCGACGACGCACTGGCCCGCGAGCTGGGCGCGACGGGGCTGCTCTGAGTCAGCGCGCGCGCCTGTAGTGCATGGCGACCGCGCCGCTGAGGAGCGGCATCGCGGAGCTCCTGGCACTCGAAGCCACCCCAGAAGCTGTGCGCCCTCAAAGTGGAGCTGAAGGACGACCAAGAGGAGCGCGCTTCGCCCATCTTGCTCTCGCTGCCGGGATCCGCGAGCTGTCGGCTGTGCGCGGCGCTCATCTGCTGAGCACGCAGCAGTCCTCGGCTCTTTGCCAGTAGGCGGATGCGACACGCAACTCCGGGCGCCGTCCGGACGAAGGGTGGTGTGACCCATGCGCCTTCTGTTCGACCACGGGACCCTCGTCTTGGCCGAAGCTCCCGACTTGAAGCTCGAGCGAGTGCCAGGGCTGCTTTGGGATCCGCGGATAGCGCTGCTCAGAGCACCCGCGTGGCGCTATCCCGAAGTGCTGGACGCCCTGCGCCACTCACTCCCTCCATTGCGCGACGAAGTGAGGCTACGCTCCCTGCCGAAGCCCGCCGCGTGGAGCTCCGTAGAGCTCCGACCCTACCAACGGGCGGCGCTGCTTTCCTGGGAGCTCTCCGGCAGGCGCGGGACAGTCGTCTTGCCGACGGGCAGCGGGAAGACTCAGGTTGCAGTTGCCGCCTTGGCCGCGACGGGCGTGCGGACGCTGTGCCTAGTTCCCACCCGCGTCCTGCTCGAACAATGGACTTCAGTCTTGCGCGCGGCGTATCGAGGACCCATTGGCTGCCTCGGAGATGGGCGCCGGGATTTGGAAGCCGTGACGGTCTCGACGTTCGAGAGTGCCTACCGGTTGATGCCGCGCATTGGTGCACAGTTTGAGTTGCTGGTGGTGGACGAGGCTCATCACTTCGGCACGGGACTTCGTGACGAGGCATTAGAGATGTCGATCGCGCCGCAGCGGCTTGGCTTGACCGCGACTCCTCCGGCTGAACCTGCTCGGGCGCGCCTTGGCGAGCTGATCGGGCCTATCGTCTATCAATTGGGGATTGCCGATCTGGCGGGGACTTGGCTGGCAGACTTCGATCTGTTGGTTGTGCACTTGGGGCTAAGCCGAGACGAGAGAGCGAGCTACGACGCGGACCGCCGCATTTTTACGGAAGTGAACCGACGATTCCGTCGCTTGGATCCGCACGCCACGTGGCAAGAATTCGTGTCGGCTGCATCCCAGTCCGCTGCAGGGCGCGCCGCGCTGAGCGCTTGGCGGCGGAATCGCCGTCTGCTCCATTTTACGCAAGCGAAGGCAGCGGCGGTTGGCGTACTCCTAGAGCGCCACCGGGACGCCCGCGTGCTGATCTTCACAGCAGACAACGAAGCCGCGTATGCGATTGCTCGGGAGCATCTGGTGATGCCAATGACGTGCGACATCTCGCGTGCCGAGCGCGAAGCGGCGCTCTCGGCGTTCCGCGCCGGGACGCTCCGCTCGCTGGTTAGCTCGCGTGTTCTGAATGAAGGGATAGACGTGCCCGATGCCGACGTTGCCATCGTGGTCGGCGGCGCGCAGGGCGAGCGCGAGCACGTCCAGCGGATCGGGCGCCTATTGAGGCCGATGCAAGGCAAGCGCGCGCTGATCTACGAGCTGGTCACCTTGGCCACGAGCGAGGTCCGGCGGGCGACGGAGAGGAGGCGTGCTCTTGCTCCCGCAGGCACTGCTTCGCGTTAGTACCCGGGTCGAAGGCGACCGGATCGTGCCGCAGTACCTTACGGCGCACGACGAGCCCTGGCTTCGCTCACTGATGGACGAATGCGCGCACTTCGTCGGTCGAAAGCGCGCCGAGCTGCACGAGCGCCTGCGGGAGCCGCTTCCTACACGTGCACCAAGGGCGAAGCTGCGGGTTGCGATTCACGTTCTCGAAGGCCTTTGTCGCGAGCGAACGGTGTCCGTGGTGCCGCCAAAGGAGGCGAGGGCTGCACTGTTTCGAGAGGCGGCGGCCGTACGCGTGCCGCGCGACGCCGTAGTCACCCGCGTCGCGGAGACCTTCGGGGTGACCGCGGCCAAACTGGAGAGCGCGCTTTTTGCCGATCTGCAAGGCGAGCGTCGCATAGCAGAGATTCCCAGGAGCATGTCTCCCACGCGGCTCGCGACTGACGCCAATGTCGCGATCGTCAGCTCGCTCGTCAGGCGTGCCGCGCACATTCGTATTTCGGTGCGGGGCAACTCTCGGGCGCTCGTTCGTCATGCTCGTCTGATGGGCCTGATTTGCAGTCTTTCGAGCGCGGAGCCCCGCGCATTGGCATCTGGGCTGGCAGGGCAGCAGAGACTGAATGCGTCGCGCGAGGAGCCACCCGACGGAGTAGTTCTCGAAGTATCTGGCCCCTTCTCCCTGTTTCGCCACACCGAAGTATACGGCCGAGCGTTGGCTTCGCTCGTGCCACGAATGGCATGGTGCAATGAATATGAGCTGACGGCGGCCTGCGCACTCGGTCGTGGTGGCCATCTCTCGACACTCGTCCTGCGTTCCGGAGATCCGATCGGCACAGGGCGCGAGCTCGCGCGTCACGACAGCCGTGTCGAAGCCAGGTTCGAACGTGACTTTCGGCGCGCAGCGCCCGACTGGGACGTGATCCGCGAGCCGCGCCCGGTCGCGTCCGGGGAGGCCCTAATCTTTCCGGACTTTGAGCTCATTCACCGCCGCGACAAGAGCCGACGCTGGCTGCTCGAGATCGTCGGCTTTTGGACTCAGAAATACCTCACCGAGAAACTCGAACGACTGCGCGCAGCAGGCATCGAACGACTCGTGCTCTGCATCGATCAGAACCGGCATTGCGCCGAGGGCGAGCTGCCCCCCGATGCTCGGGTCATCCGCTACAAGACCCGGATTGACCCGCAGGGCGTGCTCGCCATCGTCAATCGCTGATCGAATGGTTCGGGACGGGCACGCCCCGGGTGCCAAGTCCGCTGCGGTTCGCGACAAATCCTTCGATGACTTTCGCGTGCTGCCCGTCCCCCTGCACGGGATCAGCATCGTGGCCGACGCATGTTTGCCCTGCGTGACCGTGTTTGGCGAGAGGCGCTGCGTGCCGCATAGGGCCATCGCCGAGCGGCTGCGAGATCCCTCGAGGCGATAGACCGGGTTGAAGCCTACGCGAGGCAGCACCGGCTGCCGCTGCGCAGTCGGACCGCGACCTCCGGGATGATGAAACGGAACGGCTGGGGCGGAAAACACTCGCCCTGTCGCCTCGTGCTACGATTCGCTCATGACGTTGGCAGCCCGACGACAGGCGACCTACGAAGACCTGCTGGCGCTCCCTGAGCACGTCATCGGTGAGATTGTTGGAGGCGAACTCGTCGTCAGCCCCCGGCCTGCAATGCCGCACGCCGGTGGTGCCACCGCGCTCGGCGCCACGCTGCTTCCTCCCTTTCAATTCGGTGATGGGGGCGGGCCTGGCGGCTGGCGAATCTTCTTCGAGCCAGAACTGCACTTGGGCGATGACATCGTGGTTCCCGATCTCGCCGGCTGGCGCCTCGAGCGGATGCCGACTCCGCCGACTGAGACCTTCCTGACCCTCGCGCCAGATTGGGTGTGCGAAGTCGTCTCGCCGACCACTGGGCGTCATGACCGCACGAAAAAACTGCCCATCTATGCGGGAGTCGGCGTCGCGCACCTGTGGCTCATCGACCCCCTCGCTCAAACCCTCGAAGTCTATCGCCTCGACGCAGGGTTTTGGCTCCTGCTGGCAACGCACGGTGGAGACGAAACTGTCCGAGCAGCACCTTTCGAGGCAGTGGGCATGGACTTGAGCAGGCTGTGGGGACGTGTTTAGGCGAGGGGAGACGTCCGAGCTGAGGGGCGTTGAGTTGGCCATGTGTTCACTGGTCGACTTCAGTCGACAGGTTCGTGCCCAAGGTCTCTGCGCAAGGTGCGCGTGATTCGAAGCGCGACTACTCAACCCTGATGCGCACAAACGCAGAACGCGCACAACTGCGTTTACGGTGCGGATTGAGGTGAGGGAGCATCGCAGCGGCATGGGTCGTCACGCGATATCACGGAATTTCGGATCGGCATGGCAACGTCAGGGCAACGGCTCGGGCGTGGAAGCGCGCCGTGATTGGCAGGAGACGAGCTCACGCGGGCCGTGGGCGAACGGCGTTGAGTCACCAGGCTGAATGCGGCCAACTCGGCTTCTGTCACGAGCACGAGTCCAAGCTCGGTGGGTTGCCCCGGGTTGTCTAGCCGCTGGATTTCTGCGGTAATTTGGGATGAAGCGTCCGGTTACGCTAGCGCCACAACATGCGTCGCAACAAGCCATCCCGCACGACCAAGCTATGAAACAACACGCCGCCCAGGTGAGCCAGGAACGTGACGAACAGCAGGTACGCCAGCACCGCGTGTGCTTTGCGCAGCACCGTGTACAGCTGCACGCTGTGCGGCAAAATCGGCGGCAAATGCAGCGCGCCGGTCAACACGATGGGATAGCGCGCGGCCGACAGCATGCCCCAGCCAACCAGTGGCATGGCGAACATCAGCGCGTACAGCAGGCGCTCCGACCACGTGGCGATCACGCGTTCGGGCGCGGACATCGCGTCCAGCCACGGCGGCGGCGGTTTCAGTTGGCGATTGATGAAGCGAATGATCACCAGCACCAGAATGGCGATGCCTAGCGGACGGTGAATCGACAACAAGAAGTGATAGCAGGACATGGAAGCGACCATGCCTACGCCGACGAACAACATCGTCAGCACGCAGGCTGCCATCAGCCAATGCAGCGCGCGCGACGTCCAAGCGTACGTGTTCATTGCGCGGCTCCCGTGACCGCGCTGGGCGGCACCGGTTCGGCCACGCGGCGCGTAAAGGACTGTGAATACGCTGCAGACCGCGCACTGAGCAGCGGATCATCGGAGCCGACAATGCCGTCCGGCAAAATTAGTGGATCGAAGTTGATGGTGCGCGCGCTGCTCGTCGCTTCGGGTTCTGCGTGCTCAAGCACCAACGTGCCCGCGTCCACTTTCTCGCGATCGGCAGGCCATGGGCTCGTGGCGTCGCTCGTTGAATCGCTCGGTTGACCGATGGTCAGGATCAAGCGGAAGTGCACTGGCTCTTGGCTCAGGCGCGTGATCAGCGCACCGAACAGGAAATCACGCTGGCGCCGCTCCCGGCGCGAAGGGCGTGTCGGGAACCATGGCCCAGCGCACCGGCGTGGCGTGGCCCGCTCTGTCGAGCAATTGGAAGGCGTTCAAGCTGTTATACGTGCTGTTGTCGAAGCCCGACGCGGGCGGCTGCGCTTTGAGCAGCTTCAGGGCGCGCGCGGTGTTGGGATGCGAAGCAACGAACGCTTTCGCGTTTTCCGGGTTGGGCTTGCCGGTCTTCGGATCGGGGGTACCCGCCAGAGTCAGCGTATAGAAATCCTCGGGCGTGTTCACGACGAACACCGGAATGTTGTTCATACCCGTGCGCCACTCTGCGCCATCCGGCGTGATCAACGACAACGCCAAGCTGCGCACGTTCTGCTCTGTGTCCGCCGCATATGGCATTCCGCCCGCGAGCGCAAAGCGCCCAACGACCGTGGCGCGAGCGCCCTGCTTGAACACCGCGGCCCGTGAAAACTTGGCGCCCTGGCCGCTCGCCTCGAAGTAGCCAGTCACGCCCACACCTTTGGCGTGGTTGCGACGAAAGCCGGGGTGCGGCCCGTTCACCTGCTCGAAACCATCAATCATGCGCTCCGGCGTGAGCTTGCCCGCGGACAACCAACCCCCGGTGTACGCGAACGCGCCCACGACGCTCGCCATAGTCACGCCGAAGAGCAGCACCCGCCCGCGGTTGTTCGGCGCAGTGAGCGCGGCAAATGTTTGGTCGAGTGTCGACATGATCGGCTCCGGAATTGTTCGAGGCGGCAGTACGCTACGCGGCTTCGCGGGGAGGTGGCAGAAAGCGAACAGTTCGCCCAACGCTCACGCTGCTTCTGTTGCTGCCTTACACAAAGCTTCGAGCGCGGCGGCCATGGCGCCGACTGTTGCGTCAGCTTCGCCGCTCAGATCATGGCGTCGCGCGATCCACTCTGGCTCGTTGTAGGAAAGCCAAGTGTCGTGCGAAGCGTCTGTCCAAACCAACGCCTTCAGAGGCAAGTCGATGGCGCTCGTGGGGTTCAGTTGCATGAGCAGTGTGCCTGCGCGTGGGTTGCCGAAGATCAGTAGTTCCGCCGGGCCAAGCTCCAAGCCGACTTCGCGCGCGACAGCTGCCTGATCGATGCGGCAGAACACGTGCATGCCCTTGGCTCGGACCTGAGCCTCGAAGCGGTCCATCGTCTCCTGGGATTTGAACGAGCTGCGTGCGGTCTTCAGGCCTTGCATCTCACCATGTGTAACACGATGAGGACCGTGCTCGCTCGCCCAGCGTGCTAAGACGCACGGTGCGTGTGGCTGCAACGGAACAGAAACACGCCATCGTTCCGGCGTTCACAGACACCCGTGTCTCGTCGCTCGGAAGTTCACAGTTCGCGAGGTTGATATGTCCAAACAGCGCGCGGCACCGCTGATTCCGGCTTCTTTTTTCGGCATGGGTCCTAGAGCGCCGATCAGTTTGAAGCCCCGGAATTCCTAACGGAATTCCGGGGCTGCCATATGTGATCATAGGTGATCCCA
>OLLW01000514.1_pt1 | contig 21862 bp, 13 predicted proteins | sample 1604611 | NCBI WGS metagenome assembly OLLW01 (sample SAMEA104055725, study PRJEB20765) | soil metagenome | biome: Arctic tundra; feature: Polygonal ground; material: soil | place: USA | collected 2011-09 | depth 0-0.5 m | reverse complement strand
TTCATCTTGCCGGCAATGGTGATTACCGCTGCGTTCGGCTGGGCCTATGTCCGCTTCGGTTCGGTGCCGGCGGCAGGCTGGTTGCTCTACGGCGTGAAGCCCGTAATTTTGGGTGTGGTGGTGCAAGCGATCTTGGGGCTCGCTCCAAAAGCCGCACGGACTGTGTCGCTAAGCGTGCTCGGAGCTGTCGCGGCGTTGCTTGCTGTCTTTGGTGTCAACGAGATCGCTGTACTCTTCGGCGTCGGTGCGATGGCCGTGGTCGTCGAGCGGGCGGTTTCGCCAACCGGAAAGGAAAATGGTAACGACCTTCATCAACTTGCGCCAGTTCTTCCGCTCGTCTTCAGTGCCGGAGCCGCAAGTGCGGTGACGCTTCGGTCACTGTTTTGGGTATTCCTCAAGACCGGGTCGGTCCTATTCGGTAGTGGCTACGTTCTACTCGCGTTCCTACGCGAGGATCTCGTCAAGCATCTCGGCTGGCTCACCGAGGGTCAACTCATGGACGCGATCGCCGTGGGCCAAGTCACGCCCGGTCCAGTCTTCACCACGGCCACGTTCGTCGGCTACGTTCTCGCTGGCCCGCGCGGCGCGCTTGTCGCGACGGCCGGCATTTTTCTGCCGGCATTCATTTTCGTGGCCATGAGCGGCCCGCTCATCCCGAGGATCCGGGCTTCGGCAACGGCTGGTGCGTTCCTGGACGGCGTAAACGTCGCATCGCTCGCCCTGATGGCGGTGGTGACGTTCCAGCTCGGGCGCGCCGCTTTGATCGACGTGCCCACCGTGCTCCTGGCCGGCGTTGCGGCAGTGTTGCTCGTCCGCTTCAAGGTGAACGCGACGTGGCTGGTATTAGGGGGGGCGAGCGCCGGTTGGATAGTCCATGCTCTTCAGGTGGCCTAAAGCGGCGTTCATCAATTCTGGAAGCAGTTCAGTACGAGGGCTAACCGAGCCGCGCTGTGCCGCCTCACCGTGGCTGCTTTGCGCCCCGTGTCTTGGAGCATAAAAACAGCATGGCAGCACCACAAGGGCGGCGTGCGCGTTGGGGCCTCAGCTCGCAACGCGCTTTCACGTGAGACGCGCTTGCGCCACGCTCTGTGGCGTTTCTGGTATCGCGCTTCGCTGAGCGTGCGGAGCAGCGATCGGCTGAAGCTGCGGTTTATGGCCCGCTGGCATTGAGCGCCACCGCGTGATGTTGCTCCCCGGTTCTACTTCGCGCTCGGGGCCGCTTTGGCCTCGCTGCTTGGCACCCGATGGAGGTGCTTGCGAGCGGCGGCTACCAAGGACCGTTTTGCAATTTCGACTAGGGCTAGATAGGTCAGCGTTGCGACGCCGAGAAATAGGAAGAATCGCGCGGGCAGGGGCACGAACCCCAAGACGCCAGCGACCGGCGAGTACGGCAAGACGGCCCCGATGAGCACGATCGCGATCGTCGTCAGCGCGAGGGGCAAGCTCGGCCGACTCTTCAACGGATTCTTCGGAGTACGGATCACGAACAGCACGAGCGTTTGTGTGGCGAGGGACTCGACGAACCAGCCGGTATGAAAGAGCCCTTCGCCGGCGTGGAACACGCGCAAGAGTACGAAGAAGGTCAGCACATCGTACAGTGAGCTGATCGGTCCGATGATCAGCATGAAATTGCGGATCTTGCGAATGTCCCATCGTTGAGGCTTTCGGATCACTTCCGGGTCGACGTTGTCCGTCGGAATGGTGATCTGCGCCAAGTCATAGAGCAGGTTATTTAGCAGCACCTGCGTCGGAAGCATCGGCAAGAACGGTAGAAATACGGACGCCGCCGCCATGCTGAACATGTTGCCGAAGTTGGAGCTGGTGCCCATCAACAAGTATTTCGTCACGTTGCCGAAAGCACGGCGCCCCTCGAGGATGCCGTCGTGCAGAACCTGCAAGCTCTCTTCGAGTAGAATGATGTCGGCTGCGTCGCGCGCCACGTCTACCGCGGAAGCGACCGAAATTCCCACGTCCGCCGCGTGGAGTGAGGGCGCGTCGTTGATCCCGTCGCCCAGGTATCCAACTACGTGGCTCCGGTGCTTCAGGGCGAGGATGACTCTATTTTTCTGGGCGGGAGACATTCGAGCGAAGACGGTGGTCCGTTCGGCTACCTGCGCGAGAGCCGAGTCGTTCATTGTCTCGAGCTCGCTGCCAAGGACCATCTTCTTGACATCGAGCCCAACTTCCGCGCACACGTGCCGAGTTACGAGCTCGTTGTCTCCCGTGAGAATTTTTACGTGTACGCCATCGCGCTTGAGCGCCAAGAGCGCCTGCTTGGCACCTTCGAGTGGCGGGTCGGCGAACGCCAAGAACCCGACGAGGCAGAGCTCTCCCTCGTCGGCGGTCGTATAGGCGGGCCGCACGGCCAGCGAGCGGGTTGCCACGGCAAGCACGCGAAAGCCCCGAGTGCACAGCGCTTCATACGTCTCGACGCACTTCGCTCGTGCGGCGTCAGTGAAGGGTAGCTGCTTTCCATCGCTGGATTCGTACGTGTTTGAAGCCGCCAGTATCCCTTCCGGTGCCCCCTTTGAGATCAAGATTCTCTCGCCCGACTTATCGACGACGATGGACAACCGGCGTCGCTCGAAGTCGAAGGGGATCTCGTCCACCTTCGTGTAGACGGTCGAGCCCTCGGGTTCTGGCCCGGCGAGGATTGCCGTGTCGAGTGGGCTCCGAATGCCCGTCTCGAATTTGCTGTTGAGGCGGCCGAAGAAGAGCACCAGAGCGGAGGCTTGCCCGAGCGCGTCGCACGACGAGTCGAAGGCCATGACTCCGCGGGTCAGGGTTCCGGTCTTGTCGCTGCATAGCACATCGATACTGCCGAGATTTTGAATCGCTGACAGATGCTTGACGATCACCTTGTGCTTGGCCATCGCCACGGCACCCCGTGCGAGCGTCACCGAGGTGATCATGGGCAAGAACTCGGGCGTCAGCCCGACAGCGAGCGCGACGGCAAACAGCAGCGACTCGAACGCGCTGCGGTGTGTCCCGATCCGCACGACCAAGATAAACATGACCAGGCCGAACACGGCCTTCATGATCAGCGAGCCGAATTGCTTGATCCCTCGATCAAACTCCGTTTCGGGGGCGCGTGCGCTGAGGCGGGTCGCGATGTCGCCGAACGCGGTCTTGGGCCCCGTCGCGAGCACCAAAGCGGTCGCCGTGCCGCTCACCACGGAGGTGCCGAGCAGCACCATCGTGGCTTGCGACTCATCGCCCGCTTTGAACTCCTTTTCCACGGGCATGGACTCGCCGGTAAGTGCCGATTCCTGGACGTGGAGATCCTTGGTCTCAAGCAGCCTGGCGTCCGCGGGAACGAGGTCCCCCGCACTGAGTCGGATGACATCTCCAGGCACCACGGTGGCACGGAGAACGTCAGCGAACACGCCATCCCGCAATACCGTTGCTGTCGGGGCAACAGTTGCGCGCAGCCGGTCTGCCGCTTGTTGCGACCGAAACGTTTGCACGAAATTTACGGCGACGCTAAGAGACACAATGACAATGATGATCGTGGCGTTGACGACCTCCCCAACAAACGCGGACACGACACTGGCGAAAAGCAGAATGGCGACGAGCGGGTTTGTAAACTGCGAGAGCAGCTCGATGAGGTGCGAGCGATGCTTCTTGGGTGCCGGGTCGTTGGGCCCGTACTGAGCGAGGCGCCGCGCCGCTTCGGCAGAGTCCAGGCCGGCCGCGAACGGAACAGATGAGGCCACTCAGGTCAGCGTGGCACGGTTCAGTCTGCCTCGAGCAAACAACTCCGAGCTCGCGCCGTCGAGTTGCGGAACGCCGTCGCTTTCACTTCATCGGTGAAAGTGTGGCGGTTTTGTGCTGTTCAGAGACCGGCGCTGCGAAGTCCAATACTGGTACGGTCATCAAGGCCAGAGCACCAATCTGGCTGGGGCACGTGTCGCTCTCCCGGATCGTCAGGCTCTATCGGCGGCGCGTTGCATGGGCTTGGGTCGCCGAAAGTTGCGTGTTGCAGTCCTGCCCTGGCGAGATTCGTCGGGTCTTCGCCATCCTCGAGCTCTGGAACAGCGAGTTCGCTGCTCGCAATGACAGGCAAGAAGCGCGAGCGAAACCCGAGTTTTGCGATACGGTGTTTTTAGTGACAGGGAGTTCCGCGTCGACATTGAGCGACGCACAGCGATTTCAGAAGCGCCTTCGCTCCCTGTCGAATGCCACCCATGCGTTTGCCGAAGCTAGTCGTTCTCCCGACCTGATCTTCGATACGGTAGTGCGAGAAGTCGCGCACAGCTTGGGCTGCGTCTGCACGCTGAGTCTGCTTGAGGACGACGGCGTGCACTTCAACACGGTGCGGGCCTATGCCGTCGATCCCCACACGCGCGGCAAGCTCCAAGCTCTGCTAGGCGGTCACCGGCGTGTCGACGGGCACCCTGGGGTTCGACACGTGGTCGAGACCGGCACCCCCCTGTTCGCGCCGTACATGGGGCAAAACGCCTACGCGGAGCGAGGAGCGCCGGATGTCGAGCGCTCAGCTGAGGATCTCGAAGTGCGGACCGCCATGGTCGTGCCGCTCTTGGACCGCGAGAGAGTCATTGGCACGCTCGGCCTGGCCCGCCCAGGCAAGGACGCGCCAGCGTTCGACGAAGACGACCTGGCCCTCGCTCTCAGTCTGGCTCAACACGCGGTCCTGGCGCTGGCCACGGCGCGCGTCTTCGAACAAGCCGCGTTGGACTTGGCGGAAAGAACGCGCCTAGAGGCCCGCCTCCGTTTGCTTGCGGATTCGGCGCGAGATTTTTCGGAGGCGACGGGTGATTACGTTCGGCTATTGGCCGTGATCGCTCGCCGCGTTGGTGAGGGCCTCGGAGCGCTGTGCGCGATCCGCGCGATCAGCGAAGACGGGCTCTGGCTCGAAATGGGCGAGGTGTTTCACCGCGATGCCGAGGCAGTGGCGTGGCTACGCCGTCTCTCGGCCGCTCTTCCACAGCGCGTAGGGGAAGGGGTTACCGGTCGCGTTGCCGCTTCGGGGGAGCCGCTGTTCTTGCCCCGCCTCGCGGCGCATGAGTTCGCGGCGTCGGCGCCCGCGGAGTACCGCGAATTCCTGGAGCGTCTGGATGTGCGCAGCGTGCTGGCTGTGCCCATGGTGTCGCGTGAGCAAGTGGTGGGCGTCGCCATGCTACTGCGCTCGGGGACTGAGCCCGCGTTTACGGAGAGCGATTTACACCTGGTTCAGAGTGTCGTGCACCATGCTGCCATTGCGATTTCCAACGCGCGGTCGTACCAGGCGGAGCGCGTGGCACGAGCCGCCGCCGTCAGCGCCAACGAGGCGCTGCAAGAGTCCGAAGAGGCCCAGCGTCTGCTGTTCGATTCTAGCCCGATGCCGCTCGTGGTCTACGATGTTCACACTATCGAGCCGCTTGCCGTGAACGACGCGGCGCTTCGGCTATTTGGTTACACGCGCGATGAATTCATGCGCTTGAAGGTCTCGGCCTTGGCGGGGGCAAGCGAGGCCGAAGTGCGAGAGCGGGTTCTCGCCATGCCTGACAGAGAGCTCGCTGGTATTGGTCACTACGTGCGCAAAGACGGTACGCCGCTCGTCGCCGAGCACACGACGAGGCCACTCAGCTACGCCGGGCGGCGCGCGCGCATTACTGCCCTGAACGACGTGACTGCACGCCGGGAGGCAGAACAAACGAGCGCGCTACTGGCGGCAATCGTCGAATCGTCCAACGACGCAATCCTCAGCGCACGCTTGGCTGGCACGATCACCAGTTGGAATCGTTCGGCCGAGCAGTTGTTCGGGTACACGGCTACAGAAGCTATTGGCAAGTCGATCACGCTGATCATGCCAGCCGATCGCCTGCACGAAGAAGAAGAATTGCTGGGACGTGTCGGAGCGGGAGAACGGGTCGAGCTCTATGAGACCGTACGCCGCCGCAAAGACGGCGCGGCAATCCCCGTCTCATTGTCGCTCGCGCCGATTCGCGACACGACCGGCAAAGTCGTTGGTGCGTCCACCTCGGCGCGCGACCTGTCGGAGCAGCGCGCCGCGGCGGAAGCGCTGAAACGCACCGAAGAGCAGCTCCGCCAAGCACAAAAGATGGATGCCATCGGGCGTTTGGCGGGGGGCATCGCGCACGACTTCAACAACTTGCTCTCGGTCATCCTTAGTTACAGTGAGTTGATCGCCTCGGAACTGAGCTCAACGGACCCCTTGAGTCATGACGTTGCCGAGATACGCAAGGCCGCGTTGAGCGCCGCAGACCTCACTCGACAATTGCTGGTTTTCAGCCGACAGCAAATCATCGCACCACAGGCGCTCGATTTGAACGACATCGTCGTGGCCATGGACAAGATGCTGCGTCGCATCTTGGGAGAGGATGTGGACTTGGTTTCTCGCCTCGCACCTCAGCCGGCGCGCGTACTGGCTGACCCGAGCAACATCGAACAGATGATCATGAACCTGGCGCTGAATGCCCGCGATGCCATGCCGACGGGCGGCAAGCTGACGATCGAGACCGGAACCGTCGAACTAGATGACAGTTATGCGGCCGAGCATCTGGGTGCAAAGCCAGGGCCCCACGTCATGCTCGCCGTCAGTGACACCGGCACGGGCATGGAACCCGAGATACAGGCTCGCATCTTCGAGCCCTTTTTCACGACCAAGCAGATCGGGAAAGGGACGGGGCTCGGCTTATCGATAGTGTTCGGCATCGCCCAACGGTCAGGCGGCAGCATCTGGGTATATAGCGAACCGGGGAAGGGCACGACGTTCAAGGTCTATCTGCCCAAGTCAGAGGCCAAGGTCGAAGTCAGCAGCTCATCGCGGGCGCCCACCACCCTGCACGGCGGAGAAACGATCTTGCTTGCCGAAGATCAGGAGCAGGTCCGCGCCGTGGCGCAGAGTATCTTGCGTCGCCTCGGATACCGCGTGATCGTCGCGCAAAATGCCGGCGAGGCGCTGCTCCTGTGCGAGGCTCACTCGCGCCCGATCCATCTGTTGTTGACCGATGTGGTGATGCCGCACCTCAGCGGCGCTGACCTCGCCAAGCGCATCGCCGTCACGCGACCGGAGACCAAGGTCCTGTTCATGTCAGGCTACACCGACGACAGCGTAGTGCGTCACGGCGTCCTAGAAGACGGCGTCGCGTTTGTACAGAAGCCTTTCACGTCAGAATCACTGGCGCGCAAGGTGCGCGAGGTATTGGACGGGTCTTAGGAGAGCGCTGCTGGCGAACTACGGTTCGAGGGTCAGATAGTCCGCGGACTGCGGCGCTGACAAGCTTGCCCTCGGGGTGCAGCACCGCGATCGTCTTGCCAACGAAGGTCCTGTCGCTGGCTGCTAGGTTGTTGGGGGATTCCTCGGCCACTGAGTCGCGGCGTGACCGTTCGTAGCGCCGTAACGCGAGTGTCACCAGCAGCGGTTTACAGCGCGGCAAACTCATCTTAAGGTAACTGCATGTCATCCAGAGTTGAATCGCTGGTCCAAGAGTTCGTTTCAAACCTGCGTCAGGCGATTGCTGCGGATGCTGCGGAGATGTTTCGCCTGGCCGCTGGTGGCGCGGTTCGGGGAAAGCCTGGTCCCAAACCAAGGATAGCAGCGGGGCGCTCACCTAGTGCCAAAGCAGGGTCCCCCAAACGCAAGGGCGGAAAGCGAACTAGCGAGGAGATTGAGGCGCAAGCAGCGAGCGTTCTCAGCTACCTGAAAAAGAATCCGCAACACGGTGCCGAGCAGATCGGCGCGGCGCTAGGGATGACTACGAGCGAATTGGCACTGCCGATCAAGAGCTTGCTCGCTAAGAAGTCCTTGAAGACTGTTGGTCAGAAACGCGGCACCAAATACTCGGCGAAGTGAATCCGGTTCACAGATGGTTCACCTCCCGTTCACGCCTCCCCGAGCTGGAAGGCGTCAATGCTCAGTTCGGGGACGTTGCCGGAACGTCTTGCGCGCGGAGCACGATACGGTCGATCGAACACTGTTTACCGTCTGCTGAGGCACGCGGATTGGTGAAGAAGTCATTCATGCCGCGGCTGTTAGGCTGGCACGACGCGGGCTCTGCGTGCTCGAAGGTGACGGTGGTGGCCGTGAACACGACGTCTGCGACGGGGGGCTCGGTGTACATTTCGATCACGAACTCGGCACTATTCTGGGCTTGTCCGAGCATGTCGATGTCGTAACTGACACTGTGCTGAGCGTTCGTGTTCGTCACGGTCTGCTGCCAAACGCTGCCGCTCAAGGTCATCACCATCTGCAGAGCGTCGCCCGTTTGAACGTTCATGCCGTCGCCGCCAGCGCAACCGGTGTAGCCCGCGTATTTACCAAACGTGTTGACGTATTGCGCAGAGACCCACCACGACGCATAGGCGTCTTTCGGTGAGTTGGGCGCGCAGGTCGGCCCCCAGGTGAGCACGGGCTGCAGCACGCCGTTGTCTATGGGCTCATAGTTCGCCCCGCCCGGCTGCAAACCCGGCCACAGAAACAGCGTGCCCGTGTTTTGCTTCGGCTGGGCAGGCACCGCCAAGGTCGTCGAAAGGGACAGGATTTGGTTTGTGCTCGATACCGCAATGTCGACGAAGCCGTATCCAGCGCGAGGCGTTTTCAGGTAGTCGTCGTTGGTGGTCGAGCCGGCGGCGCCACCGCCACTGCCGCCACCGCCCGCACTACCGCTGCGGCCGGCAGCGCCGCCCGCGCCACTCGAGCCCGCGCTACCTCCAACGCCTGCGCCGCTGGTTCCACCCGTGCCGCCAGCGCTAGCGCCTGCGCCGCTGGTTCCACCCGTGCCGCCAGCACCTGCGCCGCTCGCTCCACCCGTGCCCACAGTGCTCGAGCCTGCAATGCCGCCTCCGCCGGAGTCAGCTTGGCCGCTTCCACCCGCCAGACCGGAGCGCCCTGCCACGCCGCCAGCTGCGGTCGCGCCACCGCTACCCGCGCTTGGTTGTGTGCCAGCGTCACTCGCGCTGCTGCAGCCAACACCAAGCAGCGCGAGCGCGAGTGCAGGCGCCAAGACCGAGCTCGTTTTCAACATCGCTTCGAACATCCTCGAAATATCCTCGAACATTCTAGAGTAATGGAAATAGCAGGCGCCGAAGGCTGGGGCGTGCGCGACCCGCTCTTTAGATTGGGAGAAGCCAGAGCATCGAGGTCACGCCGCGTGGGTAGTATCTGGAGCCTTGTGCGATGCCGCCGACGCATTGGTCGCTCATTGCCCAATCGCTGGCGCCGAGTTGTTGCCAGCGTGCGTGGGCCGCGTGGCTCTCAGGCGCGGCGCGTACACCGAACACGCGTTCGGCCACGAATTGGCAGATGAAGATTTTACTCAGCCAGCTGTTGTCGGAGGTGCTTGATAGTTTCCAGCCGCCGTCAGGAAAGAGGCATAGATCCGGCTGTAGCACGCGGTGCAGGTGCTTTTCCAGTGTGCGGATCAGCTCGCCGAAAGCGCCGCCCGGGCTGACGAATTCCGGGCGCCGCCAAAACAGCGGGAAGACCAAGCCTTCGATCGCGGGCAAGATCGCGCTCTGATTGCCGGCTTCGAGCAGCGCGGGGATAAAACCGAGCTCGGCTTGCCAGGCGTCGACGATGCTGCGCGCGGCCCGTTCGGCGCCCGCGCGCGCGGCGCTCGCTAGATCCTCTGAGGCGAGCCGTTCGAACGCGACGAGCAAGCCGAGCCAAGTGGCAAAACCTTTGGTCGCCAGGTACAAATTGCGGCGCGCTTGGCCGAGGCTCGGGTCGAGGCTGTCGTAGGTCGTGATTTCCCAGCCGCCCGCGCACCGGCTCGAGTCGAGGTTCACGAGACCGTTCCGGCGCTCCGGTTCGGGATCGTCACGCTGCTCGAGCGAATACAGACAGGCGTGAAACACGGGCGCGCGTTGCTCGAGCCAGGCTTGGTCGTCGCTGCGCGTAACGTAGTTCAGCGCGCTGAGCACCCAATTCATGAGTTGCTCGGCGGTCATGTAACTGAAGCAGCCCGCGAGCCCCGGCAGCTCGTAGCTCGATTGGCCGGGAGGCGTGAATTGCCCGGCGACACCCATATCGTGCGTGAAGCTGAGCCCGCCCGGGAGCCCGATTCGCTCGGGCTCTGGCAGGAATTCCGAGAGCCGGTGCGGATTGCGAGTGTGCGAGTGGTTGGCGCGCCGTGCGCCGTTTGCCGGGCGCACCAATTCGTCGCTGTACGAGTAGCGAGCCACGAATTGGTCGAGCACGTTACGCACCAGCCACGGATTTTGCGCGAGCTCATAAAACGATTGGTCAACCGCCAGATCAAAGGTGTTCATCATCGCGTACTCGCCTTCGAGCACGAGCCAGAGCGGTTTTCCTTCGTGCTCCAGGAGCTGCGTATTGCCCCAATAGCTGCGTTCGGCGTGCGCGAGCAAGAAGCGCTGATGTTCGTCGAGCGCCGGGTGCCGCAGCGTTTCGTTCAACTGCGTGGCCGCCGCAGCACGATCCGCAAAATGCTCCAGCCCGGCCGCCAGCACCCGCTCTAGGCTCGGGTAGAAGCGAGTGTAGAAGTAGCGGCTGTCCAGCCCGGTCGTGACGCTGCCGGCGCGGTAGAAGCCGATCACGATTTCCAGATCGCGCATTTCGGCGGCAGGGACTTCGAGCGTGAAGCCACACGCGCGACCGAGCAGGTGCGAGCGGCCGTGCGCGAGGAAATCGAGCTCGCTCCACTCGACCCACGCTTCTAGGCCTGCTTGGTCACGGACGGCAAAACCGATTTCGCGCCCCCAGCCGACCCCTCGCGCGTTCGCGATGCCCTCGATGAAACGACACGGATGCCGGGCATCGATCGCGAATACTAGGCGTTTTGCGGTGTGCCCGAAGCGATTGTCGAGGCGAAGACGCGCCGTGACTACCGGCAAGAGCGCGCGGGCAAGCTCGCACTCGGACGCCCGCTCCGGATCGGGCAGAGGCGCGACCGGAGTGTAAAGCGTGAAACTGAAGTTCGGCGCGGACCAGGTGTCAGTGCCCCGTTCGTACTCGCGCGTTACCGGGTCGAGCACGTGGCGCCGCTTCGGTTCGGGAGCGCCGGCGGGCGCAACGAAGTCCGTGGCATCCGGAGCACCCGCGCTCCGAAAGAATGGCAGAGCCAAAAGCTCGCCCCGTTCGTCGACGTAGCCGACGACGAGATCGAAGCTCGCCGGTGCAGCACCCTCGATCGTCGGGCCGCCGCCCGCGCCGAAGCGGCCGCAGGTGAATGTCGCGTACGCACCCTGCGGCGAGTGATGGGCGTGAAAATCAATGGAGTGCATGAATTGTTCGCAAAAAACGGCGAGCGCCCTTTGTCACAGCGTCGGATCTACGATCATTCGACTTGATTTGGCCCAGCGGGCCGTTCCAAAACACGGTCCGCTGCTGCTCGAAAATCCGCTACTGGCGCGTGCCAGCCGACTTCTAGTCCGTGGCTGCCTTCTGCTTCCGCATATCCGTCGCCCACCGAGTAACACGTTTGGTTGAAAGGAGGGTCCTTCTGTGCGCACCGGTCCGCGCCGAGTGGTCGCGGCTCGTTGATCGCGCCAGCCCCCCATTTTTCAATGCACCTGCTCGCGCCATGTTTGCATTTCCTTGGGAATGGGGTGATCGTTTGCACCGACTCGCAAGCACTGATTCGCGTAGAGTGAAGCCCAGTTGGAGATCCCCGTGCGCACGAACGTACTGCCGCTACCGATGCCACGCTTGATAGATCTTTGCGCAATCCTGATGTTGACCACGTCGTCTCTGACGGGCTGTGGGAGCAACCCGAAGTCTTCTTCCAACACCGGCGCGGCAGGAACAGCGTCGGTTGGCACGGCTGGAGGGGCTGGCGCGAGTGGTCGCGGTGGTACGTCCGCGACCGCTGGCGGGGGAACCGCGACCGAGGGCGGCGGGACCGCGACTGGCGGCGTGAGCGGCGGCGCTGCAGGTGCATCCAGCGGGCTCACGCAATGCACCCCCCAATGCGGCGCGTCGGTGTGCGGGAGCGACGGATGCGATGGCGTCTGTGGTGTGTGCGCGATGTCCGAGCTTTGCCAGACCGGCGCGTGCCTGGCTGTGAGCGGCACAGACGTCGTCGTCGACACTCACGACGCCTTGAACCACATCGCGCCGGAAATCTACGGGCTTGCGTTCGCCTCGAAAGCGCAGCTCGCCGAGCTGAACGTTCCGCTCAATCGCTATGGCGGCAACGCTGCAACCCGTTACAACTGGCAGCTGGATGTACACAACACCGCCGCCGACTACTACTTCGAAAACACTCCCGACAAAGGCGAGGGCATGTTCGGGGCGTCCGATTATCTGAGCTCCGCCGATGTGTTAACGCGTGATTCGCTCGCGAGCAACGCCGCGGTCTTGACGACCATCCCCACGATCGGCGTTACACCGAGCGCGCGGAAGGCCGATCACCCGTACGACTGCGGCTTTCCGAAGACCGAATATCCAGCGCAGAGCCAGTACGATTCGTACGATCCGAATTGCGGCAATGGCGTCGACGCGGACATGAAAAACATGCAGGGCGCCGCGACCGATGTGATGAATACGAGCAAAGTCGTCGGGCCAGAGTTTGCTACTTCACGCGTTCAGCACATCATCAGCGCGTTTGGCGCAAGCTTCGGTCAGCATCCGCATTTCTATGCTCTCGACAACGAGATGATGCTCTGGAACAGCACGCACCGTGACGTGCATCCGATGCCCGTGAATTACGCGGAAGTGTGGCAAAAAACCTTGGACTACGCGCCCGCGATCCGGAGTGCAGACCCAAGCGCGTTCATCATGGGCTATGGCACGTGGAACGCGGTGGACCTCTTGGAAGCCGGTGTGAGCGGTGAAAGCAAGACCTACGGCGCGCCGCTCATCGCGTGGTATCTGCAGCAACTTGCACAGTACGAGAAGGGCCACTCGGTCAGGCTGGTGGACTGCATCGATCTACACTTTTACCCACAGCAAGACAGTAGCGTCGAGTCGCAGGTGCTAAATAGCCCGCGCACGCTTTGGGATCAGGACTACGCTGAGGAATCCTGGCTGAAAGATTTGTACAGTGACCAGCACGTGCGGGTATTGCCGCGCGTTCGTGAATGGATCCAGGCCAACTACCCAGGTACCGACATCTGCGTCTCGGAATATAACTTCTTTCCCTCGAATCCGCTGGGCGCGCTGCTGGAAGCGGAAGTGCTCGGCATCTACGGGCGAGAAGGTGTGCGTCTCGCCGCCTATTGGACCACACCCTGGAACGGCACCACGAAACTGTCGCCGTACTGGGCGTTCCGCATGTACCGAAACTACGACGGCGCTTCGGGTACGTTCGGCGATGTTGCGTTGTCTGCGGGCACGACGACGGCCGGGCTGAGCGTGTTCGCCGCAAAGCGCAGCAGCGACGGCGCGGTGACGGTGATGCTCGTGAACCAGAACACCGATCCGAAAACCCTCGTGGTGGACCTGCAAGATAGCCCAGCGACGACGCTTGCGACCTATAGCTACGCAGTCAATGCAGCGGATATCAGCCAGGGAGCGGACGTCAGCAAGGCGGGACCGAGTTTTTCCGTGACCGTACCCGCGCGAGCCATCGAGCTGCTCGTCACGCGGCCCTGAAAAAGCGGCACATTTGCTAAGCACCTGAACCTATTGGGCACGGATCGGCGCAATGTTGAGGCAACAATGTCGCTGGAGAGCTCGGATTTGGGACCACGACCTCGAGCTCATTGCCCGTAGCCGTGGCAGGATTCTAAACGCTAGACCAGGCGTTCGGGCCAAGGTTGCCAAACGCGCCCCTGGTGGCCGGGTGCGAAAATATTCGGGTGCATGATTTCGGCTAGAATTTCAGGCGTGTCGAACATGCAGGGCCCGGAGCGGTTGAAGTAGAGATTCCCGTCGGCGACAAATACCCTTCCGCTTCTCACGGCCTTGAGCTCGCGCCAGTCCGGCTGCTCAGCGAGCAGGTGCATCTCGCGTAGTGTGCGTTCGAGCCCGAAGCCACAGGGAGCCACGACGAGGATCTCGGGGTCAGCTTCTCGCACAGCCGACCACGGCGTGGTCGTCGAGTGAGCGCCGGGGGTGCCCAACAGGTTGATGCCACCCGCGAGCTCGACGAGCTCGGGCCCCCAGTTGCCCATCGCGAACGCGGGTTCGATCCATTCCAAACAAACCACGGTCGGATGCGGCAGGGCGCGCGTCTTTTCAGCGAGGGCAGCCAGGCGAACGCGGATCGAGTCCACCAACGCGGCGCCCTCGGTCGGCTTTCCCAGGACCGAAGCAACATCGAGAAACCCCTGAAGGATAGCCGCAAGAGTACCGGTACTGAGCGCCACCACTTGCTGGCGTTGAAGCTTGGCAGATACCTTGTGCGCGAAGTCAGCTGGGCTCACCGCACACACCTCGCAGTGAGTTTGCGTAATGAGCACGTCTGGCGCGAGCTCGGCGAGCAAGGACTCTTCGACTTCGTAGAGGGGCTCGCCGGCTCGAAGACGCTGGCGCACGCGCTCATCGATGTCCCGACTCGAACCTCCGATGTCGAAGGTTGGATGACTGACTTCAGGGAGTCGCCTGACCCAGGGTGGGTAGTCACACTCGTGCGAGCGGCCGACGAGCTTGTCGCCGAGCCCGAGCGCGCAGACGAGCTCAGTTCCGCTAGCAAGCATCGACACGATGCGGTCGGCAGCCTTGATCATGAGGGCCTTTCGGTTGAAAAGGTGTCCGCGGCGGCAGGCAACAGAGCTGCGAAAACGGGTTGGTGCGCCAAGTCCGCGGGTCACTTCTCCATCTTGGCATTGATGGCGTCGTCGCCGCTGCTGCTCCGCTTCTCAGGCGGTGACTTTTACGAGCTTCGCGGTTCCGGGAGGGCTGGGGTTTGCAGCCGCGCGGGCGCGGGCCGCCTGAAGGCGCACGGCTTGCTGACCGCCGTGTGCAGCCTCTTGCGCGGTCTGCGCTGGCGTTTCAGTTGCCTCCTTGGCAGCGCTTGCAGGGCTAGCGTTTGAGGCGAGGACCGCGAGAGCCTGCGCCGATGCGGGCTTCTGAGGTGATGTGCGCGCGGCGGTCGAAAGGCATCCCGCACTTGAGATCGTCGCGGACCGGCATCGTCCGCTTGCTTCAGGTCGCGTTCGATTCCGGTCGGTCGGTCCTGTACGGCTCAGAACGAAATAGGGAGATCGAGCTGCACGATCTTGTATTCAGCCTTCTTCATCGGATCGTCGATGGGCAGCGACAGCGAGACGCCGGGCCGGAACCAGCTGCTGTCCGACAGCTTGAAGTGAAAGCGCGGGCCAACGCCGAACGTCGTCGTGTCACGAATGGAGTGAGTCGCGGTCGCTCCGGACGAGTAGTCTTTGCTGATGGCCATCGGCGTCGACAGCCAACGCTGATGGCGGAGCTCCGCGCCGAGCGAGAAGAACGGAGCGATGAAATACCCGGCGTGCAAGCCGGTAGTGAGGTTGACCTTGGAGTCGTCCTCGGTGGCTGCCGGGCCGCGCACCTTGCTGAGCTTGAAGATGGTAGCCTCGGCCTGCACGGTGAAGCCGGCCTTCACGAACGCAATGTCCACGCCCGGGAATACCGTGAAGTAGTCGATCGCGAACATCGCGTTGTCGAACGCGGAGCGCGTGTTGATGCCGGCGCCGATGGCGCCTTTCTTACCGAGGCTGCTGTTGGTGCCGCCGCCGCTGCCCATGGGCAAGGTCACGCCCAAGAACAGGCCGAGCTTGAAATCCGGCGACAGCTTGAGGCCATACAGGCCGCCGATGACCGGGTTCAGAATATCGGTTTTGTGCGCCTGTTGCGGCGCCGTCGTCGGCGGCGAGTTGTCCACCAAACCGACGCGCGCGATCACGGCAAAGTCCGGAATGACTTTGTAACTGCCGAGCAAGGTCGAGACCAGCGCCGAGCCGCTCGTGTTGTTGGCGGGGTTCTTGTAAAACCCATACGACGAGTCGAGGCGCACGACATTGCTCGGGGCCACGGGACGGAGCTGCCAAGGAAGTGAATACGGCGGAGGCTTTGGTTTGGCGGCGGCAGGCGGCGGTGTCTCTTCTAGTGCCGGCGCTGCCGTCGTCGCTGGCGCTGTTGTCGTCGCCGGCGTCTCAGCAACGGCAGGCGCGGCGACGGTCGCCGGTTCAGCAGGTGCGGTGACAGCTGACGGCGTCGCAATCTCCTCGGCTTGAGCCAGACTTGGAAAGACGGCCAGCATGCCGGCGAGCGAAGCGGGGGTTGCGAAGCAAGAAATAAGAAATCGGCGATTGATCATTTGAGGAAGGAGCTCCAGAGGAACAAGAGGGACAGAGCGAAGGTGAGCGGACACACGACCGCCTTAGAATCGCGAATCGTTTTCGAGACTGAGCGCGACTCGCGTCGAGCTCGCGGCCCATCGCGTCAGCAGATTCAGGGCAGCGAGTTCTTCAACAGTGAGCTGATGACGTTACGCAGCTAGAACGAGCAGTTCTCCACGAGTCGAGAATGCTTGTCTCTTGCACTCGCGGTTCAGCACAACGACGAGGCCGCTTTGCTGCTTGCGTTGGAGTGGTGTCTGCGAAGCGTCAGTCATTGAAAGATCGAATTGCAACGCATGTGCCACCAAGCAAAAGGCGCGACGAACTGCAACGCCTGCAAACCGCGAAACAGCGCTGAAATCGCGCGTTGTCTTTGTGTCCGACAAATTTGTCGAAATCCGGTCCCAGCGGGAACAAAATTGTCGGTTGCAATCCAGGTTTTGGCTGCGTTTCGAGGAGATCGTTATGCCCGGGATTTCTGGGCTCTCGTGCGACTACGTGAAACGAAAGGACCGAAGCGCGGCTTTGAGCTTCCGACAAATTTGTCATGGGGGCCAGCATCGCTGGCGGCCAACGGAGCAAAGCTTTCAACGGCGATCAACCCGTGGGCAGCGGCTCTGCTCCCGCAGACATCAGTGACTGCCGCTCGCGTACTGCGGCCTCGTACAACTGCTGCTCACTGGCCTTGTGCGCCAAGCTGAAGCGGACGGCGACCGCACATGCGGACGCGCCGAGCACGATCACGCCGAGCGTCGAGAAGCAGCTTTGCACGCTGCCCATTGCTTTCAGCAGAAAACCCGCGCCGACCGCGCCCACGTTGCCGCCGGCGCCGACGATGCCCGCCACGCCGCCCAGAGACTTGCGATCGATGAACGGCACCAGTGCGTAGGTGGCGCCGCAGGCCATGTGCGTGAAGAGACCGAAGGTTATCATGGCCACGACCGCCGCGGTCGCCGTGCCCGTGGTCGAGAACCAGAGCAGGCCCAGGCCTTCACCGACCATCAAGACGAACAAGAGGCGAGTGCGCGCGTCCAGCCCGCGGGTCCGCGCGAAGCGATCCGACAAGATCCCGCCCACGGCGCGCGCGAACAGAGCGAGCAAGCCGAAGGAACCTGCCGCCATGCCCGCCGCCTGCAAGCTCAGTTTGTAGCGGTCTACGTAGTAGCTCGCCGCCACGTTGTGCACGAACAACTCGACGCCAAAGCAGCAGCCGTAAGTCACAAACAGCATCCATACGCGATAGTTCTTCATCGCGGCTTTGAAGACCTGCCAGCCGCCTTTCTTGCCGCCGCTGATCTCGATGCCTCGCGCGCGCAAATCGCTATAGTTTCCTTGCGGACAGTCTACCGTGAACTTCCAATACAACGCGGCGACGAGCAGCATCAGCGCGCCCGGGAGCAGCATCGACAGCCGCCAACCGAGGCTTTGCCCCACGCCGAGCCCGATCACGCCCGCGAGCACCCAGGGCATCACGCTTTGGGTCACGCCGCCGCCGGAGTTACCCCAGCCGGCACTCGTTGCGTTGGCAGTGCCGACCACATTGGGCGCGAACATCACGGAGGTGTGATACTGCGTGATTACGAAGCTTGCGCCCACTCCGCCGATCAAGAGCCGGCAGATCAAGAACGACTCGTAGCTATGCGCGAGCGAAATGCCCACGACCGGGATAGCGCCCAGGACTAAGAGGGCCACGTAAGTGCGGCGCGGGCCATACTTATCGGACAGTGGCCCAACGAGCAACCGCACCAAAATGGTGATGCCGACCGCTGCGATATTGATGTTCGCGATCTGCCCCTTGCTCAGGTGGAATTCCGACTTGATCACCGGCATCAGCGGGGCGAGCGAAAACCAGGCGAAGAAGCAGACGAAAAACGCCAGCCAGCTCAGGTGAAAGGCGCGCATCGCCGGCGTCGAAAAGGAAAAGATCTGAATCCGAGTAGCCTTCGAAGCCGATGCGTCAACTGAGCTCATCGTGCATGCTCCCTTAGTCGTTCATCGTGATCAGGATTTGACCAGTTGGACTGAGCCTAGTGGGATAGGTTTTGAGGGTGCAGTCGCTGTTCTGCGCAGTGCCCGTGCGCAGATCGAACTTGAGCGCGTGTAGCGGACAGATGAGCGTGCTGCCACCGAGTAGTCCGTCAGCGAGCGGCCCGCCCTTGTGCGGACAGGTAGCTTGCGTGGCGAATACGCCGCCGTCCCGGCTGCGGAACACCGCGATGCGATCGGAGCCTACGGCGAAGGTTCGCCCTTCTCCCTCCGGGATAGAGGCGATGGGTCCCAAGGTGACTTCCATGCGGAGCTCCTCATTGAACGATGGATAACGTCTCGCTGAATTGATGTGCGGTGGCGGGCGCGTCTGCCTCCAGCCAGGGATCTCGGAAGGCATCGACCGAGCGCTGCATGGCTTCATCCAACATGTCGGCGATGCCCTCGCTGTCGTCGACGACGATGGCGCGGATCTTTTCGATTCCCAGGCGCGGCACGAACGCGTACGTCCGCTCCAGATACTTGGCATTTTCTCGGTAGAATTGCAGGAAACGGCTGGCCATTTTCAGAACCGCTTCGTGCGAATCGAGCGTGCACAAAAGATCTCCCTTGCGTATGTGCGCGCCAGCGGCGCCGCCCACGTACAGCTCCCACTTGCCCCCTTCCACAGCGACCGCGCCCACGTCCTTGCATAGCGCCTCCGAGCAATTGCGTGGACAGCCAGCAGTAGCGAGCTTGAGCTTGCCGGGCGCGTCCAGCCCTTGGAAGCGTTGCTCCACCTTTTGCGCGAGGCCCATGCTGTCGCCCAGGCCGAAGCGGCAGAACTCGACCCCGACGCAGCTCTTGCAGGTGCGGTAACGCTTACCATAAGCAAATCCCGAAGGCATCCCGAGGTCCCGCCACACGTTGGGCAGGTCCTCCTTCTTGACGCCAAGCAGGTCGATGCGTTGGCCGCCGGTGAGCTTGACCAGCGGCACCTGATACTTCTCGGCCACGTCGGCGATTTTGCGCAGCTGAGCGGGGCTGGTCACGCCGCCCGGCATTTGCGGAATCACGCTGAACGTGCCGTCTTTCTGGATGTTGCCGTGCACGCGGTCGTTGATGAAGCGCGCGTCGCGCTCGTCCACGTAATCACCGGCCCAAAGCGTGCTGAGCAGCGCGGCAAGGCCCGGTTTACTGCCCGGATCCTCGACGCCGCCCGCGAGCTGACGGAACACCGCCGAGACCGACTTCAGCTCCCGCTCCCGGATCTCCACCACTAGCTCAGGCTGCGAAAGTGGTATGCCGGGCACGAAATAATTGGCCGCGGGATCCTCCTCGGCCGCGCCGCCGCACGCCCACTCGATCACTTGACCAACGAGCGCCTTGCACGCGCCGCAGCCCATGCCCGCGCGCGTGGCCTCCATGACTGTCTTCAGGCTGCGCTTGCCTTGCTTCACGCAAACCGAGATCTTGTCCTTGGTCACGCCGTTGCAATTGCAGACTTGCATCTCCCCCGACATGCTCTCTACGCTCGCGGCTGCCGAAGGCGCGCCGATGTCGAACAGTAGGGACAGCCGCTCTTCAGGCACTGGCGTGTTCCGCTCGTAAGCTTGAGTGAGGTATGGCGCTTTGCTGATGTCACCCAGTAAGATGCTGCCGACGAGCCGCCCGTCGCGAATGATGAGCTTCTTGTACGTGCCCTTCTTGGCCTCGGTGAATTGCACGACCTCATCCCCCTCGTGTTGGGGATCGATGATGCCCATGGATGCGACCTCGACCCCCATTACCTTGAGCTTGGTCGCGATCTTCGAGCCGTGATAGGCCGCGTCGGGGTTGGCCCCGGTGAGCTGATCGGCCAGCACCTTGGCTTGCTCCCAGAGCGGCGCCACGAGGCCGTACACCTGGCCCCGGTGCTGCACGCATTCGCCAACGGCGAAGATGCGCGGGTCGTCCGTGCGCAGGTGATTGTCGACCACGATGCCGCGCTCCACTGCCAGGCCAGCGCGCGCTGCGAGCGCGGCGTTCGGCTTGATACCCGCAGCGATCACCACCAAGTCACAATCGAGCTTGCTGCCGTCCGCGAACTGCAACCCTTCGACCTTGTCAGTGCCGATGATATGGCTCGTGTCCATGCCGACTTGAACGGCGATGCCGAGCTGCTCCAGCGTGCTGCGCAAAATGGCCGCGGCCGGTGAATCCAGCTGCTGGCTCATCAGCGCGTTGCCACGTTGAATCACGTGCACGGCGAGCGAGAAATTCTGCAAGCCGCGCGCGGCTTCCAAGCCCAACAAGCCGCCGCCAATGACCGCGCCGGCGCGCTTGTCCATTGCATATTTGGTGATGCGATTGCAGTCGTCCAAACTGCGAAACACGAACACGCCCGGCTTATATCGGCCGTCCGCGCCATACAGCCCCTCGATCGGCGGGATGAACGGCACGCTGCCCGTGGCGATGATCAGCTGGTCATACGATTCAACCACGCCGCCTTGGCCGATGACCTGGCGTGCGTGGCGCTCGATCTTCTCCACGCGCACCCCCGCGTGCAGCTTCACCCCGTTGTCCGCATACCAACCGAGCGGATTGAGGAAGATATCGGCCGCATCATGCGAGCCGTTCAACACCTCCGACAGCAAGATGCGGTTGTAATTGCCGTACGGTTCGTCCCCGAACATCGTGATCTCGAACTGATCCGAGCCACCGCGCGCGAGGATTTCCTCCACGGCGCGGGCGCCGGCCATGCCGTTGCCGATCACCACGAGCTTTTGCTTGCTCGCCATCTTGCTTCACAGCTCCACGAGGCCCAAATCCACCACCACCGAGCCAGTGCTGCCTTCGGTCGCGCCGAGGCACAGCTCGAGCTCGCTCTCCGGATCGATGTCCTCCACGATCGCGAGCGGCACGTGGACGGCGGCTTTTGCGCCCACGGGGAACAAGCGAATCACCTTCCCGGCTTGCTTGAGGGCGAGATAAACGAGCTCACTGCTTGCGTTGCCAGCGCGCAGGTAAACCAGCTGCGCGCGCTTGTCGAAGGGCACTTTGTGCGTTGCCGCCGGTTGCAACGGAACGGCCCGTTCGAGGCCCACACCACGGAACGAATAGACACCTTGAATGAACTTGGGTGTTTCAGCCATGCCTACCTCTGTAGTTGAAGCTGCTCGAATTATGGTTTCGGCGAGGTGTTCGCTGGCGTTCGTGGGTGCGTCGGAGCGTCTGTTTTTGCGTTCGTTGGCTGGCTCGCGCTGGCTAGTACCAAGCGCGCTGCGGCAATTTTGAACTCGGGAATTTTAGACACGGGGTCGACCGCGCTATTGGTCAACGTGTTGGCACGGCCGTCTCCCGCGAAGTGGAAGGGCATGAACAACGTGTCGAAGCGAATCGCTCGACTGAGCCGGGCGATGCACGTGGCCCTCCCGCGTCGCGTTTCGACGTGGACGAGCGCTCCCTCTGTGATGCGCAAGCTTGCAGCAGTGTCGGGATGAACTTCGACGAAAGCGAGCGGCTGGGCTGCGTTTAGTTCGGGCACACGCCGCGTCTGCGCGCCCGACTGATAGTGGCCCATGATGCGCCCTGTCGTCAGGTACAGCGGATAGTCTTGATCCGGTATTTCTGCGGGGCCGCGGTACTCCACCGGAAAGAAGCGAGCGCGCCCGTCGGGCGTCCAAAAGCGATCGCCGAACAGCCGCGGGCTGCCCTGAGGCAGCTCCTC
>OLLW01000344.1_pt1 | contig 22466 bp, 24 predicted proteins | sample 1604611 | NCBI WGS metagenome assembly OLLW01 (sample SAMEA104055725, study PRJEB20765) | soil metagenome | biome: Arctic tundra; feature: Polygonal ground; material: soil | place: USA | collected 2011-09 | depth 0-0.5 m | reverse complement strand
GGAGTCGGGCTGGCAGTGGCTCCAAACCGAGCGCGCGCACGCGCCCGCGCACTGGCGGCTGAGCCAAGCGAGCGATAGTGACTCGCTCGTCGGTTGGCGAGCGCTGGTGTTTGGACGGCTCGAGCCGCTTCACCCGAATGGCATCGCCCTGCACGTGTCTTGGTTCGAAGCCGACGCTTACGCGCGCTGGGCCGGGGGGCGCCTGCCGAGCGAAGCGGAATGGGAAAAGGCGGCAGCCTGGGACCCGATCAAAGGGGCTTCGCAACGCTTTCCCTGGGGCGACGCTCCCTGGAACGGGATGCGCGCCAACCTCGACCAGGAGCGTTTAGAGCCCGCGCGGGCCAACGCCTACCCGGAGGGCCGCAGCGCTTACGGTTGTTTGCAAATGCTGGGCGACGTCTGGGAGTGGACCGACACTTGGTTCGACCGCTATCCGGGCTTCGAGAGTTTCCCGTATAAAGAGTATTCCGAAGTGTTCTTCGGCCGCAGCTATCGTGTTCTGCGTGGGGGCTCGTTCGCGACCCGCGCCGTCGTCGCTCGCAATACCTTTCGCAATTGGGATCTCCCCGAGCGCCGTCAGATCTTCGCTGGGTTTCGCTGTGCATGGTCGGCGTGAGACCTTCGTTGCGCGCGGGCATGCTCGCGGCAACGCTCGCGGCCCTGCCGGTGCGCGTCGATCCGGCACACGTCATGCGGAACGACGTGTGGCTGGTGGACTACCCAAGTGGTCCACGCGGTTCGTGGTGTCACTCGTGGCTTACCGACAACCAGAGCCAGTGATTCGCAGTCTGCGCGCGCTCGGCTATGCGGGAGAGTTGAAGGTCGGCGTGCGCGAGCCGGTGTACTTCGGCGGCATGTTCGAAGTCGGCGTCGGTCGCCGCCAAGCAAAGCAGCTCGCAGCGCTGTATTGCAGCACGGCGCCAAGCGATCTTTCGCTGAACGAAGCCGCCGCAGCCGCGCCCCGGGCGAGCTCGCCCGCTGTCATTCGGCTCGACCAGCCTGGTTTCGGCGGCTGAAGGCGGCGGTTCGCTTGAGATAGTTCGACCGCGTAACTCCGGTTCGCGCGGGGTGGGACTGGCTGCGCTTACGGTGCTCATCATTGCTCATTTGCCAGCCGTGCGGGTCAGTCCTGCTCGGCCAACAACAGCGCCTGGCTTTTCCCGTACGGATAGAAACCCGCTTTCTCGCCCTTTGACCAGGCTGCTCGCTGCTCCGCGCTGCTGATGTCCCAATCGGGGCGGCAGCGTCGCAGTGTCGCGCGCAGATCGAGCCGCAGCTCCTCGACCGTCGGCCGACCGAAGAACCAGTAGCCGTCGTAGATCTTGTACACGCGCAGGCCGGGCTCGAGCACCAGCGTGTGAGGGATCATCGGATCGTGGTGCGGGTCCGTGTATTCCGCGATGTCGAGGTCCTTCTGCAGTTTGCGCCCAGGATCCGAAAGAAACGTCCAGCCAGCGCCGGCGCCAGAGCGAAACTCGTTCGTTTCGAGCAGGTTGTCGGTCGAGATTGTAACGAGGCGGCAGTAGCCGATCTGCAGCTCGCGGTAGAGCTGCACGAGCCCCTCGTGCTGCCGCCTTTCCCGTGGGCAGAACCCTCCACGAGAGAGCACGAGCAGCAACGGGTCTGCACCCTGCAATTCCGACAACGTACGGTGTTTGCCGCGCTGATCCGGGAGCTCGTAATCAGGAAAGGTCGCGCCAGCGACGATGTCTGCCCTCATTGCCGGGCGCGCTCCGAGTGAAGCCAGATCTTAACGACTTGCATGCTCGATGATGTTGACCCCAACCCCAATCGCCCATCGTACTTTGGTATCGCTTCCGCTCCGTTCGCCGCGCGGCGCGCGATTGACCAGCCGCGCATGGCGGAGCTCGAGCGGGAATCTGCCTTGACGTGCTATCTCGCGGACTTATCTGCCCTTAGAAGGCTTGATTTTCGTCGTAGCCGTGCCGCGTGCGCGATGGACGCGGCCTGCTTCATTCAGGACGCAAAGCTGGCGCCGGGAGTGCCCATGAATATTAGTCGCCAGATCATGGCATTGGTGTTGATCGCTGGCGCGTGCCGGCCGGCGGCGCGTCCGGAACCGTCACGCTCACGGCAAGAGGTCGTCGATCGCTTGGAAGACGCTACTCGGCTGCTGAAGGATGTTGGCAAAAAAGTGCCGGCCGGCGTCGCCAGCCGCGCGGTTTGCGCGGTGGCCATGCCAGCGGTGGTCAGAGGGGGCTTGATCCTCGGGGCTCGGCACGGGCACGGCTTTGCGGTTTGCGAGGTCGACGACGAGCGCGTGAGCGCGCCCGCCCCGGTAACGCTTTCTGGAGGCAGCGCAGGCCTGCAGTTGGGCATCGAGACCGTCGACTTGCTGATGCTGATCACCAATGATGAGGGGCGGAGCGCGTTGCTGCGTGGCCGCTTCGAACTCGGGGCGGACCTCTCCGCCGCTGCCGGACCAGTCAGCACCGGTCAAGAGCGCGCGACTGACACCAAATTTCGCGCTCCCGTGCTGACCTACACCCGGTCGAGTGGGCTCTTCGCCGGCGCTGCCGTGAGTGGCGCGGTGGTAGAGCAAGACCAGGCAGCGACCGTCGCACTCTACGGCGAGCCCATTGATTTGAGGCGAATCCTTAGTGGCGAAGTCAAAACTCCGCCGCTCGCGAAGGCCTTCGCCGCCTCCATCGAGGCCGCGATCAGTGCCGCCTCGGGTCGTGACTGAAGTCGCGTTCGATTGTGTCGTCAGTCGAGCCGGCTGCCGGCAGTCCAACCCGACAAGGAATCGTCACCATTGGCGAATACTTGTCAGCCTGATCCGAGGCTGAGGCGAACAATCGACGGTGTGCCTGTACGTGAGCAGCGGAGCGCAGCGAAAACAAAGCCAAAACCAGAAATCGGCGGGCATCGCTGCTGCTTAAGATACCGGTGATGGGCGCTTCGCTAACCCGAGAGCGGTGACGGCACACCTCGTGCACTGCTCAGCGAAACGATGCTATTGCAATACGGGAAGTCGGAAGTGATGCTTGTCGCGCTGGAATACGGCGGACAATGGCGGGAGAACCTTGCCCCGCAACCCGGGGTCGATCTGGTCATGGTCGTTCAGGTCGCGGGCGAAGATCCGCTGCTGTTCGCCCGGCGGTTTCTCGACAAAGTGCTGGCCGTAATTGCGCGAGGTTCGGATGTAACCTCGGCTGTATTGGCCGTCGCGCCGAACGTCGACGCGCGCTGTCTCGAGGCGCGCTGTGCGATAGCTCGGACGTTGCTTCGCGTGTTGCGTCGTGGCTCGAGGCGCGAACTCCATTTGATCGAGCCGAGCAAACCATCGGCCGACTGCCGTGCGCACTTACTCGCGATCGCCGAGGGCCTGACGGAGAACTCGTTGACTGACTGCGAAATACATGTGGGCTATCAGACCTTCCGGAGCGCGAGCACGGGCGCCCCGCGAGTGGGCGGTTGATCTTGCGCTCGAACGTCGAACGCATGGTGGATCTGGCGGAGGGCGTTCTGCCCGACGACCATTCGTATGGCGCGGCGTCGGCGTTGGTCACGCTGGTCCAATACGCTGACTTCGACTGCCGCTTCTGCGCGGAAGCCTACCCAGTCGTGCGCGAGGTCTCCGCTCGGTTTGCGCCTTACCTCCGCATCGTATTTCGTCATAGCCCGCGGAGTCATGACCATTCGCGCGCGGGCCTCGCCGCCGAGGCCGTCGAAGCGGCGGCCGAACAGGGCAAGTTTTGGCAGATGCATGACTGCCTGTTCGAGCATCAGTCGCAGCTCGAAGTGCTCGACCTTCTCGGGTACGCACAGCGCCTGGGCCTCGATCTGGAGAGGTTCGCCGACGCGATGTGTCGTCGCTCGCACGCGGCGCGCATTCGGCGGGACCGGATCTCGGGTATTCGCAGTCGCGTCATCTCTACGCCGGCGTTCTTCATCAACGGGGTGAGATTCTTGGACGGCACTGATCGCGATGCTCTGGTCGCGGCTATCATACAGGCTCGAAGTTCCGCGACACCCGTCATGTGCGCGCGAGGCTACAGCACGATTGTCGAAGCGTTGGCTGGCCTTCTGGCGCTCACCAGCTCGTTGCGTGATGCGTACAGGCAGCACTATTGGCGCTGCCTGCCGCTTCCTTTCGCCCATTCACGCATGATTTGCGGGCAACACGGACGTGAGCAGTCCGAGCTCGCAGCCCAACTCTCGCAGCGCGCCCAGCTCGTCGAAAACGCCTCGTCGGCCAAAGCCGACAAGACGATCGAGCGGCTGAACTCCGAAGCTTTCACGTCTGGAGTAGCCGAGCTCGAACCTTGGTTCGAGCGCTTGCTCATGTCGCACGAGTACGCCCTGACCACGGCACACTCGGTCGCGAACCGCCTCGCGGAGCTTGGCGACGCCGAAAGTCGCCGTTGGGTCGCGGGGCAGCTGGTGATGGTCAACGAGCGCCAAGCCGAGACGATTGCCAGGCGAATCCTCGCGGCGCGTCGCGACGTCTCGCGAGTCACCGACCAGTAGGTCGTCTCGACGCAACCGCGTCAGCAAATGCATACCACTACGAAAGAAAAGGGACGTTCAAAATGTCACGCTCCACCGAAGGCCGTTACCTCGTTCTCGTGCATCAAATCCCCAAACTGTCTCGAGAGCGCGAGCGGGAGCTCGCCACGCGCTGGCGCGAGCACGCCGACCCGTCGGCACGCGACGAGCTCGTGCACTCCCAGCTGCGCCACGTCGTTGCAATCGCTCGTCGCTATCGGCGAGATACCGGTGCTACGCTCGACGAGCTCATCGCAGAGGGAAATTTCGGGCTACTCCAAGCACTGAACAGGTTCGACGTGGACCGCGGGACTCGCTTCGTAACGTACGCGGTGTACTGGATTCGAGCCTATATCTCGCAGTACCTGATTCGCTCGAGGAGCCTGGTCGCGACTGGCGTTCAGTCCAAGCTGCTCTCCAAAATCCGCCGAGAGCGCGCCAAAGCCGCCATGTTGAGCGGCGAGGAGGCGAGCGCGGACAAGTCGATCGCGGCGGAGCTCGCGCTTTCGCCGGAGAAGTTGCGCTCCTTGATCGAACGGCTCGATGTGCGAGACCTACCCTGGGACGTCAACACGGAAGACGCTCTCAGTGGACGCTTTCTGGAGGCGCACGAGTCGCCCAGCGCCGAAGAAGCCTCATTGTCCAAGGAGGCACGGCGCCACGTTTCCGTCGCCATTTCCAGTGCACTGTCGAACCTAGACAAGCGCGAACGCTACGTCGTGAAGCGGCGCCTCATGGCACATCGTGAGGAGCAGCTCTCGCTTGCTGAGCTCGGTCGCCGTTTCAGCGTTTCACGCGAACGCGCTCGGCAAATCGAGGCGCGTGCCCTGCGCAAGCTAAAGGTCGCACTCGCCCGATCACCGGTGCGAGCTGAGTGGCTTGCTCAGCGGTTTGCCGCATGAATGCCTATCGGTCTGCCGATCGCGCTGGGGAATGCCCACTTCCCCAGCTGCGCCCGGCGCTCGTTCAGAACCTGCCCCTGCCGAGGCCGATGCTCGTCCCGACCAGCACATCACTTGCGTAGTGGCGATCAGCGACGACTCTGGTCGTCGCCGTCGCGAGAGCATTCAGCGCGCTCAGACCGCAAATCGTAGCGTCCGCCCATGCTGCATCGTACAGCGCGATCCGGCTGTGATGCGCGCAGACTAGGCCGGCCGAGGTGGCGGCAATTGCAGCATGCCCGCTGAAGAAGGATTGAGTGTCTGCGCTGCAATCGTGGCGTTGGCAGGCGGCGTCGGGACGGGCTCGCGCCGAGAGCTCGGTCGAAACGAAGGCGGAAATTCCCACGTAGCTATATGCCTCGAGCGTGATTAGGGCCAGGTTTCGCGTGAGCCTCGCATCGCCGTGTCCAAGCCCCGACACGACGAGCACGTCGAAGACCGGAATCACGGGCGAAAGGTGGTAGGTATAGTTGCCGACGCTCCGGAACGGCTCCTTGTTTCCGGGCTGTGGCCACGAAGGATTGCACAGCGCATGCCGAAGCGACGGCACGCGAACGCGCGGCTTCGCCAAGCCTCGACAGACAGCGGCTGGCCAAGATTGGGCACTGCTGACCACGGTTTGGCTGAGCTGGCACGCTCAAGTGTCGCGCTGCGAACGACAACCTGCGCTGGCAAGCTGCTTATCCTTTTGGTCGCGCCCGGCACGCGTTGTGCTTTTGCCCGGTCGCTTGGGGGACCTCAGCGCCCCGGAAGGAACACTACATGAAGACGATGGAAAGCAAGCGACCGCTCTCCGAAGCACAACCTCTGATCGGTCAACGAGGGAAGATTATTCAGGCGTTCGGTACATTGACGCGCTACCCGCTGGGGCTGAGCGATGACGCTCGGGCCGCTTCCGTAGAAGCGCTCAATCAGCTGCTGGCCGACACGAGCTCGCTTCGTGACATGTATAAGAAGCATCATTGGCAGGTATCCGGCCCGACCTTCTACTCATTGCATCTCTTGTTCGACAAGCACGCCGGAGAGCAAGTCGAGCTTGTCGATAAACTGGCGGAGCGGATTCAAACTTTAGGGGGTGTCGCGGTCGCGATGGCAGCTCACGTTGCCGCGCTCACCAAGATCGAGACCCCGCCGCATGGGCGAGAAGAAGTGCCCGTGCAGATCTCGCGGCTGCTCGAAGCGCACGAGCATATCTTGATTCAAGCACGCACCTTGGCGCGTAGCGCCGCCGAGTTGGGCGACGACGGCACGAATGACCTGGTGGTGAGTGACGTCGTGCGCATCAACGAGATGCAGATGTGGTTCACTAGTGAGCATCTAGTCGATACGCCGCTCGTTCGCGCACGCTAGCTCGGATAGCGCTTCGCGCCGCTGGCTGCAGAGCTCAGCTGGTCAGCGGGCTCGCCGGGCTCGCTGACCAGCGGCGGCTCGCGCAGCACTCCGATCGCACGCGTCAGCTCGTCGCGCCTACGCGAGAGCCGCGAGTCGTGGAGGGCGCTACGCCTCGGCGAGCGCACGATGGACGAGCGAAATGCAGCCCGACCCTTCGCCGACTGCGGCAGCGACGCGCTTCGTGCTGCCGGAGCGCACGTCTCCGACGGCGAACACTCGAGGCACACTGGTCTCGTACTCCGCCTTCGGGCGCGAGCCAAAGCGCGGCGTGGCAGCGCTTTCGCGCGTTGCTGGGCTGACGCTGTGACCCGTCAGGATGAAGCCCTTCTCGTCGAGCTCGAGGCACCCCTGTAACCACTCTGTGTTCGGCTTTGCGCCCGTCATCGAAAACACGTGCTGAATGGGCAGGGCGGTTCGTGACCCCGCTCGGTCCCGCCAGACCACGCCTTCGAGGCTGTCGTAGCCACTGAGCTCGACGATTTCGCTGCCGACGTAGAGCGTGATGTTAGAGCTCTCCTCGATCCGTCGAATCAGGTAGTTCGACATGCTGGCTGCCAAGCTCTCGCCCCGAATCAAGACGTGCACGTGGCGCGAGGTCTGGGCCAAGAACGTGGCGGCTTGGCCTGCGGAGTTGCCTCCGCCGACCACGATCACTTCGTCGCTCGCGCAGCGCTGCGCCTCGAGGAAGGTAGCGCCATAGTATACACCCGCCCCTTCGAAGCGTGCCAGGTCCGGCAACTCGAGTTTTCGATACTCGGCGCCGGTTGCGATCACGACGGCGCGCGCCGAAAAGCTACCGCCTCCGTCCACTTCGACGAGATACGGCGAGCGCTCGCTATGCAAGCGCACTGCGCCATGCGCGACCGCTAGCTTCGCGCCGAACTTCTCCGCCTGAGCCAGCGCGCGCTGTGCCAGGCTCTGGCCAGAGACACCAGTGGGGAAACCGAGGTAGTTCTCGATCTTCGAGCTCGAGCCGGCCTGGCCGCCCGGCGCGGTCAATTCCAGCACGAGCACGTTCAAGCCCTCTGACGCAGCGTAGACAGCAGCGGCAAGGCCAGCTGGACCCGCGCCAACGATGACGAGGTCCCGCGGCGCCTCCGCATCGATGGCTTGGTTGAAACCCAGGCACTCAGCGACCTCGGCGTTCGACGGGTTACGAAGTACCTTCTCCCCACGGCAGATCAGAACCGGCAATTCACCGACGCTGACCTTGAATCCGTCGAGCAGCGCGGGCAGGTCGGGCTCAATGTCGATGTCGATATAGCGGTGTGGGTGGCCGTTGCTCGTGAGGAATGCTTGCAGGCGCAAGGTGGCGGCCGATAGGCGTGAACCGATCACGATCGCGTCGCCCCAGGCGCCCTGGAGCAGCAAAAGGCGCCGTAGGATGAACGCGCGCATACAGACTTCGCTCAGCTCGGAGTCGGTCTGCATTAGGTTTCGAAACTGGGTGAGCTCGACACGAAGCAGACGCGAAGGTTCCGTGGCGCGGCCGCGCACGAGCACGCGGCGGTCCGCCAACATGCTCACCTCACCGGTAAATTCTTGAGGCCCGTGCACGGTGATCAGAACCTCCTCTGTGCCGTTCGGATGGAGGATGGCAATCGCTCCCTCCAGGACCACGAAGAAGGGTCTGCCGTAGTCTCCTTCGTCGAAAACGATGCTGCCCGCCGGAACCTCGACGGTCGTCGCGACGCGCGCGACGCGCGCAATTTGCGCGTCGCTGAGCCTCGGGAACACTCGGGCTCGGCGATCGAGGAACGCCTCCGACGCCGGCGGAACGCTGGATGGTGCGGGCATCATTGGCTCGAGAGGAACTGGTCATCGGCGTAGCAGTAAGCCCAAGTCTCTCCCAACTCGCCGGAGGCGATCACTGGATGATGACTTTGCTTGTAGTGGGCCGTCGCGTGCCGATTGGGGGAATCGTCACAGCAGCCGACCTTGCCGCAGCTCAAACAGACCCGCAGGTGCACCCACTGACTGCCAATCTTCAGGCATTCTTCACACCCTAATAGCGGCTTGTGAATCGCGTGTGGCATGCTTTCTGTGACGTGCTGGCAGGCGTGCGAAAAATCGATCGCTTCGTCGCGGTGCATGAAGTGCTCCTAGGCTCGGCTGGCAACCGGAAAAACTAATGTCCGCCTTTTCGAGGGTCATCGTTCGGGTCGACGTACTCGATACCAAGCGGACCATTCGCGGTCACTTGAGTCACGTACTCCCCGGACTTCGCCCAATGAAAATGGGGAGTGTTGCCCGGCAACACGACGACGCTTCCCGGCGGATACGCCTTCAACTTCTCGGGCTCGAATTTCTCACCGATACCGATGTAGAAAATGCCCGACATGACGGTATAGATTCGATCTTCCGGATGCCGGTGCGGCATGAGCTTTACTCCGTCCGGGACCTTCACGCGCACCACATAGGGCGCGGTCGTGCTCGTATCGCCGACCAACACCGCAAGTCGCACGGAAGGTGGAAACGAGGCAAACGGCGCCCACGGAACATTCTCGGGAAGGAGCGCGCCGTATGCCTTTCCCTGCAAACCTTGCGCGGCCCGCACGAGCGCTGGCCCGCACACGAGCACTAACGCACCTACCAACCCAACAACTTCCCATCGATATTTCATCAGGCTTCTCCCGTTAACAATTGGTGTTCAGCACTCGCGTTCTCGTTACGCTTAGCGCGGCTCTGCCCCCGCATAGCCGGCGACTTCCACGACGGCGTCGGCGAACGCCTGCGGGGCCTCTTGGGGCAAGTTGTGGCCGGCGCCTTTGATGATTCGGTGCGTTCGTTTGCCGGAAAACTTGCTCGCGTATGAGGCGCCGTCGGTGGCTGGTGCAACACCGTCGGAGTCACCGTCGAGCGTGATCGTCGGAGCGACGATGGCGGGGGCCTCGGCGAGCCGCTTCTCCAGCGCATTGTATTGGGGTTCCCCCGCAGCCAAGCTGAGCCGCCAGCGGTAGTTGTGCACCACGATGCTCACGTAGTCTGGGTTGTCGAAGGACGCAGCGCTGCGCTCGAACGTAGCGTCGTCGAAGGCCCATTTCGGCGAATTGAACTTCCAAATTAGCTTTGCTAGCTCGCGTCGGTTTGCTTCGAGTCCGGCCTTCCCGCGGTCCGTGGCAAAGTAGTACTGATACCACCAGCCCCATTCTACCTTTGGCGGCAAGGGCAGCTTGTTCCGTTCCAGATTGTTGACCAGATAGCCATTCACGGAGACCATCGCCTTGCACCGTTTCGGCCAGAGCGCCCCGATGATGTTGGCCGTGCGCGAGCCCCAGTCGTAACCGGCGAGGATTGCCTGATCGATCTTGAGAGCGTCCATCAAAGCGATGGTGTCGAGAGCGACCGCCGCCTGCTGGCCATTCCGGAACGTTGCCTTCGACAGGAAGCGCGTCGTGCCATGGCCGCGCAAGTGCGGGACGATCACGCGATAGCCCGCCGCTCCCAGCAAGGGCGCGACGTCGACGAAGCTGTGGATATCGTACGGAAAGCCATGCAGGAGCAGCACCGGAGGACCGTCCGCGGGACCGGCCTCCGCGTAGCCCACGTTCAGCACGCCTGCGTTGATCTGCTTCTGCGAGTTGAAGGTCGTATTCGTTCCCGGTCCCATCGTGGGCAGCTCTCGAGCAGCCGCCGCGCTGGCGAGCGCCGCCATTCCGAGTTGAGTGGTGGCAATGCTCGCGGCCGCTACGCTCAAAAATCCGCGGCGATCTTGCTTGTTTTCGCTGGACATCTCAAACCTCCAAGTAAGCTTCCCAAGGGCGAAGCTGCGCTGAATCCGTGTCTGTCTTCGAGTCAGCCGAACGTGAACGAAAAGACCTCCGCGCCCACGTCGAGGAATTGGATTTCGAACAGTCGGTCGCTGACGGGCTTCGGCTGTCGGATCAGTTGGTACAGGCGCTGCTCGGTCAGTAAGCCGCTGCCCTCAGGGTCGATATCGACGCCATGCGCGGCAGCGGGCGGTAGCCCGTCGACGAGCACTCGGAATCTGACGGTACTCCCGTGCGCAGCGGGTCCCATGACGAGATGTAGATCACGGGCATGAAAGCGGTAGACGACTCGCGCGTTGGTCTGGTTCGACGTTGCGGACCAGTTCGCAATCGTCCAATTCCCAGAGAGGGCCCATTGATTGAGCTCCAACTGCGTTGGGGCGGCATAGGCACGCCGCTCGTCCGGTGCGGCGCCGCGCGGCGACGCGAAGCGCTCTGCGCGTTCATAGCCGACGTACGTTTCTGTGGATTGTAAGGTGTCCCACGCCGCTGCAACCTCCACACCGCGGGCGTCGACAGAGACCAGACCTCGGGGCACCCCGGTTGCTCCAGCCTCGATCAACAATTCTTGAATGACTCGTTCTGACCGCTCGTAGTCACCTTCTCCGAATTGGCGATGGCGAATCTGCCCGCGAGCGTCGACGAAGTAGAGGGCCGGCCAGTACTCATTCTCGAAGGCGCGCCAGATCCCGTATTTGCTGTCGATCGCGACCGGATAGGCAATCCCCATATCCTTGACGGCCCAGCGAACGTTGGCCGGGGTCTTTTCGAATTGGAACTCCGGCGTGTGGGCGCCGATCACGACCAACCCTTGAGCTCGATACTTGTCAGCCCATGCCCGAAGATAGGGCAGGGTGCGCCGCCAATTGATGCAGGAGTACGTCCAGAAATCGACGAGCACGACCTTGCCGCGCAGTCCGGCCGACGTCAGAGGTGGGGAGTTGAGCCAGTCGGTGGCGCCGTCGAGAGCGGGGACGTTCCCTTCGACCGGTAGTTGGAGTCGCGTCCTCGCTACGCTTGGCGCCACGCCAGCGATTTCAGCCAGTTCCTCGCGGCGCGGCCGCGCAGCGTCGTGTCTCGTACAACCCGCCGCGTCCACCGCGAGCACGGTGCCGAGCAGGACCTCACTAGCTTTCATCGTCGATCCGTTTCTTCTGCAAGCAATGCGCAGCAACGGACACATGCGGTTCCGATCGGCGGAACCTATTGGACGATCGTATCGAGCACTATTCGGCGGCGGGGTCAGCGCTCACGTAATGGTGCGGCGTGTCCGCGGGCTCGCGCAGGATCCCGAGTTTTTTCATGCGATAGTTGAGCGTCGAGCGCTTCACTCCCAGACGAGCTGCCGCGCCGTCGGGCCCAGCGACTATGCCGCGAGTGGCCTCCAGCACGGAGAGGATGTGCGCCTTGTTGACGGCGGCCAGGTCGTCGCCTTGGACGGCTTTGTCGTCGGGGCATGCCGTGCTGTGCAGCTGAGGAACCTCCAGCACGGGGCCATCGGCCAAAATGACTGCCCTTTCGAGCACATTTTCGAGCTCCCGAATGTTGCCGGGCCAACTGTATTGCGTAAGGTGCGCCATTGCTGCGGGGGAGATGTCGCGAACGTCCTTTTTCAACTTTGCCGCTACGCGGCGCACGAAGTGCTCCGCGAGCACCGGGATGTCGCCCTTTCGGTCCCGGAGCGGCGGCAGCGTGACGGGAAACACGTTGAGACGGTAGTAAAGATCTTCTCTGAACGCGCGCGCCTTCACCATCGCGCCGAGGTCCCGATTGGTTGCGGCGATCACACGCGCGTTGGAGCGGATCGTGCGCGTCCCACCGACGCGCTCGAATTCGCGTTCCTGCAAGAGTCGCAGTAGCTTGGGTTGAAGCTCTGTGGCCATTTCGCCGATCTCGTCCAAAAATAGCGTCCCGTCTTGGGCGAGCTCGAAGCGCCCGATTCGGCGTGCGATGGCGCCAGTGAATGCGCCCTTCTCGTGCCCCATCAGCTCACTTTCGAGGAGACCAGCGGGAATAGCGCCGCAGTTGAGCTTGATGAACGGCCCGTGCTTGCGCTCACTCGAGTTGTGGACGGCGCGAGCAATCAGCTCTTTCCCCGTACCGGTTTCGCCGTCGATGAGCACGGTCGAATCGGTGCCGGCAACGGTGTGTACCTGCGCCAACACCTGCGCCAGCGTGGAGCTTTCGCCGACGATCTCGGCAAAGCTCTCGAATCCCGTGGCTTGCTGGCCGCTTTCTTCGACACGACTCACGCCAGCACTGCTTGCGCCTGCGCCCGCTCGCGTTCCTTTCGCGATTCCGGCCTGAATTGCAGCCAAAAGTAGCTCAGGGTCGAACGGCTTCGTGAAGAAATCGATGGCGCCTGCCTTGAGCGCGCGAACGGACATCGGAATGTCGCCATGCCCAGTCACGAACACTATTGGAACGGTGACTCCCGTGTGACCCAGCTTCTGTTGAAGCTCGAGACCGGTCAAATCTGGCAGGTCCACGTCCAGCACCAGGCACGCAGGCGGCGTTGCGCGGGGCGAGTTCAAGTATGCTTTGGCCGACGAAAAAGTCTCGACGCGAAGGCCCGCCGAAACCGCCAGGCCCGCGATGGCCTCGCGTGCGGAAATATCGTCGTCAACGATGCAAACCAGGCGATCATTTTCGTTCATCTGGCAAGGCTCCTGCGTTGAGGTAGGCACGACGCGCGCGCGGCGATCCGTGTGTGCTCACAGGTAGGACCATGCCCCAGCCGAGGTGCGAGCGATATGGTACGAAGGTCTAACCAGTCGCGGTGCCCGGCGTGAACGCGCCACTGACCCGAGAGCGACCATTCGAAAGCGCGCTTCGTCTTGCGTCATGCGGGCGTATGCCGCGTGCTTAGCCGCTAGCGTGCCGCGAGCCAGGCGCTCAGATCGGCGGCGAAGGCTTGGGGCTCGATCATCGTGATCATGTGACCTGCGCTCGCGTAGTGGCGGATTGCGATGGCGCGCGGGCCGCTGGGATAGCCGAGCGTGAGCGTGTCTGCCGACTCCGACACGGTGATGGTGCCAGCGATGGCGCGCAGCGCGGGTGCCAGCGCGATTTCGGGCACGACGAGATCGCGCTGGCCGTCCGTGATGAGCGTGTCCACGTGCTCGGCGTTGTCCAAAAAAGCCGCGCCGACCGCGTTGACGGCGACCCAATCCGGGTTGGTCGAGCCCTTGCCGGTCGTGAGCGGCGAATAGGCGAGGTTGTAGCTTTGTCCGGCCGGGAGCGGGCCGAGTAGCTCGACCAGCGCCGCCTGATCAGGCGTTTCGCTGTCGGCGACGCTGCACTTGAAGCCGCGGGCGCGCTGCTCAGCGTTCAAGCCGGTGATGCTCTGCAGCTGTGCGCCGTACAACGCGAGCGCGTCTGCCGGTGAAACCTGCGCCGCGTCAGCGGCGAAGATGCGCGCATCTTGCTCGGTCACGGTTAGCGTGTAGTTGTAAGGGCTGCGACCGTTCGCCTTAGCGCAGGCGCAGGCGTCCGCGACGGTGCAGGGCACGGCCACGCTGGCTTGCACCGCGGCGAGTAGCGTCGAGCCCTTGCACACGTCTTGAATGGCGCTCGCGTGTGCGGCGCCGACCAGCCACGGCTGGAGCAAGATTTGGCCGGACAGAAATCGAGCCCGATCGAGCTGCGTGAGCACGCTGTTTAGCGTGTTGTCTCGGTACGGCGCGAGCGGCCATTGCTGCCGTAAGTAAGCGAGGATCCAGGTGATGCGCACGCCCGCGTAGCTTTCGCCCAGCCAGTACACTGGGCCTCGCAGCTCCGCATGTTGCGACACGAATTTCAGGCTGGCGAGCAGCACGTCCGCGGCGTCGACGTACTCGCTGAAGACGTCTTGCGAACAGTCGGCATCGCTGGGCGCGCTGTTCGCGAGTACGTCGTACGAGAAGCCGGACTGACGTGGATCGATGTACAGCAAGTTTGCCTCGCGGGTGAGCGAGGCGGGGTTCGCTACGACGGTGCCGTCGGGCTCGACGGTATTTGGGCCGGTGCCAAAGGCGCGCACGACGTCGGCAGCGAAGCCGTTGAAGAGCACGATCAGCGGCCGCGTGGCGGCGTCCGTGTCGGCGGGCCGGAAATTGTAGAAGATCTCGCTCGTGGCCGAGAGCGAGATGGGGCGGTCGTGCACGGTGACGTCGCGGGGCGCGAGCTCGACGAAGCCGGCCTCTGCGCGGAGACCTGGGACGATGTTCGTGCTGGGCGCTGCGTCTGTGCTGTGCGCCGAGTCTGTGCTCCCCGAGGGAATTGCCGCGCAGCCGACGCACAGCGTGAGCCCCGCGTTCAGCACCGTCCACCGCCGTTTCGACTCGCCCACGCTCGTAGTCTACCCTTTGCGTTGCACGTAGCGAGCCGCGAGAACGGGTGGAGCACCTACCTGCCGCTCGCGGGCGGAGATCGCGACCAAATCGCTGAGCCGCGCGCTGCAGGCGCGCTGACAGCTCACAGGCTGGCAGCGGCCTGACGCAACGCGAGCGGGGCGGCCGCGCCGCTCGACATGCGGCTGTGTCCGACGATCAGCCGCACCAGATCCGGGATAGCGGCCAAGCGCTCGAAGTGCGCTGCCAAGGCCCGCCTGTCTTTGACCATCTCGAATTTGACGACGGGAGTGACGCACGGTCCTGGCCCGAAGCCGGCAAACTTCAGGGCAGCGCGGCCGAGCGCACTCTTCGGCGGCTCGAGATCGAACACCACTTCCGTCAACACCACGCTCGTTCCGTCCTGCGAGCGCACGAGAAGCGCGCCCTCCATCTCCCCAGTGCCGTCGAGCAGCTCGAGCGTCACTGCGGAATCTCGGGGCATATCGGCGTAGCTGCCGTCTACGTTGACGACCGCTCGCGCCTTGGCCAGCACTCCCGGCGGCGCGAAGACGCGCAGCGCCGGGTAGCGGCGCTTGAAGCGCGCGGCGTCCAGGCGATGTCGCACGTGGGGAATCAGCAGGATTGACGGCGTGCCCCAGGTTTCGAGCCGCTTCATGGAAGCCTCATCCAGCGCGATGGCGCTATGGATGAGTAGCTCGCCCGTGTGCAAGCGCGCCACAGTCATCACGCGCTTCATGGAAAAGCGGGGCAGATCGCCTTCCACGCGCCATAGGTTCTCGCTCAGCTCCTGAATGGGCGCATGAGGCAAAACAAGCCAATCAGCGCTTTTGCCCGGATCGCTCGTGGGTTGCATGGTCGAAGAGCATCTTGGGGCGGCGCTCGAGAATGGCAAGCGAGCGGTTGTTTCGTGGAATGCCGAGGCGTGGCAAAAAATCGCGCTGTGTTGAAAGCTTGAATTGCGGCTGCTCGCGCGGCAAAAGTGAAAGGGCGAAACGGTCGCGCGCCCATGGCTCAGTTCCTCAATACGTCGAAACAGCGCCTGCGAGCATTCCGGGCATCGAGTCAACCTGTCGCTGAACCGCGCCTCGAAGCCGATCGCGTCGCGACTCAGCTCAAGCGTAGTCGCAAAAGCGTGTGCATGGCTTTGTTGCGCCCTCATCGCGCAAGCTTGGCTTTGATCGTGCTGCTCGGCCTGTCCAGCGTGGCGATCGACATTCTCTGGCCATTGGCGTCGCGTTACATGGTCGATCGCGTCATTTTACAAACAGGGTTGCCCCTGCCCGCCAAGGTGCGCCGCCTGGCCGTGATTTCCGTGAGCATCGCCTGCTTGTTCGTCGCCAACTCGCTACTCGATATGTGGCGGAGCTTTCGCAGCCAGCTGCTCGATTCCCGTTTTTCCTCAGCGCTGCGCGCTCGGTTGTTTCGCCGCATCTTGCGGCTGCCCATGGCGGATGTCAGCGAGCTGAAGACGGGCGGCGTGGTGTCGCGCTTGTCGAACGACGTCGAGAGCGCCACCAGCCTGCTGCAGATGGCGCTGGTCAATCCGTTGCTGTCGGGCGTGCGGTTACTGCTCACCTTGTGCGTCATCTTCACGCTGGATTGGCGGATTGCGGCTGCGGTTTTGCTAGCGGTGCCACCGATCGTGCTCGCTCAGAATCAGTGGCTCCGCCGTAGCCGTGCGATCTGGAAATCGATCGGTGAAGACCGCTCGCAGATCGATGCGCGCGTGAGCGAGGGGTTGAACGGGCTGCGGGTCGTGCGCGGGTTCGCGCGTGAACGACGCGAGGAGAGCTCATACACGTTCAGCCAGCACACCGTCGTGCGTAAGCACAGCCTGGCGACCAACACGCAGCGTGGCGTAGCGCTCGTCTGGGACCTGGTGATGCCGCTGACGCAGGTGACAATCCTGTGGTTTGGTGGATACCTGGTGCTGCGCGGTCAAACGACGGTCGGCACGCTGCTCGCCTTTCAGGGTTACCTGTGGCGCCTGATCGATCCAATCACGGAGCTCGTGAAGTCGACGAGCGAGACACAGCGCGGCCTGGCCTCGCTCGACCGCGTGTGCGAGGTGCTCGACAAGCCAGAAGAAAAGCCGGATCGCCCGAAGGCCGTCCTTGCGCCGACGCGCGTTCGCGAAATTCACCTGGATCACGTGCATTTCGCCTACCGTCTTGGAGAACCCGTGATCCAGGATTTCGAGCTGCGCGTGCCCGGGGGCTCCGTCGTCGCCCTCGTTGGCGCGAGCGGTGCCGGAAAGACGACGCTGACGGACTTGGTCGCGCGGTTTCACGATCCGACCAGCGGCGCGATTCGCGTCAACGGCATCGATCTTCGTGACATTCGCCTGCACAGCTATCGAAAGCTGCTGGGGATCGTGCAGCAAGATGTGTTTTTGTTCGATGGCAGCGTGCGCGACAACATCGCTTATGGGCGCGCTGACGCAAACGACGCGGATATCGAAGACGCGGCGCGCCATGCTCACGCGCACGAGTTCATCTCCAGGCTTCCCGAAGGTTACGGCACGCTGGTCGGCGAGCGCGGGCTGAAGCTGTCTGGGGGCCAACGCCAGCGGCTATCGATAGCCCGCGCGCTGTTGGCCGATCCCGAGATTTTGATCCTGGACGAAGCCACTAGTAACTTGGACACCGAGAGCGAGCAGCTCATCCAAGCCTCCATGCAGAGTCTGCTCGTCAACCGCACCACGTTCATAGTGGCCCACCGCTTGAGTACGATCGTCCGTGCAGACCTGATTGTCGTCTTGGAACGAGGCTGCATTCGAGAGGTCGGCGATCACGACTCGCTGCTCAGTCGCGGCGGCATTTATACGGCGATGTTCCAACGCCAATTCCAAGACGCCGCCCCGCCACCCGCGTCGCGTCGCGAGCTCAGCCGGCCGCGCGGAAGCCGCGTAGGTGCTGAGTAGGAGCGTTAGGCGCGAGCTCGTGCGCCGTGATCAAACGGCTGACTTCTCGAACACGGTTCAGCCGCAAACGAAGCGTCCGTGGCACTGCCTCGTCTAGTCGTTGGGCGCGCAGGCCGCGACCCAGGCGAGGATCGCGTCTCGTCCCTCTGGGAACGGGCCGGTCGCATCGAATGGCATGTTCCCCGTTGGATTCAGCCACGATAGCGGCGACTGGCTCGGACTTCCGATCAGTGACGCCTTTGGCTTGTCGTGATTGATCAGCCCCACCTGAACCATGCCCTGGTAACAGGAGTTCTTCGTGTCTCCGCACAGCCATTCATTGAAGCCAGGGTTTGCATGGCAACCTGCGTTCGCGCAGTGGCCGGGCGTGCCTTTGGCGAAGTACTGCTCGAACAGCTGGGCATAGGTTGGTGCGGCTCCAGCGGCGGGTGTACAGGATGCAGCCGGCATGGCCGTCGGCGCTGGGTCTGGCGGTGTTGCGGCATCCGCCTGCGCGCCGGGGGCGGCTCCGCACGCTTCGCAGGCAAGCAGAGCGACAAGGGCGGCGAGGTGCTTCATGCCCGTACAACGACGGAGTCGCTAAGTCGTTCCCCCGAATGTACGACGGAACCAATCGCCGCCTTCTTCGTTGTGCCAGCATGACCCACTCAAAACCCATCGTCATGCTGCTCGCGCTCTCGTCGTTCGCTGGTTGCAGTAGCGGAATGAACGGCGAAAATTCAAACTACGGCAACGGCAACAACGGAGGGGCACCAGCGACGGCCAAGGCGTACGTAGGCCTGTTCGGCGACAACGCCGTCGGGGTAGTCGACCTCGACGCCGGCAAAGTCATGACGACGATTCCCGTTCCGGCGCCCGATGGGCTCGTCATTCGGCCCGACGGCGCCGAAGTTTACGTCTCGAGCAACAACGGCCAGGTCGTCGACGTCATCGATACCGCGACCGAGACGGTGAAGGCTGCTATCGACGTCGGCATGCAGCCGGCGGGTCTGTCGATCACTGCCGACGGCAAATACGTCGTGGTCTCCGTGCAGGGCGACGGCCAGGCGGCGATCATCGACACCGCGACCGACACGGTGCTGGCGAAGAGCCCGGTGGGCAAGGCCCACAACAGCGCGCTTAGCGCGGACGGCACGCTCGCGTTCGTCGCCTCACAGGTGACCACGGCGCCGGCCGTGGACGTCGTGGACGTGCCGTCAGGGAAGGCGGGCACGACCATCCCGCTCGACGTGGCACCGCGCGCCGTGTGCGAGCTGGCGGGCAAGCTGTACGCGACGCTCGCAGGTTCGGGAGACATCGAGGTGTTCGATGCGGCCAGCGGCCAGAAGGGTACGTCGATCGCGACTGGCGGTTCGCCGCACGATATCCGTCCCAGCGTCGATGGCTCGCTCGTGCTCACCGTCAGCCAGACCGCCGGCGAGCTCGAGCTGATCGACCCGACGACAGCGTCCGTGGTCGCACACGTCCCCACGGGCAAGATGCCGCACTGGATCGGGCTCTCGACCAATGGCGCCCTCGCCTATGTCACCAACGAGGGAGACAACAACCTCGTCGTGATCGACCTCGCCACGCACATGGTGACCAAGACGATCGCCGTCGGCAATGCGCCCCGGAAGATCGCCATCGAACAATGAGGTCTGTGCCCCTTTTTACGGCTCTTTCGCTAGGAATCGACGGACGAGCTCGGCCACTTCATCGGCGGCGGTGTCGAGGGCGAAATGCCCGGCCTCGAGCACGTGAACTTCGGCTTTTGGCACGTCACGCCGGTACGCTTCGGGCTCGCTCAGCTCGAACGATGAATCGTACTTTCCCCAGAGCACGAGCAGGCGAGGTTGGGTCTTTTGCAGCCACGCTTGCCACTTCGGGTAAGCCTCCACATTGGTACGGTAATCATAGAAGAGGTCGCTCTGAATCTCGGCTTGGCCTGGTTTGTTCAAGAAGGCTTATTCGTCGGACCAGAGATCTGGATCGTACTTCTCGGGGTTCGGATCACTCCCGACGTGACGAGTGCGAGTGGTGGCCAGGGAGAGCAGGTTCGTCCGTAGCGCGTCCTCGTGCAGAGCGCGATCCGACCAGAACGCACGCCGAGTGGTCCAATGGGCTCCGAGGCCTTCGTTGTGGGCGACGGCATTCTGAACGATCAGTGCTTTGACGCGCTCCGGACGGGCCAGCGCCATGCGAAACCCGACCGGACCGCCGTAGTCCTGCATGTACAGGGTGTACTGATTCAGATTCAGCGCCTCAGTGAAGCCGGTCATGACCTTCGCGAGGTTGTCGAAGGTGTACGAGAACTCCTGCGCTGCCGGCGCATCGCTATGACCAAACCCCGGATAATCGGGCGCTACCAGATGATATTTGGTCGCCAGGCGCGCGAACAGTGGCTCGAACATGCGCGATGACGAGGGCAGCCCGTGAAGCAGCAGGATCGTCGGGGCAGCCTTTGGCCCGGCTTCACGGTAAAAAATTGTAAGGCCACCGACCTTCACGCTTCGGTACGAGACGTGTCGAGCCATCGCGGAATCCTTCGCTTGAGTAGGAATTTGGCACGAAGAAAAGCAGAGCACCACGAGCGCGAGCCGCGCCATGTTCGACGAGGGCATCCCTATTTCACCTCCAAGATGACTTCCAGCTCGACTGGCGAACCGAGCGGAAGGCTCGAGACGCCGATCACGACGCGCGAGGGCAGCATTTCTGCTCCGAAGACAGCGCGCAGGAGTTCGGACGCCGCGTCGGCAACCTTTGGGTGCTCCGTGAACTCAGGAGTTGCCGCCACGAACACGCTGAGTCTGACGAATTGATTCACCCGGTTCAGCGAGCCCAGTTGCTTCTTCGTGAGCGACAACACGTTGAGCGCGGCCGCATACGCCGCCTGCTGGCCGGCGTTCACGTCCAGATCATTGCCCACTACCCCCGCTATGGTGGGTGCGTGTCCGACCGTAGCGAGCATGCCGCTCAGGAACAGCAGGTTGCCCGTCTGAACGGCAGGCAGGTAGGCTCCAAAAGGACTGGGCGCGTCCGGTAAACGGACGCCGAGCTTTGCGAGGCGATCTTCCGCGGTTGTCGGGGTCGCGCTCATTGCGGTAGGTGCAATCCAGATGCGGGCACGTTGCAGGAGAATCGATTGGACGATGGTATCGGTCGCAGGACCCGCCAATACCAAAGTATAATGGACCGTAGGGCGCGGATCGCGCATCGTGGGCTACCGCGGCCGTCACGAAAGGACGATGGACAGATCGCCTCGCTCGACCAGTGTACGCGTCGCTGAATTCATGACGGCAACCAGAACCCTCGTGTCGGTCGTCGATGACGACGAGTCCATCCGGGAGTCGCTACCCGACTTGCTGAAGGAGCTCGGCTTCGCGGTCCGCACCTTCTCCTCGGCCGAGGACTTCCTGGCGTCTGATTGCATGGCCCAAACAGAATGCCTGATCCTCGACGTTGCCATGCCCGGCATGTCGGGGCCGGAGCTCCAACTGGAGCTGACGCATCGGCAGATTCAGATCCCGATCGTGTTCATCACGGCCAACCGCGACGAGACCACCCGTTCGCAGCTCGTCGAGCGAGGTGCAACCGCCTGCCTGCTGAAGCCGTTCAGCGAGGAAGAGCTACTTGGGGCGCTCAATGCAGCGCTTGGAGCGAGCTGAACCTTCGGGGCCCTGCCAGTTCGTCGCCCTGAAATGAGTGCTGGCGAGAGTGTCGCGATGGAGAAGGAGCTTGGTCGCCTCGTCGATGCGCTTCCCGGCTTCGTTTGGACTGCGCTTCCAGGCGGGCACTGCGATTTCGTCAACAAGCGTTGGTGCGAATACACCGGCCTGAGCCCACAGGAGGCCGCTGGTCAGCGCTGGCTGTCGACCGTTCATCCCGAAGATCTGTCGAACGTGCTCTTGCGCTGGCGAGCCATTCTCGCCTCCGGCGAGGCGGGTGAGATGGAAGCGCGCCTGCGCCGATGCGATGGTTCATATCGCTGGTTTTCCATCGCTAGCAGTCCGCTCCGCGACGACTCGCGGAAGGTCGTCAAGTGGTGCAGCCTGAATACCGATATCGAGGATCGCAAGCGAGCCGAAGAAGCCTTGAGCGTGCGCGAGGTCGATGTTCAATTGCGTTCGGTTGTCGACACGATCCCCATGATGGCATGGACCACCGGCCCGGACGGCTCCTGCGACTTCCTGAACCAGCGCTGGCTCGACTACGCCGGGCTCTCGCTGGAGGAAGGGCGAGGTTGGGGTTGGGGCGCAGTTATTCACCCGGATGACCTGGATGCGCTCGTCGTTCACTGGCAGGGCTGCCTGGCGTCTGGCGCGATGGTCCCCACGGAGGCGCGCATGCGTCGCTTCGACGGAATCTACCGCTGGTTTTTGTTTGTCGGCAACCCGCTGCGAGACGAAGCTGGCAACATCGTCAAATGGTTCGGCGCGAATATCGACATCGAGGATCGCAAGCGCGCGGAAGATGCGCTTCGGGCGAGCGAACGCAATCTGATCCAGATCATCAATACGATTCCGACGACGGCCTGGTCGACACGCCCAGACGGCTATTGCGACTTCTTGAGTGATCGCTGGCTAGCCTACGCGGGGTTCACGGTAGAAGAAGCGCT
>OLLW01000385.1_pt1 | contig 22886 bp, 13 predicted proteins | sample 1604611 | NCBI WGS metagenome assembly OLLW01 (sample SAMEA104055725, study PRJEB20765) | soil metagenome | biome: Arctic tundra; feature: Polygonal ground; material: soil | place: USA | collected 2011-09 | depth 0-0.5 m | reverse complement strand
GGGGCGTTCGGCTGGATTGCTTGGCGCGCGCTGGTGCGTGCGTGCGTGCGGCCGGGCGCTTAGGCGTGTGCGTTCTGCGCTTCGCGGGCAGCCGGAGAGCATGCGGCGTTGAGCAGTGGGTCGCGCGGATCGCGCGCTCAAGTCGCGCGCGGGTAGCTTCCGAGCACTCGCACCATAGAGCACTGCTTCTCGAGCTCGCGTAACGCGTTTGCGACGGGTTCGTCCTCGCGATGCCCCTCCAAGTCGGTCAGGAAAACATATTCCCAGCGATGGCCGGCGGCGGGTCGCGACTCGATGCGGCTCAGGTTGATACCGGCTCGATCGAAGATCTCGAGCGCTCGGCGCAGGGCGCCGCGGCTATGCGCGGTTGAAAATACCAGGCTGGTCTTGTCGCGGCCGGTGCTGGGGGCATCAACGTGCGCGATGACGAGAAAGCGCGTGGCGTTCTCTGCTCTATCTTGAATGCCCTCGCGGATCACGTTCAGGCCGTTGAGCTCGCCAGCAAGCGGGCTGGAGATCGCTGCGGTGCTCGGATCTAGAGACGCCTCGCGTGCCGCAGCGGAGGTCGAGAGCGACGCGATTTGCTCGGCTCCGGGCAGGTGCGCCGAGAGCCAATGTCGGCATTGCGCGAGCCCCTGCGGGTGCGACGCGACGCGCTCGATGCCGCTCAGGTCTCGACCTTTGCCAAGCAAGCATTGGGCAATCTCGAGCACGACCTCGCCGCGAATGCGCAGATCACGCGTCAGCAATTCGTCGACCGTTTGGTTGACGCCTCCCTCGGTGGAGTTCTCGATCGGCACCACGCCGAACTGGGTGGCGCCCGAGCTGACGGCCTCGAAAACCTGCGAGATGGTTGCGTGCTCTCGGTAGCTCGTCTGCAGTCCGAATACCTTGCGCGCAGCCATGTGTGTCCATGCTCCGAACATGCCGAAGAACGCGATTGGACCCGTGCTCGTGAGGCGCAGCGCCTCGTCCGCGTGCGTCGACACTTTAGCGCTCTCGCTCAATCAGAGCTCGCAATACTGCGGCCGCGTGGACGCGCGCGTAGTCCTTCCAGCCCAGTAGCTCGGCCGTGCCGTCGACTATTGCTGACCAGTGGTCGGCTTCATCGTGCAGCTTGCGTACGACGAACAACGCACGCTCGAAGGGCATACGCTCTCGAATGCTGGTTGGCATGCTGCTGTGCAGGACACCGGCACAGGCTTGGTAGGCGGCCTGCAGTTGCTGGCTCTGACGAGACGTCTCGCGGATCGCGCTGTGCGCGCGCCCGACTAGATGTGCGACGCGTAGGATCTGCGCGTCGGTCGTGCCGCTCATCGACCAGGCTGCCCAGGTGCGCGCCACGGCTGCTTGATCTACCGCGTCGACCGTGCCCGCTTGAATCCGAGCCTCGAGCCAGTCTGCCAGAGCGCGTGCCGCGCGCATCCATTCAGGGGCCATTGGCGGCAGCGATTCGCGTGCACGCCGCGCGGCTCGCGCTGCCGCTGCGGCCGGCGTATCGCTGAAGTCGTCGCGCTCATCGAGAGCGGCGAGCTCTGAGTCTCCTGGTGAGGAGTCGCCGAGGGCTTGCTTTGGGTCCGCGGGGAACGAGCCGGGACGGCCTTCGTCGAATAGCGGCCAAGTGCCCGCTAAATTCGGGTTTTTCCGGCCTTCGGTCATCGTTCAACGCACGATCGCGAGCAGGCTCTGCAGTCGCAGGGCCAGACTCATGTCGCCTTCGACTCGCAGCTGATTGCCGAAGAACAGCTGCTCACCGCTGACGCGTCCCTCGAATAGCGCGACGCCGTTTTCAGCTGTCATGGCTAGCGTGCAGTCCGAAGGGCCGTCGCCAGCTGTCAGCGTGGCGTTGCCTTTCAGGTCCATGATCCAGGTGCCGCCGCCTTCGCCCTCGAGCACGAACTTGTAGATGGCACCGATGGCGCCTGCGGCCTCTTTGTTTGCGGCCAGGCGCTCGCCGACCGTCGTCATGATCTCACTGGCAGTGCTCATGGAGTTGCGCTCGCCGCAGGTGGGGACGGCGGCTTGGAAGCGGCGGTCAAGGACGGCGGGTGCTTCGGAACCGCAGGCGTTGCCGCAGTAGTTGTCGCAATCGGAGGCGCGGTCGGGGTGGCTGCTGCAGTGGTCGCCGTTGTGGCTGCTGGCGTCGTTGCTACCGGTGCTGCAGTGCCTGGCGGCGTCGGCGAGATAGCCGGCGTGCTGTCAGCGGGCCTTTCGGTGACGATCGTACAAGCTGGAATGACCACGGTCAGACCCAGGCCAAATATTAGCGCTTTATGCTCGAATTTCATGATTACCACCTTCAAGTGAAGCCACGACGCTAGCACCCTTCAGGCACCCTTGGGGAGCCTCGGAAATGCTGCGGCGGGCTGCTTGACGCGGCGCTCAGGGAGCAGGTGAGCTCGGGCGGTTGGAGCGCGTCCGGGACGCATGTTCTCCGAATTTCGATGCTAGCAGTGTTGCCGCTTCGCGGCCGGTTTCACTCGTCGGCAGATAGGCGTCTGGCTCGACGACGAGCGGGCGTGGAATAAGCGCGCCAGACTCCATGCCGAGCAGCACCTCCAGATCGGTGATCAGCTCGTCCATCGTCGTGTAGCGATTTTCGCGGTGCTTGCGGGTTGCAATCTCGACCATTTGGTCGATTCGCGGGTCGAGCCCTTCGTTCAGCCAAGAGGGCGGTGGCACCGAGGAAAATAGCTGATGTCGAAGCAGATCCGCTTGGCCCACCGCTTCGAAAGGCAGGTGCCCGCTGAACACTCGGAACATCACCACCCCTAGACTATAGATGTCGCTTCGCGGGTCGACTTCTTCGACCAGGATCTGCTCGGGCGACATGTACTCAGCCGTACCGAGGATGTTGTGAGCGCCGCTCTCCTCGTTCCTGTTCCACAACTTGGCGAGGCCGAAGTCGATCACCTTCAAGCCATAGGGTTCTCCGGGCGGTCCGAGCAGCAAGAAATTGTCCGGCTTCACATCACGATGTACGATGCCCGCACGGTGAGCGGCGGCAAGCCCGAGAGCAGCCTGTCGCAGTAGGATGAGTGCCGTGTCGAAAGGGATCGACACTTCGCGGCGCAGGTACTCGCCGAGCGACTCGCCGAGTAGGGCTTCCATGGCCATGAACGGCACGCCCTCTTCGGTCTCGCCCGCCTCGATCACAGTCGCGACGTTGGCGTGCGAGATCGCCTTCATGGCCTCGGCTTCGCGCAGCAAGCGCACGCGGAACTCCGGTGAAAGTGCAGTTTCTGGAGCCAAAATCTTGAGCGCGACCGGGCTCTTGGTCGTCATGTCCTCGGCCAGATACACGCGCGCTGTCGCGCCGCGAGTGAGAAAGCCCTTCACCAAATAGCGACCCGCAATTAACGCGCCACTGCGCGTCGACTCGGTGGCGCTGAAGTCGGCGAAGGGCGATGCGACTCGAGCGTCACCCGCTGAGAACGGGCGAAGCTCGGGGTCGGATTCTCGCGACATGTGGTTCGTGGACGGCCGAGCTTCAGTCGGTCTCGCGCTTGGAACCGGCAGCAGCCGGCGCGTGCGACGCGGGCGCGCGCTTGTCCATACTCACGAACTCGCGCTCTTCGTAGCCGGTGTAGATCTGACGCGGACGGGCGATCTTCTGATCTTTGTCGAGCAGCATCTCTTCCCACTGCGCGAGCCAGCCGGAGGTGCGCGGGATCGCGAACAACACCGGGAACATGTCGGCTGGGATTTGCAGCGCTTCGTAGATGAGCCCGGAGTAGAAGTCGACGTTCGGGTACAGTTTGCGCGACACGAAGTACTCGTCCGTTAGTGCAATGCGCTCGAGCTCGAGTGCTACCGGTAATAGTGGGCTCTTTTTACCGACTAGATCGAACACCTGGTCAGCCAAGCGCTTGATGACCTTGGCGCGCGGGTCGTAGTTTTTGTACACGCGGTGGCCGAAGCCCATCAGGCGCGCGCCGACGCCGCTCTTCACTTCTTTGACGAAAGCAGGGATATTGGAAACTGAGCCGATTTCCCGGAGCATGCGCAGCACGGCTTCGTTCGCGCCACCATGGAGCGGACCGTAAAGCGCGGCTGCCGCGCCAGCGACGGCGACGTACGGGTCGGCACGCGAGCTGCCAATCGAACGCATGACGTTGGTCGAGCAATTCTGCTCGTGGTCGGCGTGCAAGATGAACAGCACGTCGAGCGCCTTGACGATCTCCGGGTGCACCTCGAACTTCGGCTCTGCGATGCGCTTCATCATCTGCAGGAAGTTTTCGGTGTAGCTCACCTCGTTGCTCGGATAGACGAACGGCATGCCCATGCTGTGCCGGAAGCTCCAGGCCGCGAGCGTTGGCATCTTGGCGATCAGACGCACCATTTGCTGGCGCCGAATGTCGTGATCGAGCACGTGCTTGGCTTCAGGGTAGAACGTGCTGAGCGCGCTCACGGTTGCTACCAGCATGCCCATTGGGTGTGCGTCGTAGCGGAAGCCGTCGATGAACGTGCGCACGTTCTCATGCACGAACGTGTGGTGCGTGATGTCGCTGGTGTACTTGTCGAGCTCCGACTGTGTCGGCAGCTCGCCGTTGATCAGCAAGTACGCGCACTCGAGGTACGTCGCTTTTTCGGCGAGTTGATCGACGGGGTAACCTCGATAGCGAAGGATGCCCTTGTCGCCATCGATGTACGTGATTGCAGAGCGACAGGACGCCGTGTTCATGAACGCGGGGTCGTAAGTCATCAGCCCGAAGTCGCCGTCTTGGATGTGGATCTGCTTCAGATCCAACGCCTTGATGGTGTCTTCGGTGATCGGCACCTCGTAGGTCTTGCCGGTCCGGTTGTCGGTAATCGTTAGTGTTTCCTTAGCCATGGTCGCTTCGCTTCTCGCTTAGGAATGAGGGGGTACCCGCTGCCGTCGGGCGGGTTCAAGGGCCGCACACTACGCCGATTTTTGGGCCCATTCGTCAGGTTTTGGCATGTGGAGGTTATGCTTTCGAGGCAACGTCTCAGTTTCCGCCAGGCGACGGTCTCGTTTGCGGCCTTGGCCTGGGTGGCCGGCTGCTCCGGTCCAAGCCCGTTCGACTCGCGGGACCCCGCCGCCTCACGCCTCAAGCCCGAAAATGGCGGGATTGTGGCCGATCCGAACGACTTCTCACACGTCCCTGTGCCGCCGGCAGATGGGCCCCAGCTGGCGCCGATCGCCATGACCGTCGCCGTGATGCAGAAGCCCGACCCAAAGGCCGAGACCCTGGGGTACCTGCGCGTCGGCGCCCGCATCGCTCGTGCAGAAAAACCGGTCGGGAACGAGGGCTGCCCGGACGGCTGGTACGCGGTCCGCCCGGCCGGGTTCGTGTGTGCCGGGTTGAATGCCACTTTGAAGCTCGACCACCCCTTGGCTCGCGCGATCCAGGTCGAACCGGATCGCAGCAAGCCGATGCCCTACAAGTACGCGTTCCTGCGTTCGATCGCGCCGAACTACATGCGCATTCCAACCAAGGCCGAGCAGTTCGAGTACGAGGTGCGACTCGAGCGGCACCTGCGCAATTGGAAGAAGCTGCACGACAAGTGGGACTTACTCGACGTCGGCGCGAACGACGTCCCGCTCGATGAGAACGGCATCGCCAGCGGTGCGATCCCCGAGCATGCGAAGCCCATGGATGAGAACCTGCGCTTCGGTGGCAACGGCGACGACCACATTCCGTGGTGGCTTCAAGGCGACCGACGCATTCCGAACATTTCCTCGTTCAAGGCACCCGGCTTCGCTGTGATCGCCGATCGCCTGAAGCGGCACGCGGGCGTATCGCTGATTGGCACGTTTGTGGCTGGCCCAGAGGCGCAAGATCGCCGCTTTGCGATCGCCGCCGATGCGCGCTTGATTCCAGCCGACAAGCTCAAGGCTGAATCAGGGTCGCCATTTCACGGCATCGACATCAAGCAGGTCGGCTTACCGGTTGCGTTCGCACAGAAGGACGGCACTTCCTATTACGACTTCAGCGGCGGCGCGCCGGTGAAGGGCGATGCCGTTGCGGGTCGCGACTTCGTCGCGCTCACGGGCAACATCAAGGAGTACGGCAGCGAGCGCTTCGTGCAAGCGCGCGGTGGCAAGTGGCTGAAGAGCGCCGAGCTGCGCACGGCAGCCAAGGCCAGCCGGCTTCCTGCTTGGGCCAGCAAAAAGGCCAAATGGATCGAGATCTCGATCGTGAATCAGACGCTCGTGTTGTGGGAAGGGGACGTGCCCGTGTACGCGACGCTCGTCTCGACGGGGCGGGACGGCATGGGCGACCCACAGAAAACCCTTAGCACGCCCATGGGCACCTTCCGCGTCTACCAAAAACACATCACGACCACCATGGACTCGAGCGTTGCCGATCACGAGTTCGAGCTGCGCGACGTGCCGTGGGTGATGTACTTCAAGAGCGGCTACGCGCTACACGCCGCGTACTGGCACGACGACTTCGGCCACGTCCGCTCGCACGGTTGCGTGAACATGTCGCCGATCGATGCGCGCCGCGCGTTTCTTTGGTCTTCGCCAGATGTGCCGGAGCATTGGCACGCGGCGTACACGACCGGCGCCCTCGATCAGGGCACGATCGTCTACATTCATCCGTAACGTCTGCGCGCTACTCGATCGAGAAGCTCTTCGAGACCGTGACCGGGTCGCCGGAGAACGCAGGTACTTTTGCCACACGGAATAGACGCGCGACGCAACCGCCCACCTCGGTCCCTGCGAAAGCGCCGCCCACGTTGGTCATCGTGGCGCGCCCGCTCGGAGCAAAGGTGACGGACACCTTGCCCGAGCCAGTGGGGCCATCAGGCGTCTTGCAGCTGGCTGCATTTGCGGCGGCTGCGCCGAGGGCCGAGACGGCGGCGCCCTTGTCGAAGGCAGCCCCGTCGGCGGCTGGAGCGGGCGCGTTCGCGACTGCCGGAGCATCCGGTTTCTTCGCGTCCGCCGGCTTTTCCGCGGGCTTGCTCACCGCGCCGACGGCTGGTGGAGTAGCCGCGACTACTGCGGTGCTGGCCGCCGGTTTTGCGCCTGCTGCCGTGATCGCCTGGGCGACACTCTCCGCTGCCGAAGTCGTCGCCACTTCCGCCGCGCTCGTCGCGGGAGCCTCAGTTGCGGTTGCGGTCGGCGCCGCGCTCGGCTGCGCTGCGGCTGCTTTGGTCTCGGGGGCGGCTGTCTCTGGAGCTTTCTCGATGTTCGCCTTCTTCTGCGTCATGAAAAAAACCGCGCCGGCAGCGGCTGCGATTCCGAGCACCGCGACTACCCACACCGCGGCGCCCTTCTTCTTCTCCGGCGCGTTCGGTACTTCGACCGGATCGCTCGGGCGTACCTGCGCCTCTGGCATCGCGGTCACGGGCTTCGTGAAATCCGGCGCGGCCAGCGCCGAGAATCCGCCGCCAGCCATGTTGGACAACGAGTTAGCCGCGTTGTCACCGAATAGAGCCGCACTCGCTTGCTCCTCTTGCTCCTTGTCGCGCGCTTTCTTCTGACCAGCGGCCTTCGGATCTGGTTTGGTCAGCGCGTCGAGCGAGAACAGTACGGAGCTTTCGTTGCGAGCGCCGGTTAGCTTGTGTTCCGCTTCTTGCGGGAAGCCGAGGTTCAGCGAGGCGTCTGCTTCGCCGCCCGCATCGGCCACGCCGCCGAACAGATCGACCGCGCCGCCACGCTTTTCCGTGCGCCTGGATGCTGCAGCTACTGGTTTGGCCGCAACTGGCGCCGCCTTCGGCGCTGCGGTGAACGGCGTGGCAGTGGGTTTGAGCTCTGGAACCGACTGGCGGATTGCCGCCGCTGGTTTCAGCGGATCCTGCGGCAAGTCGAGCTCGAGTAGAACCTTGGGTCCAGGCGCGAGCTCCACGTCGTCGCCGAACAGGGAGCGCGCGACCCTCGTCGGTTCGTCATCGGGCGGGGTCGACAAGGGAGCGTTGGCAACTGGTCGCGCGACGCCGCTCTTGCGAAACGCGGCAGCGATCTCGGGCACATCGAAGGGCGAGAGCCAATCCGGCATGCCGTCCTTCCAGACCAAGGTCTCATCGTCGACCTTCGAGTTGCGGTACATCGCGACGATTTCTGTTATGGTTTGCGTTTCTTGGCGATCGTCGGCAAAGCCCACGATGTACGACGCTTCGATGGCAGCAGGCTGTGCGGGTGGTGCTGCCTTCGGTACGACGCTTTGGTCTGCGCCGATCGCGCTACCGTCGACCACGATGTTCGTGCCACAGTGTTTGCAGGTGATGCGCACCTTTTTGCCGCGGACTTTTTCGTCCGGAACCGCATATTTCGCCGGACACCCGGTACACGTCACATTCATCGCTCAAGCCCAATGCCCGCGTTCGCGGCGCCTCTGAGAAACCCAAAGATGAGAATTACCACGGCTATTTGAGGTTGCCTACGGTCACGAGCGGGCGTTCAGTAACCTTTACCGGCCTTGCCCGCGCTTGGCCTCTTCTCGTGCGGCAGCCGTTCGGCGTGCCTCGAGTTCGATTCGTGAGTGTCTGGGTCGTGTCGGGTGGTGTTCAGGGACCCCACCTCGGCGTGGATGTGCGCCAGAAATACCCGGCCAGCTACGTGAAAGGCCATGATCGGACTCTTCGGGGCGCTGGCAGAACACCTGCCCGCCAAGTTCTGCGTTTTGGCGAACGCGCTTCGTGACACCCGACTCGCTTCGAGATACCCGAAGGGGTGAAGGGGTGGGCTTTCGCGAGCACCGCAGCGGAGCGTACTGCCTGTACGACGCCCTCCAGGCGTGGCGCACGCCAAGCGGAGCGCAGCGAAAACGCCGCGCTTCGTGATACCCGGAGGGCTAAAGCCAAAACCAGAAATCGGCGGGCGCCGCTGCTGCTTAAGATACCGGTGATGCGTGAAAGGCTGACACACTCCGGCCAGAGAATGTCGCTAGGTCACCTCCTACATGCGGCGGCGGTCACGTTGCGCATCAGCGTTCCGACCATCTTCGATGCGCTACGCGGGAAGCTCACCCCACAAGCTAGTGACGCGCGTCTCGATTGGTGGTCGAAGAGCCTGCTGTCTAACGCCGAAGTCTCGCTGCACTCAAGCGGGCTGGAGCACGTCCCGGCCAACGAGGCGCTGGTGGTGATGTCGAACCATCAGTCTCTGTACGACATCCCAGTGTTGTACCAGACGTTGCCAATGCGCCTGCGGATGGTGGCCAAAGCAGAGCTGTTTCGCATCCCGATCTGGGCTCGAGCCATGCGTGAAGCGGGGTTCATCGAGCTCGACCGCTCGGCGCGGGATCGCGCAATCGCCAGTCTCGAACGGGGCAGAGCCGCGCTCGCTCAGGGCACGAGCATCTGGATCGCACCCGAGGGCACGCGCAGTCATGACGGCACGCTGGGCGTGTTCAAGCTCGGTGGGTTTCATTTGGCCGTCGGTGCAGGCGCGCGCATCTTGCCTGTGACGGTGACCGGCACGAATCGGATTTTGCCCGCCAAGGGCGCGCGCGTCGCCTCGGGCGCCAACGTGTCCGTCGTTGTCCACGCGCCAGTGGATCCCGCGAACTTCGGCGGTGAAGTCGCGGAGCCGCTCGTGCAAGCTGTCAGACGCGTAATCGCCAGCGGTTTAAGGTACTGAGCCGGCTCAGAGCTTGCACCACACGCGTACGACCACGGTCCCGCGCACGGTCCACGGCGTTACATCGACGCGATCCACCTGCGCCATGTTCTTCGCCGGCAGGCGGTGCAGAAGGTGCTCCTCCACGAAACGTCTTCGCACGGCATCGGACGACAGCTGCGCGATCTCTGGGCCTTGCACCACAAACGTCAGCATTTCGAAGATCGCGAATGAAGCCTCCCCCGGCGAGCTTTCCGGGCTTGGCGTTCGACTCGAGGACTCCGTGAGCGGAGCCGGAGCTCGACTCGGAGTCTTGGCGCTAGGCGCGTTCGAGATGCGATCGCCATAGTTGAGTGTGGTTTGCGGCGCACGAAGCGGCCTCGCCTCTCCCACGATCAGCGCCAACGTTTCGCGACCGATCGGGCCCTCGGCGAACGAAACTTCGGGGGCGTCGTCGTGTGTCTCGCTTGGGGCCGCCAACAACTCTTCAGCGATCGCGGCTAGGGTTTCGTGACCGGCGGGTGAATAGGAGATTTGCACGTCAGGCAGCGACGTCTCCTCCGCTCGTGGTGCTTGGCGGGCGGCTTTGCCCTTGTTGCGAACGATGCGCGAGCTCAAAACAGTCACAGCATCGCACGGAGTCCCCCTGGGACACCACGCACTCCCTCCGTCTTCGGCGAAACAGCCCATGAAAACCGAGGCATCGAGGGGCTTTTAGCCGGCGCGGCTTTCTTGAGCCGGCGCGCCTGGCGGCGCGGCTAGCTCGGCTTACCTTGCTCCCGCCCAGGCCTTCACGGCAGCTCGGTGTGACCCATCAGGAATTGGTCGACGTTTCGAGCCGCCTTGCGACCCTCTGCGATCGCCCAAACGACGAGAGACTGCCCGCGCTGACAGTCGCCCGCAGCGAACACGCCCGGGACACTGCTCATGAAGTCTGCGTCGACTTCGACGTTGCCGCGGCGATCGAGCTTGAGTCCGAGATCGCTGACGATGCCGGGATGCTCGGGGTGCACGAAGCCCATCGCCAGAAGTACCAAGTCGGCGGGCAGCTCGAACTCGCTACCGGCGACTCGCTCGAAGCGGCCACCCTTGAGCTCGACGCGCACGCAATGGAGCTTCTCTACTTTGCCGTTGCCTGAGACACTTTCGGTCGAAACGCTCCAATCCCGCTTGCCGCCTTCCTCGTGAGAAGACGAGGTGCGGAGTTGCAGCGGCCAGAGCGGCCAGGGCGTCGAGGACGCGCGCTCGTCTGGCGGGCGCGGCATGATCTCGAAACTGGTTACGTTGAGCGCGCCTTGGCGGTGGGAGGTCCCGATGCAGTCGCTGCCCGTGTCGCCGCCGCCGATCACGATCACATTCTTGCCCGTTGCGAGGATCGCCTCTGAATCCGGCACGGGTAGACCCGCCACACGGCGGTTCTGTTGCGTCAGAAAATCCATCGCGAAGTAAGTGCCGGGCAACTCCCGTCCGGGCACTTCGAGATCACGCGGCTTGCGCGAACCGATGGCCAAGATGGTGGCGTGAAAATCACGCTTCAGCGTGTCCGTGGTTAGATCGCGACCGACGTGGACGCTGGTCTTGAACGTGACGCCCTCGGCCGACATCTGCGCCACGCGTCGCTCGACGAGCGATTTTTCCATCTTGAAATCGGGGATGCCGTATGTGAGCAGTCCTCCGATGCGGTCGTCGCGCTCGAACAGCGTGACGTCGTGGCCCGCGCGCGCCAATTGTTGAGCCGCGGCCATGCCCGCTGGTCCCGAACCAACGACTGCAATCCTCTTGCCGGTCTTGGTTTTGGCCAAAACGGGCTTGACCAAACCTTCCTCGAAAGCGCGATCGATGATCGAGCGCTCGATCAGCTTGATGCTTACCGGGTCTTCGTTGATCCCGAGCACGCATGCGGCTTCACACGGCGCCGGACAGACCCGCCCGGTAAACTCCGGGAAATTGTTGGTGGCGTGCAAGGCGGCGATCGCTTGCTCCGGCTTGTTCCGGTACACGTGATCGTTCCAGTCGGGGATCAGGTTGCCGAGCGGACAGCCGGTATTGCAGAACGGAATTCCGCAATCCATGCAGCGCGCGCCTTGTGCAGAGACGGTCTCCTGCACGATCGGCAGTTCGAACTCGCGGTAGTCCTTGACCCGCTCACGCGCTGGGCGCTTGGACGGGTTGACCCGTTCGATCTCAAGAAATCCTGTGATTTTTCCCACGACTGCTCACTCTCGACGTTTGAATCAACCGGGAAGGGTTTAAGCGCTCAACTCATTCCGCATCGGCACTGCGCGCGCCGGCTTTCGCGTCCGGCTGTAGCACAGGCAAGCTCGCGCTTGGCGCTACCTTTTCGCGCTTGGCGAGCTCCGCGAGGACGCGCCGATACTCAGTCGGGACGACCTTCACGAAACGAGTCTGGGAGGTTTCCCAGCTGGCCAACAGTTCGGCCGCTTTGGGGCTGCCAGTTCGTACGCGGTGCTCTTCGAGCAGCCCGGCGACGAAGCTCGCATCTTCCGGACTCAGAGCTTCTAGCTCGACCATGCCGGTGTTGCAGCGCAACTTGAAGTCGCCCGCCTCGTCGAGGACGTACGCGAGGCCGCCGCTCATACCTGCAGCGAAATTTCGCCCAGTGCGGCCGAGCACCAACACGTGGCCACCGGTCATGTATTCGCAGCCGTGGTCACCCACACCTTCGATCACGGCGCTGGCACCGCTGTTGCGGACGGCGAAGCGTTCGCCACCCATGCCGTTCAAGAACGCCTTGCCGCTCGTTGCACCGTAAAGTGCGGTGTTGCCGACGATGATGTTCTTCTCGGCGCGGAAGTCGACGCCGCGCAGCGGACGGATGGCAAGGATGCCGCCGGACATGCCCTTGCCGACGTAGTCGTTGGCGTCTCCCTCCAGGCTCAGCGTCATGCCTCGCGTCACGAAGGCGCCGAAGCTTTGCCCTGCCGAGCCCGTGAAGTGCAGGTCGATCGTGCCTTCGGGCAAGCCCTCTTGGCCGAAGCGCCGCGCGACCTCACCGCCAAGCATGCCGCCGATCGTGCGGTGCACATTGCGAACCGGAAGGTCGAGCCGCACGTGCTCGCGCTTGTCGAGAGCGGCTTTGCAGCGCTCGATCAGCATCACGTCGAGCGCTGAGCTCAGACCGTGATCCTGCTCGATGGATTTACACACGCCGACGCCAGGGCGCGCCGCCGCAGGCATGAGCACGTCCGAGAAGTCGAGCTTGGACGCCTTCCAGTGCTTCACGTTCGTCTTCTGACGGATTCGGTCGACTTGGCCGACCATCTCCTTGATCGTGCGGAAGCCGAGCGACGCCATGATCTCCCGTGTTTCCTCGGCGACGTAGAACATGAAGCGCACGACGTGCTCGGGTTGCCCGGTGAATTTTGCACGCAGCACCGGGTCCTGAGTCGCGATGCCGACGGGACACGTGTTGAGGTGACACTTGCGCATCATGATGCAGCCGGATGCGACGAGCGGCGCCGTTGCAAAGCCGAACTCCTCGGCGCCCAGCAAGGCCGCGAACACGACGTCCCGCCCGGTGCGCATTTGCCCGTCCGCCTGCAAGAATACGCGACTACGCAGATCGTTCTTCACTAGGACTTGGTGAGTCTCCGCCAAGCCGATTTCCCACGGGATACCGGCATGCTTGATCGACGTCAGCGGCGAGGCGCCCGTGCCGCCGTCGTGCCCGGCGATCAGGATCACGTCCGCGTGCGCCTTGGCCACGCCCGCTGCGACAGTGCCGACGCCGGCTTCAGCTACCAGCTTGACGCTGATGCGTGCGCGCGGATTGACCATCTTCAGATCGAAGATCAGCTGCGCCAGATCCTCGATCGAGTAGATGTCGTGATGCGGGGGAGGGGAGATCAGCGTGACGCCTGGAGTCGAGTGGCGCGTCTTGGCGATGATGGCGTCTACCTTGTGACCGGGGAGCTCGCCGCCTTCGCCAGGCTTGGCGCCCTGAGACACCTTGATTTGAAGCTCGTCGGCGTTGACCAGGTAGTACGTGGTCACCCCGAAGCGGCCGGACGCGACCTGCTTGATCGCACTGCGCCGAAAATCTCCGTTGGCGTCCTTTTGGTAACGCTCGTCGCGTTCGCCGCCTTCGCCGGTGTTGCTCTTGCCCCCGATGCGGTTCATCGCGATGGCCAGCGTCTCGTGTGCCTCGCCGCTGATAGAGCCGAAGCTCATCGCGCCCGTGGCGAAGCGCTTGACTATCTCAGTTGCGGACTCGACAAGGTCGATCGAAATGGGCTTGTCGCTCTCGACCAGATCCCACATCCCGCGCAGGGTGATCAGCCCCATCGTCGAGATCTGCGAGTTGATCAGGGCGGCGTATTCCTTATAGCTCTTGACGTCGTCCTGGCGGACCGCGCGTTGCAGTGCCGCGACGGTGCCCGGGTTCCACAAGTGGCGCTCGCCTTGCGCGCGGAATGCGTATTGGCCGCCGATGTCGAGCATCGGCGAGGCCTCGGTGACCTTCGGGTAGCTGCGCTCGTGCCGCAAGCGGCACTCTTCAGCCAGCACGTCGATGTCGATGCCGGAGATACGCGACGACGTGCCGGTAAAGTAGATATCGATCACCTCCGGCGACAGCCCAATGGCCTCGAAGATTTGGGCGCCCTGATAACTCTGCAGGGTGCTGATGCCCATCTTGCTCATCACCTTGAGCAAGCCCTTGTTGATCGACTTGATGTACTTGGTTTGAGCTTGTTCCGGATCCTTGAGGCTGGGGAACGTGCCGTCCCGCACCATCTGGCTGACGGTCTCGAGCGCGAGGTATGGGTTGATGGCACCCGCTCCGTAGCCCAGCAAAAGCGCGAAATGGTGCACTTCGCGTGCGTCACCGGCCTCCACGATGATGCCCACCTTCATGCGCGTGCCGTTGCGCATCAGGTGATGATGGACCGCGCCGGTCGCGAGCAAGCTTGGTACGGGTGCCAGCTTCTCGTTCGAGCCGCGATCGCTGAGGACGATCAACCCGTGCCCGTTCAGCACGGCGAGCGACGCTTGACGGCACAGCTCGTCGATCGCCGCCTTCAAGCCCTCGCCGCCGTCCTCGACCGGATATAGCATCGGGATAGTCGGCGGCAGCCGCACTTGTTGCAGGTGCGTCTCGCGCAACTTCGCCAGATCGCTGTTGGTCAGGATCGGATGCGGCAGCTCGAGCATCTGCGCTTGGTCCGGCAGCTCGAACAAGATGTTGCCTTCTCCGCCGATGTACGACTTGAGGCTCATCACCAGCTCCTCGCGGATCGGATCGACCGCGGGGTTGGTGACTTGGGCGAAGTGCTGCTTGAAGTAGTTGAACAGCAGTTGCGGACGATCGCTCAGCACCGCCAGCGGCGTGTCCGTGCCCATCGAGCCGCGCGGCTCGTCGCCCTTCTCGGCCATCGGGGCCATCAAGAAGCTCAGATCCTCTTGGGTGTAGCCGAAGGTCTTCTGGCGCTGCACGAGCGACGCATATTCCCGGTTCGTGGCCGTCGGCGGCGAGACGTCGATATCGGCCAGCGAGATCTTGTTCTCGCGTAGCCATTTACCGTACGGGCGACCTTTACAGACCGCATCTTTGATCTCTTCGTCCTCAACGATGCGGCCAAGCTCGGTGTCGACCAAGAACATGCGTCCTGGCTCGAGCCGGCCCTTGCGCTCGATGTTCTCTGCCGGGAACTCCAGCACGCCAGTCTCCGACGCGAGCACGACCAAGCCGTCCTTCGTGATTGTATAACGCGCCGGGCGCAGGCCGTTGCGGTCGAGCATGCCGCCGATACGCTTGCCGTCGGTGAACGCCAGCGCGGCTGGACCGTCCCACGGCTCAACGAGGCACGAGTGGTACTCGTAGAACTCGCGCTTGTGTGCCGGCATCAGCTCGTCGCTCTGCCAGGCCTCCGGCACGAGCATCATCATGACGTGTGGCAAGCTGCGGCCCGCGTGCAGCAGCAGCTCGACCACGTTGTCGAGCATGGCGGAATCGCTGCCGCCGGGGGTAATTGTGGGCAGAATGTGGCGCACGTCTTCGTCGAAGATTTCGCCGTCGAAGAGCTGTTCGCGAGCAGCCATCCACGCCGCGTTGCCGCGCACGGTGTTGATTTCGCCGTTGTGCGCGAGCATCCGGAACGGCTGAGCCAACTCCCAGGTCGGGAAGGTGTTGGTGCTGAAGCGCTGATGCACCATGGCCAGCGCGCTGATCACCCGCTCGTCCTTGAGCTCGACGTAGAACTCTGCGAGCTGCTCGGCCAGGAGCAGGCCCTTATAGATGATCGTGCGCGACGACAGACTCGGGATGTAGAACGAGCCCTTACCCGCGAGGCTGGTCTCGCGCACAGTACGCTCGGCCCACTTGCGAATCACGAACAGCTTACGCTCGAAGGTCGCGTCGTCGTCGCACGTCGAGCCGATGAACACTTGGCGGATCACGGGCGCGCTTTCGCGAGCGGCGGGACCGAGCACGCTTTCGTTGACGTTAACGTCGCGCCAGCCGATCAAGCGTTGGCCAGTGCCGAAGATCTTGTCTTCGAGGATCTGCTGGCAGCGGCGACGGTCCTTCCGATCCCGTGGCAAAAATACACAGCCGACGCCGTACTTGCCTGCTTCGGGTAGATCGATGTCCGCTTCGTCGCAGACACTGCGATAAAACGCGTCGGGTACTTGGATGATGATGCCGGCGCCGTCACCGGTCAGAGGATCGCAACCGGTCGCACCGCGATGCACCAGGTTGAGCAGGATATCGATGCCCTTCTTGACGATATCGTGCGAAGCCTGGCCCTTGATATTGGCCACGAAGCCAACACCGCAGGCGTCGTGTTCGAACTGGGGGTCGTAGAGTCCTGAGCGAGGCGGAAGTGTCATAGCTGTGCTCGGTGTCGGAGATTGCGTTGAAAGGTAGGGCCTGCTTGGGTGCGGCGCCTGGTGCGATATGAGGGGCTCTGAAGGGCGCGCCAAGCGGACGCCAAGTATATGGCGATCGCCGGGCCGGGGCAGTCGAGGCTTCGCCCATTTTCTGGCACGAACTGAGGCGGCACACAACAGGCTTCTGGGCCGGCCCAACGAATGCAGCTCATGAAATCTACTGGGCTTTCCGCCCTTGCAGGACTCCGGCGCGCAACTTAGACCTGAACCACCGCTAAGGCCGCGGTAGGCCGGTGGTTCGGTCTAATCTGAGGGTAGGCGCGACTCGGGCGTGACAGGCGGAGACGAAGCCGCACTGGGCCTTGCGGCAGGCCGGCTCTGCGATGCCAGGCCAAGCGTCGTGGAAGCGCGCCTCGACCAGGCGGGTCCCGAGCTCGAAGAAATCGAACGAGCCAGCGGTCTGCCAATCGGGCTCGTTGTCCTCGCCCAACAAGTGGACCAGGCCGGCGCGCACGCGATCGGTGCCGTAGTGCCGCCGGGCCGCTTCGCGGTAAGCGGCAAGCTGGAACGAGTAGCGGGCTTCGTCGCCGCCGCGCGAGCGCTTATAGTCGATGACGTCGATGCTGCCGTCCGCGCGTTCGATCACCAGATCGAGCGTGGCCTTGAGCACCACGGTGGCCGCGAGCAGCGCTGGATCCGGTGCGCTCTGTCGGGGCCGCAACGCGAACAGCTCTAGCTGACCAGGCGCGACGCGGCGGCCTCGTGGCTTCGCCGCCGCGGCTGGCGGAGGAGCTTCGGCTGCGGCGTACTTCTGGGTCGTGCGGAAAGGAATGCCGAGCGAGATCTCGCGCAACATGCGAGAGCCGTCCTGTTGCACCGAGCGGGCGTAGCTGCCGCTCAAAAAACGAGCAATGCCACGCGCGGTTCCAGTGCTCGACTCGGCCTCCGGATCCAGTCCTTCGCGCGCCAGCGCGTTCAAGATCTCAGTGTCCTCCACGACGCTGCCCCAGCGCAGCGCCGGAAACGCCTCCAAGACCCGGTGCGCGGCGCTGCCCAGCGCGCGCGGGTCTTCGCGACTCACGACCGCCGGACCCGGCCCCAGCCGAGGCTCGCTGATGTTCAACAAATGACTCAATTCGAAACGGCGCGCGCAGATCGCGAAGTCGGACAGCGCCGTCACGCCGATCGTGGCTAGCGTCACGCGTGGCCGTGCGGGCCGCTCCGGGGGCGGCGCAGGCGGGGTGTCGCTCGGCATTGCCGACAGCCCTGGCTCGTCCAACAAGCTGCGCGCTGCCAAGCGTTGCACTCCCGCGATTGCGTCGAGCCGACCGCCAACGGCAAGCACCGAGGCGGCGAGCGAGTCTGGGCGCAATTTGCCCGCGGGCAGCACGATGGCGAGATGAGTGCGTGCGCGGGTCAGTGCTACGTAGGACAGCCGTTGTCGTTCGGCTCGCGCGCGCGCTTGCGAATCCTCGGTCGCGCGACGCGATAGCGGCGTGGCGAGTGTGCCTGCCTCGGTGATGTGGCGAATCACGAGCGACGTGTCGCGCTCGCCGCGCAGTAGCGAAATCGGCGCGGAATTGGGCCGTTCCGACGACCCCGTGTCCAGCACGATCGTCGTGGGGAAGGCTAGGCCCTTGCTGCCGTGAATTGTGAGTAGACGAACCGCGTCGTCGTCATCGGAGAACACTGCCGCCTCGGCCTCGTCGGTCTCGTTGTCGATCTGGCGCTCTAGCCAGCGCACGAAGCTCTGTAAGCTCCCGCCTTGGCGAGCCGCGATCTCGAGCAGGCGCAGTACATTGCCAAAGCGGGTTCGACCGCGGGGCAACAGCGAATACAAGGCTTCGAGCTGGAAGCGGTCGACGATCATCGCCAGGGCGTCGCGCGGCGAGAGACGCGGCGCGACCTGGCCGAGCTCGATTAGCCGCTCGCGCAGTGTGCTTACGGCGCTGCAATCGGAGGGATCGCTGAGTCGCGCTGTGTCCCAGTCGCGAGCAGGGTCGAGGCCGCGACGCGGCGTGGATTGCTCGGCGAGCGCGCGATCGCTCAGCCCGCCCAGCGGACCGCGCGCCACAACGGCCAGAGCATGGCGATCCCCAGGATCGATCTGCAGCCGCAGTGCGGCGAACAAGTCTCGCACTTCGGGCGTGGCATACAGCGCGCGGCCGGCGACCACGAACGGGATATTCAGGCGATCCAGCGCCAGCTCGAGCAGCGGCAACGTCGACCGGCGACGCGCAAGCAGGGCGATGTCCGAAAACGGCGTTCCGGCACGGGACAACCGCGCGCACAGCCCGGCCGCGGCGAATGCGCTGCGCAGTGGGCCTTCGGCGTTTCGCACCACGGCGGGAGCCGCCGGGTCGGGCGCTTGGCCATCGTCCTCGACCAGGGTGACCGTGCCCGGAGGTTTGTCGTCGTGGATTGCCGGCAAGACGAGCGCCTCGGCTGGCGTGTAACGAATCTCGAAAGCGCGTTCCGGATGTTCGCAAAAATCCGTGCTCGCGATCGCATTGACGGCTTCCAGAATTGCTCGGGACGAGCGGTAATTCTCGGTCAGAGTGTGAAAATCAGCGACAGGCGCGGAGTTGGTCGACACGCCGCGCAACTCGAGCTGCTCGGCCGCCGCCGAACCGGCGAGCTCGGCCGCAAGCTGGGCAAATACCGAAACCTCTGCGCCGCGGAACGCGTAGATCGATTGCTTGCGGTCGCCGACCACGACCAACCCGCGCGGACTGATGTCGCTCGGCGCCGGAACGTTGCCCGCTTTTCGTCGTGCAATCGACTTCGGTTGTTCGCGCAGCAAGAGCAGGAGATCGCGCTGCACGCGGCTCGTATCCTGAAACTCATCGACGAGCAGGACTTCGATCCTTTGACTCGCAACTCTGGCAAGGTCTGGGTGGTCCCGCAGTCCGTCGCGTGCCAGTCGGAGTACGTCGCCAAAGCCCAACGTGCCGTCGTTGCGCCGTCGCTTGATTAGCTCGGCCTGAATCGCCGCGAGCAGCGCGTTGGCGCCCCGCGCGTCGCTGTCGAGTTGTTCGGCCCGCTCGGCGTGCTCGACCAGCGCTAACAGCCGCTCGCGCTTGGTCGACCCCGAAAGGTCCTCTTGAAAAGCGTTCAGGCCGTCCCAAAAGCTTAGACTTCTGATGGTCTTCGACGCACGAACTTCAGCGAAATCGCTCAAGGCCGCGCGCAGTCCGGCGAAGTCCCGCAGCTCGAGCGCGTTTAGTGCGGCTCTTGCCGGCGCCGTTAGCGCGCACGGATCGGCGACCACGATGCTCTGACACACGGCGCAGAGTGCGCCGAGCTGGCGTGCTGCGTCGGCGACGTGGTCGCCTGTACTCAGCGCCTCCGCAGGCAGACCCTCTTCGTCCAGGCGCCCGAGCAGGACCGTGATCTCGCTTCGTGCGCGATCTAGCCCGAAGCAAGCGTCGAGCAGTCGCGAGGCCGCGCTCGACAGAGGACCAGACAACGCTCCGTCGAGCACGTCGTCGATGCTGCGCTCAGCGTCCGAAAACGCCTGTTCCTCGTCCAAAATAGAGAAATTGGGCGACAGCCCCAGCTCGAGCGCGTGTCGCCTCAAGATACTGGCAGCGAGGCCGTGCAGCGTGTCGATGGTGGCGCGTGGCAGCTCGTCGAGCACGGAGCGCGCGCGCACCGAAAGCTCCTTTATGGACAACCCGCGTTCGGCCGCGAGTTCCGCCAGCGAATCGCCCGCAGCAGTTTCGGGCTTCGAGAGCGCGTGCAGGCGCGCTTCGAGCCGCTCTCGGATTTCGGCGGCGGCGGCGCGCGAGAATGTCGTGGCCACGATGCGGTCGCTTGGAACCTGCTTGCCGTCCGCGCGGAGGCCGAGCGCAAATGCCAGGTAGATCCCGGTCAGGAGTTGCGTCTTACCGGTGCCCGCGCTGGCTGCGATGACGGCGTTCCGCTCCAGGCCTGGAAGCCTCATTCGCCTGCCTCGTGCGGAGCCGACAACGGTCGGCGGCAAATGTCGCGCGCGTCACAGTGCTCGCAACTTCCCGGTAAGGCCGGCTTGGCGGGCACGCGACCAGAACGCAGACCGAGCAGCAACTCCTCCGCCCTCCGCAGCTTCTCGCTGATGGCAGAAGTGCTGGGCTCGCTTTCGTCGAGCGCTGCTTTCCACTCCGGTTTGCGACGTTGCAGGCTCAGATAGCCGGAGCTGACGCGGCTCGCTTGATACTGCTCGGCAACCTTTTTGGCGTACAGCCACGGTTGCAGCAACTGGTCGCCGTGCTCGCCAGTGAGACGCACCGAGCCCGTCTTGTAGTCAATGATGCGCACGACGCTGCCGTCGCTGTTGCGATCGATGCGGTCGATGCGCCCTGAAACGAAGTGCGCGCCGACAGGCAGCGCAGTCCATTCCTGGTTGCTCCCGAAGGCGCGCTCGGCCTCCGCGAACCACACTCCGTCGCTATTGGCGAATGACCAGCGCAGAAGCGCTGCGACGTCTTCCATGGCGGCCGTCAGTGCTGCTCCACGAAGCTTGCTGCTCACTTGCGCACGTAAGAATGACTCGGCGCGCAGAAGCGCGTCGCGCTCGAGCTCGGCCGGCTCTCGCGTGCCGAAGTACTCGCGCGTGCCGGTCAATGCGACGGCCAGCGCCTCGTGGATCAAGGTGCCGCGCTCGCGCGCGCTCAAGCCGTCGCCCACGGCGTCATCGCGGACTGCGCGCAGGACGACGCCGGAAAAACCCAGGAAAGCGCAGCGCGCGTAGCGCTCGAGCTGCGTCAGTGCCAGCGGGCGCTCGGCGTCTCCGCCGACCCAGCGATCGAGCGGGCCGGCTGCGCCATTCTCGAAGCTGAGCGGGCTTTCCGGGTTGCTGTAGAAGTCCTGGCGACGGAGCTCTAAGTCGGCGCGCCTGCGGACTTCCGCGCTGGCTGCGGGCAAAGGCACGACGCGCCGCGCGTCGCGATCGAGCGGCGACGCGGGTTCGACGAGTGTTTCGCCCGGGGTTAGATGCATGACCAGGCGGCTCGCGCCGCTACCGCCACGCGCGTCCCGTGCTGCCCAGGTGACGACGCAGTGCTCTGCGCGGGACATCGAGCTAGCCAAGGCGAGACGAGTGAACAGCCCACGATCCGCTGCGGTCGGCGGCCGACTGTGGGCCGGCAGCTGGTCGATCAGATCTGCGTCGAGCACGCCGTCCGAGCTCGAGCTTTGCCAGTCCAATGTCGACGATGCGGCACGGCACACGATCAACAAATCCCAATCGAGCCCGGCTACCTCTGCGGCCCGCGCGACGCGTAGCGTGCCGGCGCGTCCGGCGCCGTGGCTGGGTCCGACCAAAGCCAGCGCGGTCGCAAATTCTTGCGAGAAATCGGCCAATTCTAAAGTTTCTTCGGCAAGGCCAAGCAGCTCTGCGGCGAGCACTACTCGCTCCAGGGCGATGTCGATCGCTCGGCCGGCGCGCGCGTTTTGTCCGAGCGCGCCGAGCGGTGCTTTGTCGCTGCGCTCCGCGTAGCGAATCGCCTGCGTCAACCCGCGTCGCGAGGCTGACAATAGCCCGAGCTCGGAGAACAGCTCGCGCCACCGTTCGCGAAAGACGCGTCGCGTGCTGACGACTCGCAGCCGCTCAAAGCGTGCGAACAAGGCAGATAGGACCTGGTGCGCGACATCGAGCGCCTCGCGCGTGCGTTCGTCTCCCGGCTCCAGGCGACGACGGCGCGTTTCGATAGCCGCCAGCAGCTCGCCGCCTCGGTCGACACGCACCGGTAGTCGGGCGATCGCCGCCACGAAATTAACCTGTGGTTTGGCGTCGAGCAGAGCACTCAGATCGAGATCTGGGACCCGCAGCACGTCTACCAGGGCATCGCGCAGCACTGGCCCTTGAGCCAAGCGGATCAATTCGAGAGCGGCGTGCGCCTCTGGGGCGGAGCTTGCCGACCGACCCCAAGCTTCACTGAAGGGCAGGCGAGCCGCGGCGAGCTCGGCACGGAGCGGCTCGAGAAAAGCGTCCGCGGCGTCGACCGGGACGATCGCGATTCTGTCGAGAGCGGCGCCGCTTGCCAGGGCGTCGAGCACTGAGCGCGCGACGACTCGCGCCTCGCTCGCCTCGTGCGCCGCTTGAATCACGGTCGGTGCGGCGCCTCCCGTCCGCGCGTCGGCGAATTCGAGCTCTGGGGGATCGTTGTCACTCGCCCAACGCTGTTCGAAACGAGCGGCGATGCTTGCGACGGCATCTCGGAGGCCGTCCCCCAGATCTGCCCGCACGGTAGGGAGCTCGACTACTACACCGCCGCCAGTGTTCGCGCGAAGCTTGCGATGCAACGCCTCGACCAGCGCCAGATCCCCGTTTTCCCAATGAGATACGCCGCGCACTCGGGCATGCGCGACTCCGTCGAGCTCGCGAGCTGACACCGTGCCTAGAGCGCCCGCGGCAAGCCAGGCGTTTTCGCGCTCATCGCGCAGGCCGAGCTCGGACAGGCGTTGATTCGTGCGCAGTAGGGCGTCGCCCAACAGCGTGCCGCGCGCGCCGCCGGCGCGAGCG
>OLLW01000120.1_pt1 | contig 23285 bp, 23 predicted proteins | sample 1604611 | NCBI WGS metagenome assembly OLLW01 (sample SAMEA104055725, study PRJEB20765) | soil metagenome | biome: Arctic tundra; feature: Polygonal ground; material: soil | place: USA | collected 2011-09 | depth 0-0.5 m | reverse complement strand
CGTCGCGAGCGAAGTTGCCGTGCCGGTCGCCGCAGCGAGCGTCGACGGTCGTCGGGTTCCGAGCCCGACCGATTCAGACGCGGGCAAACCGCGTACGCCCGCCGCCGCCGCAAAGCCCGCAGTCGCTGCGCCGTACGCGCGCCCTGCCGCGAAGCCGGGCGCCGTTCGCGACAAGACTGCGGACGCGTACGGCATCTGAGCCGCATCGCCCGAAACCTGCAAGAAACGGCGGCATAGCCGGAGTGCGCCAAACTTCCCCGCGTGCAGCTCGACGCTTTGCAGTCCCTCGCGCTGTCGGTGGCGGCCGCGCGCTCTCCAGATTCAGTGCTGCGCGAAATGGTGCAAGGGCTGGGAATGTGGGACGGCGTCGCGCTGGCCCGCGTTTGGCTGCTGCACCACCCTGCGGAGGGCGCGCCGTTCCTCGAGCTGAAGGCCAGCATTGGCGCGTCGCGCGTCGACCCGACCAAGCGCTGGAATCGCACCGACGGCGCGCACCACGAGATCCCGCTGAGTTTCGGCAAAGTAGGCCAGGTCGCCGCCACCAACCGCGCATTGCTGCTACAACGCGGCGCGCCCAACTGGATCCTGCAACCCGAGTGGGCGGACAGCGAGGGCATCGAGAGCTTCGCGGGTCAGCCGCTGTGTTTCAAAGGGCAGGTTTTGGGGGTGGTCGCATTTTTCAGCCGAAGGCGCCTAGAGAAGACCGACCTCGACTGGTTGCGCGTGTTTGCCGATCACGCAGCCGTCGCGATTGCCAACGCGCGCGCCTTCGAGGAAATCGCGCGGCTCAAGGAGAACGCCGAGCGGGAGCGCGATTACTTGCGCGAGGCGGTGCGATCGGCCCTAAAACAAGGCGAAGTAATCGCCGAGAGCGCGGCCATGCGTGGCGTGTTGGCGCAAGTGCGGGCCGTCTCCCAGAGCGATTCCTCGGTTCTGATCTTGGGTGAGAGCGGCGTCGGCAAGGAGCTGATCGCCGCGGCGGTGCACGACATGAGCCCGCGCCACGACGGCCCGCTGGTGAAGGTGAACTGCGCTAGCGTGCCGCGCGAGCTGTTCGAAAGCGAGTTCTTTGGGCACGTGCGGGGCGCCTTCAGCGGAGCTTCGCGCGATCGGCAAGGACGCTTTCTGCTCGCCGATGGCGGTTCGCTGTTTCTAGACGAGGTGGGCGAGATCCCGCTCGAGCACCAGAGCAAGCTGCTGCGCGTGCTGCAAGAGCGCACCTTCGAGCCTGTCGGTGACGATCGGACGCGGCGCGTGGACGTGCGCGTGATCGCCGCCACCAACCGCCCGCTCGAGGTCGAGGTCGAAAGCGGCCGATTTCGCCGCGACCTCTTTTATCGGCTGAGCGTGGTGCCCATCGTCGTGCCGCCGCTGCGCGAGCGTCGCGAGGACATCCTGCCGATGGCACGTCAATTCCTGGAAGCGACCGCCGCACGCCTGCATTTGCCGCCCCGCTCGCTGTCTGCGGCCGATCAAGCCCGCCTCGAAGCCTACGATTTCCCGGGCAATGTGCGCGAGCTGCAGAACCTGCTCGAGCGCGCCTTGGTGCTCGCGTCGCACGAGGGCTCGGGCCTGCGCCTGCAGCTCGGCAAGCACAGCCTGCTGCCGACGCCACCCCCCGCTGCCGGCGAGAGCAACGGCGGCGAAGTGCTCTCCGAGCAACACTTCCAAGCTCTCGAGCGCCAAAACATCGAGAACGCCCTCGGTCGCTGCGATTGGCGCATCGCCGGAGAGCGCGGCGCCGCGGCGCTGCTCGGCCTCAGCCCGAGCACGCTCAGCTACCGCATGAAACAGCTCGGCGTGACACGGCCCTCCAAAGCCAAGTGACGACCCGCGCCTCGCCTTCGCGATGATGGGTCGGGGTCGTTCCGCGCGCGCCCCAGTTGCAAAAGGTTTGCATAGGAACGCGCTTGTGCAGCGTCTAGGCTGCCCGCGAGAACCTCGATGTACGTCGGAAGACCGGAAGACCGACGTACATCGGCTCCCATGCGATCGCGCGAGACCGTCCCCAGCGCTCGCGCGGGCGTAAAACCAGCTATCCCCACGGCTCAGATAGCGGTGAGTCCCAGTATCGGGTCTACGGGAAGGGAGCGCTGTCTGCGAGCAACCCTGACGAAACACAGCGCGCGCTCGAGTCGCGAAAGCTGCGGTCGCAAGCCGCGAAAAGTTGAGACTCGCAAAGAGCTGTGTGTTTCAAGCGCGTAGCGAATTTTCGCGAAATCTCGGCAGATCGCCGGTGGAGTGCCCGCGCGGCGGCCTGGCATGCGATTCGCACTAGCAGCCGAGCAGGACACAACGCTCGCCCGCTGAAGCGCGAGCCACACCGCTCTCATTGGAGGAACGCACATGCCGAAGGTTCAGGTTGCACCCAACAAAACTGGCGATTTTCTGGTCGACTACGAGGAAAAGGTCTTCGAGGACGTCAAGGCCTCGCCCGGTGAGAAGGCGCTCGTCACCTTCCACACGGTTGCCTTCGAAGGCTCGATTGGTCTGGTGAATTTGCTGCAAGCGGTGCGACTTCAGCGCAAAGGCTTCGAGACGTCGGTGCTACTGTACGGGCCGGGCGTCACGCTCGGCGTGCAGCGCGGCTTTCCGAAGTTGGGCGACGAAGCCTTTCCCGGCGCGCAGAATTTCAACGGCCAAATCAAGCGCTTCATGAGCGAGGGCGGCAAGGTGTACGCCTGCCGCTTCGCGTTGCAGGCCCTGTACGGCCACGGCGAGGGCGCGCTGATCGAGGGCATTGTCCCAATCAACCCGCTCGATGTGCTGGATATCATCCTACTGCATCGCAAAGACAACGCCTTCATCTTGGATACCTGGACTCTGTAATCGGGAGCACAGCTCCCGCCCCAACCAAGTGCCCCCCTCCGGGGATCACGAAGCGCGTAATTGGTTGGGGCCCCACGCCAACACGAAGCGTTTTGGGGCCCCAACCCCAAAACTTTTGTTTTCTATCGAATCGGGAGGACAGTCGTGACTACTCCGAAGATCGTTCGCGCCGCTGCAGTTCAGCTCAGTCCGGTGCTGTACAGCTGCGAAGGCACTACGGCCAAAGTCTGCGACGCCATCGCCGAGGCGGCCCGCAAAGGTGCGGAGCTAGTGGTGTTTCCGGAGACGGTTCTCCCGTATTACCCGTATTTCTCCTTCATCAAGGCGCCAGCGGTGATGGGCGCGGATCACCTGAAGCTGATCCAAGAGTCCGTGACGGTGCCAGGTCCCGTCACGGACACCATCGCCGCGGCCGCCAAGCGCGCAGGCGTGGTCGTCGCCATCGGCATCAATGAGCGCGACCACGGGACGCTGTACAACACGCAACTCTTGTTCGACGCCGACGGCCGGCTGCTGCAAGCGCGTCGCAAAATCACGCCCACTTTTCACGAGCGCATGATCTGGGGCCAAGGCGACGGCTCGGGACTACGCGCTGTCGACACTGCCGTTGGGCGCGTGGGCCAGCTCGCCTGCTGGGAGCATTACAACCCGCTCGCGCGCTACGCGATGATGACCGAGCACGAGCAGATCCACGTGGCCATGTTCCCGGGGTCGCTGGTGGGCGACATCTTCCGCGAGCAAATCGAAGTCACGATTCGTCATCATGCGCTGGAATCAGGCTGTTTCGTGGTCAATGCCACGGGCTACCTCGACCCAGCGCAAGTCGCAGAGGTTGCCGGCACGACGGGCTTGGAGCGCGCGCTCCGCGGCGGCTGCTTCACGGCCATTGTTTCTCCGGAGGGCACGCTACTCGCCACGCCGCTCACGGACGGCGAAGGCATGGTGCTCGCCGACCTCGACTTGTCTTTGGTCGACAAGCGCAAACGCATGATGGACAGCGTTGGGCACTACAGCCGCCCCGAGCTGCTCTCGCTGATGATCAATCGCACCCCACAAGCCCACGTGCGCGACACAATTGCCGATTCTCACAGCCCAATGAGGAATAGCCATGAACCGATCGCTGCCTATCGCGAGCCCGCGCCCGCGCCCGTTGAAGAGACCACCCGAGAATTATCATGAGATCGTGTCCGAGCTGCAAGCGCTTGGCATGCGTTGGCTCGACGCTGCGGGCACCGGTTTGGCGCGCGCGGGTGGCGCAGGTCCGTCGGATCACAAGGCAGTAACCATCGCCAATCAAACGGTGATGGTGCCGATCCTCAATCAAGCATCGCGGCGCTCGCCGTACGCCGCCGAAGTCCACGGGGACTACGCGCTGCTCCTCAAAGGAGATCAGCCCATCCTCGAGCTCGCGTTCCCGAAGAAGCCGCGCTTTTACGAGCGCTCAACTGCTGACGGCGTGCCGTATTGGAAGATCGCGACGCTGCACGGGCAAGACGTGCTGGCGACCACGGTCTTGCAAACCTGCAAGCGCTACGGCAACCGCGCGACTTCATGCCAGTTCTGCGCCATCGGCCAATCGCTCGCCGCAAAGACCACGATCGCCGAGAAAACGCCCGCGCAGTTGGCCGAGGTCGCCAAAGCCGCGCTCGAGCTCGACGGAGTGCGGCACATGGTGATGACCACGGGCACGCCGCAAACGGACGACCGCGGAGCCGCCGTGCTCGCCGCTGCCGCCCACGCAGTGCGCGCCGCCGTGGATCTGCCGATCCAAGCGCAGTGTGAGCCGCCAGCGGATTTTGCGTGGTTTACGCGCTTGGCCGACGCAGGCGTCGACAGCCTCGGCTTGCATCTCGAAGCCGTCACGGAAGAGGTGCGCGCACGCATTATTCCCGGAAAAGCCGAAGTGCCAGTCTCGGTTTACCTCGAAGCATTTTCTGCCGCGGTGTCGGTGTTCGGTCGCGGTCAGGTGTCGAGCTACATCTTGGCCGGCTTGGGTGACAGCCGTGAAGCGATCCTGAACATGTGCCAGCGCATGATCGCTCTGGGCGTGTATCCCTTCGTGGTGCCCTTCGTGCCGATCACGGGCACACCGCTCGCGAATCATCCGACGCCCGAGCCCGCGTTCATGGCATCGTTGCTCGAGGACGTCGCGGCGTTGCTCGCGGCTGCCAAGCTGAGTAGCGCCGAGATCAAAGCCGGCTGTGGGCGCTGCGGCGCGTGCTCGTCGCTGAAGACGCGCGAGGCGGCCTATGCTTGACCGCATTCACCCTTGGGGGAAGCCCTTGCGGGCCCAAACCGCGTCGCTGGTCCGCGCCGAGGTGGCGCGCGAATCGTGGCAAATGGCCGGATACTTCGCGCTCCGCCGCGAGATTTTTGCGGCCGAGCAAGGCCTGTTCAACGGCTCGGATCGCGATCTCCACGACGAGCACGCCACCGCCATCGTGGCGCAGAGCGAGATCGCCGGCATGCCCGACGGCGTCGTCGGCGTCGTGCGCATCTATCGTGACCGCGACGGCGCGGCCGGCTCTGAGACCTGGTTCGGCGGGCGCCTGGGCGTGACGCAAGCGTATCGCCGCGTGGGCGCCGTCGGCAGCGCGCTGATCACCGAGGCTGTCTCGACTGCGCACAGTTGGGGCTGCCAACGCTTCTTGGCCACTGTGCAGCAGGCGAACGCGCGTTACTTCGAGCACCACCACTTTCGGCCTCTCGAAGCGCTTGATTTGTTGGGGCGCCCGCACGTCTTGATGCAAGCCGATCTGGAGCGCTATCCCGCACACTTGTCCAGCACCTGGCGAGCGAGGGCGTCATGATTATCGAATCTGGTAGTCTCGAGACATTGACGCGCGAGCTGCGCGGCCGCGCCGAGCTCGATCTAAAGCGCGATATTCAGATTGCGGCGCGCGCATTCGGGCGCAGCGTGCACAGCAGCTGGTTTCCGTCCCCAACGCCCATCCTGAACGGCGACGACGCAGCTGCTTTGCCCGACGGCGACGGTTTCGTGCTGTTTGCGGCGGAGGGAATGCGCAGCGAGTTTTTGGCCGCAGATCCCTGGTTTTGTGGCTTTTGCTCGGTGATGGTCAATCTCAACGACATCGCCGCCATGGGCGGTCGTCCCTGGGCCATTGCGGATGTGCTGTTCATGGGCTCGGGCGAAAATGAGCGCGTGCTGGAGGGCATGTTGGCTGCCAGCGAAGCCTTCGGTGTGCCGATTGTGGGCGGGCACACGTCGCGCGTCGGCGGTTCGTCGTTCCTGGCGGTCTCGGTGCTGGGTCGCGCCAAGCGGCTGATCTCCGGACACGCAGCGCGCGTCGGTCAAACGCTGCTCGCCGCAATCGATCTGCGTGGCACGTTCCGCGGCTTGGGAGGCAACTTCAACGCCGCGAGCACAGCGTCGCCGGAACAATTGCGCGGCCAGCTTGCACTCCTGCCCGCGCTGGCGGAGGCCGGCTTGGTCGGAGCCGGCAAAGACATCAGCATGGCCGGCGTGTGCGGCTCGCTACTGATGATGCTCGAGACCTCGCAAGTTGGCGCGCGGCTGGATCTGTCGCTGCTGCCGGCTCCGCCGAACGTGGAGCCATTTCGTTGGCTGAACGCCTTCCCGAGCTTTGGCTTCGTGCTCAGCGTCGAGCCTAAGCATGTGACCGAAGTGTGCGCGCGCTTCAACCTGGCCGGCGTGGCTTGCGCGGCCGTGGGTGAGGTGACCGCCGAGCCACGGCTCGAGCTCGTCAGCGGCAGCGAGCGCGCTTTGTACTGGGATTTACGTGAGCCGCTGACCGGTTTCGGTGCGCCACAGGCGCGCGCCAGCTGAACGTCGCGAGCCAAGATCATGATCTCCGTCGGCATCTTCAGCTATTCGACCAAACCGCGCGGCAGCGTGGTGCACGCAGCTTGCTTGGCTGAAGCGCTGCAACGTCAAGGCGCAGAGGCCACGCTGTACGCCCTGAGCAAGGCGGGGGATGGTTTTTATCGAGACCTGAGCTGCCCCGTGCGCTTGATTCGCGCCGAAGCCGCGCCGACCGAGGCCGATGCGCTGATTCAGCAACGCATCGCTGAGTTTTGCGCGGGCATTCGAGATTTGCGTGTCACGGAGCGCCTGCTGCATGCCGAGGATTGCTTGGCCGCCAACGCGCTGGCCGCGGCCAAACCCGAGCTTCGCGGCGCGTGCTTGGTGCGCACCGTGCATCACGTCGAGCACTTCGAGAGCCCGTACTTGCGGGCGTGCCAAGAACGCTCGGTCGCCGCCGCGGATGTGCTGCTCTGCGTCAGCGAGGTCACGCGCCGTGAAGTGCGCGCCGCGTTCGGGCGTGAGGCGACGGTGATCTCCAACGGAGTCGACCTGAATCGCTTCACGACGCGCAATGCGCATGACGTCGCAGCCGTCCGCGCGAAGCTCGACGTGCGGCCCGGTGAACGCTTGATTCTGAGCGTTGGAGGCGTGGAGGCCCGCAAAAATAGCCTGAAAGCGCTGGACGCGGTCGCGCTTGTCTACACCGAGCACCCGCACTTGCACTGGGCCGTGGTGGGCGGCGCGAGCATTTGGGAGCACGAGGCATATCGCGCGGCGTTCGCGCGGCGGCTCGCCGAGTTGCCCGCCGAGTTGCGAGCGCGCATCACGATTCTAAACACCGTCCCTGAAGCCGAGCTGACGGCCCTGTATCAGGCGAGTGACATCTTGCTCTGCCCGTCCTTGCAAGAGGGCTTCGGGCTGTGCGTGCTCGAGGCCCTTGCGGCGCACTCCGCGGTGATCGTACCGCACGGCGCCCCGTTCGATGAGTACTTGGACCCAACTTGCGCGAGCTTCGTCGAGCCACATGCCGCGCACGATATTGCTCGTGCACTGCGCGGCTTGCTCAGTAGCAACGATGACCGGACACGCTTGGCCCAAGCCGGCCACGAGCGCGCGCAGCGTTACTCCTGGGACCGCGTCGCCGAGCGACACCTGATTCGTTACGAAGCCGCGCTGAGGCGAGCCGAGCCGCTCTCCCAGCTCGAAACGTTTTAAGTCAATCACTCATAGTCTGGAGTCTGATCATGCCCGAAATGCATTTTAGCGTGCGCCTGCCCAACGGCGCGACCATCGTCTGCTATTCGCCTTCTTACATCATCGAAGAGTACCTCACCGTCGGCAAACAATACGCAGTGCCCGAGTTCGTGGCACGCACACGGGAGGCCCTAAATATTGCCTCAGAGCGCGTTCGTGAGCGCTACGGTTTTGCCTGCAGCTCGGCGCTCGATCAACAAGCGGTGATCGAGCAAACGGTGAGCGAGCTGTCAGCGCGCGAACAAGCCGAGTCGGTGACCGTGCTCGAATTCAAGAAGCATGCTGCGCGCGACGCGCGCGCCAAGGGCCCCAAGCCCGAGCACCACACTGTGATTGTGGTCGGCGGCGGTCAAGCCGGGCTTTCGGTGAGCTATTGCCTGAAGCAGCGCGGCATCGACCACCTCGTGCTCGAGGGGCGGCGTGTCGCGCACTCGTGGCGCGCCGAGCGCTGGGATACGTTTTGTCTGGTGACTCCGAACTGGCAGTGCCAATTGCCGGGCTACCCGTACGCCGGCCCCGATCCACAGGGCTTCATGCTCAAGGACCAGATCGTCCAGTACGTGGAGGGCTACCAAGCGGCGCACGAGCTGCCGGTCCGCGAAGGCGTCATGGTCGAATCTCTGACGGAAGTCTCAGGCCCCGGCGCGGCGCGCTTCGAGATCGTGACCTCGCAAGGCACGTTCACCGCCGAGCAGGTCGTGGTTGCTACCGGTTGCTACCACAAAGCTCACATCCCGGCGTACGCCAGCGAGCTGCCGGAAGGCGTCGTGAATCTTCACTCTTCGAGCTACAGGAACCCAGAGTCGCTGCCCGAAGGCGCGGTGCTCGTGGTCGGCAGCGGCCAATCCGGCGCCCAAATTGCTGAGGATTTGCACTTGGCGGGTCGCCAGGTGCACCTCGCGGTGGGCAGCGCGCCGCGCTGCGCGCGCCGCTACCGAGGCAAAGACGTCGTCTGTTGGCTCGACGAGCTCGGCTACTACGACATTCCGATCGAGAAGCACCCGAACAGCGAGCAAGTTCGCGACAAGACCAATCATTACGTGACCGGCCGCGATGGCGGCCGCGACATCGATCTGCGCAAGATGGCGCTCGAGGGCATGAAGCTATACGGGCCGATGAGCACCGTCAGTGGCGGTGTCGGCCGCTTCAACCCGGAGCTGAAGCAAAACCTGGACAGTGCGGACGACGTGTATCGCAGCATCAACCGCACGATCGACGCGTACCTTGAGAAGCAGGGCATTACCGCGCCTCCTGAGCTGGGCTACGTGGCGCCCTGGGAACCGGAGAGCGAGCCCGAGACGCTCGACTTCGCCGCGGAGAATGTGACCTCAGTCGTGTGGTGCGTCGGGTTCTCGTCGGATTTCGGCTGGGTCAAAGCCCCAGTGCTCGACGCTCGCGGCTTCCCGCGCCATCAACGCGGCGTCACCGAGGTTTCTGGGCTCTTCTTCATCGGCTTGCCCTGGCTGCATACTTGGGGCTCCGGGCGCTTCTCCGGCGTCGGTCGCGACGCGGGCTTCATCGTGTCGCAGATCGCCGAAGCGTTGCCGTCACGCGAGCCCGCCCACCACGGCGCTCAGGATCGCGCCGACGTCGCCGTTTAGCTTCAGGGCGGAGAGCTCGTCCGCGCGCGTCACGCCGCGATTCACGATCACGATCGGTAGTCCGAGCCGGGCTGCCGCGCGTGCAAAGCGGTAGCCCGAGAAGACCATCAGGGACGAGCCGACGATGAGCAGCAAGCGCGAGCTCTCGAGCGCGGACATCGCTTGCTGGACGCGCTCTTTGGGCACGCTTTCTCCGAAGAACACCACATGCGGCTTGAGCATGCCGCCGCACGCCGTGCAGGCCGCGATGCGGAAGCGCTCGTAGTCGACGTCCTCCGGCTCGGCATCGCCGTCGGGTTTGAAGGTGGCGCTGGCCTGTGCAAATTCCGGGTTGCGATCTAGGAGCTCGGACTGCAGCGCTTCGCGCGAAGTGAGGGCTTCACAACCCAAACAGCGAACTTGGTCGAGCCGCCCGTGGAGATCGACCAGGTTTTGGCTGCCTGCGCGGCGATGCAGGCCGTCGACATTCTGCGTGACCAGGAGCGAAAGCAGAGCGCGCGCTTCGAGTGCGGAGAGGGCTCGGTGCGCTGCATTCGGCGCTGCGTTCGAGATCAGTGGGAAGCCGAGCGAGCTGCGTGCCCAATAGCGCTTGCGCACGGACTCCGAGCCCACGAAATCACGATACTGAATCGGGGCGCGACCTTTCCACGTCCCGTTTTCGTCGCGGTAGCCGGGGATGCCAGAGTCGGTGCTCACGCCCGCACCACTCAGCACGAACACGTTTCCCGGAGCCAGCTGCGCCTTCAGCTCGTCGATGCCGATTTTCTGATCGGCGAGCGCGCTCAAGTTCGCGGAGGAACGGCGGGCGGCGTGCTGCTCGTGTGACGCGGGCCGGGCGAGCCAGCCCCACCACCTGATGCGGACGTAGCGGTGTTCACGTTGGCGGCCGCCATACCGCCGTCGATCACCGCTAGGTCGGGACGGGGGAAGTTGACGTAGCTCGTCTTCGCGGTGTGGATGGCGAGCCGCGCGACTTCGCGCAGCACGTCGAGCTCGAGGCCGCGCGACTCGAACCCTAGCGCCGGTGCCAGCGTGAAGCCGCCGACGTCTCTATCATCACTGATGCGCACGACGGAATACGCACCGAGCTCGACTCGCACGATGCGGTATGTAACGCCGGCCAAGTGGACCATGCCTTTGACTTTTCTTGCCATGAATTGGAGCACCTTCAGCGCAGACGAACTCTAGCTAGAGCTGCGCCATTGTCGAATGTGCCGCGCCCACCGTGTCCGATACGTCGCAGCGGCGTGTCGTCTTTAGCAATTAATTTGCACTCAATTGCTGCCAGCTCTGATGCGCCGGGCGTGCGCACATTCAGCGCTAGACGCGCATAATCTGGGTGTTTGGTGCGTCCTGCCGCAAACCGGTCTCACTCACAGGAGTGACACCCCGCAAACGTCAATAAATGACTATGTAAGCCTCGCGCGGGCGCGGGTTGCGCTGCGGCTGTAAGGCAGGCACGCCGAAGCGTTCGGGTGTGCGTGCGGCGCGCCATGACCGGGCGCGCTTGTCTGGACTAGCTCTGAGCGCTCGCGCTGGTGAGCAGCGAGGTCAGGCGCTGGGCAAACGCGGCTGGGTTCTCCAGCGGTGAGCCCTCGGCGATCAGCGCTTGATCGTACAATAGCTCGATCCACGCGGCGACACTTTGCGGCTCTGCTTCACTTCTGCGCTCCAGGTTTTGAATCAGCGGGTGCGCCGGGTTCAGCTCCAAGATCCGCTTCTGCGCGGGGATGCCCATCTGCCGGGCCATCATCAAACGTTCGATGTGCGGCGCCATGCCGCCGTCGGGCACGACCAAGCACACCGGTGAATCGGTGAGCCGCGTCGAGAGCCGCACTTCACCGACCTTGCTGGCGAGCACGCTCTTGAAGCGTTCGACCAGGGGCTCAGCTTGCTTCTTCTGCTCGGCCTCGGTGGCGCGCTCTTCCTCGCTGAGGTCTTCTTCGCCGAGCTCGAGGTTCTCGTCCATCGCCGAGACCAAGGATTTGCCCTCGAACTCGCCCAGGCTCGTCACTGCGAACGGATCGACGCCGTCGGTCATGAACAAGACCTCGTAGCCGCGCTTCTTCAGGCCTTCGAGGTGCGGGCTCGAGTCGAGGAAGGCGCGTGAGCTGCCGGTCGCGTAGTAGATGGCCTTCTGGCCTTCTTTCATGCGCGACACGTATTCGCCGAGCGTCGTCAGGCCGGGCTGGGTGGACGACTCGTAGCGTACGATCTTCGCGATGCGTTCACGGTGCTCGCTCTCGAAGTGCAGGCCCTCTTTGACGACGGCGCCAAAGTCGCTCCAGAACTTGGCGAACACTGCCGCGTCTTTGCTGGCCAAATCCTCGATCATCGACAAGCTGTGGTTCACGACCTGCTTCCTGATCACGCGCACCAGCTTGGAGTCTTGCAAGATCTCGCGCGAGACGTTGAGCGGTAGATCTTCGCTGTCGACGACGCCGCGCACGAAGCGCAGGAAGTTTGGCAAGAGCTCGGCGCAGTCGTCCATGACGAACACGCGCCGCACGTGCAGGCGGATGCCGTGCTTGGCCGCCGGGTCGTACAGATCCATCGGGGCACGTTTGGGCAGGAACACGAGGCCAGCGAACAGCTGTGTGCCTTCGACCTTGAAGTGACGATGTCCGAGCGGAGCTTCGAAATCATGGGTCAGGTGCCGATAGAACTCGGTGTACTGCTCTTCGCTGACTTCGCTCGGTGAGCGTTGCCAAAGTGCGCTGGCTTGATTGATGCGCTCGAACGTCGCATCCCCCGGAGCTTCGCCCTCTTTGGCCTTGGCCGGCACTTCGATCTCGATCGGATGCCCGATGTAATCCGAATAGCGCCGCACCAGCTCACGCAGGCGGTTCGGGTTCAGGAACTCTTTCTGATCCTCCTTGATGTGCAGGATCAACGTGGTGCCGGCTTCGGGGCGCTGCGCGGGCTCGATAGTGAACGACTCTTGAGCGTCCGAGCTCCACTGGTAAGCGGCGTCTTCGCCGGCGCGGCGCGTGATGACGTCTACGCGGTCGGCCACCAAATACGCGCTGTAAAAGCCGACACCGAATTGGCCGATCAGCTGCAAGCCTTGGTCGCTCGCTTCGCGCGCCTTCTGAAGCTTGTTCAAGAACTCGCGCGTGCCGGAGCGCGCGATGGTTCCGAGGTTCTGCTCCAACTCCGTGGCACTCATGCCAATGCCGTTGTCGGAGATGGTCAGCGTGGAGGCGCCCGGGTTGGTGCTGATCTGGATCTTGAGCTCGCTGTCGGAGGCCAGCTCGGCGTGCGTGACAGCTTCGAAGCGGCGCTTGTCCAGCGCGTCAGAGGCGTTCGAAATCAGCTCGCGCAGGAACACCTCTTTGTGGCTGTACAGAGAGTTGACGACCAAATGCAGGACTTGGCTGACTTCGGCTTTGAAGGAGTGGGTCGTGGCTTCGCTCATGGTTCTTCCCGGGGCTACGGCGCCAAAATGGTCCCTCCGCTTGGCCTGTCAAGTGCTAGGAAGCGGACATGAGCAAACTCAGCGTCATCATCGGCAGCACGCGGCCCGGCCGCGTCGGTTTGCCGATCGGGCAATGGTTTTTTGAGTGCGCCAAGGCTCACGGCAAGTTCGACGTGCAACTGGTGGACCTCAAAGAGCAGAACCTGCCTTTGTTCGATGAGCCCAAGCACCCGCGCTTTTCACAATATGAGCACGAGCACACGAAGGCTTGGAGCTCCGTCGTGAAAGCCTCGGACGCCTTCGTGTTCGTCACGCCGGAATACAACCACAGCCCGCCGCCGGCGCTTCTCAATGCCGTCGACTATTTGTTTCACGAATGGACCTACAAGCCCGCGGGCTTCGTCAGCTACGGCGGAATTTCGGCCGGCATCCGCGCCGTACAAGCGCTCAAGTTAACGCTAGCCGGTCTCAAAGTGGTGACTCTGCCTGAAGCCGTCAACATCAGCTTCTTTTCGCAGCTGATGGAGGCCCACGTGTTCAAAGGCTCCGAAGCGCTCGAGAAGTCGGCCGTCACGATGCTGGATGAGCTCGGTCGCTGGACGGATGCGATGCACGCGCTTCGCTCGGGAACGTAGGCAGAACAGTCCATTCAAGATGCGGTTTTGCCAGGAAGGGCTCCTTGGTTGCTCCATGCAGAGCAAGACGCGCGCGGCACGGTTCATCTCTCCAGCTGTGAGCCAGCCAAACCGCCTCGCTCTGAGGTGTTCGATGACCTAGGCAATCCCGGTCGCCAACTGGCAGCCCCATAGTCGGTCGCTCCGAGACCGAATCCACGTTGGAATTCAAACATGGATTTCCCGTGCTGAGGGCTGCGCTGCTGGACTGCGGGCGCCCACTCAGGGGCAGTTCCGCTCGGCAACAAGCTGGTCGCGGCGCCGCTTTCTCGAGCTGCGTAGACAGTCATCAGTCGGCAGGCTTAGCTGCGATCGCCCCGTCTCGAAACGGAAATCCATGTTCGGGCTCCGACATGGATTTCGCGCGCTGAGGGCTGCGCTGCTGGATTGCGAGCGCCCCAATCTTACTGCTTCGGCTCGGGCAACGGGATGAACTCGATTTCATCACCGGGGACCTTCGGGAATTTTCCGGCTTGCCATTGTTGTTTGGCGAGCTCGATGCGTTCGCGCGAGCTGGAGACAAAGTTCCACTCGATGTAGCGCGGGCCGTCGGGTGGGTCGCCACCGAGCAATAGAACTCTGGAAGGGGTTTCGGCGCGTACGCTGGGCGTGCCGCCGGGATTGAAGATGGCGAGCGAGCGCTCCTCGAGCGTTTCGCCGTCGCAGCTGAGAGAGCCGCTGAGGACGTACACGCCGCGCTCTGCGTGCTCTTCCGGCAGGCTCAACGTGGCGCCGCTCGGTAGCAGCGCTTCGGCGCAAAATAGCGGAGAAAAGATGCGCACGGGAGAAGTGCGACCGTACGCGCTGCCGGCGAGCACGCGCAGCTTCACGCCGCCGAGCTCGAGCTCGGGCAGCGTCTCGGCCGGGTGATGGTGAAACTCTGGCTCCATTTCTTCGTGCGCGGTGGGCAAGGCCACCCACAGCTGTGCCACATGCAAGCGCGATCCGGTTTTGCGCAGCTCGCTCGACGTGCGCTCCGAGTGCGTGATGCCGCGACCCGAGGTCATCCAATTTACGGCGCCCGGGCGAATGGCTTGCTCGAACCCCAAGCTGTCCCTGTGCACGATCTCACCTTCGATCACGTAGGTGACGGTCGAGAGGCCGATGTGCGGGTGCGGCCGGACATCGAGTCCGCGCCCGGCCGGCAGCTCGCTGGGGCCCAAATGATCGAAGAACGTGAAGGGGCCGACGTGTTTGCGCAGTACGGACGGCAAAAGGCGCGAGACCGTGAAGCCGTCCACGCTTCGGGCCTGGCCGCGCAGCACCATCTCCAGGGCGCGAGCAGCACTGGGGATCGACTGCGGTTCGTGGCTTTCAGTCTGGGACATGCCGCAAGGTTACAACGAAGTGCGGGCGCGGCGAACTTGACCCTGAGGGCAGGCCTTTGCCAAAATCCGACGTATGCCCTCCGTGATCGAGCGCGCGTCCACTGGGCGCGCCAAATGTCGGGCGTGCGGTCAGCCGATCGCCCGTGGCGACGAGCGTTTTGGCGAGGCGTTGCCGAACGCCTACGGCGAGGGAGAGAGCCTGTTCTGGTTTCACTTACCGTGTGCCGCCCATGCTCGGCCCGACGCACTTTTGCCGGTACTTGCGCAAAGCGCGCTTCCGGCGCGTGAGCGCCAGCCGCTCGAGGCGTTGGCGAAGGCAGGCATCGCGCAGGGGCGGCTGTGCCGTATTTTGCGCGTTGAGCGCGCTTCTTCTGGGCGCGCGCGCTGTCGTCATTGTCGCGAGCTGATCGACCAGGGCGTGTGGCGCCTATCGCTGCAAATCTTCGAAGAGGGCCGCTTTAGCCCGATCGGCACGATCCACGCGACGTGCGCGGTCGGCTACTTCGGCAGCGAGCCCGGGCTCGCACGCCTAACGCTGCCAAACAATCAGCTCCAACCGGACGAGCTGTCCGAGGTCCAGCGCTTGATGCGCGAGGGCGCCGCGCACTCCTTGCAGATCAAGGGCCTCGCCAAAGCCGGCGGCGACGAATCCGAGGTCGAATCGACGCGCAAGAGCTCATGAGCGGTGATCAAAGGCAAGGGCATGATGCGCACCTGGTTCCTGGTCGGCCCACTAAAAGCCGCTGTCATGTCCCAAACTCAACTCCCGCAAAAAATCAGCGAGCGCTAAACGGGAGCGGCCCATTGTTACCTGGCTTCTCAACCTTCTGCGCGGCGACGGGAGCGGGGGCGGAGCGCTGCTCACCGCCGCGATTTGTGCCGACAGGCGGGCCCAGCATTCAGCCTGCGCGTTGGCGGGCGGATCCATGCGACGAATGCTGGCTAGCAGCTCGCGCTCGAGGTCGTCGCTGTCGCCGAAGTTGCTTAGCGATCGTTCGGGGTCGCCCACTAGACTGCCTCCTTTCGCCCGCAACGTCGCTCGCCGAAAGACGTTTGATCTCCCCCGTCGGAATGCGTCACGCGCTTGCCGCAACCGCGGCCTTGCCCTGCCAACTGGCATCAAGTCATGGAACAAGACCACCTTAGGTAGTGAGTGGGGGTGCGGCTGCCGAAACGATCAGAAAATCCAAGCGAGCCTTGCGATTTTTGGTCATCCTGCTGGACGCTGCGCAGGGGGCACCGCCCGCACCCATGCCCGTCATGGCTTCGAACCTCCGTTGCCAAATGGAGCCACTTCGGGGACATTCCAGGCAGAATCGCGGACCATGAGCCGCGAACTTTGAGATGCGCGGCAGGGTGCGCGGCTCCGAAGTCACGCATCTGACGTAGCGAGCGGTCGATGGGTGACTGGAACCAATGCCCCGGGGGGACCGCGGGCGGGCCGTTCCGCGGAGCCGAGGATGACGACGAGTGGGCATTGGTTGGTGGGCGTGTGTTTGCTTGCTTCGTGCAGTGCCGGAGCAAGCTCGGGCGTCGAGGTCAGCGAGGCGACGCCGGTCGAATCGCAGAGTGAAGCCTTGGCCGTGAACGCGCTGAGCGCGGCACAGGCCAAGACCACCTTGCGCCTGATCGACAACATCTGCGGCGACACTTGGTGCGACGGTGACTACGACTTCGGCTTCCGGCGCCTCACCTGCAGCAAGGCGGCCCATACTTGCACGCTGACCCTGCAAGCTTTCCCGATTGAAGGGGTGCCGAGCTCGCAGCGCAGCTATTGGCGTTCCTGTAAGACTCCGGGCTTCAGCGGTTTCGCGTCGCTGGTGAACACTGCGCCGAACGGTTATCAGTCGCTGAACGATGACTACTACGACGCGCTCAGCGAATGCATCTCGCGGGTCGAGAGTAACCTGCACTGAGCTGGGCGGCACTCGGCCGCTCTCGGCTTACGGCGCGCTCGACGCGAACACGCGCAGGCGGTGACCGTCGGGATCGAGAGCGACGAAGGTGTGCCCGAAGTCCAGATCGGTGGGGCTTGGACAATGGGCAAGCCTAGGGCAACCCAGGCCTGGTGCAGCGCGCGAACCGCGTCGGCGTCGGCGACCGGGAACGCGACCTCGCTGCCGCCGAAGCTCGGCTGTGCGGCTGGCTCCACGGTACGCTTTGACCACAGGCCGAGCATCAGCCCTGAGCCGAGCGCGAATAGGGCGAACGTGGGACTGGCTTCGACGGGCGCGTGGCCGACGAGCTTTGCGTAGAAAGCGGCGCTGGCACCGGGATTTTCGACGTAGAGCAGCACGAAGTTGGGGTTGAACATGTCGCCCAGTCTGCTCCCGAGCAGTGCCAAATTCTGGCAGTAGTCAGAGTGGCGCGAGCGCGAGAAGATCCCGGAGCAGATCTGAGGCGGTCAGCGGGCCGCTCCGCCCGCACATCAGCCACCAAGCGGGCCGCGACTCAGCGGTAGGCTTCGCCCAGCTCGCGAATGGCGGAGATCTTCTGCTCGAACGGCGTCCAATCTTCGCGCTCGGCAATGGCGCTCCAGACGCGTTCGACCTCGTCAATGAGCAACGTGCACGGAGCCGTGCGTTGAAAGTAACCTTTGCGGAGTGCGTCGGGCGCGGTCGGTGTGCGGCGTTCGAGCTCACCGCGTAAGCTTGCGAAGGCCGCGGAGGCATAGTGGGACGCGGCAGGGCCTGCGGCGGCGCGTCCGGTGCTCAGCGGGCCGCCAAACCAGTCGAAGAAGAATTGGTCGTAAGGCATGCCGCTCGCGGCGAGAAAATCCCAACACAGGCTCGAGAAGCGCTGGTCGTCGTCGTAGCCGAGCGACTCGAGACCCAAGCGGCGGTGCAAGAGCCGCGCGCGAGCCACGCTCAGTTCGTGCGGAAAGCCGCTGAGAGCGCCGCTCAGCCGGGCCGCGTCCCCGATCAGCGTGAGGGCTTCGCCGAGTCGCGCCAAGTTCCGCAGCACGGCGCGCGGCTGGCGCCCAAAGGCATACAAGCCCGAGCTGTCGAAGTACGCGGCGACGAAGCCCGGATCATAGCGCGGTAGGAAACGATACGGGCCGTAGTCGAAGCTTTCGCCCGTGACGACCATGTTGTCGCTGTTCAGCACGCCGTGCACGAAGCCGGCGACCAACCAGGAGGCGCACAGCTCGGCCGAACGAAGCGTGACCTCACGCAGGAACGCGCTCGGCACGTCAGGCTCTGGCCTCCGCTCGGGATAGAAATTCGCCCACGAATACTCGACCAAGCGCGCGATTTTCGCGGCCTCATCGAAGTACGCCAAGCGTTGAAACGTGCCAATGCGGACGTGCGAATGGCTGAGCCGCACCAGCACCGAGGAACGAGTGGGTGAGGGTTCGTCGCCGCGCATCAAGGCTTCGCCCGTCTCGAACAAGCTGAAGCTCTTCGAGGTGTAGACGCCGAGGGCCTCGAGCATCTCGGTGGCCAGCACTTCACGTACCCCACCTTTGAGCGTGAGGCGTCCGTCACCGCCGCGCGAGTAGGGCGTTCGACCGCTGCCCTTCGTGCCCAAATCCAGTAGCCGACCGTCGCCGTCCGCGAGCTGCGCGAACAAGAAGCCGCGACCGTCACCGAGCTCGGGGTTGTACGAGTCGAACTGGTGGCCATGGTAGCGCAGCGCGAGTGGTGATTGCAGGTTCTCGGGCAGCGCCTCGAAGCGCGCGAAGTGCGCGATCCATTCCTCATCGCTCAAGCTGCCGAGCCCGACGCGCTCTGCCCAACGCTGATTGCGGAAGCGCAGGGTGTGTGCGGGGAATTGGGCCGCCTGCACCGGGTCTGCGAAGCCTTCGCCGAGCTCCAGGATGCGCGGCGCGGGGCGATAGCTCGCTGCAGGAGGCATATGGCTACAGAGTCGTTGCTTTGAACGTGTCGCACGCCTGCAGCGTGCCGTTGTCGAAACCCTTTTGGAACCAGCTCGCGCGCTCTGCGGCCGAGCCGTGCGTCCAGGTTTCCGGGCGCACGGTGCCGGTGGTCTCCTTCTCGATGTGATCGTCGCCGACTGCGGACGCGGCGCTGAGCGCTTCTTGTACGTCACCCGCGTCCAAGATTTGGCGCTGGCTCGTGGAGCGCGCCCAGATGCCGGCAAAGCAGTCCGCCTGTAGCTCGAGGCGCACGCTCAGGCCGTTCGCGCCGAGTTGCTGAGATCTCCCGGCGCGTTCGACTTGCGCGGAAATACCGAGCAGCTTCTGCACGTGGTGGCCAATCTCGTGCGCGATCACGTAGGCCTCGGCGAAATCGCCCTTGATGCCGAAGCGCTGAGCGAGCTCGTTGTAAAACCCGAGGTCGATGTACACGCGCTCGTCGCTCGGGCAGTAAAACGGGCCAGTCGCGGCGTCGCCGTTGCCGCAACCGGTGCTGGTCGACCCAGTGAACAGTACCAGCTTGGCGTGGCGGTAGGTCTGGCCGTTATCCGCGAAAAACTTTTGCCAAGTGGCTTGTGTGTCGTCGAGCACGAATGCGACGAAGTGTCGGGGAGCGTCGCTGCCGCGCGCCGAGGAGGAAACGGTAGTGCCCGCGACGTGGGACGGGTCAGCGCCGCCCATCGCGCCGTGTACCAGGCTGTAACCAACGAAAAGAACGATCACCACCCAGCCGTACTTGAAGCGCAAAAGTAGTGGTAGCAGGCCGAGCAGCGAGCCGCCGGCCATGCGTGAGCCTCCGCCCTCGCCGCGTTCGTCGATCAGGTCCGAGCTTTCGTGATCTTCGTCGTAGCGCATGACTCCCGAAAACTGACCCGGCCCCCGCGCTGCGTCAAAGCTGGGCGCGCCGAAACATGCGCGCCTCGCGCAGTCGGCCGCGTGGCGGGTCGCGCGCCGAGTCACCAAATTCACCCAACAATTCAGGCCAAACTCGGAAAAGGCAGCTCTGGTTGCATCCGCGTCGACACCGAGCCGAAGCTTCGCCCGTACACCCCCCAACTCCGTTGATGATCCTAAGAACCGTTGCTTGCGCGCTCGGCGTGCTGTCTCTCTTGTTTTGTTCCGTCGCCCGGGCCGCCGATTCGGAAGGTGCGCGCGGTCTGCTTGCCGACGTGGATCGCATCGTGGCGGGCGAAGAGTCGGAGGGCTGGTTCGCCGACAGCGACGCGCTGCGCGAGATCGAGCCGGCGATCTTCGAATCGATGTGTCGGACCACGCAAGGCGCCCGTGCCGAGACGCTGCAGACACTGCGCCAGCGGAGCGCCGCGGCCGGCGACCCGCGCGCCCTGTTCGCCGCGACGGGGCACCTGACCGAAGGCGTGCAGCGCGCGTTGAGCTTGGAGCGCCAGCATCAGGCGCTCGAGCGAGCGCTGGCTCGCGCTGACACGGAGTGCCCGTTCTGGGTTCGGCCCGAGCCCGGCTTCAAGGGGCGTCAAAGCGATCGTCAACGCTTCACGTTGAGCCTCGAGACCGCGGGCAACGTTCAGCTTCGACGCACGCTCGGGCGGTTCGCCTTCGGCGCCGGAGGCTGGGGCAGAATCCTGCCCGGCTACGGCATCAACGACACCTTCACGTTGCTCGCAGGCCCGGAGCTGGGTGGCGGAGCCATGGTGCGGCCCAACACCGGCGCGTCTCAATTCATCATCAACTACTTCCCCGCCATCCCCGTGCTCCTTCGCGTGCACCATCGGACCTGGCACTACGACGTCGAGGCCGCCCCGGTAGCGCTGTTTCAAGCCGACAACACCTCGTTAAGCTACGGCTTTCGCGTGGGCGGGGGGCTCGGCTTCTCCGCGCTGCGCCGGCACAATTTCCTGCCCTGGGCAGGGCTAGCCGCCAGCTACGAGCACTACTTCGAGGGCGGCGGGCGAGCGGCCGCCGAGTTTTTCCGGGCAGATTTGCGGGTCGGCTTCGTCTGGGATCCGAACTAGTACTTCGGCTCGGAAGTGCGTTCCGGATTTCCGCGACCCCACGGGTGAGGGGCGCAGAAATCCTTCAGCACGGCACATCCAACCTCACTGCTCTAGCTGTCTTGACGTACGACGACTCGGAACGGAGTTCCGGGCCGTCGTACGAGTCAGGCCTCGCCAACGCCCGTCTGGGGGCGCGCGCAGGCTGCGTTCAGGTTTGGGTGAGCGCGATGGGCAGGATCGCCGCCTTGGTCGCCGCGCTGAGCGCGGCGTCGATGGAGCCGCCGTCGCTGCGCTCGATCACGATGCGCTCGACGAGGCGAGTGGCGCGCGCGCTGGCCTGGTACGACGAGACCACAATACCCAGCGCGAACAGCGTGCGCTGTAGGGTCGCAATCACTGGCGAGCGCTGCTCACGGGTGATCTCTATCGCCCTCAGGCTTGAGCCTTCTTGCTCGAAACGGACTTGTGGGTTTTCGTGGGACACGTTGACTTTCAAAGGCATGGGCACAGGCGCCGGCACTGTCAACGCCCATGAACCGAGATTCGATAGCCCCAGCTCTCTATTTTTTCGCGAATCGGCCGGGCGGAATAAGGGATTGTTTTGACTTGTTGCGATGCCGAAACCAAGGCGTCCTGGTGACGTACAGGTGATTTCGTCACGGATGTCGGTGCTAGTATCGCCACCATGATCAAGCACGTCGTCATGTGGAGGCTTCGCGGAACGTCCGAGGAGGAACGGCGCGAGCATGCCGAGAAAGTGCGTGTCGCCTTGGAAGCGCTACGCGGAAAGATCCCGGGCATGTCGAGTCTCGAGGTTGGGCTCGGCGCACTGGCCGGTGACGAGCAGCTTGCAGACGTTGTGTTGATCTCGACCCACGATGATTGGGAAGCGCTCAAGGCCTACCAAGTGCACCCCGCTCACGTCGAAGCTGCGCGTGTGATCGCCGAAGCGCGCATCGAACGGCGCGTGCTCGATTTCGAGATCGGCTCCGGCGTGCCGTCGAGTCGTTCGCGCCCCTGAGCCGCGGTGCGGTCGCCGCGCTTACTGAGCTGCGCGGCGCGTGAAGTGCGGTTCGGTCGCGAGCGCCGCGTAGAAGTCGGCGATGCCGAGCGTGCCGGCTTTGAGGTCGGCGACATGGCTTGCTCCCAGACAGGACTCGCCGCTGCCGAACGCGAACGTTGCCAAATAGGCTGCAAAGCACTGATAGACGACGGGCTGGTCGGCTAGGCCCCGAGCCAGCGTCTCTTGATCTTGGAATTCGAACAGCGAGCTGCCGTCGGGGTTCGGGACGTGGCTCACGGTGTCGATGGGCAGGCCGCCCTCGTCGGCGCGAAAGCGCCCGCCTTCGTCGAAATGCTCGAAGCCGAAGCCGATCGGGTCGAACAGCTTGTGGCAGGTGTTACACGCGGGACTAGCGGCGTGCAGCGTTTCGTAGCGTTGGCGAGTCGTGACCTTGCCCGGATCCGGATTCGAGATCGTCGACACGTTGGGGGGCGGGGTCGGCTTGGTCTCGCACAGCAAACGCGAGAACACCAATAGCCCGCGCTGTGTCGGCGAGGAGCCGTTGGGTTGCGCGCGGCTGGCCAGCACGGACCCTTGAGCGAGCACACCAATGCCTTGGCCCGCGGTGCGGGCGACAGAAGCGTAGTCCGCAGCTGGCGCCGGGAAGCCGTAGTACGTCGCTAGCGCGCTCGAGGGATTGGTGGTGCCAGCGGTGAGCAAATCTTTCAGCCCGCCGTGGTTCTGTACGACTTGGTCGACGAACGCGCGCGTCTCTTGAACCATGTCGCCGCGCACGGCGTCGAACTGCGTAATGCCCGAGCGCTCGATCGACGCGACGCGCGGGTAGTCCAAGTAGCTCTCGAAGAAGTGCTGCAACGTGGCCTTGCCTGCGTCGCTGGCGAGCAGGCTCTTGGCGAGCGCAACGACGTCCAGCGCAGCGCCGCCTTCGGCTTGGCTCAGTAGCGCGTCACTCGGGGTGGACCCCGCGAACGTGTAGCTGAGCTCGCTCGCGAGCTCGGTGGGGCTGAGCTGGCGAGAGCCGTCGCCGCCGACGCTGCCGATTTCACTGCGATAGACCGCGTTGGGTGACTGAATTAGGCCAACCGTGAGCCATTTCAGCGCGGTCTTGAAATCCGACTTGGCCAGCGCAGTGTCGAAGAAGGACAGATAGCGATCGTGCTCGGCTTGCGTCAGCGTGCGCCTGAATAAGCGCCGCCCGTACTGACTGAGGAATTGCTCGGCGCAGGTGCGGTCCGCAGTCGCGCTGGAGCACGGGAGAGTCGCGGCAAGCGTGCTGCCGGTGACGGCGGTGGCGATCGCGGTGGCGGTGTCGAGCAAGGCTTGCGCGAGCTGCGGCCCGACCACGGTGCCTGAGTCGTTATCGAAGCCGTAGCTCGAGACCGGATCTGCCGGCAGCGTGCTGGTCCACGCGCCAGCGACTTGCGGAAAAATATCGCTGACGGTGCGCGCGAACTGGTCCTTGTTCAGGAGCCGCAGCACGGGTTTGCCGAGCTCGGCAGTGGCGCACGACACCGTCGGCG
>OLLW01000362.1_pt1 | contig 23389 bp, 19 predicted proteins | sample 1604611 | NCBI WGS metagenome assembly OLLW01 (sample SAMEA104055725, study PRJEB20765) | soil metagenome | biome: Arctic tundra; feature: Polygonal ground; material: soil | place: USA | collected 2011-09 | depth 0-0.5 m | reverse complement strand
GCGCGCTCAGTGAGCACTGAGAAAGCGCTCGCTGAGCGTTCTCTTAGTGCCGGCCGTCTGTTTGCTGTCGCTCGATACTTTCGAACAAGGCGCGAAAGTTACCCCCCCCAAAACCGTTGTCTCCCTTGCGTTGTAGCAGTTCGATGAAGAGCGGTCCTGCTTGCGGATCTTTCAACAAAGTGGCGGCCTCTTTCATGAAAATTTGTAACATGTAACGGCGGTCGGCCTGACCATCGACCAAAATCTGCAAGCGTCGTAGGCGCTCCAGATCTTCGTCGATTTGATTGACGCCAAGCTCGGTCAAACGTTGCGGCAGCATTTCATAGTAGGCGCCGGGCGTTGGCATGAACTCGACCCCGCGCGCTCGTAGCCCCTCGACTGCGCTCGGGAGATCCGCAACCGTCAGCGCGACATGCTGAACACCGGCTCCGCGGTGATCGAGATAGAACTGGTAGATCTGCGAAGAGTTGAAGCACGGTTGAGCCGGCTCGTTGTTGGCAAATTTTAGTCCCGAACCCGGATCCCACATCACGATTGATTTGAGACCCGAGCCGCCGAAGTCGCTCTTCGTCACGTCTTGAGTGTGAAACTCAATTTCCCAGAACTGCTCGAAACCCATGACTTTTTCCATCCATGCTAGGGCCGGCTGGAGGGTCAAAAAATTGGTCGTGATGTGGTCCACGGACGCGATATCGAAGCAATTGTTGCCGCCTCGCGGTGGATCCAAGCGCAGCAGATTGGGCATGATCGGGGTATCGCCTTCATGCTGAACGAAACGAAACAGTGTGTCGCCGAAAGCGCTTGCGATATCGAACCAACGCACCATGCCGCCGTCGAGCGTGCAGGATTCGATACCCGTGGTGGGTGTGCCGCCGCGTGCCACCAATTCTGCATGAGCTTTGCCCACGTCGAGCACGTCGAACACGATCCGGCCCACGCCTTCGGGGTGTCGCTCCAGCCAACGAAAGCTTTCCCCCTTGGATCCGAGAGGTTCCATGAACACGAAGCGCACGCCGCCCGCCTGTACGACGCTGGCGCGAGCTCGGTGCTCCGCTTCGAATTCAGCCGTCGACACCGCGATTTCGGCGAAGTCCAGGTGCTCGATGTAATGGTCGCGACTGCGCTCCAAGTCGCGCACGAAGACGTGCAGTGATGAGATTCGCTGAATACCAAGAGATTGTTTCGGGGCGTTCATCTTGCTGAGTATTGAGCCAGAGTTTCACGACGTGAAGGTATCGTACAGAAGTCCTGTGCGTGCGCGCGAGACCACGGATTAAATGACTAGTGGTGAGTTCGCGCTTCTGGACACCTGACTCGGTTGGCGCACAGCGAGCAAAATCCAGACATGACTTTGCACAGCCCGCGACACAATCGACAGCTCGCCATCGCACCCGGCGTGAACCCTCGCGGCACGACAAGTGCGCATAGGACCAGTTAGGTCAATCCCGGCGTGCTTTGGATGTCTTATCCCCCGAAGCGCGCGCGGTAATCATCACGCGCAGCGAGAGAATCCACGCCCGTGGCCGAGCTGCGTTTCGCCACCCGTCCAGCCCTTGAGTCACCAGCCTTGGCCCGTCGAAAGCTATTGAAACGAAGCGACAAACGGCGTCTGAGGCCTCGGTCCTGCTGAGCGCCGGCGTGGTGTCGATCGCTACCCCGCCGCTGGGCTGCGGAGTGGCGATAGTCTAAAAATGCGAACGAGCCGTCTCGACCCACTCGTCTGGTGAGACTCGTCTTTGTGCAGCGTGCCCTCAGTCGAAAGCGTGCTCGCGGAGGCCTTTCGCGTCCTGCGCCCAGGCGGCCAGCTCCGTGCGCTCGAGCACGTACGGAGCGGCGCGCCCGTCGCCCGGTTCCTCATGGATCTCGTTAACCCGGTGTGGCTGCGCATCAACAAGCAGGGTTTGTGTCGAGCAACGGGATCCCTGTATCTAGAGGGGCGAAGAAGACGTCGTTCGTGGCGGCCAGCATGCTTGCGAACGAGAGCGAGTCGCCAGGACTGGCGTCGAAGGTGAACGAGTACTGCGACCCCGGCAACATTGGGCCGGGAGCTACCGCAGCAACCGGCGTGTTGAAGATGGCGCCAGTGACGTAGTCGTCGAGAGATGAGAGGCTGGCGCCAAGCGGCGCCGCGTTACCATCTTCGGGAGCGGCTTCGATGCCCTTGCCGTAGTCTGCCGCACCAGGGGCGAACAACGGCTTGCTGCCAGTCTTGTGGAGTAGCCACGCGCCTGGCGAAGCAGGGTACGTGATGCCCGAGGTCATGGCGGCGTATGTGCCCAGCGTCGCGGGGTTGCCGTCTTCGGCGATAGATTCGAGTCCCTGCGCTGGCGCGGCATGCCTGCAGTGAATAGTGCATTGGCGCTCGCGCTCATGGCCCATACGCCAGGCGAGATCGGCCTCCTCAGCGTGCTAGGGGTAGTTTCAGGGTGAAGCACGCGCCGCCGAGCTCGGCGTCACGTTCGACGCTGAGCAGGCCTCCCGCTTCGTCCGCGATGCGGCGAGAAATGGCCAGGCCAAGACCGGACCCGAAAGCCTTCGTCGTGAAGAAAGGATCGAAGATTTTCTCCTCGGCTTCGGGGGCGATACCGGGTCCGTTGTCCGCGACCTGAAAGAGCGCATTCGCCCCGTCTTCGCGCAAGCGCACGCTGATTGCATTGTACTGGCGTGGGCGGAGCGACAGGACTTGAATCGCGTTGACCAAAAGGTTCAGCACCACCTGCCCCAACTTCGTGCTCGAACCGCACACTTTCGGGGTGCCCACGACATTGACCTCGAGCGATGCGCCGCGCCGCAGCTCAGTCGACACGAGCCGCAAGCTTTGACGCAGGACCTCGGACAGATCGACGAGCTGTGCGTCCGCAACGCCCACGCGGCTGGCCATCTCGATGCCCTGGACAATCTCCAGCAGCCGCTCGACGCCTGCTCGTGTGTCCGCCAGGCTGGCGTCCACCTCCTCGAGTAGCACGCTCATCGGTTCGGGCTCGAGGGGCTCGCGCAAGCGTCGCAATTCCCGTTGCACATACGCGAGGTTGCCGGTGATCCAGCCGATCGGTGTCTTCAGCTCGTGGCCAATGCTCGCCGCCACGACGCCGAGCGCGTAGACTCGCTCCGTCTCGCGCAGTCGAATCTCGAGCGCGTCCCGTTCGCGCTTCGTGCGGTAGACGGAAAGCGCTTCACGTACTTCGTTGCCCAGCTCTTCGGGTAGCCATGGCTTCTTCAGGTAGCGCCGCACGTGGCCGCAATTGATGGCGTCGATCGCCGCGCGGATATCGCTGTAGGCAGTGATTAGCAGGCGCACAGTGTCGGGGTATTCGGCGCGGACGCGCTCGAGCAACGCCACGCCGGTCGTGCCCGGCATCCGCTGATCTGCAATGACTACGCCGATTTCGTGCTTGCCGAGTATATCGAGGGCGGCCTCCGCACAATCGGCCGTCAGTACTTGGAATTCGTCGCGACACGACTCGCGGCAAACGATCAAGTTGCTCTCGTCGTCGTCGACGAACAGCACCTTGGCGTTCATGAGGTCGCCTCGCCACTCGGTAACTCAACAAGAAATTCGGCTCCGCCGGCATCGCGCGGCCGATACTCAAGCCTGCCACCACAACTCTCAACGATACGCCGCGACAGATACAGCCCAAGCCCCATGCCCTGGCCAATTGCACGAGTGGTGAAGAAGGGTTCGAAAATCAGTTCGGCACTCTCTGCTGGGACCCCAGGTCCGTCATCGGAGATGCTGAGCCGAACGCGGGCGTCACCGTCCTCGAGCTGAATCCAAATGTTCGAGGAGCCCGCTCGCACGGCGTTATCGAGCAGGTTCAGAAATACGTGATTCAGCTCGCGCGCTAGCGCGAGTACCGGGCGAGTACTCGTGTACCGAGCGTGGACCAGGACGCCGTTCATCTTGTGCTCCAACAGGCGAAGCGACGATTCTAGCCCCGATTTGACGTCGCAGGGAAACGCCTGTGCGCCCTCGGCCGGGTGAACGTGCTCTTCCAGCGAATTGACGATGTCCTCGATGCGCTTTGCACCCTCAACGATGATACCCAAGAGCTTCAGTTCCAGCTCCGGCCGCGTCTTTGCGTTCGGCAGAAGGCGGGCTGCGTTGGCTATCGCATTCAGGGGATTCTTGACTTCGTGCGACACACCGCCGGCGAGCATGCCGGCCGTGGCGAGGCGGGCTTGGTCGGCGATCTGGAAGCCCAGCGCGCGGAGCTTCAGCTGAGCGTTAATGCGCGCGACGAGCACGCGACTGTGGAACGGCTTGGTAACGAAGTCGTCCGCCCCGGCCGAATACGCGTCGAGCACGTTGTCGGTGCTGGACAGCGCGGTCAGTACGATCACGGGTATACTGCGTAAACTGGGGTCCTGTTTGATCCGCCGGCACAGATCAGTACCGCTGGTCCCGGGCATCATCAAATCCGTGAGCACCAAATCCACTCGGCCGGCCTGGAGGCGAGTCAGCGCCGCAGCGCCGTCGCCGACACTCGTGACATCAAACTGCGACTTGAGCGTAGTCTCGATGTACTCCCGTAGATCTTGCTCGTCCTCCGCGAGCAGGATGCGCGGCCTGCGACCGCGGTCCATGCGTAGCGGCTCGGTCTGGGGCTCTACCGCTGGCGGGTCAAGCAAGCCTTCACTCGGCAGCTCGTTCACGCGATCGTTCGAGCGTCGCCCGGGGTGCAGCTCGACTTTGACTCGGCGCCGCTCCAGGACGGCATCGGGGAAATGCTCGCGCCCGCGCGGCAGGCTGACGCTGAACGTCGAGCCGACGCCGAGCGCGCTAGTCACGCTCAAGGTTCCACCGTGCAAGTCGACCAACTTTTTGGCCAAGGCAAGGCCTATTCCCGCGCCGCCTTGCCGCCTTCGTTCGGAACCCTCGATCTGATAGAAACGATCGAAGATCCGTACCAGCTCGCTCTCGGCGATGCCCGGTCCAGTGTCAGCGACGTCGAAGCCGGCCCGCGCGCCGTCGCTCCAGAGGCGGACCGAGATCCGCGCGCCGTCGGCCGAAAACTTCAGGGCGTTTCCCAGCAGGTTGGTGAGCACTATTTCCAGACGGTGCGGATCACCGAAGGCTGACAGCTCCGGACCGTCAGCATCGACGCGCAGGACGATGCCGCGCACGTCGGCCGTGGCCCGGGCAGCGTCGGCGACGCGATTGCCCAGCTCGATCAGATCGAGCTCGGCGACATGCAGGCGCAGGCCGCCCACGTCGAGGCGCGCGAGATCGAGTAAATCGTCGATCAGCCGAAGCAGGCGATAGGCGTTGCGCCGAATGACGAGCAGCGCGTCGCGCGCGCCGTCTGAAAACTGGCGAGTGAGGAGATCCTCAATGGGCGTGAGGATGAGCGTGAGCGGCGTGCGTAGCTCATGGGAAACGTTGGCGAAGAACTCATTCTTCAGGCGGTCGAGCTCGCGCACTTGGTCGAGCGTCGCCGACAACTCTGCGCTGGTCTCGGCGAGCCCCAAGCGGGCGGCGTACTCGCGCTCGGCCGAGCGGTAGCGAATCACGGCAGACGCCACCGCAATCACGCTCGTTAGCGTGAGAAAGTACAGGTTATTGAAAAAGGGCGCGAGCTCGACCCGCCCGCCGAGTACGGCAGGTAGCGCCGGCGCGAGCCACAGCCCGAGGATCGCGCAGCTGACCAGGGCTGCCTGTTGCCAGCGCCAAGTGTACAGCACCGCGACCGCTAAGATGCATAGGTTGAGGCCGGCATAGTAGGGCGAGGTCGCGCCGTTCAGGCGAACGATCAGCAGCTCGATGGCGCTCGCACAAATCAACGGTGGGCCCGCCCCCAACAGGACTGGATGGCGCGCCGCCCCGCGCACGTAAGTTAACGCGAGGCAGGCAAGCGCCAGCGCTCCGCCCGCCAAGCGGATAGCGAGGAAGGACTTGGTCTTCTCCGGAAACGCGATGTCCAGTATCACGCCGGTGGGCATCAACAACGCCGAAAGCACATAGCCGAGGCGCGCGCCGGCTAGGTTGATGGCCGCTAGCGACTCTTCGAAGCTTGGATGCCGGCGGGCTCCTCCCCCATCTACTTCCAGATGAGTAGGAATAGATTGACTCCGCTGGGTTCGGCGTCCACCTCGGCGCGCGCTGGCGCGGGCGAGAGCGCAGGCACGAACGACAACAGATCTTCCCGGCTTCGGTGGATTAGGAACCAATCCAGGCAATATTCCATGAAGTATCGGCTCGGATTGTTACCTGCAAAGTTCCCGATCGCCAAGTGGCCGCTTGGTGCGAGGGCCTCGTAAAGCACCGATAACAGTGTCGAAAAGCTGCGGGCATTCAGATAGTCGAAGAGCCCGGCGCTGTAGATGAAGTCGCGCTCTCCGAGGACCTCCTTCAATTTTTTTGCGGTCAAGAGCCGCCGCACCGACTCCTTGATGAAGTGCACCTTGGCGCCGGACCTGATCGCGATTGGCGAAAGCGTCCGCTCGCAGTAGGTGAGCACGCGCTCTTCTTGATCGATCAATGCGACGTCGATGTACGGTCCGAGCTCGGGATGCCGATTCAGCAAGACGAATAGCTCGTGCGCGGGGCCGCAGCCTACGCTCGCGATCCGCACCCGCCCACGCACCTCGATTGCGGCACGAATCTTGCGGGACAAATACTCGACGCGATTGATGGTCGCCTGTGCCGCCTGTTCCTGAGCGGCGTAGAGGTTTAGCGCCTGCCCGAACAGTGAATCGCCCTCCGCGTGGTCGCGGTAGATCATGTTCATCATCTCGTAGTCTCCCGCGTAACCGAGCGGCTTTGTGTACGCGCGCTTCAGCAGGGGCGAATGGACGATGAGCTCGCTGATCTGTTTTTTGTAATAGCTCCGATAAATCGGATGCTGATCTTCGGCGAGGTTCGAGACCAGCGCAAATAGCTCGCGCGAGGCTCCGTTCAGTTTGTCGATCAAGCGCGGAGCCGCTCCCTCCAAATAGGTTTTCAAGGTTTGTTGGCGCGTGAATAAATCCAAGTTTGCAAGCGCCGCTTCCTCGGCGTCGAGGAAGGTCTTTACGCGCTCTAATGAGTTGCGGAGATCATTGACCCAAACCTTGAATTCGTCGGATACGTCGTCCTCTTGCGGCTCGAACGCGCCGTACAGGCGTTCCGAGAAGCTATGCTTCGTGCCCAAGCGGTACAGCTCGGATAGGTCAATCGTGCGCTCTCGCACTTCGACCCCGATGATCAGGTCGATTCCGCGCTCGGTTACGCGGCGCACATGGGCGTCGCCCTCGTAGAGCACCGCGCCGCGGCACACCATCTGCATGTGCTCAAGACGATCGCCGTTCAGAACTAGGCTCGACTTGGCAGCTCCACCAGCGATGAAAAGCGCCGCACCCGTTAAAGACAGGTCTTCGACGACAGCGCGAATATCACCGAGCGTGCTGTGGCGACCGCTCGCTTCGAGACCATCGAGTTGCATCTCCTCCGCGCGCACCCGACGCGCGCGCAGCCGGCGCGGCCGATTAAACTCTACCCGCGCCTCGCGTGGCCTCTGCTGCGACTCGGGCGCGCCGCTTGGCTCGGAACCCTTAAGGACGCTCGAAGGAGTCTCATGTTGTTCGAACGCAACAGCCTGCTGCTTGCTCATTACCGATCTCCAGCCGAATGCGGCACTAGGTGGGCGGACAAAACTTCGAAGAGGGCCGGCGCATCGACCGGCTTCTCGAGAAACGCAATGGCGCCAGCGCGAGCAAAGCCTGCAGCAAGCTCGGGGGTGGGATCGGCGGTCATCGCCACCACGGCCAGGTGCGCAGTAGCGCGTGTGCCGTGAATTCGGGAGCACACGTCGACCCCGCTCATTTCCGGCATATATGCGTCCACGAGGACAGCGTCTGGCTTTAGTCTTGCGACCTGCAAAAGCCCCTCATTGGCTCCTTCTGCGAGCGCTAGGCTCAGGTCGGGCGCCGCTTGGCGCAGCACGCGCGACGTAGCGCGCAAGATGGCTGGCTCGTCGTCGATCAGAAGCACCGACCGTATGCCCAGTAGGGCCAATGGGATCGGCAGAGCCCGTTCGACCATGCACGAGAAAAGCGCTCGCCGCGCAAGCATTGAGCCGAGACTCTCCGAGCCTCGGCCCTGCCCATCAGACGCGAGCCAAGCTAGCGCCGCGTCTACCGATTGAGTCTCCAAGCGCATGAGCCGCTCGATGCTGAAGTGGGCTGTGATCACAGTTACCTCATCGGTCAGGAAGGTGGTCGGGCGGCAAGGCCAGATCAATCACGGAGGTGGTGAGCTACGCAAGACTGCAGCACCGTCGCAGCCTCCCATGTGTCACATTTCCCCTAAGAGTCATCACGTCGTGACAAATGTTGCATAGCCGACTGGCGGTATCCGCCAGTCGCTCTCCGAGCCCGACTGGGGTTTGTCCGCGGTACGCTCGCTTGTTTCCGAGACACAGCATGAGTGCGCGCGACTCCAGGAGACTGTGCCGTGTCGGATGTTCCGCGCGCACCCGTGCACTTTCAAACATCGCCGTTGACAGGAACAAAACACGCGCGCGCTGCACCAGCTGCGTGTCGATGCGAATCGTCCTTCGAACTTCGAGTTGGTGTCGGAATCCGGGCACATCCTGCCCATCACCCACGCCGAGCGTGTGGCATCCCGGTATCGAGAGATGATCGCGAGGACGTGAGCGGATCAGGGACCCAGGCACTCCGTTTGGCACCAAGCGCGTTGGCAGGCGACGCGCGCTTGTTCGACGGTGCCGGTGGCACTGAAGGTGCCCCAGCATTCGGAGCTGCGCGCGGCCACCTCCGCGACGGGCGCGACTTCGGCGTCGTCGAGGCAGCGGTCGAGGGCAAGGTCGGCGCACGCGCACACCGGATCGCCGTAGCAGGCGCTGCGTCTGGCGCAGCAATGCGCGCCCTCGCAGTCGTCGCAGGCGTTACCGGTGCTCACGCAAACGGGCGCCGCGGACGTGCTGGCCTCGCTGACTCGAGAGTAGCCGCTAGCGCCAGGCGTGCCTTGCACATGGCCTGCATCGCCGAGGTCGCACGCATCCTGTGGCGCGCCGACCTTCGCGTCGGCGAACGAGCAACCCGCGGTGAGGACCGCGGCGAGCAAGGCAGTAAGCCACCAGCTAGCGAGAGCTCTCGTGGTCATGCCTCAAAAACTTCCTACGGCCCCGAAGTGGAAACCGAGCGCAGTCCTGCGCCCGAGCTCGTCAGGATAGCTGAACTGCCAAAGCTCGCTCGAAGCCTTCAGGCGGAAGTTGCGTTCGAGGGCGTAGGCGAAACCGAGTGTTTCGCGCACCACGAACGAGCTGTCCGTGAGTGGACTGACAGACGTGGCGGCGGTGCTGCCACTGCCGACGGGCACGTTGCTCACGTTGCCGCGCCGGAGCATGCCGTCGACACGGCCCGTGAAGTCGAGAGCCGACGAGAAGGGTTGCTCGAGCTCCGCGAAAGCGCCCTGCTTGGAGAAGAAATCTCCGCCGCTCGAGGCGATGGCGTACCGAAAAATGTCGGGGTTTTTCGTATCGAATTGCTGCCGGCGGGCCAGGTATTCAACGCGGAACGCCGTCCGCTCCACGCGCAGCGTAAAATCAGCGCCGCCGATCGCGTAGCTCAGGTTGTCGTTCAGATCGTAGGTGCCGTACATGCCGCTACCGCCGAACGTGATGTCGACGCTGGAGCTGGCTTTGGCGGTGAGCGCGACACGCGCGCCGCCGGCCGGACGCACTGACCCGCTCACGTAGTACGGCAAATGCGACTCTTGAAAATTGAGGTCCGTGGGATTCGGGTCGCTGTCGTTCTTGAAACCGGTCACGGCGTATATTGCGTAGTCGAGCTGAGCGACGGTCCCGAACCAATGCGTGCCGTTGATTTCGGCGCCGTTGGTCGGAAAGGGCGACGGCAGCACGCCGTTGTTCCAGTCGCCGCGGCGCAGCATGCGCCCCATGTCGTAAGGCAGGGGCTTGTCGCTCAACATGTGGTTCGCGGGGTCGTGGCGCAGGTTGAAGGCGCCGAAGCTCGGACTAAAGCGGCCTACTCGCAAGTTGAGCTCGTCGAACGGCCGGTAGTCGAAGTAGGCCATGTCGACCTCGACACCGTGACAGCCGTAACACAGCTTCACATTCGCCGATAAATGCTGGGAAATATCGACCGCGACCTTCAGCCCAGCTTCCATCGTGAAGCCTCGAAAGGTGGTCCCCGAGCCCGGCGCGCCGGTCGCGCGCGGACCGTTCGGGACCAGCAGGTAATCGAGCTGAGCGGAGCCCGCGAAGTTGTATCCTTCCGCGGCGCGCGACGGACGCGCAGCTAGCAAGCTGAATAGCGCGCTCAATGCGACGACCAGGAAGAGAATGCTGCCGCGCATCAGCGTTGCCCGTTCTCGGGTAGCGCTGCGGACGCCGGCGTTGACGCGCTCGGCGGGGGCGAATCGGTCGGCGCGGGGGGAGTATTCGCCGGCTCGCTAGGCGACAGTTCTTTCTTCTTCCGTTGCTCGATTGAGTAAGCGTGCAAGAAGCGCAAGATCGGCACGGTGTCCGCCACGCTGATGCCACTCGCGGGTTGGCGCCGCATGCGTTCGACGTACAGCGCCCAATATTCGTCGGTGTCGATGCCGCTATTGAGCGGCCGAGCTAGCGAATGGCACTTGGAGCAACGCTGCGCGAACACCAGGTAGTCCGCGTACACGTTCGGGGGTAGCGCGGCCGCCTCCGGCTCTTGAGCGGCCGAGCAAGCAATGAAACCGCCGGAGAGCGCGGCGAGCACCGCGCAAACCGAGAAAACCGAAATTGTAAGGCGAGAGTCGGTCAATGGGCCCTAAATGACAACGGAACATCCCCGCTGGCGTTACCGGTGTCGACGTTCGCGACGCGATGACCCTGAACCGCAGCGGCCACGCACGAAGCGACGCTGCCGCGAAGCGCGCCGCTGAGCCGAGCCTCCGTGATGACACCCGAACCGTCAGTTTCGACGTGAAGCACGCCCGCGCCCTCCAGCACACCGCTCAACTGCGGCAAAGCCGCTTTGTAGCACGCCGTGATGCGCGACGATGCCTCTGCGACCGCACGCGTGACGCTCGCTGGCGTCGTTCCCACCGCGTCCCGTGCCGAGCCGATCACGACGCGCGCGGCCTGCATATCATAGGCTGGCCCCGCGGGTGCAGGCGCGGGCGAGCGTTCCAGCAAAGGCGCGGGCGAAGGCGCGCTTGGCTGTGCGGGCGGCGCCCCCAATGACTCGGCGACGGGCGAAGGAGCGAGCGCTGCTGTCGTCGCCCCGTCCGGCGTCCTCGTCTCTCGCTCGGCGGCAGCCGGTTGCGCCGGCTCACCCTTCGCATGACGACGCTTCAGCCCGAACGCGCCGCGAGCACTCGAGGCAGGTGATGCCACGGGCGACGAAGAGCTCCTTGGCGCGGCCTCGTCCGCTGCTGACGGCCCGACCGCGGGTGATGCGGATAAAGCGCCGCTCGCAGGCTGTCTGCTGGCACGCACGCTCGCTGGCGATTCGCGAAAGTGGACCAAGGCCCAGAAGCTCGCGACCGGCAGCACCAAGAGCGCGAGCCAGGCCCCGGAGCGCTTGCGCGACGCTGGCAGCGCAGGAGTCACCCCCGCGAAGGTCGGTTTGCTCGAACTATACCGCCTGGGAGTCGAGCGCGCCGGGTCCGCGGTGAGCAGGCCATTCGCCCGGGCACCGAAGCCTGGCTTGTTTGCCGCGCTCTGCAAAGCGAGCCGCATTTCACGGGCGTCTTGAAAGCGTTCCGCGGGCTTCTTGCTCATCGCCCGCAAGCAAATCGCTTCCAGATCCGGGTCCACTCCGAGCGCGAGAGACGACGGAGGCACGGGGACTTCAGCCACGTGCTTGAGCGCGACCGAGATCACTGACTCCCCGTCGAACGGCACCTTTCCTGCCAACAACTCGAACAACACGACCCCGACGGAATAGAGATCGCTGCGCGCATCCAGCTTTTCGCCGCGCGCTTGCTCCGGCGACATGTATGCGGGCGTGCCGACCAGGAGCCCAGTCGTGGAGTGCTTCCGGCGTGGCGCGTGGTCGGACGCGGGCGCAGTATCCAAGATCTTCGCGATCCCGAAGTCACAGACCTTGACGAAATCAACCGGTTGACCGTCGTCGCCCTTGCCGCGCACGATCATGATGTTCTCTGGCTTGAGGTCGCGATGAACGACAGCCATGTCGTGGGCCACCGCGAGCGCCGCCAACACCTGGCACAGCAGATCGACGATGCTCGCGGGCGGCAGCGGACCGCGCTCGGAAATCAGCTCGAAGAGATTGCAGCCCTCGACGAACTCCATGACCAAGTACAAGAGCCCGTCCGGCTCCTGTCCGAAGTCGATCACGCGAATCGAGTTTGCATGATCCAAACGCGAAGCAGCCTTCGCCTCACCCCAAAAGCGATCTGCAAAGTCAACGTCCGCGGCAAACTGGCGGTGCAGCACCTTGAGCGCGACCGTGCGATCGAGCGCGAGCTGCGTACCGCGGTAGACCATGCCCATCGCGCCTGCGCCCAAACGCTCGTCTACGGAAAATTTTCCAGCGATGACGCGGCCGATGAGCGCGTCGATCGCCGCCTCGGCGGCGGTTGGAGAAGCTCGTAGGGGTCCATCGGACATGCTGCGCCCCGGTCGCATAGGATCGCACGCCCGAGTACTTCCAGACTAGCGGGCCCGAGGCCGAGTGGGAAGCGCGGCGCCAGGGGCCGCACGCTTGATCGATGGAAGATGGCTCGCGTGCGCGGCCCCAGGTGCGGGTTGTGGGCTCGGGCGCGGGAGGGGGTCCGAGACCCGACCGCGAAGCTTGTTCCTGGCGCTGGCGACCGCGGGACCGCAAGGGGCCAGAGTAAACGCTGACGCACTCGGCGTGCGCTAGACTAGCGAGTGTCATCGGCCTGCGGTGGCCGATCCTTGGCAGAGAGGAGCTTGATCAACGAGGCGCTCCGAGGGACAGTAGGCGGGCACCCATGACGCCGGTTTTCGATCTGAGATCTGACACAGTCACCAAGCCGACCCCTGGGATGCGAGCGGCGATGGCGGCGGCGGACGTCGGCGATGACGTCTTCGGCGAGGATCCCACCACGCGTGCGCTCGAGGAACAAGTCGCCGCCTTGCTCGGTAAAGAAGCGGCGCTGTTCGTGCCCACCGGAACGATGGGGAATCAGATCGCTCTCTTACTCCATACCCAGCGCGGCGACGAGGTGATCGTAGGCCAGGGCGCGCACGTGTCGAACTTCGAGTCGGGGGCCGGCGCTGCTTGGAGCGGGGTCCAGTTCGTCGAAGCGGGGCAAGGTGGATTGTTCCGCGACGAGGACGTGCGAGCCCTCGTGCGTCCCCGCAGCGACATGTACCCGCGGACGTCGCTCGTTTGCGTCGAGAACACCCACAATCGCGGCGGCGGCCGGATCTTCCCTTTGCCCGCCGTGAAGGCTCTTGCCGCCGAGGCCCGCCGCCACCAACTCGGTCTGCACCTCGATGGTTCGCGGCTTTGGAATGCCGCGGTGGCGACGGGCACGCCCGAAGCCGACTTGGCGGCGCCCTTCGACACCGTGAATGTCTGTTTCTCGAAGGGGTTGGGCGCGCCCGCTGGCTCGGCCTTGGCTGGATCGCGGGATCACATCCAACGAGCACGGCGCTGGCGAAAGATGCTCGGCGGCGGCATGCGGCAAAGCGGGGTGCTGGCGGCGGCAGCCCTCTACGCTCTTCGCCACCATAGGGGCCGCCTCATGGAAGATCACGAGGCGGCCACTCGTTTGGCCGCCGCGCTCGCGCGCTCGCCGTCCGTGGTGATCGACGCGGCAGCCGTGGAGACGAACATCCTGGTCGTGAAGATGACCGTAGCGCGAGCGCACGAAGCGGTCGGCACGGCCCAGGAAGCCGGCCTCCTGTGCTTTGCGATCGCGCCCGACACCCTCCGGCTCGTCACCCACCTCGACTTTCCGCTCGCCTCGGCAGGCGCCGCCGCGGCTGCCCTTATTGGGGCCATCGAAGCCGCGACCGCGGCTTCATAGCGCGAAGCGCAACCGAGGCTTCACCATACGACGCCGCAACCGCGGCTCATCACGGCAAAATCGGCCGTCAGATCAGCTGCAATGGCTACAGAAGCGTTTGCTAAACCGTAACGGTTTCACGGCAGCTCGGCCACGTCATGATCACAATGTCCCGATAGGCGGGCTTCGTGGGATCAATGCGCGCAATAGGCGTCGTGTTATGCCAAAGCGCCGTGTCGTCGACGAGCAACAGATCGCCGACGGCCAGCGTCTGCGCGAAAACCAGCTTTTCTCCCCGGCGATCACCCGCCAACATGGAGATCCCCCCGGCGACATTGACCCGGTTCACGAGGAAGAGCCCGAGAACGCTGATGTTGTCTTGATGCCAGCCTTCTACGACCGGGAAGCCCGTGTGTCCGTCGTCGCCGCTCGACGCCGTGATTCGCTGGGTTTGGACCAGGACTTCATGTTCTCCACTGAGGCGTGCACAGCCAGCGAAGATGTGGATAGCGGGCTCGAGGAGCGTCCCGAGGCGCTCATCGATTTCTTCGTAGTGGCGGACGATATCGCCGTGGATCGGATTGTATTCTTTGGGCTGAAAGAGCGGCCCGTGTGTCGCGCGGTGGATTTGCCCGTCGCTGACGTGGACGCGCATGATGCTCTTGTGCCGAAAGCCCGCCGAAACGTAGGGATCTGCGGGCACTCTCTCGAAGAGATCCTGGATCTCTCCCATTTGGAGGTATTCGCCGAGATGAATCGCGGCGTGAGGTCGGTTGAGCTGTGGGGCAAGCCCCGGCACACGAGCGCGGCGTGGTTGAGTGAGCGTCCCCGCTACCTCTTCCGCCGCGCGCATCCCTCGTCTGCTTCTGATATCTAGTCTCTCCTGCAACTCGCCGGACATGTACCGCTTGTGCCACGCCGAAGAGCGAAACACAAGGTCCCCTGACGGCGTCGTCAATTCGTTACGAATGTCTTGAGCAGCAGAAACGAATGTCTTGAGCAGCAGAAACGAATGTCTTGAGCAGCAGAAACATCTAGGAGGGCCCTGCATCGGGCGCCTGTCCATTGCGATCGTCAATCGTCCGGAAATCGTGACCCACTAAGCGTCCTCTGTGCTCGTCCCGGATGGCGAATTGAACGCTCGGCTATCAATCGAGCCTCTCTGAATCAAGAAGAAAAGTGATTCGAAATCCGAGCCCGCCGAACTCGAGTCAGCTCTTAAGAAAGACGAGCACGCCGTTGGCGGGAACGATCGCTTGAAAGCGGCCGTTCTGTGCGGGCACCGCGGCGCCGAAGTTGCCGTCGTTTTGGCCGCCGTAGATGGCACTGTCACTATTCAGGATCTCGCGCCACTCGCCATCAGCGAGGCGGCCGGAGTCGGAGTTGAGCACGTAGCCTCGGGTATACGGGGTGTTCGAGAGGCTGGCGATCACGAGGAGCTGTTGCGTGCCGTCAGTTCGGGTGAACGCGATGACGCGGCCCGCACCATTCTCATGAATGATGTCGATAGTGCGTGAGCGCGCAGCGGGGTGAAGTTTGGTGAGCGCGATGGCATCTTGATAGAAGCGAAACATGTTTGCGCCGAGCGCGCTGGTTTCAGCCACGATATCTTCACGATGGGCGGGGAACGTGTCGTACGGGTAGGGCTCCGTCGAGGCGACTTCCTCGGCCATGAAAAACATCGGCGTGCCTGCCGAAAATAGCGATAGACCCACCACGACGCGTGTTCGCGCTTCGGCATACGTACGCGTGGCGCCGACCAGCGGAGCGCCCTGCACGGCGGCGCTAGCCGGTCGCATGCTGCCGGAGTTCCCCGCCTCGTCGTGCGAGCAGTGATACACTACGGAGTTGTACTGCGACGCATAGAGCGTGCCGGCCAGGCTGTCGAAATCCAGCGCGCGGTCGTCACCGCTGCCAGCTTCGTGCAGCACACGAGCGTGTCCGCGACTCGCTTCGGCGGCGCCCACCGCGTCGTGGTAAAACTGCGCAAACCAACGCGCGGCGAAACCAAGGCCACCGGCGTCCGTGGCTTGCGTGACCGGCCCCCAGCCGGTGTGGTCTTCCGCGATCAAGAACGCGGTCGGCCGAATCATGCTCATGGTCCGGGTCCATTCGCGCAGCAGCTTTTGCCCGAATAGGTTGGCGGAGCCGACCGTCATTCCATTCGCGTGCAGCGCGTTCGCAGAGTGGATTGCGCCGGTGAGATCGACGCGAAAGCCATCCACGTGGCATTCGTCCAGCAGCAGCGCCGCACTGGAAATGAACTGCTGGCGCACCACCAGCTCCCAATAGCGAGGAGCGTAGCGCGTCGAGCCGTTGTCTAGATAGCCACCGTCCGGCTGTGGGTAATTCGCAGACAACCCCTCATACCAAAGGTAGGTGTTGTGTTCGTCGAGCGTGGAATCGTATTGCGATTCCGCGCGCTCCCCATCCCCGTCATAGTGGTTGTAGCAAACGTCTTGAATCACGACGATGCCGCGCTGGTGGCACTCACGCACGAAGTGTTTGAATTCATCCAACCCGCCGGCATACGAAGCGATCACCGAGTGGTGGGTGTCTCCATAACCCCAACCCCATTGCCCCGAAAATTCGCACAGCGGCAACAACTCAACCGCGTTCACGCCCAGCATGACGAGGTGGTCCAAAAACGCGATCGCATCCCGTAAGTTGCCGGGGCGGGTGAGCCCCGCAGCGAGTCCCGCCATGTGCAACTCGTAGATCACCAGATCTTCCAAGCGCGTGGGTACAGGGTGCGCGGGCGAGAACTCGTTTTCCCAAAATTGTTCCCGCGAAATGCGCGCCGAGCTAGGAGTAAGGGTCTCGGCCACTGTGTCTTGCCCGACGATGACGCTGCAGCCTTTCGAGCCGTTCAAGGTTGCCGCCGTGCCGTCGTACTGCGTGGCTGGGGGCGGCTTTGGATTCGCGGGATCGGCGTCCCCGCTGCCGAACTGCGCGCGCGAGAAAATATCCGTGCGATACTTCGTCGCTCCCTGCTCGTTGGTGATGCGATACATGTACGGAATACCGCGGTACGTATCGAAATTCGGCACGACGTCACTGGTCCAAATGCCGTCGTCATCACGAACCAGCGGTAGTACAGGGCGCGTTGGATCGACGCCGGTGCCGTCGTCCGCGATGTAGCCGCGGCTGACCGTCGAAAACACGACTTCCATGTTGCGGGCATACGGAGCCCACGCTGCAAAGCGCAGCGCGGTTGGCGTTCCCGTGGCGACGTACTTGCGCGCGCCCAGGCGCCGCGCGTACGTCAGGTAATAGGTTTCCGTCGACGGCGCCCCGCCGAGCACGAAATGCCGAGAGCGATCGGCCTGCATCGCGTCCTGCACTTCGGTCGCGATGCCCCACAAATTCGCGCCGCCCGGTCCATCGAGCATCACGCCCCAGCCGAAGGTTTGACCGATGGCAGCCGCATCCAACTCGACCGTGGCTTGGAAGGCAGGGCAGCCGTCTTCGGCCGTGAACGGCGTCATCGCACTTTCGCTCCAATCCGTCGCTTGATTGCCCGCGTCGTCCCAACTGCCGACCAAGCGCGCGTTCTCGAACAGCGAACTCTTGAGCCCCGTGAGGTACCTGAACGTCACCGCCACCATCAGTGCCTCCTTTTCGAGGAAGCTATCACTCCGTCCCGGCGGAGTCCGCGGCTGCGCGCAAACCTGGACTTGTTACTACGCAAGGGCGGACGCCGAGCCGGCGCATCAATTGCGGTTGCTCGCGCGGTTCGGCGTCCTGTGGTGGCGAAGAAGTGATCAGGCTGCCCACGATGCTCGTGGCAGGAGAGTCTCTTTGGAGAGCAACACGAGCTAAGTGAGGGTTCACCTTACGATTTTTACGGGCAGTCATCCGTCCGCGACGGTTCGCGCCGGTTTCGGACGGGCCGTGCTGGCGGTCCCGCTGCGCACGCTCGGTGTGAGGTCACCGGCGCAGGCGCGTCGTGGGGCGAGGGGCACGAGGTCAAAGCCGTCGACTACTTCATGCGCTCGATCGCGATCTGCAAAGAGGTCGGCAACGAGCTCGAGGTGGCCCGCAGTTACCAAGCGTTCTCAAGCTACGTCTTCTCGTCCCTGCACTATCGGCACAACAGCGACATTCAGCGCGAGGCGCAGAAGTTGAGTGAAAAATGGCCGACGTGATCTTCGAGCGACACCGCATCCGATCGCGCGCCAGCGTGGCCTGACGCCTGACTTATGGGGCAGCGCGCCGCGCAGTAAGGTGCGTTGTTCAACTTACGAGCGCCCAATGCTCGATCCTCATTTTCGGGGCGCGCGGCCAGTGTTCCGCGTCGGAGTGAGAAATCAGCTAAATTCGGCTGCCGCGAGCGCGACGTGCAGGCTATCTCAGGGGCTTTCCAAGGGGCGACCCGCCGAGCAATCACGGCGCCGCTGTGCGTGCGAGAGCGCGACTTCAGCCTGCACGCAGCCAGCCTACCGGAGCGCAGGACCCGAAAGTTCTTTTATCACTTAAGTATGTGGGCCTATCGCCGTTGGGATTGTTGTACGGCGTTTGCAGGTTTGCGCACCAGAGCGACTCGCCTCGATGGCGTAATCGCAGCCTGAACTCGAAACACCGGCACTGTGACGGAATGAGGCCTCGCGGCCGCCTCTAATGTGCGGCGGCCGTCATGAAACGGAATCTCAGATGCCACCCGCCTGAGTTAAAGGCTTGTACGTGGACGCTCAAGACTTTTGGAAATGCGGCTTTGCCGTCTCGTTATTGGCTATCGCGGCGTGCGGTAGCCCGTCCGCTGATGAACTGTTCGCACCTTGTCGCGTAGGTTGTGGAGTCCAGGTCGCGCAGGGAGGATCGGTTCAGGGTGGCGACTCTGGCAGCAGCCCGGATAGCGCGAATGTACCGCCCCAAGCTGCGGGCGCCTGGAACGTTGCCGGAAGCTCTGCCGCAACGTTCGCGAGCGGCGACGCAGCCTCGGCCACTGGCGGTAACGCTGACTCCGCCTCGGGCGGCGGAGCAGGCGCAAGTGACGCTGGCGAAAGCGGCTCGGATCTGGGCGCAGCTGAGCTCAAGGCGCCCCCCACGGAATGTGCGCCGAGCAGCGTCGGAGCCTCCGCGCTGTCGCTTTATGAGGGAGGAGGTGGGTCTTGCTCGCTCAGCTTGGACCCTCCGCGCTCCGGCGGCTGGTTTGCGTTCGACGACGGCACGCTCGCGGCCCCACTGACACCGAGCCTGAGCGCGGAGGCGGGCGGGCATAACGGTGCCTCTTGCCGCATCCATGCCTCTGGGCACGGCGCAACTGGTTGGGGCGCGGGCATTGCCTTCGGATTCGCAGAAGCTGGCGAAGCTGCTCCCTGCATTTACGATGCGACCCCTTACCGCGCCATCCGACTTTATCTAAAAGGCACTACCAACGCAACCGAGGGACAGTCGTACGCTGCCGCCGCAAACTTGGTGCGCGTGAACGTAGTAACGACTGCCACCAGTGACACTTACGGTACGTGCAGCAGCACGCTGGGCAAATGCAACGATCACTTTGGCGTGTGGTGCGCGGTCGGCACTGACTGGGTCGAGTGCGACGTGCCCTTCGACAACCTGAGCCAACGCGGCTGGGGCATTCGCACCTCCTTTGACCGGGCCCAACTGCTGAACGTGCAAGTCGTGGCGTTGCGCGATCCTAACGCAAGCAGCCCCACGAGCTGGGATTTTGCGGCCTCAGACGTGGCTTTCTATTGAGCCGCCGAAAAGTCTGAATCTTCTCGCTTCGGGCGTTCCGGGCACACGCCTCGCTTCTTGCACGACAGCTCGACAAGCAAGTCTTTACCGCACGTGCGGCGTCGTGCTCGCAAAAAAAGCCGTGCGCCATTGGGAGGGGGCTGGGGTCAAATCCCCAAACTCGGGGAGTGCCCCGTTAGTCGCGCAAAAACGGCCCTAACTCGACACGTCAGCCCGGCTTGGGCTCGGCCTTGGCCTTTTTGATCCACTCGTTGATCTCGCCGTCGATCACCTTCAGAGCTTGGCTCTTGAAGGGACGGAGCATGAACGGCACCTCGATATCGAGATCGATGCTGCGCTCGAGCACCTCGACCGTGCCGGAAATCGACATGCCCTTCACCTTGAAGGACAGCTCGGCGCGATTCGGATTCGTCCAGGTCACTTTCGCGTTGTAGTTCGCGTATTTCTGCGCGTAGGTAGAAAGCGCGGATTCGGCGACCTTCTTGGCGCCTTCTTGACCGAGATCGTGGGGGACGGAATGCTTCATTGAGTCCTCGTGGCCGGGGCTGCCTCGGCCCGGCGGTACTTAACTCAACTGAGACTTGAAGACCAACTCCCGCGAACCGCCTTGAAAAATCAGGCAAAAGCGCCCCACGAGGCCCGACTTGCCAGTCGGCTTCGTGCCCGTACCACGTCAGAAGCGGTGGCACTGTAATTTCGAGCGCGGGGCCGCGATGACCCGCGCCAAGCTCAGCGACGGCCCTTGAAGCCCATCATATTCTGCACGGCAGACTCGCTCTCTTCAGCGATCTGATCTTGCTCGCGCTGGGCGTCAACGCAGCCCTCACACAGCTTCTTGCTCTTGCCGGCTACCTTGACCGTCACCAGCTCGTCGCTCTCCTCCCCGCAGCCTTTGCACGTCGCCATGCGGCAATCATAGCCAGCTTGGCAGCGATTTAGAAGCTCCGCGGCGCGATCGCCAAGTCCGCGAACAGCCCAAAATGATCGGAGGGCCAGACGCGCTCAGCTGCACTTTTATCGACTGCGTTGAATGCCAGCTCGGCGTGCATTGGCTCGCCGCGAAATTGCCGATCGGGACCGCGTACGAAAATGTAGTCGATGCGCCGCGAGGGCTCGCGGGCTTTGACGGCGTAGTCATTGCCTCGATCGTAAGTGTAGCCAGGGCCCTCTCCCGCGAAGACCCAAGCATCTGCGAAGTACACGGTCTTGCCCTCGAGCGCGCATAGGCCCGTGAGAAAGCGGATCTCGTCCGCGTCGGGCCCGGCGTTGAAATCGCCCAGCAAGACCGGGGGCAATTGCGGCCCGTCGATCGGCGCGAGCCGCGCGATGTGCTCGGTGATGGCCGCAACCTGACGCTGCCGGACCGAGCCGTGATGGAACTTCCAATTCAAGTGCGTGACGAACACCGGTAGCTGGCCGTGCGGCGTGTCACACAGGGCATACAGTAGCGAGCGAGTCTCGCCACTCTCGACGCCGGGCAATGGAAAGCACTGCTCGGTCAAGATCTTGTAGCGCGACAGCACAGCATTGCCGAACTTCAGACCGTTGCCCCAATCGCTGGCCGTACCGAAGGCCAGATGAAAACCGAGCCCCTCCGCAATTTCGGTCGCTTGGTCGTTATTGGTGCTGAGTGGCAGATCGAGCGCCGCGTCGGGCCTGAAGCGCAGGACTTCTTGCAGACCGACGATCTCCGGCTGCAAGCGCTCCAGCTCACGACGAATCAGCGGCAGGCGACTAAGCCACGGGCCGCTCTTGTTCCAAACGTTGATCGTCGCTACGCGCAGCACGCTCATGATTGTCCCCTTTACGGCCAAGTCTCAGAATAGCTTACATTTCTCGGTACGTCTTGAAGCGACAGCCACGCTGGGACTAGGGTCCGCTCAGGCATGCTCATTGGCGTCGATTTCGGAGGCACCCAGGTCAAGGCGGGCATCGTGGAGAGCGGTGAGGTCGTTCGTTCGACCTCGACGCCAACGCGCGCCGGATCGGGCGCCGCCGAAGTGCTCGACACGATCGCAAGCACCGTGCTCGCGTTGTCATCGAAGCCCGACGCGGTCGGTGTCGCAATCCCGGGCGAGGTGAACTCCGAGGGCCGCTGTTGGCGTTTGCCCAATGTGCCGGGGTTCGAGGGCGTGCACATCGGGGAGGAGCTCGCCAAGCGCTTGCGCTGCCCGATCGCCGTCGAAAACGACGCGACCACCGCCGCGCTGGGCGAGCGGCTGTACGGGCATGGCCGCGAGCACCCGAGCTTCCTGATGCTGACCCTCGGCACCGGAGTTGGCGGAGGCCTGGTGCTCGGACATCAGCTGTATCCGGGTGCCACGGGCTTCGCCGGCGAGGTCGGGCACATGAAGGTCGACACGTCGGCCGACGCGCCGCTGTGCGCCTGCGGGCAGCGCGGCTGCGTCGAGACCTTTGCTGGGACGCGCGCGCTACTGCGCGAGTTCGCTCGCCACGGTGGGCAAGCAACCGAGGTCTTGCCGATCGCCGTCAGTGCGCGGCGCGGTGAGGCCGCAGGGCTCAGGACCTTCGAGATGATGGGCAGCGCGCTTGGCCGTCTGCTGGCCAATGTCCAAAACCTTCTAGATTTGAACGCGATCGTGTTTTCAGGCGGAATTTCTGCATCTTTCGACTTGATCGAACCGTACGTGCGGGATGCGCTTCGCGCACACGCGTTCGCGCCACCGCTCTCCGACGTGCCGCTGCTGGTCAGCGAGCTCGGTGAGCGTGCGGGCGTGATCGGAGCCGCGCACCTCACGCAGCTATGAAAGCCGTCGTCGTCTCCGAGCCCGGTGGCCCCGAGAAGCTGCAGCTGGTCGAGCTAGCCGACCCAGTCCCGGGCAGCGCAGAGATTGCGATCGAGATCCACGCCAGCGCGTTGAACCGCGCGGACCTTCTGCAACGGCGAGGGTTATACCCGCCACCGCCCGGTACTACTGACATTCTGGGACTCGAGTGCTCCGGTGTGGTGAGCGCGCTTGGTCCGGGTTGCACGGGTGCACTGCAGCTCGGAGAGCGGGTCATGATGCTCTTGGCGGGTGGGGGTTACGCGGAACGCGTCGTGGTGCCCGAAGCACTGGCGATGAAGATACCCAGCGCGCTCAGCTTCGAGGCGGCAGCGGCGATACCCGAGGCATTCTTGACGGCGCGCGAGGCCATGCTCGTTTCGGGTGCGCTCTGCGCGGACGAATCCGTGCTGATTCACGCGGCCGCCGGCGGAGTAGGCAGCGCGGCGGTGCAGATGGCGAAAGCCATGGGCGCGCGCGTGTTCGCAACTGCTGGAGGGGCAACCAAGTGCGCTTGGCTGCGAAAGCTCGGCGCAGACGTGATCATTGACTACAAGAGCCAAGACTTCGCGGAAGTGATTCGCGCCGAGACAGGGGGCCGTGGCGTGGATGTGATCTTGGATTTCGTGGGCGCATCCTACGCGGAGCAGCACGGGGCGTGCTTGGCCGCGCGCGGCCGCCACGTGCTGATTGGAGTCCTGGGCGGCGCGCAGGCGACGATCAATCTGGCGCGCATGATGTACAAGCGCCAGAGCATGATCGGAATCGTGATGCGCACTCGCACGATGCAGGAAAAGATCGAGCTCACGCGCGCCTTCGCGCGCACGCATCTGCCACTGTTTGCCGACGGCCGCTTGAAACCGATGGTCGACAGCGTCTTTGCGCTGAGCGACGTGGCTCGCGCGCACGAGCACATGGAGGAAAATAAGAATCTGGGAAAGATCGTGCTCTGCGTGCG
>OLLW01000145.1_pt1 | contig 24193 bp, 20 predicted proteins | sample 1604611 | NCBI WGS metagenome assembly OLLW01 (sample SAMEA104055725, study PRJEB20765) | soil metagenome | biome: Arctic tundra; feature: Polygonal ground; material: soil | place: USA | collected 2011-09 | depth 0-0.5 m | reverse complement strand
AAGCCGTCGCGGCGGGATGTCGAGCTCGACGAGGCTCGGGAGATCGACGAAGCCGACATCCCCCTACTTAGTCGCATCGACGGCGCGGATCCGCTCGACGTCATTCGTCGTGGCGAGATCCGAAACAAGCTCGAAGCCGCGCTGGACGCTCTCCCGGTCTACCATCGGGGTGTCATCGTGATGCGCGAAGTCGAGGGCTTGAGCTACGAGGAGATGGCTGAGGCGATGGGTGTCTCGAAGGGTACAATCATGAGCCGGTTGTTTCACGCGCGCCAAAAGCTGCAGCGTGCGCTGGCCGATTGTTACGCCGAAGAGGTTTCGAACCCAAGGGCCGTCGCGGGAGACAAGCCATGAGCGTGTCACGCGAGCTACTCATGCGCTACCACGACGGCGCGGTCTCCGAGGCGGAGGCTCGTCTCGTCGAGGAGGCCATCGAGAGCGATCCGGCGTTGCTCGAAGAGCTGGAGGCTTATTCGGAGCTCGGCAGCTTCGTGCGCGTGTGGGCAGAAGCCAACACCGATAAGCACTTCGATATCGCCGACAGCGTGATGAGCGCGCTTGAGTCACCGAAGCGGAGCGCTCCGGTGTCCTCGCTACTGCCGCGCGTGGCCACTTGGGTGTCGCTCGGTGCGGCTATCGCGGCGGGCTCCGTGCTCGTGGCGCGCTCTTGGTCTGCGCCTCCTGCCGTCATTGGCGGTCCGCATGCCGCGGCTGCGGCCGATCAAGCCGCGCTTTCTGCGCCCGCCAGCAGCGCCGCGCCAGAGGTCTCGGCTGCGCTGGAAGAAGAGCCCGCGCCACCACCTGCGACCATCGAATCCGTGGACTTCGGTAAGAACACGGGCAGCGTATTCGTGGTTTCCACTGATTCCTCAGAGACCCCAGTGGTTTGGATGCCGGACGACGGTGAGCCCGACGACGACGACGAGGACAGGTCTGAGTCGTTATGAAACGGATCGGGGTTGCGCTCTTTTCGTTGGTCGCCGGACTGACGCTGCCGGCCTACGCGGGCGGCGGCGGTAAGTCGAACCCGCCTGCCGCGTCCGGCAGCGCGGCGGCGTTTTCGCCACACAAGCCCGAGGCAGCGCAAAGCCTGTCGGCAGAAGTGCTGATCCTGCACGCCACCAACGAGAAAAAGGGCATCGACGCGCGCATCGGCAACCTCCCCGAGCTCGGCAAATCGCCCTTCTCCGACTACGACAGCTACCAAGTCCTGGATCGCGCGCGCCTACCGCTGAAGAAAGACGCGCCGCAAGATCTCAAACTGCCGAACGGTCGTACCTTGCAAGTGGGACTTCTCGATGGGCCCGAGCACGACTCCGTGCGCCTCGCCGCCAGTATCAATCGGCCGAGCGGGAAAGAGTTCCTGCGCCTGCTAGAAGTAAAAGCGCACGTCGGCCAAGCCTTCATCGTCGCAGGTCAGAGCTACAAAAAGGGCATTTTGGTGCTGGTGATTCGAGTCGTGAAGTAGCCCCCGCACCCCGCGCCGCGCCGCGCCGCCAGATTTTTTTGATGGTCACGCGGCGTGCGTGGTCGTCACAGCCTTCGGCGTCACAGCTCGAGCACACACCACGTCGAAGGTCGTCCAAGGCGCACGCCGATTTGGGATGTGCCCTTCAAACCCCGGTCCTCGCAAGCTCGAAATCCAAGTTCGAATTCAAACTTGGATTTGGCGGCAGTCGGCAACGTTTCCGGCTCGGCAAACGTTCGCTCCTGCGCGTAAGCGCAGTCAGCGCCCCGCGCGCGCAAAGGAGCCGCCTGTTCCGGTGCCGCACGCTCGGGTGCGCGCGTAGCGCCGCACGCTCGCGCCCCCGCGCGCGCCAGCCGCATGCCCGGAAGCACGTCGAGCTACCTGACTTTGGCACGATCAGATCACGATCCTCCAATAAGGAAATAACCCACGAGAGCTGGCGATGATCCTTGGAAGCACCCGAAGCGGTGGACCAGGCGGACGGCCGTCTCAACCGAACGCGATAGACGCGAGACGCGTCAGCCGTCTGCAAGCACACGAACCCCGACGCCGAAGGCTCTGACGCCACCCGTCACGCCTCGTGACCATCAAACAAGATCTCACTCACGCGTTCACGCGCTCGCGCGCGCGCTCACGCACCCGGAGGCAACAAACTCGGCACCATCGCAGCCAACGGTAACGTCAAACTAAACACAGTGCCCTCGCCGAGCGAGCTCGCTGCGTGGATCGTCCCACCGTGCGCGTCGACGATGCCTCGTACGATGGATAGGCCGAGGCCCGTACCGCGGCCTTCGATCTTCGTGGTGAAAAACGGTTCGAAGATTTGGGGCATGTCTTGTTCGTCGATGCCGATGCCACAATCGGCGATTTCGACGGTGAGCGTGTGCTGGTCGACGTTCGCCTGCATGCTGATGCGCAGCTCGCCACCGTCGGCGGCCATGGCGTGCGCGGCATTGGTGAACAGATTCACGAACACCTGCGTGAGTTGCCCAGCCATGCCGCGCACCGGCGGCAGGCGTGTGTCGAACTCGCGCAGAATCTGGATTCTGGCGCCCTTGAGCTCATGCTCGCAGAAAATCAGCGCTTTTTCGACGACTGCTTGGACCTGCACAGTGCCTGGGATGTCTGCCGACGGGCGCGCATAGGCGACAAGGTCGCGCGAAAAATTCAGGATCCGCGCGGCAGCTTCGCCGATGCGGCGCAGCCGCTCGAGGTCGTCGTCGAGATCGTCGTAGGGCGCTCGCGCGTTGGCCTTGCGCTTCAGGTAATCAGAGTACGCGATGATCGACGTCAGCGGGTTGTTCAGCTCGTGCACGACGCCGGCGACGATCTGGCCGAGCGAGGCGAGCTTTTCGTTTTGGATGACTTGCGCTTGCAGCTTGCGGATCGAGCGTGCAGATTCCTCCGCTCGAAAGTACAATCGCGCGCGGCGAGTCGCAGCCGCGAGCACCAAGGCCGCCTGCGTTCCGATCTGCATTTGCAGCGGACTCAGGGCTTGCAGCTGGCTGGCCAAGTGCAATGTGGAGCCGGTCGCGCCGTCTTCCAGCTCGAAGATCCGTTCGTCGTGAAAGCCTGGGAAAAGGCGGGTCGGATCGCGCCCGACGCTGAGCACCGAGCCCACCGGCATGCGTGTCACCACGACCGGCCCGGAGCCGTCGCTGCTCACGACGCAGGCGCCGAGGGCAGCGTTCGGCAGAATCGTCGCAAGGCCGTCCGCGAATTCGCGCGTCAGCTGCTCGAGCTCGGCATCGATCGGCAAGCTGAGCGACAGCCGCAGCAGCACGTCCCGCCACGACTGGGCCAGTGGCGATTCGGAGCTGCGCCGACGGCCCGACTGCGCGGGCTCGGAGGGTCTTGCCTCGGCCGGTCCCGGAGTTTTGCCGAGCTCTTCCGAGTCGCTGCTCATAGCGGCTGATCCCCGCCTTCCTTTTCGGTGGCCTTTTCCAGGTCCAGGATCTTGGCAGCGCCGACGTAGCTCTTGGTCTCGTACTTGGTAATCTTGCCGACTTTGCGCACGATCTCCGCCATGCGCTCCGACTCTGTGACGATTACATTGGCCGCGTGAAATAGCTGCTGGTGGTCACCAAGCTGACGCTTGAGCAACTCCGCATAACCGATCACGCTGGTCAGCGGTTGGTTGAGCTCGTGCGCCGCGGCCCCCGCCAGCTCGGCCACGATGGCTTGCTTTTCGCGCGAGCGTAGCTCCTCTTGGGCGGTGTTCAAGCGCGCTTCCATCCGCAATTTATCGCGAATATCAGTGAAAATGCCGACCGACCCGATCGGTCTGCCGTTGTCGATCACGAGCGACGCAGAGATCTGCACCTGGATCGCTTCGCCGCTGGAGGTGAGCATGTCGACGCGGTGGTCCTCCAGCCTGCCGTAACCAGACATACTCGGATCTCGGATCTTGCGCATGATGTCGCGCGCGACGCCTGCTGGGTACAAGCTTTCGACGCGCATCTTGCCCACGACTTCGCTCGGCGAGTAGCCGAAGATGCGCGCGGCGGCGCGGTTGAACAAGAGCACGGTGCCGCGCAGATTGGCCGAGACGATGCCGTCCACCGAACTGTCGATCACGCTCTCCAAGAACTCCTTGGTCTGCTTGAGCTCGATCGCGGTGGCGCGCTCACGGGTCACATCGCGGAAGCTGAACACGACCGCGTTGTCCTCATGCAGCACCGAGCTGAAGCTGACGCTGATCGTGCGCTCGTCGCCGGATTTGTCGGTGATGGCGATGTCTACGCCTCGCGGGTAGATGCCGTCCAAGAAGCCGCGTAGCAGCCTACCTGCGCGGTCGCGTTCGAGCGGCGCCAAGAAATCTTCGAAACGCAGCGCCATCAGCTCGGTTTCGCTGAAGCCAGTGATTTCTCGGGCGCGTGGGTTGGCAAACAGCACTTTGCCCTCGCGGTCGATCACGACCATGCCGTCGGCCGCGCTCTCGAAGAAGTCCGCGTAACGCTGGAACAGTTGCACGCGCCGTTCGGCTTCGGCGCGCGCGGAACGGCTCTTCTCCGTGGCGTCGCGTAACGACTGCAAGATGCGCGCGTTGCGCAAGGCGATTGCCACGGCGTTGGTCAGCGTGGTGACCAAGGACAACTCGTGATCGTCGAACGACGATTTGCGCTTAGAACGCAAGAACAGCACGCCCATCGCGCCGTGATCGTGGAGGATCGGCAAAAGCGCGAAAGAATTGAAGCCGAGCGACGGCTCGTGCTGGCGTATGACCTCGAGCAGCGGGTGCTGGCTGCCGTCGCGAATCACTAGCGCGCGACCCGTCGCCAGCACTTCGCGGATCTCGGGGTATTTATCGAGGGCGATCGGCAGATCTCGCAGCTGCTCGTCGTCGCTCGTTGCCAGCACGTAACCGACGTTGCCGGACTCGCCGAAGAGCACGATGCTGCAGCGGTCCACGTGGGCGAACGCTGCCACGCGCTGCACGACCGTGAACAGAATGTCGCGAATGTCGAGCGTCGAGGCCAGCGTCTGCGTCAGCTCGAGCACGGTCTCTTGGTCCCGCTCGCGCCGGTTCAGGCGATCCACATATTCGCGCACCCGCATTTGTCCGCGAATTCGCGCGATCAGCTCCGCTGGCCGGAACGGCTTGTGCACGTAGTCGTCGGCGCCGGAAGCGAAGACCTTGGCTATCTCCTCGTCCGACTCGAGCGCGGTGAGGACGATCACCGGGGTCTCGGCGAACTTGGGATTTTTGCGGATTTGTTCGAGCACCGCGTAGCCGTCGGGCGCGGGCATCACCAGATCGAGTAGGACGACGGTGGGAGTGTGCTTCTCCAGCCACGCCAGCGCCTGCGTGCCGCCCGACGTCACAATCGGCGTTAGTCCGGCGGCAAGCAAAGTCTGTTCGAGGACGTGCCGGCTGACCGCGTCGTCGTCCACGACCAGAATCGAGATCTCGGCGGACACGAGTGTTGCAAGTTAGCACGAACGCCCGTCCTCGCGCGCCGCGTCGCTCCTGCCGGTAGGGCCGACGCGATATGGCTGACGTTGTAAGTAGATGTGGGCTTGCCGGGTCTTCTCGGCCTTCTGCGGCGCTCCTAGCGTGGCCAATTCCTTCTGAGTATAACTCTTGAGGTGTCCGTGACGAGGCCCCCGACTTGGTCGCCGCTGAAGGCGAGCCAGCCCGATGCCCTCGACGACCTCGAGGAGCTGGGCGACGACGCGATCATCGCGCAGCAGACCGAAGCGCACGCTCCGCGGCCACGCGCCAATATTTCGGAGGAATCACGCAGTGTGGTCATCACCGATCAGCCGCAGCGGCGCGATACCGAGCGGCCGCGTGGCGCGGGCTTTCCCGTGCGAGGGACGGGCGAGCCCACGCTGGTCATTCGTGATCGCCGCGCGCTGGATGAGCTCCGCCGCGACATGGCGCACCGCCAGGCCAAGAAGCGCCGGGGCAGTCGCGCTCTCTACATGTGGGGCGGGCTTGGTCTGGTTGCTTTCGTGCTCGGGGGCATTGTGGCGTTTTTGGCGACGGACTCGCGCTCGGACACGGCGCAGGCCGACAACAGCCAGTCGGGTCGCGTCGAAGGTCAGGCGGCAAACTCGCATCCAAGCGACGCCGTGCCGGTCGCCAAACCGCCAGCCGTGCCGGCTGACGCGCCGCGTGCGGTTCGGCTCGACGACTTGCCCGTCGAGCCGAAGCACAAGCACTAGTCTGCGCTCGTCTCGCTCGTCTCGCTCGCTCGTCTCGCTCGTCTCGCTCGCTACTCGAGCAGCTTCGGATCGGCAGTCTCGAACTCGAAGCCGTGCTGTTTGAGGCTGGGCCCGATCTGCGCGCGATCACCGACGATCACCACGAGCAGATGCTTGGGATCGAGCCGCAGCGCCTGCTCAGCGACTTCGGCGGTTGGGACGTGCTGAACGACGCCCGGATATTTCGTGTAGTAGTCGGTCGGAAGTTGCTCGGCGAAGGTGCTGCGCATGGCGTCCGCGATGGACGAGGTATGAGTCAAGCGCGCGCCGAGAGCGTGCATCAGATCCGTGCGTGCGCGCGCAGCTTCCTGATCTTGGATGGGCGCGCTGCCCTTTGGATCGCGAGCGCGATCGAGCTCGGCGAGCAACTCGAACAGCGAGTCAGCAGTGGTCTCGGTTTTGACGTCTGTGGCGACGAAGAAGCTGCCCCATTGGCGAGTCGCCAGTGCCTGACCGTGCACCCCGTAGGTGTAGGCATGCTTTTCACGCAAGTTCAGATTCAAGCGCGACGTGAATAGACCGCCCAGCAGCGTGCCCATGATCTCGCGTGCTTCGAAGCCCGGCTCAGACCGCCTGGGAAAGGGTTGCACCGCAAAAATCGCTGACTGCACGGAGTCCTTGCGGTCGATGAGCACGACGCGCAGCTTGGCTGGGGCCTCGGCATTGATCGCGGCGCTGGGTGCTGGGGAGACGGGACCGGTGGCGTGACCGAAGAGCCGCTCCACGTCGGGCTCGAGCTGAGCGAGCGTCAGGTCACCGACGGCAATCACGGCCATGTTGGACGGTGCGTATGCGCTGCGGTGAAACGCGGTCAGGTCGGCAACGGTCAACTTCTGGACGTCTGGGATACTGCCCGAGACAGGCGCTCCCGCGCTGGGGCCGAGCAACAGACGCAAGGCGACTAGCGAGGCCAAACGCGCTGGCTCCTGGCGTTCGGCGCGCAGCCCGTCGAGCCACTCGCCCTTCACACGCTGAAACTCTGCTGCCGCGAATGCCGGGCGAAACACCACTTCCGCGAGCAACTCGAGCCCACGCGGCGTGTCCGCCGTCAGCGTCGACAGTGACACATGCGATTCATCGCGGCCCGCGTCGGCCTCAAGCGAAGAGCCGAGCGATTCCGTGGCTTCGGCCAGCGCCAAGCTCGAGTGCTGCTGGGTCCCTTCGGTCAGCATGCGCGCAGTGAGCGCGGCGAGACCGCTCTTGCCAAGCGGTACGGAGCCGCCGCCATGACGTACGACGACGGTCAAGGTCGTGACCGCGGAGTGCTTGGGCACGACGAACAGAGTGACGCCGTTTTTGAGCATCTTCACCGCGGGTGTCGGAAATTGTACGGGCGTTGCTTCGCCGGCTTTGGGCTGCGTGTTTCGAAACGCGTCCGGGTCGGGCTTGTTCGTCGGCGCACCGACTGTGCTGGCGACGGCGGCGCTCTGCGGCGCGTGAGACACGGTTGGCGCTGCGCACGCGAACGTTAGACTCGAGACCAAGAGCAGCGCACAAGGTGCGCGAAGGCCGCGCTTCACTTGGCACCTCCGTTTTTCGCTTCGGGCTCTGCTTCGGTGATTACCACCACGCGCGCCTCGGGTTTCAGCAAGTCTTTGACCACGCGCTGCACGTCGGCGCCGCTCACTTTCTCGATTTGTGCCAGATATTTGGGCAAATAACCGGGGTCTCCGGTGTATTGGTCGAAGCGTTGCAGGAGGCCCGCGCGGCCGGACTCTCCGCCCGGGCCGTTTAGCAGCTCCAGATCGCTGAGCATGTCGACCAGGATGCGTCGCTTGGCGCGCTCGAGCTCTGCCTTGGTCGGTCCGCTCTTGGCCAACGCGGCGAGCACTGCGTCCAGCTCTTGCTCGACCGCGGTCGGCGACTTGCCCGTGGCTACCGTGGCGCCCAGTGTCGTGATGCTCGACACCTGATTCGACTCGAGGCTCGCGCTGACGTCTGCCGCTAGCTTGGTCTGCACCACGAGCCGCTGATAAAGCCGCGTCGCCTTGCCGCCGCCGAGGATCGCCGTGGCGACTTCGACGACTGGGTCGTCTGCCGTGTAGGCGGGCGGCGTGCGGTAGCCGTAAGAAACCTGAGCCAGGCTCACCGATTCCTTGACCACGACGCGCTCCGGTTTGGAGAGCGGTGCGTACGCGGTCGCCTTGGCCTCGGGGCGTTTGCGGTCGGGCAGGGTGCCGAAGTAGCGCGCGATCAGTGCCTTGGCCTGTGGCACATCGAGGTCGCCGGCGATGCACAGCGTGGCATTGCTGGGCGCATAATATTCGCGGAAAAACTCGACTACGTCAGCCAAGGAGGCGGCGCTCAGGTCCTGCATCGAGCCGATTACGGCTCCGTTGTAGGGGTGGCCGGCAGGGAACAAGGTGTTTAGCATGGCCAACGAGCTCGGACCGTAAGGCGCATTCTCGTAGCTCTGGCGGCGCTCGTTTTTTACCACGTCGCGCTGCACGTCGAGCCGCTCCTGGGTCAGCGTATCGATCATGAAGCCCATGCGGTCACTCTCGAGCCAGAGCAAGAGCTCGAGGTTCTCGCTGGGTGCGGTCTCGAAGTAGTTCGTGCGATCCCAGCTGGTCGTGCCATTGCTGTTGGTTGCGCCGATGGACTCCAGGATGTGGTCGAACTCGTGACCCACGTGCTTCGAGCCCTCGAACATCAGGTGCTCGAACAAGTGCGCGAAACCCGAACGGTGCGCGGGTTCGTTGGCTGGGCCCACGTGATACCAGACGTTGACTGCAACCAGCGGTAGACTGCGATCAGTGTGCAAGATAACCGTCAGTCCGTTGTCCAGCTTGAACTTCTCGAACGGGATGGTGACGTCCGGCGCGGGCGGCGTGGCGACGGCGCTGGGCGCGACTTTGATCGGCGCGGCCAACGCGCTGCTGACCGGCAGCGCACCGAACGTCAGGGTGAGCACGGCGAACAGGCTTTCGATAGCGCGAGCGTTCCTCATGCGCGGAAACTTAAAACATCTTTCTGGTCCCCGAGCGGCCGTGTGGCCGCACTTGCTGGACGCGCTGGCCGCGTGATAGCGAAATCGATCGAAGGCTGCGCAGCGCAGCGAAGGGACGGAGAGGCTGATGTCGCAACAAGGACCCGGTGGATACGGCGGCGGCGGACCTTACGGACACGGACCGCCAGGCGGCGGCTACGGCGGTCCCCCGCCCGGCGGTTATCCGCCAGCGCCTCCCGGCGGCTACGGTCCACCTGGTGGACAACCGCCTGGCGGCTACGGCGGTCCGCCCGGTTACGGCCCGCCCGGCGGGCAACCGCCTGGCGGCTACGGTCCTCCGGGCTATGGCCAACCGCAGTATGGCGGTCCTCCGCCTGGCGGACAGCCCCCGCCCAGCAAGAGTCCGCTGATCTGGGTGGGCATCGGTTGCGGTGTACTCGTGCTGCTCGGCGCCGCCTTTGGCATCGTTAGTTTCATTCTCGCGCGCCGCGCGACGGATAATGTCGAAAAGCAGATTGAGCTTGCCGCGAGTGGCGTGGCGCTGGGCGCCTCAGCGGTGACCACTCCGGGAGCCACACCGAGCAGCGTGTGTGCGAAGACGGTCGCGTGCTGCCGAGCGATTGCAGCCAAGAGTGGGTCGAACGCGAACCTTGCCGCAAACGCATGCGCTGCATACGCCAACCTGTCGGACGCCGTGTGCGCCCAGCAGTATCCGGCACTCAAGCAGACGGCCGCTGCCATGGGCGGTAGCTGCGAGTGACCGCGCGCGCCCCGCAGACGGTCGAAGCCAAACGGCTCGCAGAAAACGCCGCATTCAACTCAGTTTGGCGGCGTTTTGGGCCATACTTGAGCGAACGGCAATGGGGCACCGTCCGCGAGGACTACAGCGAGTTCGGCAATGCTTGGGAGTATTTCCCGCACGAGCACGCGCGCAGCCGTGCCTATCGCTGGGGCGAAGACGGCATTGCGGGCTACGCGGATCACAAACAGCGCATCTGCTTTTCGCTGGCGATGTGGAACGAACGCGACCCGATCCTCAAAGAGCGCTTGTTCGGTCTGACCAACGCCGAAGGCAACCATGGCGAAGACGTAAAGGAGCAGTACTACTACCTCGACGCGACGCCCACGCATTCGTACCTGAAGATGCTGTACAAGTATCCGCAGGCCGAGTTTCCGTATCGCTGGTTGGTCGAGGAGAACGCGCGCCGTGGTCGCGCACAGCCCGAGTTCGAGTTGGTCGACACGGGCGTGTTCGAGGGCGGTCGTTACTTCGATGTGTTCGTCGAATACGCCAAGGCGGGCCCGAACGATACGCTGATCCGCATCCGCGCCGTCAACCGTGGTCCCGAAGCGAAGAAGCTGCATCTGCTGCCGCAGATTTGCTTTCGGAATACTTGGTCGTGGCACAACGAGGCGCGGCGCCCGAGGGCAACCGCCGAAGACGACCGCACGGTGCTCCTGCAGCACGAGCAGCTCGGGCAGTTCCGCCTCTATTGTCAGGGCGAGCCGAGTCTTTTGTTTTGCGACAACGAGACCAACTTCAAACGTGTATTCGCTGCCGAGGGTGGCTCGCAGTACCCCAAAGATGCCTTCCACGATTACGTCATTCATGGCGACCATACGCGCGTCTCGCCCGAGCGGCGCGGCACCAAAGCCGCTGCTTATTATCAGCTGAATGTCGAGCCGGGAGCGACCGTGGAGCTGCAGCTCCGGCTCTCGCTGGACGCCCACGCACAGCCCTTCGCCGACTACGATGCGCTGCTTAGCGCGCGCGAAAAAGAGAGCGATGAATTCTACGCCGAGCTACAAGCCGAGATCTCGGACGAGGACACGCGCCGCATCCAACGCCAAGCCTTCGCCGGTATGATCTGGTCGAAGCAGACGTTCCACTATGACGTGCGCGAATGGCTAGCGGGCGACGAGACACAGCCGAAGCCGCCCGAAGCGCGCAAACACGGGCGCAACGCCGAATGGGATCACCTCACCAACGAGGACGTGATCTCGATGCCCGACAAATGGGAGTACCCCTGGTACGCCTCTTGGGATCTGGCATTTCATTGCATCCCGTTGTCGATCATCGACGCAGAATTTGCCAAATCACAGCTCGTGCTGCTGACCCGCGAGTGGTACATGCACCCGAACGGCCAGCTCCCGGCCTACGAATGGGCCTTCGGGGACGTGAACCCGCCGGTGCACGCCTGGTCGGCTTGGCGCGTGTTTCAGATCGATCGAAAGCAGCGGGGGGACGCGGGCGATCACAAGTTTCTGGAGCGCATTTTCCACAAACTGATGATCAACTTCACCTGGTGGGTGAATCGCAAAGACGCCGACGGGCGCAATATCTTCCAGGGCGGGTTTCTGGGTCTGGACAACGTCGGCGTGTTCGACCGTAGCAAACCGCTGCCGACGGGCGGGTACATCGACCAATCGGACGGCACGGCCTGGATGGCCATGTATTGCCTCAACCTGATGCGCATCGCGCTCGAGCTCGCCGAGAGCAACGACGTGTACGAGGACATCGCCAGCAAGTTCTTCGAGCACTTCCTGCACATTGCAGAAGCGATGACCGCGATCGGTACTGAGGTCTGCCTGTGGGACGAGCACGACGAGTTCTACTATGACGTGTTGCACGTCCCGAACGAGCGTCCGCTGCCGCTTCGCATCCGCTCGCTCGTCGGACTGATGCCGCTGTTTGCGGTCGAGGTGTTGCAGGCGGAGATCATGAGCGCGCTCACGGGCTTCAGTGGGCGCCTCAAGTGGTTCCTCGAGTATCGCCCTGACTTGGCCAAGCTGGTGTCGCGCTGGACGGAAACCGCAACCAGCGAGCGGCACCTGCTATCCTTGCTGCGCGGGCACCGCATGAAGCGGCTCTTGGTTCGCATGCTCGACGAAAACGAGTTTCTCTCGGACTACGGCGTGCGTAGCCTGTCGCGCTTTCACCGCGAGCATCCGTTCGTGCTCCAGACCAAGAGTGAAACCTTTGTGGTCGCCTACTCCCCCGGCGAGTCCGAGTCCGGCATATTTGGCGGGAATTCGAATTGGCGCGGTCCGATCTGGTTTCCGGCGAACTTCTTGATCATCGAGTCTCTGCAGCGCTTTCACCATTACTACGGCGACGATTTCAAGGTGGAGTGCCCAACTGGTTCCGGGCAATACCTAACGCTGGATCAGATTGCCGATCACCTGAAGGAGCGCCTGACGCGCCTGTTCGCCCGCGACCAAAGCGGTCGGCGACCGATTTACGGCGACAACGCGCTGTTTCAAAACGACCCGCACTTCCGCGACTACCTGTGCTTTTACGAGTACTTCCATGGTGACAACGGGCGCGGTCTCGGCGCGTCCCACCAAACCGGTTGGACGGGCCTGATCGCGAAGCTGCTCGTGCCGCGACAGAAACATGGCTGAGGGCCGTGTCATTGGCTGGAAAAACCAGGCATGCATTGGGGCGGCGCGGCGTATTAAGCGCGTACACCGAGAGCGAGCGAGTACGCTTTGACGGTGCCTGGTTTGGGTCGCCGCCAGTTCGTGATCGCCGCTCTAGCCCTGGGGCTCATGCTGGTTTTCTACGAGCTCTTGCCGCAGGACGAGCGTCAGATCACGGGCATGCTGAGCGATCTGTGCGCTAAGCTGAACCAGGCCCACGACGAGTCCGGCCTCGTACAGTTGCAGCAGTCCTTACGCGGCGCGCTACTACCGAACGCGAGCGTGCGCGTTACCGAGCTCGGCGTCGACGTGCAGGGCGCTGATGAAATCATGGCGCGCGCGAGAGAGCAGCTGGCCCGCGGCGTGCCGCTCTCCTTCGCGTTGAACAGCCTCGAGGTTCATCGGAGTGGGCGGCTTGCGCGTGTCGAGGTGGATTTGCTGGTCACGATGCGCGGCTCGGGTGAGCAAAGCCGCGATCTGCGTCACACGCATATTCGGCTGGCCAAGGCCGCCGCAGGTTGGCGTATCGAAGCCGTCGACATCGATCCCGTCGCCGCCTCCGAGCCCGAAGCGCGACCTTGAGCTAGCCGGCGGGCTCGGCCACGCGCACCGTGGCGGCCAACAGGACCAGCGAGATCCACGCTAAATTCGCCAGCAACAGGTGGATGACCTGCATCGGACCGGGCGCGGAGAGGAAGACATTGGTCACTCCGGCCAGCACCTGCAGACAGATGGCGCCTGCAACATACTGGCAGGCGCGTTTAACGGCACGCCCAGGACAGTAGGCGGGCAACAAGGCGGCGGCATAGACCACGAATGCCGCGACACCGAGCGCCAGAAACGGATGAATGTCGCGTACGCGCTGAAGCAAGCTAGCGCTCGTTCCTTGATCCTCTTGGAGACGAGCGCTGAGCCCGCTCGAGTGCACGGGGTAGACGGTATCGCCGAGCGCGGTCACGGCTCCGCTGGCCGACACGAGCAGGATCCCGAGCCCGGCCAGGATCAAGAGCAACCGCGCCGCGCCGGTTATCGGGCGCACGGTCACCCAACCGCGACTAGCAAAATACGCACACCAGGCGAGGGCTGCGGTTAGCAGCGCGGTGCTGATCAAGTGCAGCGGCAGCACCACGATACGGCCGAACGAAGCGTCGTTCTCGACCAGTCGCAGCTTCACGAGTAGGGCGCCGATCAACGCTTCGACCAAGATCATGGCAAACGCCAGGGCCGACGCGCGACGCGCGGCGTGTCGGGGTGGATAGATTCGAAGCGCCGCGCCGAGCAAGCCGATGATCGCTATTACGCTAAGCCCGGAGGTTGCGCGATGCGCATACTCGATGGCCGTTTTCAGGGTCTGCGGCATGTGCAGCAGCTCACCATTGCAGCTCGGCCAGTGCTGGCCGCAACCCGCGCCCGAGCCGGTAATGCGCACCACGGCACCAAACAGAATCACGAGCAACGTGTAGCCAAGCAATAGCCATGCATAGCGAGCGAAGCGCCTGCGCGGATCCCCAGTCGTTCCGGGTGAGGCTAGGGAGGTCGCGCCATCGGTAGCCATCAGCCGCCCCGATTTGCCACGAGTGGCGCTGACGGTCGAGGGACACGCAGAAAAGGCGGCAATCCCAGTCGACGGCACGGCGGGTCCGCGGTAGGTCCCCGGCCGTGGATCAATACGACATCATTGCGGTCATCGTGGGCGTGATGTTTACGCTGCGGAAGCTGGACACCCAGAGTCGCAACGCAAGCCAGCACCCGGGCGTTGACCCTGAGGATTTTCTGCGCTGGCAGCGTCAGGGCACGGCGGCCTACGTGCCTGGCGCGTACGCGAGCTTTGCGCGTGTCGTGTTTCACTTCTTCTACATTCGCTACGTGGCACATCATCCGTTGAGCCCCACCGCGTTTCGACGCGTCGCGCTACTTGTCGACTTGGTCTGGCTCATCGCCGTCACTTCAACCTTGATCCGCGCGCACTACGCCCGCGAGCTGCGCAAGAAGCTCGGCATCGTCCTGGAAAAGCCACAGCCGACGCGCTAACCGTCCGATACCTCGCTGCAACAAGCCCGGGAAGGGAAGTTTTGCTGGCAGCGTAAGAGTAGGGAGCATGAGAGAACGCTACCTGCAATCCCTAGCCATTCTGTTGGCGGGACTCTTTTCCTCGGAGCGTTCGCGCGAGCGTGCGCCCGTCGAGCCCGATCAGCGAGCGCGCCCCGAACCGGCTGAAATGCCGGCCCGAGACGCAAAGCTCGACAACTGAGCGGCGGCGCCGAGCGGCTACTTGTGCGGGCGGGTGAGGATAGCGCCGGGCTTGGGTCGAGCCGACGCGGGAGTGACGGGCGTCGGCTGCGGCGGAACCAAAGCGGCAGTCGTCGCGGGAACGGCCGAGGTCGTCGCCGGCTTGGCGCTCGGATTCGTAGGAGTACCTTTCGCGCTTTGCGCAGCAACCGCCGCCTTGGTGACCGTTTGGACCTGCGCTCCGACCGACTTGGCTTCGATCCAACCCGGCGAGAGCTTGCCGAGGCCGGAGGGGAAATCCACTAGGATCCAATCCGTTCCGAGCGTTGCCAAGCGCACCACGAACAGATCTTTGCTCAGGCTCGCGACAGACGGCGTGGTGTTGTCAGGGTCGTCGTACACCTTGCTGTCGTCGAGTGTGACTTTGACGGCGCCGGTCGCGACCTTCTCTCTGTCCGGGAACCGCTTGACGGCGCCAAGCTCTGGAGCTGCCACTGCCGCGACGCCCGCGTCGACAGCAACGGGTTGGGGCGTCGGGGCAACGCTCGCAACCGCCACTGGCGCGCTAACCGCCGCATTGACCGTCGCTACTGCCGTGGCAGTTGCTTCGGGAGCTGGCGCGTCCGTCTTCTTCTTACACGCCACGAGTGCAGCGAGTAGCAGAGCAAGGCTTCCCGTCGTCGTCCATTGATCGATCGCTCGTCTCATGCGGATCCTCTGCTGTTCTTGCGTTCGAAGGTTACGGTAGCGGGCCCCAATCAGGCCAACTCTGGGCTCAATGCGTGGGGGGCGGTGGCAACGTCTGGCTGGGCGCTGGGCGCTCGCGCAAGCACTTCTCGATGCCCTGCAGTAGCTCGGGCGCGGCGCCCTTGGGCAGACGTGGCTTGCCGAGCACGTTGGTCGCCAAGCGGTCCCAAGTCACGCCGCCATCAGATCCGAAGCTGAGCCAAACGAACATGGCTCGCCCCTTGATGTTTGCATCGGGCACGCCGCCGCCACGACCGCCGTTCCAGGCGCGCGAATCCATGCTGTTATTGCGGTTGTCGCCCATGACCCAGGTTTCCCCGGGCTTGACCTTGTACGGACCCTGCTGCGGCTCACTGCCGCGTTCTTCTTCGAATTGCGTGATGTACGCGTAGTTCCCCAAGAACTCCATGTACAGCTCACTGCGCTTCGTGCCCGTGTCCGTGCCCTCGTGGTACTCGTACCAACCGATGCGACAGTTCGGCACGCGCCAGCCATTGATCAACGGGTGACCGTTCTCGACCGTCAGCGTGTCGCCCTCGAGCGCGATCACGCGCTTGATGAAGTCTTGGCGCTCGTTGTTGGGATTCGGATCCGGGTACTCGAACACCATGATGTCGCCGCGCGCGGGCGGTAGACTGTTGAAAAGCCGCACGTTCGTGTACGGAATCGCGGGGCCGTAAGCGAGCTTGTTGACGAAGATGTGGTCTTGGATCTGCAGCGTCGGCAGCATCGACCCGCTCGGGATCTTGAAGGCTTCGACGACGAACGTGCGCAAGAGCAGCGCGACACCGACTGCCACTGCGATCGACTCGACGTACTCGCGGAACTCACCCTTCTGCCACGGGCCCAGCCGGCGCGCGACCAGGCGGCTCGCGTGCTCGTAGCTGGTGTTGAAGGCGGGCGCGTCGAAGGGTTTGCCTGACATAACGTCGCGCAGGTCTTCCAACGCCTCGCGCAGCTCTTCTCGAGAGGCGGCCGGTAGCTCGCGTTCCACGCGCGCGCGGTTCTTGCGCAAGATGCGATCGGCTTCTTCTAGAAGCTGGCCGGCGTGCTCGAACTCCTCGCGCATGGGCTTCGGGATATCGCTCCGGTCGCTGCCGCCGGGCCCGCCCACGAAGGGCAGCGAGTGGCGGTAGCTGTACAGCAGCATCTCGAACACCGTGAAAAATAGGATGTACGCGGGCACCTGCTGATCACGAACTTCCCACTGGAAGCGTTCGAACAGCGTGACCGGCGTGAAATCTTGAGCGGGCTTGACCAGCCAGACGACGAGCATGCACAGCGCGAGTGGCACGACGACGAACCACAGCGGCCAGAACACGTAGCGAGAAATTTTTGCGTTCACAGAAGAGGGCTCGTGCGCCAAAAGCTCGAGTGCGAGGTTTCTACCCCGGGGGTTCGCAATCGAGCAACAGGTGGCCGATTTCGGGTATTCCCTCGAGGCGGCGCGGGCCGCGTGGGGTGTGGCATTTAGGGGCTTTTATGGGTTCGGCCGCGCCCGCTACCCGAGACCTCGCCAATCACGGCCGATCGCCAACGAGCAGCAGATAGTCCACTTTCGCAGCCGCATCGTCCTTCAAGCTCGTGTCGGGCGCGGTCTTGCCGAGCTCCGCGCTGTTGTCGAGCACGATGTAGTAGCGGCCCGGTTCGACGTTCACGAAGCGCTGCCAGAGGCTAGCGCCTTGGGTCGCGCTGTCGTCCAGCAACGCGGGGGTTGCCAGCGCTGCGCCGCCTGCGTTTTGCAGGTAGTGATCGAGCAACGTATCGCCCACCGGCTTGGGGACTACGAGCACGTCGGCGTTCGGCACGCCGTCGAGTGCGATCGTGAGATAGAGGGCTTGCTTCGAGTCCGTGACTTCGAAGGCTCCGACGTAGTCCTGTTGCCCGGTGTGCACCTCGGTGCGCTCGTTGGCCAAGATCTGCTTGTTCGTGTGCTTGACCTCGAACGGCTTGAAGGGGAGCTCACCCGGCTGCACGAGCCCGAGCGCAAAATCCATCGCGCCCGAAGAATCCCGCCGGATCACGGTGAAGCCGCGGCGCAGCTGGCTGTCCACGATGTGCTTGCCCAGGTCATTGGCGTTCACGCCGGAGACCGCCAGGCCGCCCTTGGCTAACGCCGACTCGACTAGCGTGGTTTGAAAGGCGGCGCCGTCGATCAGGCGTGGCCTGAAATAGACGTACATCGCGCCGTCCTTGAGCTGGAAATCGGTCGCATACTCCACGACGCCACGCGAAGTGAAGCCGATACGCATGGTCACGTTGGTCCAAGCGTAGCCCTTGCCGGTGTACTGCACGACGAAGGACTTGTGTGCGTCGTCGTCGAGCACCTGTGACTGACAAGAGTCGGCGAAGAAGCGACCGACCACCGGCTCGTCGTCGCCGAACTTCAGGGGCGCGCCGCCCTTGAGCATCTCCGTGCAGAAGCTATCGAGCCCGAACTTCAAGATGTCGAACCGGAGCGACTTGTTGCTCGGATCGTTGATTACACCGGCGCCGAGCACACGGACGGCGGACGAGCCGAACGAGTCTCGTGATGCGCAGCCGGCAAGGGCTGTGAGACTTGCGGCGACGAGAATCCAGGAGCGGCCGAGGGCGTGCATGTCGGCGCAGCATACCACCAACATTTTGGGGCCCTGCGCCCCGGGGTGGCGCTCGGGGTCGGCCTCGCCCGAGCCCGATGCCCCAGCAGCACGCTTTTTTCGCCGACTTTGCCCGGGCCAGGCGCGAGCGCGGAGCGCGTCGGAGTTGACAACGCGCAGGGTTGACACGAAAAGTTGCGCTTGGAATATGGGCCACTTCGCGATTCTCGGTGCCGGCGCTTGGGGCACTGCTTTGGCTCGCGTGCTCGCTGAGCGAGGCGAGGCGACGCGGCTCTGGTCGTGGCAAACCGAGCACGTCCAAGCCATGCAGAACGAGCGCGAGAATCGCGCGTTTCTGCCCGGTTTTTCTCTGCCCCAGTCGATCCAGCCGAGCGCCGATCTCGAGTACACGCTGCGCGGCGCTAACGCCGTGCTGCTGGTGGTGCCGACGGCCGCGTTTCGCGGCACGCTCGAGAAAGCGAGTCCGTTCTTGCCAAGCGACGCCACGCTGTTGATCGCGACGAAGGGCATCGAGCGGGGCTCGCTGATGCTGCTCAGCGAGGTAGTCGAAGCGGTGCTCGGCGTGCCCGCGCGCGCGCGCACGGTGGTGCTCTCCGGGCCCAGCTTTGCCAAGGAAGTCGCGCTCGGTTTGCCCACGAGCCTGGTCGCTGCGGCGCACTCTGCGGAGCTAGCAACGAGCGTGCAGCAGCGCCTGTCGAACGACCACTTTCGCGTTTACGCAGGTGACGACCCGATTGGCGTTCAAGTCGGCGGCGCATTGAAAAATGTGATCGCAATCGCCGCAGGGGCCTGCGACGGCTTGGGTTTTGGCTACAATACGCGCGCCGCGCTGATCACCCGTGGCCTGGCAGAGGTCGCGCGCTTGGCGCTCGCCAAAGGTGGGCATGCGCTCACATTGGCCGGGCTCGCCGGCCTCGGCGATTTGGTGCTGACTTGTACCGGCGAGCTGAGCCGCAATCGCACGCTGGGCTATGAGCTCGGGCGCGGTACGAGCTTGAGCGATGCGCTTGCCGGCCTGGGTCATGTCGCCGAGGGGGTGGTTACCGCGGATAGCGCGTACCATCTGGCGGAACGCCTTGCCGTCGATCTGCCGATCTGTGGTGAGGTCTATCGAGTTCTGTTCGAGCATAAGCCAGTCAGTGACGCCGTGCGCGCCGTGTTGTCTCGGCCGCTGAAAAGGGAATGATCGTGAAACGAAGCGCCGCCGTACTGGGCCTGTTGGTCGCGTGTCCGTCGTTGGCTGCCGCGCAAACAGCGCTGCCGCCTCAGCAATTTCCTGCAGCTCAGCCGGCACCCGTTGGCCAACCGTTCCCGGTCGTCCAACAGCCGTATCAGTACCAGCCTCCGCCGGTCTCCAACACCCGTAGCAGTACCGAGATCACGACGCTGTACGCAACCTCTGCCGTGTACGGCGTCGGGCTCGGAGTGTGGGTCGGCTCGGAGGCGCACATCAAGGACCCAGGGCTGTTTTTGATCGCGCCGGCGATTCTCGGCGTGGCCGGCCCGGTCGGTGTGTACTTGCTCGACAATCCGTCGCTGCCGCGCGGCATGCCCGGCGCGATAGCCAGCGGCTTCGTGATCGGCGCCGGCGAAGGCATCGGCATCGCGAGCTACCAGTTCGTGTCCTCCGGTTCCGAGAAGGCCTGGGGTTTCCGCGGTCTGTCGCGGAGTACGGTGATTGGCGCGACGCTTGGCGGCGCGGGCGGCGTTGCGCTCGGCTTCCTGCAAGATCCGTCGCCCAAGAGCAGCTTGCTCACCACGAGCAGCGTGGTCTGGGGCGCCGCGATCGGCACCATGTTCGGTTACGGCGCTTCGGCGACCGGCGAAGGCTACAGCCGAGCCAACGACAGCGCGGCGCTCGGCGGTTTGATCGGCTTCAACATCGGGCTCGCGGCTGCCGCGGGGCTGTCCACCGTGTACATTCCGACGTACCGTGCGCTCACCTATATGTGGGCGGGTGCAGGCGTGGGTGCACTGGTTTCGTTGCCCGTGTACGCCGCGTACGCTGGCAAGAATAGCCCACCCGCGAAGCACGGCTTGGTGTTCAGTGGCGTCACCACCATGCTGGGCATTGCTGCTGGCGCGCTGCTCGCTGGCACGACGCCGGACAGTGCAGACTCGGGGCTTGGCTCGCACATCGCGCACCTCGACTACTTCTTGCCAATGCCCATCGCGCACGGCGCGCAGTTCGCCGTGGGCGGCCGCCTCGAATAGCGTCAGATTTGCTCGATGGACTTGTAGAGCTCTGCTACGAAGTTCGTGCGTGGACGGATTAACAACGTGCGCGCGGGCGGCAGGTGACCGGCAAACGGCGGATCGCCGAAGGGCGTGCTCAGGTTCGCGTCGAGCATCGTTGGCAACCTGAGCAGGGCGAGGATCAACAATTGGCGTGTGAGGCCTAATCGCGGGCGATAGCATCGTGAGCTCCTTTGCCCTGTGTGACACGGCAATTGCCCGTCGCCTCGGGCGGTACGACGGCGGTTCGATCGCACAAGCGCTGCGCTAACCCTTGAAAGTATTGTTATTTCGGGGGCCAAGCACTACCCTTTTGGCCCGCATGGCCACGATACGTTTCTTTCCGTCGGAAGGCGCACCAGTGCTCATGGCACTGCACAAGCCGCTTTCGACCATCGGCCGCGCGCTTGGCAACGACATTCACCTGCCGGACGCCAGCGTGGCTAGCCACCACGCGCAGATCGTCTTCAACGGTCGCGATTTCCAGCTCGAGGAAGTCGATCGCGATGCTGAGATCCTGATCAACGGCAAGAAGAAGCGCCGGGCGCGCCTGGCCAACGGCGACCGCATTACGCTGGGCAAAGCTCTGCTCGGCTTCAGCATGTTCACCGAGCTCGGTTCTGCCCCCCAAACCGAGGAACACGAGACCACTGGGGACAGCCACGACATCGCGCGTTTACGCCGCCTCCACTCGTTCAGCGAGCGGCTGATGATGAGCCGCTCCGTCGATGAGCTACTCGAGACTCTGCTGGACGACATCATCGAGCTCACTGGCGCTGCGCGTGGCGTCGTGCTGCTCGTCGATCCGTCCGAGGGCAAGGACAGCACGCCGCGCGTGCGCGTTTCGCGCAACGTGCAGCGCGAAGCGATTCAAGATGCCTCCGGCGTGATTTCCGACAGCATCGTGCGCCAGGTCATCGAGACCAAGCGCCCCGTGATCGTCAGCGACGCGCTCACGGACACCACGTTCGGTAAGAGCGAGAGCGTGATTTCACTCAAGCTTTCCAGCGTGATGTGTGCGCCCCTGGTCAGTCAAGGGGACGTGATCGGCGCGCTGTACGTCGCAAACGACGAAGTGAAGCACCTGTTCGACCGCGGTCAGCTGGATTTGCTGACCATTTTTGCCGCGCAATCGTCGCTGATCTTGCAAAACGCGATGCTGCTCAGCGCGCTTCGTGCGGACAAAGAGAAGCTAAGCGCCGATCTGCTCGACAAGCGCTTCGGTGAAATCATCGGCGCCTGTGCGTCGATGATGGAAGTGTTTCGCAAGCTCACCAAGGTGGCCGCGACAGACATCAGCGTGCTGATCACAGGCGAAACCGGCACCGGCAAGGAGCTGATCGCGCGCGAGCTTCACCGCCGCAGCAACCGCGTGAACGGCCCGTTCGTGACCGTGAATTGCGGAGCGATTCCGGAAAACCTGATCGAGAGCGAGATGTTCGGCCACGTGAAGGGCGCCTTCACGGGAGCCATCGCCAGCCGAGCCGGCAAGTTCCAGCAAGCCGACGGCGGCACGCTTTTTCTCGACGAAATCGGCGAATTGCCGCTCGGCATGCAGGTCAAGCTGCTGCGCGCCTTGCAAGAGCGCGTGGTGTTTCGCGTCGGCGATAACCGCCCGGAGAAGTGCGACATCCGCGTTGTGGCCGCCACGAACCGCAATCTGGACGAGATGATCAAGACCGGCGAGTTCCGGGAAGATCTCTACTACCGCTTGAACGTCGTCAATCTTTGGCTACCGCCCTTGCGCGAACGCGGAGACGACGTGTTCATCATCGCCAAGGCGCTGCTCAGCAAGTTCGCCGACGAGCTGAAGAGCGCTGTGCGCGGTTTCTCGCCGCAAGCGCTGACCGCGATCAAGAAGTACCCCTGGCCCGGCAACATCCGGCAGCTCGAGAACCGCATCAAGAAGGCGCTCGTGCTGTGCGACCAAACCCTACTCGGCCCGGTCGATCTCGATCTCGGCGCCGAAGAGCAGCTCGCGATCGTCCCGCTCGAAAAAGCCAAGGAAGACTTCCAACGCCAATACGTGCTCGAAGTCCTCGAACGCAACAACGGCAACCGCACCCAAACCGCTCGCGACCTCGGCGTCGACCCGCGCACCATCTTCCGCTATCTCGAAAAGGAGCAGAATCCCATGCCCAGCGGCGCGAGTGGCGGTTCCGGGTCGGTCAATCCGCCTTCAGACCACGATTGAGCTCTGCGCCCTAAAGCTCAATCTCTTGGGGTTGCCCCCCACGAGTCTCGTCGCAGCACGACCGTGCATGCTCGCCCGCAAGCGGCGCTCCGCGTGCCCGGGCCCCCCAAGCGCGGTCTCCGCCCGCGCGGGGGGCCAACGCTTGCTGAATACGGCAAAGAGCACTTGTCTGGGCGAAGTGCGCAACGCGCGCTGTGCTCGGCCTGCGTCGCGCGACTCGGGCGGCGGTCAGTCGATGAAAGGCTTCGCTTTCGCTCTGCGACTTCTGCGATGTGCGCAATGATCCGCGCTTCGGTGCGGTAGCCATTCGCGAGCAGCGTCGCGAGCCCGCCCCGCAGTTGTGCATCCGAGATCTGCCCCAAATCGCTATTGGGTACGTCCACTTCGTCCAGACGAAGTACCGGGGCTCACGCACTTCGTCTGGACGAAGTACCGACAAGTAACCGTCCGGATAGACGGTCGTCTCGGTTCGCCCGACCCAACCAGACGCATCCCAAACCAAGGCGGACGAGCTGTTCACGCCCGCACCGTCTCGATCTGCGCGATAGTCACTGCCGTCACACGCGCGCGGGCGTGGGCAAGTCGTACGCAGGCGAGCACGCTGGTCGTGTTGTGACGTCAATGCCTGGGGCAGCCCGGCACGAGAAGAGAGTGCTCGCCTCCGGGGCGGAAGCGGCGCTTGGTCAGTGCACGCCGCCGACGAGCCAAGCGTACGCGGGCACCAGCACTTCTTCCGGGGAGGCGCCGCCGTGGCGGGCGCGGGTGGTGCCGCCACGCTCGCCACGAGAGTCGAGGACGAAGCCGTGGTCGCCGAAGACCATGACTAGGGTGCGTGCGGGGAGGCGCTTCATGTACGAGCCGAGAGCGCGCGCGGTCTCGTCGGCGAGATCGTCGAGGCGCGTGGTTTCGCTGCCGTCGGCCGGCTCGGAGACGCGCGACTCGACCACGTCGAGCTTGAGCAGCTCGCGGTGACCCGCCTTGATGCGGCGCAGCGTCGTTGCCATGCGACCGCGCGCGACCGGGACCTCGGAGTCGACAATGCCCGTAAATTCGCGGAGCGCCTCGGGGCCGCGACCGATCAGCTCGAGCTGTGTCGCGGTGGTTGCGGGCAGCGCCGACCAGAGCAGCAAGCGCTCGGTCAGAGCAGCCGTTTGGCCCAGCAAAGTGCGCAAACGCTGCTCGACGCGCAGCCCGAGGTCGAAACGCAGACCGTCGACCAAGACCAATTGCACCGAACGCGCGCCGTGCAGCCGGCCCATGCGTAAGGCGAGCTCGGGCACATCCAAGACCATCGTCGGACGCTTTCCGCGGACGCGCAGAGCGTCGAATGCCTCCTTGTAGCTCTGCTCGAAGCTCGCTGACCACGTGTCGAGCGTCTTCTTCGCTTCGGGACCCGCGATGCCGCGCGCCACGGCGTCGCACAGCGGTACGTAGCTCGTGACGAACATGCGCTCGACGACCGCGAGCGGTTTCGGGCCGCGCGCGGCTTCCAGCTCGTGCAGCCACGCGCGCCACTCGGTGTCGGCGTTCGGGAACAACGGACCGCGCGCGAACTCCACGTCCTCGGCGTCGTTTTCGATCGCGGCCGGCGCGCTCTCTTCGCTATGGGCAACGGGCACGGGCACGGGCACGGGCAC
>OLLW01000741.1_pt1 | contig 24777 bp, 16 predicted proteins | sample 1604611 | NCBI WGS metagenome assembly OLLW01 (sample SAMEA104055725, study PRJEB20765) | soil metagenome | biome: Arctic tundra; feature: Polygonal ground; material: soil | place: USA | collected 2011-09 | depth 0-0.5 m | reverse complement strand
ATCTTGGTGACGACGCCGGCACCGACGGTTTTACCGCCTTCGCGGATCGCGAAGCGCATTTGCTCTTCGAGGGCGACGGTGGTGATGAGCTCGACTTCGACGGTCACGTTGTCGCCCGGCATCACCATCTTGACGCCCTCGGGCAGCATCACGGAACCCGTCACGTCGGTCGTGCGGATGTAGAACTGCGGCCGGTAGTTCGTGAAGAACGGCGTGTGACGCCCGCCCTCTTCCTTCTTCAGTACGTACACCTCGCCCGTGAACTTCTTGTGCGGCTTGATCGAGCCCGGCTTGGCCAATACCTGGCCGCGCTCAATGCCCTCTTTTTCAATACCGCGCAGCAGACAACCCACGTTGTCGCCAGCTTGGCCTTCTTCCATCTGCTTACGGAACATCTCCACGCCCGTACACACAGACTTCGTCAGCTTGTCGAAGCCGATGATCTCGACCTCTTCGTTGATCTTGATCTTGCCGCGCTCGATACGGCCCGTCGCAACAGTGCCGCGACCCTTGATCGAGAACACGTCTTCCACGGCCATCAGGAACGGCTTGTCGATCTCGCGCACCGGCTCCGGGATCTCGACGTCCAGCGCGTCCAGCAAGTTCGTGATCGTCGCTTCCCACTTCGGGTCGCCGTTCAGCGCCGGCAACGCCGCGCCGTGAACCACCTTCGCGTTGTCCCCGTCGAATTGGTACTTGCTCAGTAGCTCGCGGACTTCCATCTCCACCAGCTCGAGCATCTCCTTGTCCTCGACCGCGTCGCACTTGTTCAGGAACACCACGATCTTCGTCAGACCCACCTGGCGCGCCAAGAGCACGTGCTCCCGAGTCTGCGGCATCACGCTGTCCAGAGCGCTCACCACTAGGATCGCGCCGTCCATCTGCGCGGCACCCGTGATCATGTTCTTGATGTAGTCGGCGTGGCCCGGGCAATCGACGTGCGCGTAGTGGCGCTTTGCCGTCTCGTACTCCACATGGCTCACCGCGATCGTTACCGTCTTCGTCTCGTCACGAACAATCCCGCCCTTGGCGATGTCAGCGTACTTGATCTCTTTCGCGAGACCCTTCTTCGACTGAACCTTCACCAGCGCTGCCGTCAACGTAGTCTTGCCGTGATCGATGTGACCGATCGTGCCGACGTTCACGTGCGGTTTCGTTCGTACGAACTTTTCCTTAGCCATTACTTTCCGACTCTCTTATTGCTGGGATGTGACTACGGTTGGACGCTGTTCGAGCCCACCATCAGGTTTGAACTGATGACCTCGTCCTTACCAAGGACGTGCTCTACCAACTGAGCTAGGTGGGCGTTTCTGGTGACGTTGGTTCGGCTGTAGCGACGTCCCGCGATCTTGGCCGGGGGCTGCGCCTCGGCTGTGCTCCGGTGCTCACGTACAGGAGTACGCTCAGCTCCGGTGCTCGCCTCGGCTTCGCCCGCGGCCAAGCTTGCGGGACGGGTTTGCTTCGAGGTCCCACCGGCCGCATCGATGCGACCGGTGAGTGGAGAAGCAGAAGACAAAATTGAGCGGGAGAACGGGCTCGAACCGTCGACCTTCAGTTTGGAAAACTGAGACTCTACCAACTGAGTTACTCCCGCAGAGAACGTGACCGCACAGCGCCGTGAGTTTTGGGGCCGGGGCACCAAAAGCCCCTCGCGATTGCGTGGGACCCCAAGCACTGCGTGGGGCGGGGCTGAGCCCTGGAGACAGATGACCGTGAACCCATGGCGGGGAGCGCTCATTCCGCGCCGAAGCTCGCGAACCGGGTTGATGATGGTGGAAGGTGTTGGATTTGAACCAACGTAGGCTCGCGCCGGCAGGTTTACAGCCTGCTCCCTTTGGCCGCTCGGGCAACCTTCCGAAGTATTGAGAATTCGCAGCGTTGGCGGCGTTGTCGCCAAGACTTCGCTGGAGCTAGCGAGCGGAATCGAACCGCTAACCACCTGTTTACAAAACAGGTGCTCTACCAGTTGAGCTACGCCAGCGAACGCACGCACCGATCCCGCCGGACCCGGAATGGGGCGGGGAGTGAGTAGCGACACTTGTTGAGAGCCGTGAGCCTGCATGAGCAACTCTGGCGAGCCAGCGCGAGCTTGAGATTTCCGGGGCCCAGAGAGAGTAGAAGACGAGAAACGAGGAACGAGTTTTCCGCGACGGTCGACCCGTGTAGCACCATTCGAGCAAAAGGCAGCTCAAAGGGGGCACCCCACCCTTCCTCCGGCCCGCGGTTTTGCTGGTCGGGGAGATTTCGGGCGGGGACCGAGGAGAACCGCGCTCTGGTAGCGCCAGGTTCTGGGGGTGTCAAGCATAATTCATACCGCTGGACGGCTGATCAACCTACATTGGCGCCTATCCTCCTGGTAACTGAAGATTCACTCAGTTATTTCCGAAACTTATATGACAAGCTGGAGGTGGTTCCGAGGCTCGTTGAAGGCCGGCAGAAGCCGGCCTTTTTTCCGGGGAGACCGGCTCGCGTCTCGAATTAAAACTGCCCCGAGAGGTTTAAGGCGGGGGTTTTCCGGCGGCGAAGCTGTCCAGGGCCGCCTGCAGCTGCTCGCGGGTATACGGCAGCCGAGCCAGGGCGTCGTGCTCTACCTGGATCGCTTGGACAATCGCGTCTCTCGCTTGGCGAGCTTTGAGCAACCACGGGGACTGCTCGCCCGTTCGGTCACCCATCGCTACGGTGTGGTCCATCATGGCCTTGGCCTTGTCGAGCAGGATCGAATAGCGAAGCCGCATCGCGCCTTCGAATAGCTGACGTTTGCGGTCGTCATCTGCGGCTTTGGGAGCCGGCACTTGCATCAGCTCTTCGTGCAGCTTCTGGTACAGCTCACCCACGCGAAAGCCGGCCATCGCCGACCAATGCGCGTCGTACGCGCGCATCGCGTCCGAGTAGGCGCTTTGCGCGTCGAGCAGCAACTGACAGCGCTGCTCGAGCACGGCTGCGAAGTTATCCGGGAGCGGCGTGAAGTGAATGCGCTCCGCACGGATCCGGCGCAGCTCCCCGAGCCCGAAGTACACCGGTGCGAGCTCGGTTGGCACTCGCCCGGCGGCGTCCAGACTCTCGCGTTCGATGATGTCACGCGCCTTGCTGATGAACGACTCGGCCGGCACGTCGTCGCCTTGTGCGAGCCGTGACAGCGCGCGCGCGGCGAGCACCGCGATTTGGTCGAAGCTGAGCAGGTCTTTGTATTTGGCCGCGGTGAGCTCTGCGAGCTCACCGGCGCGCTGATACCGTTCGAGATACGTCAGTAAGCGTAAGGCACGAACGCGCGCGACGCGGTCCAGATCGGAATTCGGAAAACGCCGCGCAACTTGCTCGTAGCGCGAGAGCGCCTCCGCGTTCTGACCGGCGAGGTCGTACATCTCTGCCGACTCGAACAGGGATTTGTCCGCGAGCGGGCCGTTGGAATCGAGCTCGAAGGCGCGTTCGAACGCAGCCCCTGCGACGCTGTAGTGCTGAGCCTTCCCTTCCGCGGTCGCTTGCGCGAACAGCTCGGGGATGTCCGTCGTGCGTTCCGGGGTCACGACGGTTCTCGCCAGCGAGAGCGGTGGGGGCGCTGAGCCGCTGAGTTTCGCCGCACTGTGCGGTGGCGCAGTGGTCTGTGCCGTTGCCGCACAAGCCAGCGCGAGCAGAGCTCCCCCCAAAATCATGGTGGAACCGCAGCCAGCACGCACCGACAACTCGCGGGAATGTTTGCCTTTGACCACGCGTTCACCACTCGACATCAGGCGGAATCATAGCGCTCGTTTCCCGGGCATTTCGGAATATTACAGCGACCCCCGTGCACGCTTGGATGGACCACTTTGGCATTGACGCTCAATGCCAGAGTTCTAGTCTGGCAGGGTGTTGGACGGACATTTCAACCAGTGCGAATGTCGAACAGCATGCATGGGCAGCAGAGGAGGACGCTGAATGGATACGATGACGAACGGGCTCGTGAGCGATCTCGAACTGAGGCATCGGGCCTTGAATGAGCAAGTGGATCGCTTCGCACGCCGCGCCTATCTCACTCCAACGGAACAGCAAACTGTCGCCACTCTAAAGAAGGAGAAACTTCTAACGCGAGACTTGCTCACTCGCATGCGAGGCGCCTAGAGGCGCGCCGGGCAAACAACACGCGTTCGCAACCGAGGCGCGTTTTGGCAGGTGACGAGAGCGCTCCCTAACAGGGCGCTCTCGTTTTTTTGTCTGCCGGTAGCGACGGAAGCCAGCTCAGAGCGGCACGCATGACTTGCCGTCGCAGATCTGACCGGTAGGGCAATCAGCGTTGGAAGCGCAGCCGCCCGCCCTGCGCGGCGGAGTCGCGGGCAGGGGTGCCGGGCTCGTGGCCGGAGCGCTCGCGCTGTCGCCGGGTGCGGCCTTCGTGCGCTCGATCGCAACGGAATTGCTATTGTCGAAGCGTTCGCCGCCGCCGTACATGTCTTGGTTGAGATCGGTGAGCGATTGCTCGAGGCGCTCCTTCCATTCAACGCTCAAGCCGCCCGGATGTGCCTCTTCCGTAGCCTTCGCGATCGCGAGCCAATGCCGCGAGTCGGCACGGAAAGCGAGGCGGTAGTCGGTCATGCCACGCAGGTACGCATAGCGCGCCTGATCATTGATGCTGAGGGAGTCGCTGTCGTCCTCGAGCACTCGCCAAATCGCCAGCGCGTTCTCGTACTGATTCTCTTCGTACATGCGCTGGCCGCGGTTGAGGTCCTCGCGGTACGTCGCGCAGCCCACGAGCCCGATGCTCAGCGACAACGCTAGAAACAGAGAGAAGGCGGTTCGCATCGCGCGTTTGCACACTAGCCCCAGGCAGGAAGCCGAATCAAGCGGCCCCCAAGTTCGTGCTCCTTCGAGCGCCTAGCCTAGCGCAGCCGCAAATGCAGCCGATATATGGGTAGGCCGTCTGCGATCGCCCGGTGCTCGCGGGGACTGCGCGCCACGAACGGGTTTTCAATGGCGAAGCCGAGATGTGGGTGGAGTGGCACCAAACGTGGCTCTGCTGCCACGAGCTCGGCGTAGGCCGCGGCCCGCTCGCTGACGTCGGTCTGAATGAATAGCTCGCCGCCCGGGATCAGCACGCGGCACACCTGCTCGAGCAGCTCGGGCGTGACCACGAGCCGCTTGTGGTGCTTCTTCTTCCACCAAGGATCGGGGAAGTGAACGAACACTGCGCGCGCGCAGGCTGAGGGGAAGCGCGGAAAAACCGCCTTGGCGTCCTCCGCGAGCACTCGCGCGCGATCCCCGAGGCCGCGCTCGCGCAGGCGATCGTCCACGATAGTTGCCCATTTGCGGCGGATTTCTAGGCCGAGCATGCGGACCTCCGGGTCTGCCGCCAGACGTTCGAACACGAACCCTCCGCGGCCGGGTCCAATCTCGATCTCGATCGCACTCGTGCCAGCACCCACTAATGACCGGGGATCGACGCTGTCGCCTTCGGGGAGGCGCGGCGCGTGCGCGTACGGGTTCGTTTTCATGTTGCGGTCAATGCTAAGACTCGGCGGGTGTTAGCACAGGCGGATTGCCCTCGCTGGCTGCGGATCGCGCGTTCGCCGTGGGCCTTTCTTCTGGCCGCGACTGTTCCGGCGTGGTTCGCGATCCAAGGGATTTTGAGCGCGAATGGCGGCGCGCCAGCGGTGCCGCTCGACGACAGCTACATCCACTTTCAGTTCGCGCGCTCCTTCGCCAACGGCCACCCATTCGTGTATTCGCCCGGCGCGGCTCCGGTGGCCGGCGCTACCAGCCTGCTCTGGCCGCTGCTCTTGGCGATCCCGCAGCTGTTTGGCGTGCGCGGCCTGGCACTCATTCCGTGTGCTTGGGGGCTGGCCTTCGTCGCTCTTGGCTTGCTCGGCTACGAGGCCGCTCGCGCGGCCGAGCGCGTTACGAGCGAGCGCATCGCCTGGCTCGCCGGTTTCTTGGTGGTCAGCTTCAGCGCCGACACCTGGTTTGCCGCAAGTGGCATGGAGGTCGTGCCGCTTGCCTGGTTACTCACGCGCTGCGCCCGCCGTTCAGCCGAGTGGTTGGAGGGCGATCACAAGCGGCTCTGGGAGCTGCTGTTGCTCGCCGCGCTCGCACCGGCAATGCGCCCGGAAGGCGCACTCGGTACGCTGCTCATCGCGACGGCGCTATTGGTCGGCGCCCAAGGACCGAAGCGAATGCTGGGCGTCGCTGCATTTTCGTTCATAGCGCTACCGCCAGCGATCTACTTTGTGTTCACGGGTCACGCGACTCAGACCACGACACTCGTGAAGTGGTTGCCTTTCAATCCGTACCTCACCTTCTCCGCGCTGCTCGAAACTGTGTTCGGCAACGTGCGCTTGTTCTTGTCAACACTGCTCGACGGGCAGCTGTGGAGCGCCGCTTACATCCCCGAGCATTCGCGGTGGCTGGCTTGGCTCACGCTGCCCGCATTGGTCTTCGCCGGCCAAGCCCGGCAAGCCCGTAGCCGCGCCTGGCTGCTGGTCGTGCTTGGGCTCGGCATGTTGATCCCGACCACGTACGACAGCTTTCTTTGGAATCGGCTGCGCTATTTGTGGCCCTTCGCTGCTCCTTGGTTGATAGGAGTCGTGGCGCTGAGCGATCAGGCCGGAGAGCTGGCCGCGCTGTGGCGGCCGAAGCTCGGACTGGTGCGCTATGCGTTGGTCGCGGCGGTAGGCATCGCGCTCTGCAGTAAGTTCCCTTTCGCGCTCGAGGATTTGGCCGACAGCGCGCACGCCATTTCCAGCCAACACGTGGAGCTGGCCGAGTGGGCGGCGAAGAATCTCGACTCGAGCGACCGGATTGGCGTCAACGACACCGGAGCGATGGCTTATTTTTCGGGGCGTCAGGTATTCGACGTCGTGGGCCTGACTACTGCTGGTGAGGCGCGCTACTGGTCGGCTGGGGCTGGCTCGCGCTTCGAGCACTACGAGCACCTGTCCCGCAGCGCGCTGCCGACGCAGTTCTTCGTATACCCGGGCTGGTTCGGGATCGAGCCAATGCTGGGTCAGTGCTATCAACAGCGCACGGTGCACGCCAGTATTTTGGGCGGCGAAACCATGGTCGCCTGCCCCGCTGTGTATTGGTCGCTCGGAACGGGCGAGGCCGCAGCGGCGCCCGAGTTCTGGAAGCGTGCGCCGCTCGACTCCGTCGACGTTGCCGATCTCGAAAGTGAGCGAGCGCACGACTACGCCGTCTTGCCCGCGACCCAAATGGAAGACGTGGTCATCACAGATGGCGTCGTCGTCGACGGCGCACGCCGAAACCGTCAGCGAGACACGTTCTGGGTCGACGTCGCACCGCGCGCTCGCCTCGTGGCGCGCCTGGGCGCAGACGAACCAGTGACGGTAACCGTGCGTATCGGCGGCCGGTTGATCGATACCTGGCTGGTCAGCAAACAAACCTTCGAGGAGCACGCGGCCTCGCTGCCCGAAGACCAGGCGACCGGACCAGCGCAGGTCGAAGTCCGCACCGAAACGGGCGCCTTCACCGCCGCACATTACTGGGTGTACTAGGCTCGAGTTGCGCTAATTTTTGAGATGGATTTGCGGCGGAATGGTTATTTCTGCGATGTCCTCGGTCCGAGCAGACCATCGGTAAGGTCCGGGGACTTGGGCTGTTCGGCAGGCAGCATGCGCCGGTCCACCCCTTCGGATGTTCGCCAGGGTCTTCGCTGGTCTACCTCGTGGCTTGTGGTGTCTAAGACGATCGTGACCTGGCCTCCCAAGACCGCCCAACTCGAGCCTAGGAGCCCGCCAAATAAGTTTGCGGGCCGGCCCTGCCGAGCTTTGCTATACCGCGCACATGCGCAAACGCCCTCTCGGCAACACGGGTCTCTCGGTGTCCGAGCTCTCGCTCGGCACGTGGGGCTTGTCGGGTGATGGCTACGCGCCGATCCCCGAAGCCGACCAAGACGCTGTCATCGAGCGCGCGCTCGCACTCGGCGTAACGCTCTTCGAGACCGCCGACAGCTACGCCAAGGGCGCCATGGAGACGCGCCTCGGTGAACGCCTAGCCAAGCAGCCGGACACGGTGATCGTGACCAAGCTGGGGACGGATCGCGAAGCCTCGCCGGCACGCAAGAGCTTCACACCCGCATTCCTCCGCGAGAGCTTCGAACGCTCCCGAGAGCGCCTCAAGCGCGAGATCGTAGACGTTGTCTTGTTGCACAATCCGTCCGAGCGCAGCCTGGAACGCGGAGAGGCCACGGCGGTGTTGGAAGAGCTGAAAGCGGCGGGCTCAATCCGCGCTTGGGGCGCCAGCGTCGAGGGTATCGATCTGGCGCGCGCAGCGATCAAGCAAGGCGCGCAGGTGCTCGAGCTCGCGCACAACGCCTTCCACAACCGCACGCTCGGCCAATTGGCACCGGAAATCGGGCCAAATGTCGGCATCCTTGCGCGTTCGGTGCTCGCGCATGGGCTCTTGTGCGGGCAGTGGCCGACGGACAAAGAGTTCGCCAGCAGTGACCATCGCTCGGAGCGCTGGACGACTGACGACTTGAAGCGACGCATCTCGCAGCTCAACGCAATCCGCCCCGCGGTGAACGGCACGACGGTCACGAGCTTGCGCGCGGCCGCGCTACGCTTCGTGCTCAGCAGCGACGTCGTGTCCAGCGCGGTGCTCGGCCCGCGCAGCGCGATGCAGCTCGATCAGTTGCTACGCGACGCCGGCAGAGAGCCACCGTATCTGACGGTGGAAGCCCTGAACGCGCTGCAGGCTCGGCTCAGCAACGTGGGGATTTCCGCGTGAGCCCGGGCGCGCCGGCAAGCCTCGCAGCGACGCTCGACAGCGTCGCTCGCGAGGCAGCCGCGCTGATTCTCAAGGTCTACGCAACCGAGTTCAGCGTCGACTTCAAAGCCCCGCGCGACCCGGTAACCGAAGCGGATCGCCAGGCGAACGCGCTGATCTGCGAACGTTTGACGACTCTTTTTCCGGGTGTGCCGATCGTCGCCGAGGAGAGCGAGCCCGAGAGCTTCGCCGGGTACCGCAAGGCCGAGCGCATCTTCTTCGTCGATCCGCTGGACGGGACGCGCGAGTTCGTCGCCAGAAACGGCGAGTTCGTGGTCATGATCGGGCTCGTCGACGGCGACCGCGCCACGGCGGGCGTGATCCACGCGCCGGTGCTCGGCGTGTCGTGGGTCGGAGAGATCGCCAAGGGCGCTTTCAAGATCGACGCTGACGGCGTGCGCTCGCCGATCTCGGTCAGCCAGGTACCTGCGCTGTCTGAGGCACGCGTGGTCGGTTCGCGCTCGCACCGAAATCCCGACCTGGAGCGTACACTGGCCACCCTGGGCGCACACGAGCTGATTGCTCTCGGCAGCGCCGGACTGAAGGCGGCCGCCATCGCGCGCGGTATCGCAGACGCCTATGTTGCACCCCACTACGCCGGCAAACGCTGGGACGCTTGCGCCTCTGACGCGCTAGTCAGCGCGGCCGGTGGCAAGCTGACCAACGCGAACGGCGAGCTCTTCGACTACCGCGCGGCAGAGCTCGACAACGACCGAGGAATCGTGGCCAGCAACGGCCTCATGCACGAGACGATCATCGAGCGCCTGATGGCTGCCCGCGGCGCTTCCGGCTAGAATTAAGCGAGTGAGCAGCTCGCCTCGAGACACTCGAAAGTCGCAGTCGAAGCTGGACGCCGACGCCGATGTAGTCGTGATCGGAGCCGGCATTATGGGCCTCTCGGTCGCCTATCATCTAGCCGCCGAGCACGACATGAAGCGCGTGGTTGTGCTCGACTCGGGCTACCTGTGCGGCGGCGCGAGCGGGCGAAACGGCGGCGGCGTGCGCGCGCAGTGGTCCAGCGAAACCAACATTGTGCTCATGCGCGAGAGCCTCGAGATGTTTCGCCAGTTTGCCGAGCGACACCGCATCAATACCTGGTTCCGCGCGGGCGGCTATTTGTTTCTCGCGCGGAGCGACGCTGCCGCGGCGGAGCTGTGCACGAACGTCGAGCTTCAGAATCGCTGCGGAGTGCACAGCGAGCTGCTCGAGCCAGCCGCGATCAAGGGCATCGTGCCGCAGCTGTCGACCGAGGGCGTGCGCGCGGCGAGTTATAACGCGCGGGACGCCGTGGTTTTTCCGTGGCCCTTCGTGTGGGGTTACGCGGAGAGCGCGCAGAACCTCGGAGTTTCGGTGCAGCCGTTTACCCGGGTGACGGGTATCGAGACACGCGGCCGCAGCATCGCGAGTGTCGTGACCGAGCGCGGGCGGATACGCACCACGGTGGTCGTCAACGCGTGTGGCGCGCACAGTCCAACCGTCAGCAGCATGCTCGGCATCGAGCTTCCCACTCGTCCGCACCGTCACGAGATATGCTCGACCGAACCACTCAAGCCCTGGTTGCAACCGCTCGTTGCCGACCTGAGCGACGGGCTTTACTTCTCGCAGTCGATCCGCGGTGAGATCGTCGGCGGGATTGGCAACGAACAAGTGCCGCGCGGTCCGGATCAGCGCTCGTCCGCGCGTTTTCTCGCCCTGTACGCGCGCGCGCTCACCCGAGCCTGCCCGTCGCTCGGCGCTGTCAAAGTGCTGCGGCAGTGGGCGGGGCTATACGATATCTCGCCCGACTCGAATCCGATCATCGGACCTGTCGACACAATCGACGGATTTTTCCTGTTGAGTGGTTTCATGGGCCACGGTTTCATGATGGCGCCCGTGATTGGCCAAAGAATCGCCGCGCGCATCGCAAAGGGCACGAGCAGCGAGCTATTCGAGCGCTGGTCGCTGAGGCGCTTCGCGACCGGTCGGCTGCTCAAGGAAGGAATGATCATCGGCTAAGCTGCGGCCCCCCGAAAGACGCGGGTGGTGCGAAAATGTAGGTGCAAGAGCCCACGTTGACAGCGCCGATGTGCTCCGAGTAGCGTCCGCACACACCGGGAACCAGGGAATTTTGGCTGTTTGCGCCTCCCCGGCTCGGCGTGACTCGCACCCTTCATCTGCCTCGGGAGGCATCTCCATGCTGCGCTCTTCGCGTACGATCGCGTCGCTCATCCACTCATTAGTCCTCGGCACCGCCACCGCGACCACTTTGGTCATGGTCGCGGCCTCCGTCGTCGGCTGCAAAGACGAGAGCCAGCCCGACTACTGGGTGGAGAAGCTCGACGACCCGGCATGGCGAGCACGCGCTGTGAAGCGCCTAGAGCAGTTCTTTGAAGACTCGGTGACCAAGAATGGCGAGCTGAAGTCGGAGGGCGTCCAGACCCTGATCGGCAAGACGGTCGACCCGCTGACCAAGACTTACGTCGATAGCTACGACACGCTCGACGACAAGACCCGCGTCTCGCTAATCAAGCTCCTGGCCGCCTACAAGGACAAGCGCATCGAACCGGCCGTGAAGAAGGCGTTCGACGAGTTCGTCAAGCACCCGGCCACGGCGAAAGACGATCAAGACATCAAATGGGCCGCGATCGCCACCAGTGATCTGAAGCTCACGGGCGTTTCGGACTCGCTGTTAGCGGCGTTCATGAAGCTGCGCGCCAGCACAATGCTGGGCGGCGTGGCCTATCGCGATGTGAACGACGCGATGCGTGTCGCCCCCTCGAAAGCTTGGGTCAGCCCGCTGGTAAAGATGCTCGACGCGGACATGGTGGCGCCCAAGACCTCCAAGGACAAAGATCTGATCGACCCGTTTCGCGATCAGCAGTTCTGGCAAACGGCCTCGGCCGAGGTGCTCGGTCGCATCGGCGATCCTGCCGCGGTTGCGCCACTGCTCAAAATCATGCTCGACCCAGCCAAGGGAGACGTGCAGTCCACGGCGCTACTCGCCTTGGTGAAACTCGGCAAGCCGGCGGCCGACGCAGCCATCAAGTTGCTCAAAGGCCAGGACGACGCGCTGATCACCTTCGGCGCACGTCGCATCAAGGAAGTGTCCGGCTCCGACGCCAAGGGCAAGACGTACATTCCGACCGCCGCCCTGATCGTCGGCACGATCGGCCGCGGAGATACCATCGGCCCGATGGTCGATGCGCTCAAAGCCGAGACCGACGATGGCAACAAGGCCGTCATCGCGCGCGAGCTAGCCAAAATCCCGGCAACCGATGACTCTAAGCAAGCCTTCAAGAAGGCCTACGAGTCGCTACCCATCGACGCTGAGATCACGAACGGCGGCAGCGCGCTCGAAACCCTGACCGAGTCCGCAGGGCAGTTCTTCGACGCCTCGCTGGTCGACTGGCTATTGGAGCGCGCGGCGAAGGCCAAGGGCAGCGAGGAGGATCGCAAATCGCTGCAGAGCGCGATCACGATCACCGCGCTCAAGTTGGCCAAACCGGACCAACTGCCGCAGGTCAAGGTGGCCGTCGACAAGTATGGCTCGCAGCTCGAGAAAGCCAGCTTCGCGGTGGTGGCCAACATGCTGAAGGCCTGCGGGGACCGCGTGCCTTGCTACGTCGCGGCCCTCGAGAAAAGCGAGAACCAGGATCAAGCCAATCAGTTCGCCGGCATCAAGGCGGGCTACATGATCGGCATCTTGGGCAACGAGCAGAATCGCGACGACATCGTGAACGGTATCGATTCGATCACCAACGCCGCCGTGCGTTTCGTGGCGGCCGAAGCAATCGATCACCTGTCGCCGAAAGGTTCCAAGGACGCGGCAGCCAAGCTGACGGCAGTCATCGAGAAGAACGCGAAATCTCCAGATCGTGAGAAATCGGCCGGCGACTCGCCGCTCAAGCAGGTCGTGTACCGCTTGGAAGCGCGCGCGAACTGAGTCGGAGAGGCATGTCGAGCCTCCGTCTCGAGGTCCGGGCCGGCAAGAGTGCCGGCCGCGTTTTCGGCGCGGAGCTCGACATCGTTCGCATCGGGCGGGGAGAGAACAACGATCTCGTGCTCGAGGACACGCTGGTGTCCAGCGAGCACGCGCGGATTGTGAGCAGCGAGGACGGCTTCCTGCTCGAAGATCTGGGCAGCACGAACGGCACCTGGCTGCGGCGCGGCAGCGCTCAGCAGGCGCTGGGCGAAGGGCTGAAGGCCGCCGCACTTGCCCCCGGGGATCGCATTTTCCTCGGCAGCAGTGAAGGCGAAGGCAGCGAAATTCAGGTCGATTTCGCGCCCGAAGCCGACACGCTGCAAGTCGCGTTGGTGCGCCCGCTGAGCGAGCTTCAAAAGCCAACATTGGAGCTCTCCGCCTCCGATGACCGGCTCCGCTCGCTGGTTCTGGCGCTGCGCGACATGGTCAGTCACGAGGGCGTGAGCGATGTCGCCCGCGGCATTGCGGACGCCGCGCTCAAGCTGGTACCGCGCGCGACTCACGCGACGGTCGTGTTGCGTCAAGATGCGGAGAGCGGCCGCGACGGCAAAGCCGTCGGTTTCGTACCCATAGTCACGCGCGTGCGCGGCGCTGGGGGGCCGAGCGCGCCCGAAGGCCCTGTGCGAGTGACGCGCAGTATCGTGCGCAAGGTGATCTCCGAACGGGCAGCAGTGTTGGCGGCCGACGCGCCGAGCGAGACCTTCAGCTCCGAGTCTCTGCTCGGCGCGAGCATCCGCAGCACCATCGGCGTGCCGCTCTGGAAAGACGACCAGATCTTGGGCGTCTTGCAGCTAGACAATCGCGATGCACCGGCGATGTTCGAAACGCGCGACGTCGATGCGCTGTGCGCCTTGGCCGTGAGCGCCTCGCTCGCCATCGCCAACGCGGAGCTGATTCAGAGCCTGAGCCTGGCGCGCGCCGAGCTCAAGAAAGAAAATCAGTACCTGCGCGGCCGAGAGCGTGCGCGCACCGGCGAAGTGCAAATCATCGGCCAGAGCAAAGCCATGAACGAGCTGTTGCGCCAGCTCGACAAAGTCGTCGATACGCGAGTCAGCGTGCTCATTGAAGGCGAAACGGGGACGGGCAAGGAGCTGATCGCCTCCAGCGTTCACTACCGCTCCAAGCGCAAAGACAAGCTGTTCGTTGCTCAGAACTGCGCTGCGTTTCCCGAAAACCTATTGGAGAGCGAGCTGTTCGGACACAAGCGTGGCGCGTTCACCGGCGCGACCGACGAGAAGAAGGGCCTGTTCGAGATCGCAGACGGCGGCACACTGTTTTTGGATGAGCTCGGCGAGATGCCGCTCGCCTTGCAGGCCAAGCTACTCCGCGCCCTGCAAGAGGGCGAAATCAGGCCAGTCGGCAGCACGCAAGCCAAGCAGGTCAACGTGCGCATCGTTGCCGCCACGAATCGCAACCTGGAGGCCGAGGTGAAGGCCGGGCGCTTTCGCGAGGACCTGTACTACCGGCTCAAAGTATTTCCGATTCGCGTCCCGCCGCTGCGCGAACGTCGCGACGACATCGCCCCCTTGGCGACCTTCTTCCTTTCCCGCTACACGCGCGAGATGGGCAAAGCCGTGCTCGGCTTTGCCCAAGAAACCCTGGAAATACTCAGCGCCTACGACTTTCCCGGCAACGTGCGAGAGCTCGAAAACGAAGTCCAGCGTCTGGTCATCCAAGCCGACGACGACAGCTTCCTTACGCCGGAGCTACTCAGCCCGCGCGTGAGACAAATCGAAAGTGTGCTGCTCAGCGCCGGTGCCGCAAAGGGTTCGCTCAAAGAAATGGTCGACCAAGTCGAGCGTCACATCTTGATCGAAGCACTTCGGGAGCACGGCAACAACAAGACCGCTGCAGCGAAGACGCTCGGCATCACGCGCGAGGGCTTGCACAAAAAGCTGAAGCAACTGGGCGTTGGCTGAGCACGACGTATGGGCAGGGATGCCCGGAACTAAAATGAGCTCAAAGTCTTGGAAGACTCCCGCGTCGGGGATCACGAAGCGCGTCAGATCACGATCTGCGAATGAGACCGGACCCACGAAGCCACTGCGGAACAGCCGCAGGGGCGGCGCCGGCGACGACCCTTGGAAGCACCCGAAGGGTTGGACCGGGGCCTGCTGTTCCAACCGGCCGCGATCGTCGACAGAGAGAATACGCAGCCATACAAGAAGCGTTATTGGATGCCATACTCCCTCAGTCTCCGGTAGAACGTCCGCCGCGGAATCCCGCTGATTTCCGCGGCCTTTACGCGGTTCCAGTTGCTCTCGCGTAAAGCCTCCATGATCCGGTCGCGCTCCTCGCGCCGGTGCTCGGAGACTCCGCCTTTGCGCAACTTGATGGTGGCGCCGCGTGGCACGGCGGGCTCCCGCTCGCGCGGCACTCGCGTCGCACTGGCTTCGCCCGAAACCCAGCCGTCCGGGATGTCGAAGTCGGAAGCGTCGAGCTCTAGGTCTTCACTCATCACCCAGGCGTTGAGCAGCACATTCTCGAGTTGGCGTACGTTGCCCGGCCAACCGTATTGCGCCAGGCGCTGCAGCGCGTCCTTGGTGAGCCCGTTCTTCTCACGTTTGTAGCGAGCCGCAAACAAACCCAAAAAGTGATCGACGAGCTGCGGGATGTCCTCGGGGCGTTCGCGCAAAGCTGGCACGCGCACGTCGACGACGTGGATACGGTAGTACAAATCTTCGCGAAATTTGCCCTCGGCCACCATTTGCGAGAGGTCACGGTTGGTCGCAAACAGCATGCGCACGTCGATGTCTTCTTCGCGGCTGCCGCCCACCGGGCGCACCTTGCGCTCCTGAAGCACACGCAGCAGCCCCGCCTGCATTTTCAGTGGTGTTTCGCCGATCTCGTCCAGCAGGATCGTGCCGCCTTGGCAGTCGCGAAAGAGCCCCTTGCGGTCCCGGTCGGCACCGGTGAAGGCACCCTTTACATGCCCGAACAACTCACTCTCCAATAGATTCTCAGGGATAGCGCCGCAATTGACGCCTAGCGTGCGCGCCTTGGAACGGGCCGACGCGCTGTGAATCGCCCGCGCGACGACTTCTTTACCCGTACCACTCTCGCCCGTGATCAACACCGGCACGTCGGTGTCACGCACGCGGTCGATCAGCGCGTACACGCGGCGCATCGCCTCGCTGGTGCCAACCAAGCCTTGATAGCCGAAATGCCCGTACAGGGTCTCGCGTGCGTCGCGCAGCTTTTGGCGCGCACGCTTGAGTTGTTCGGTGCGGCCGTCGAGCAGCTCACGCAGCCGCTCTTGAGCTTCCTCCAGCGCGCCGTTGGCGCTGGCCAAAGCGTCCGCGCGCTGCTTGTTTTCGTTGATCAGCCGCGCGTTCTCCAGCGCAATCGCGACTTGATCCGCGAACGCACGCAGGGTCGGCAATTCACGCTCGAAATGCGCGCCCGGGCGCAGGCGGGTTTCGAGATACAGCGCGCCAATGGCCTCGCCCGAAGGAGCCAGAATCGGCAAACAAACCACCGATTCAAGGTTCATCTGATGCACCGAGGCGTAGCTCTGCATGCGCGCGTCGCTCTGCGCATTCATGGTCAGCACCGGTTCACCGCTGGCCACTACGGTCTCCGCGATCGAACGCGAAAACTCGGCGTGCGCGGCGTCGCCGGCGCGCGAACGCGACGTGTGAACGGTGAGCGCGCCGGAGGCTTGCTTGAGCAGCACGAAACCGTGCTCGGCGCGGGCCAGCTCCACCGCGTAGTCGGTAATGCGCTCGGTTAGGCGTTCCAAGTCGAGCTCACCGACCAGCCGGCTATTGACCTCGAGGATGCGCGACAGACGCTGTTCGAGCGGCGTCGAGCTGAGCTGAGAGATGGACGTGCTGATGGCGCGTAAAGTATTGCTAGTGCGTTGCGCGAGCGGCGCGCCCACGCGCAGAGCGTTGAACGGTAAAAATTCCGTCGCGGCCACGCCGATCGTAGCGGGCACCGAAGCCCGGAGCGTGCGACGGCGCGAGTCGTTCCAGTACACCTCGCGCAAATCACGAGGCAGACGCGCGCCTATCTCTTCCAAGACGGCCAAAGCTTCTTCGCGATCACGCCGCGCCAGGAGCGGCTGACCGCCGGCCTCCTCCAGCTCCGCGCGAGCCTCGAGCGCACGCCAAATCCAGTCCTTTTGCGCGGCGACGCGGGCGGCCTGCAGGGAGTCGTCGAGGTTCGCGCGCGCGCCGAGCTCGTCGCCGAACAGGTTCTTCAAGCGCGCCGAGGCCAACAGAAACAGCGAACGATGAGCCGCCGCTCCCGCCAACTCGGACTGGGCGCGACCGAGTGAGACGCGCAACGCGGCTAGATCTGGACGTGCGATTCTGGTGGCGGCGAGCACGCCTTCTAGGCGCGCTTCGGCTGCGTCAACGCTGCGATCTAGCGTTTCGAAGGCTTGCGCACAGGCTTCATATCTCAGCACCGCCGCTTCGCCATTGCTTTGGCGCAACTCGAGCTCGGCCTCGAGCCCTAGAAGCTGAGCGCGCTGCACCGCGCCGAGATCAGCGCGTTGCTCCTGCAGTGTCTCGATGCTGCTGCGAGCACGCGCCAAGCGACCGAGATACAGATCGGTATTGGCAAGGTTCAGCAGCGCTTGCAAGGTGCTCGAGCGGCGGCCCGAACGGCGGCCCATATCGACCGCTGCCTCGAAGTGCTCGATGGCGCCCGCAATGTCGCCGCGGATCTTGAGCAATCCGGCCAAATTTAGCTGAGCGGTCGCGAGCGCACCGGCATCGCTCGCACGTTCCGCGGCGGCGATCGTGCGGCGATAGGCGTCGCGGGCTTCGTCGTTGCGGTCGCTGCGTTGCAGAACGAGCCCGAGTGACCCCAGGGCAAGCGCTTCTAGGCGAGGCGCGGCCTGCGCCAATGCTTCCTTCAAAGCGTGTTCGAGAGCCGCTTCTGCCTCGTCGTGCTTGCCAAGCATGGATAGCGCTAGACCGCGATATGTGAACGCTTCGGTCGCTACATGCGACGCCTCCGCCAGGAGCGGCTCGAGGATCTGCAAGGCGCGTTGGTAGTCACCCACGCCGAGCTCGGAACGAGCCAGATACAGGTCGATCGAGCGCTGCTCGGCCGGGGCACGATCGGGACGCGCCGCGACCGCGGAGAGCAGCGCGCGCGCCGCCGCCGCGTCACCCAAACCGAGCTGCAGCCGCGCGCGGGCGATGACTACTGGAATGCGTTCGTCGGAAGCGAGCATATCGAGCGTTGTCTTCGCGTCGTTGAAGCGGCCGTGGTCCAAGAAGTATTGGGCGCGCTCCAGCGGCTCCGGTGGCAACACCGACCGCACATCGACCGAGCCGAGCACCCTCTCCAGGTCTTCCTCAGACGCGACCGCATCGCTGGCGATGATCCGCACCAGCCGGCGCAGCTCGCCTGGACGGCCGCCCGAGACCTCGAAGACGCGCTTGAGCAGGCTTGGTGTGAGCGACGGCACGGCACGGCGCAGCAGATCGATCGCGGCGTGCTCGTCGAGCGGCGGCACCACGAATTCCAGGGCATCGACACCTAGCGAGCCACCTCCGACGGTAACTAAACGTGCACCCGCCGCTCGTGCATCGGCGAGCATTACCAGGCCTTCGTCTTTGAGCGCGTCCGCATCGTCGATCAAGACCAAGACGCCGTGCAGCGAGGCGTGAGCGGCCAGCTCTGCGCTCAAGCTCGACGTCGAGGTCACGTCTTCGATCCACGCCAGAGCGCTGCCTCGAACACCGAGTGACCACGCCGTCCGACGCAAGAGCGCGGTGCGACCCGAGCCCGGCGCGCCTACGATGCGCAAATGCTGACCCGGTAAGAGCGCGCTGACACGCTCCAGGAGTTGCGCGGACGTCATGTCGATGCCGACCACCGGCCATAGCGCGACTTCGTCCGCGGCCGGCTCCGCGCTCGCAGGCAGACCTGCCGCGCGCCGCAAAGCGCTGGCAAACTCGTCGACGGAGGGAAAGCGATCGCCCGGCTGCGCCAAGGTCGCGCGCTTGGCGACTGCCATCAGCTCGCACAGGTGCTCCGCGCTCAGCTCCGAACGCCGACTCTCGCCAACTATCTCGGCCAAGGTCACGCCCAGCGCGTAAACCTCGGCGCGCACAGTGAGCGGTGCGTCATGGAACAGCTCCGGTGCCGCGTAGCGCGGAGTGAGCCCTTCGGCCTGCGCGCCGCCTTCTCGAAACGGCGCTGCCAAGCCGAGATCGACGAAGGTCGCACGCCCGCCCAGCTCGACCACGATGTTGGCCGGCTTCACGTCGCCGTGAAACAGGCCAGCGCGATGCAACACCGTGAGTTGATCCGCGGCTCGTGACAGTGCCGAGAGAGCGCGCAGGCTCGCGCCCTCGGACATGATCTCCTCGAGGCTCTGGCCGTCGACTAATTCGCGAACCAGGAACGCGCGTCCGCTGCGCGGTAAGAGCCCGAAGCGAACCACGCGCGGCACGCCCAGCCCCTCGAGCCCGGACAGCGCCACTGCCTCGCGCACGAGCGCGGACATCTCGCGCTCGCTGGCCTCTTCAGCCAGCACTTTCAGGGCATATTTTCGCCCCGAATGTCGATCGCGCACCGCCCATACTTCGCCCCCACCCCCCTTTCCGAGTTGGGCAAGCGGCTCGTACCGACCTGGTAACTCGAGCTCGGCCACCGGTGCTCGGCCTCAGAGTCCGTAATCGGCGCCGAGCCCGAGGAAGAACCCGCTCGTGCCGAAGCCCGCGTCGAGGCGCGCGATGAAGTTGCGATGCGGCTTGTAGCGAAGACCGGTCTGCAGCACGAGCCACGGAAACACGACTGGCTTGGAGCCACCGTTGGCCCAGCTTGGTTCGTTGTAACCGTAGTGCTTGCCCGGAGCGCAATAGCCACGGGTATCCCGTGGATCGCCCGGGCCGGAGCACGCGAAATAGCCAGCGCCGGTGCTGTCGTTCGCGCCGGCGCCTGCGGTCGCTTGTTGTCTCTTGAGATCGCCCCAGACGAAGCCGAAGCCAGCGCCCACGCCGTAGTTGAAGGCAAACTCGGGAACGATGTCGTGGCTCCACAGAAAGTCCGCGGTCAGGTACAGCACCTTGATCTGGCTTTGGACCAGCTCCCAGGCGTCCGCAGCGTCTGTCTTCGACTTGAAGGGCGTGGGATCCATCGCGTACGAGGCGTACCAAGCCGAGAAGTCGTACTCGAAGGCGTTCTTGCGGATGGTGAACTCGGGACCAAAACCGTTCGCGAGCACCGTGCGGCCGCCGTCGCCGAACAGGTTCTCCATGAACTTGGGTACGATCACCGCGCGGTAGCGGAGACCGACGCCGTAGTAAGTCTGCCCGGATAACTCGACCGGGGAGCCGCCCGCTTCGGCATCCGCGACCAGGCCGGAGTCTTTGGGCTCGGCCTTTGCAGCAGCGTCGTCGCCAGCTGGAGCATCGCCATCGGCGGGTTTGTCCGCAGCGTCGTCGGCCTTCGGCGCGCTCGCTGCGTCCGCCTTCGGCGCAGCGTCTGCGTCTGCGTCGGCGTCTGCCTTGGGAGCGGCGGCGGCATCTGCCTTTGGGGTCGCGGCAGCCGCTTTCCGCGCGGCTGACGCGGTAGACGCGAGCGTCGCGGAGCCCGCGAACGCTAAAATAAGCACTGGGATGAAGCGAAGGGTCATCGGCATCTCTCCTTGTAAGCGCGCGGATAGTGCCATGGCACAGTGCCAACTGGCAAAGCTTGTCCCGCGAAGCTCGCCAGTCCGCCCAGAGCCGAAGGACGCGCGCCGCGAGTGGCACAGTCGTGTCAAAGCTGTGCGCGTCAGCAGTTGCCTACATAGTAGGCGAAGGTGCGCGACTCAGCGTTCGGCATCGAGCCCGTGTTTCTAGTGTCGCGCTAGCTTTGCGGCGATGGCGTCGTATCCTGAAGGGATGGGCGCACGCGTCGGACGCGTACTCAGTGTAACGGCGTGGCTCACGCTGCTGGGCGCGTGCGGCGCCAGTCACTTCGTGCAGCGCGGAGCGGATCTGTACGGCGAAGGGCGTTACGTCGAGGCGGATGAAGTGTTCGAGCGCAGCGAGCCCCGCCTGGCGCGCGCGCCGCTGGAAGAGCGCGCAGCCTACGCCGCATATCGCGGCGCGACCTTCGTAGCACTAGGCGATCTCGAGCACGCTCAGCATTGGCTAACGGTCGCGTCCGACATCGAGCGCGCGCGGCCGGGGACGATGCGCACGGAAGAGCGCGCCTTCTTGGACGGCGCGTGGCAGGCGCTGAGCCATCGACTGTCGCAGACACCACCGGCGCCGGTGACGACCGCCATCGCGTCTTCCAGCCAAGCGCCGTCACCCAGCGTCGAGAGCGCGCCGCCCGAGGCGAGCCCCGCGACGCAGCAGCGTTCGCTAGTGCCGCAGTGAGCGCCGCCAACTCTCACACGGTCATTGCGCAGCTACGTCGCCAGCCTTCGAGACATTGAAGCTGAATTCGTGCTTGGGGCCCGACACGGTGACCTTGATCGTGTCGCTGTCGACCCGAGAGAACGCCATCGACACGCTTTTACCGTACGGCGTGCTCAGCGAGTAAGTACCGGCCTGCGGCACGGGATCGGCCCAGCGCATCTGCACGCCGTCGATGCTCAGATCCCAGGTGCCGCGCTCGCCTGTCCAGCTGCGTGTGCCGTCGACTTGAATCCCGTCGCTAATCCCATCAGCAAGCGGCGTCTGCGTGCGGTCACCAGTGCCCGCGCCGGTGCGCTGAGTGGCGAGGTGCGTCCACTTCAGATCATGCACGACGTGGCGCGTCTCATTGCTGAAGTTCCAGGTAACTTCAGCCGTCCCGTCCAGCTCAACGACGCCGTTCGAGAGGCCCGTCCACTTGTGGTCGACGACGACGTTGTCCATGTCGTTCTTACTCACGGTCACCGAGCTCGAGCCGGAAAAGGTATGCCCGTGATAGCTGCAGTTACCGGGGTTCACCCCGTATTCAATGGTCAGGGTTGCACCTGAAAGCGACACGTCAGCGCACGGCAGCTGAGTGTTCAAGAACGTCTTGAGCTCGCGCGCCGCCTGCTCCACCGCACCACCGATGGTGAAGTTCGTCGAGATATCGACGCTGGCGGCTGACAGGTTCTCAGCCTGAGAAGAGGCCGAAGCTTGCTGCAGCGACTCGCTCGCTTCGGCCGCGGTCAGCTCGGCCTGTTTGGGGCAAGCACCGAGGGCGATGGGAAGAGCCAGTAAGGCAAACGCGCGCTTGTTGATAGGCATCGGTATTGTCCCTGACCCTGCACTCAGCGTGCCAGATGAGTACGACCCCAAATCGCGCAATTTTAGCCCAGGTGCGACAACGCCCCACGAACTTTAGTTCGCAGGGCGTGAACGGCAGTTATCGTCCGCCCCGGGGCGCGCCAAACGTTCGAGCCCGATCCAATGGTGCGCGCGCAGCACCGCACGCTTCGCCCCAGCGCGCCCGGACAGTCCAGCCGCATCTCCGGTGCGCGCGAGCCGCTTCGGAACACCCGAAGGGGTGGAGCGCCGCACGCCCCTCTCTCGCTCTCCTCTCCGGTGCGCGCGCAGCGCCGCACGCTTCGCGCCGCAGCGCGCGCCAAGCAGCTCAGCCGAATGCCCGGAAATACGTCGACCTCACTGACTTTGGCAGGATCAGATCACGATCAACTAACAATGAATTAACCCACGAGAGCTGGCGAAACCAGGCGGACGGCCGTCTCAACCGAATGCGTCAGACGCGAGACGCGTCAGCCGTCTGCTAGCTCCCGTCTCAACCGAACGCGATAGACGCGAGACCCGTCAGCCGTCTGCAAGCAACCTAACACCGACGCCGAAGGCTCCGACGCCACGAGTCACGCCTCGTGACCATCAAACAAACCTGCTCCCGCCAGACGGCGTGCGCAGCTCTGCACGCTCGCCTTTAGCGGTCCGCTCTCAAATCAACTCTTAGCGTCGCCGCGCGCGAAGATCGAAGCCACGTAGTTCAGCACGTCCGTCGCGCTGACCTCGTTGTAGCCGAAATAGCGCATCAGGCGGGACTTGATGATGTCGATCTTCTCCTGGGTTTCCTTGTCGACGACGGCGGAAACCAGGGTCTTGAGCTTGATGCTGTCCTTTTGATCTTCGAACAGCTTGAGCTCGAGCGCACGGCGCAACCGGTCGTTGGTTTGCCAGTCGAACTTCTTGCCTTCGACCGCCTTGGCGCCGATGAAGTTCATGATCTCACGCCGGAAGTCATCTTTCCGGTTTTCCGGGATGTCGATCTTCTCTTCAATCGAGCGCATCAAGCGCTCATCAGGCTCTTCGTCCTGACCGGTGTACCGGTTCTTGACCTTTTCTTTGAGCGCGTAGGCCTTGATGTTGTCGATGTAATTGGCGGCAAGCTTGCTGATCGCGTCCTCGTCGGCGCTGATCGCTCGCTGCACTTCGTTCTTCACAATCTCTTCGTACTCGCGCTTCACGACGCCGATTAGATCGCGGTAACGCTTGCGGCCGTCCTCGTTGGTGATCAGCGAATGGTGCGTTAGGCCCTTCTCCAGCTCGTTCAAGACCATGAACGGGTTGATGGTGCCCTCGCCCACGTCGCTCACGAGCGCGTTGGAGATCTTGTCCTGAACATAGCGGGGGCTGATGCCTTCCATGCCCTCGCGCTTGGACTCCTTGCGCAGCTCCTTGACGGTGTCTTGGGTGTAGCCGGGCAGCACTTTGCCGTCGTACAGCTTCATCTTCTGGAGCGTCGCCAAGTTGTGCTTCTTCGGCTCTTCCAGGCGTGAAAGCACCGCCCACATCGACGCGACTTCCAAGGTGTGCGGTGCAATGTGCCGACCGCGCACCTTCTCGTTGTTGAAGTCCTTCTCGTAGATGCGGATCTCGTCCGAAAGGCGAGTGATGTACGGCACGTCGATCTTGATCGTGCGGTCACGCAAGGCCTCCATGAACTCGTTGTTCAGCAGACGCTTGTACTCCGCCTCGTTGGTGTGACCGATGATGACTTCGTCGATATCGGTCTGCGCGAACTTCTTCGGCTTGATGCGGTGCTCTTGCGAGGCGCCCAGCAAATCGTACAAGAACGCGACGTCGAGCTTCAGCACCTCCACGAACTCGACGATGCCGCGATTGGCGATGTTGAACTCGCCGTCGAAGTTGAACGCCCGCGGATCCGAGTCCGAACCGTATTCGGCGATCTTCCGGTAGTTGATGTCGCCCGAGAGCTCGGTCGAATCCTGATTCTTTTCGTCCTTGGGCTGAAAAGTGCCGATGCCGACGCGATCCTTCTCGCTCAAGGTCAGGCGCTTCACGCGAATGTGATTGGCGACGACTTTGCCCCAGTCTCCGTCGTAGCGCTTGATCAGGCCTTGGAAGATGAAGCGACTGGCGGGGTCGAGATCGCCGTCGACTTTGACGCGGAACTTCTCGTTCGACAGCCCGAGCTTCTTGATCGACTGCTCGCGCCATTCTTGCGGGATCAGGCGCAGCGGCTCTTCGTGCATCGGCGAATCGAAGACGTCAGCGGCGCCGCTGGCCAAGCCAGTTTCCGCGAGGTTGACCCATTGGAAGGTGAACAAGGCACCCTCGTGCGTGGTCGAGTAGCGCTCGAGGCCCTTCTTGAGCAGGCGAGCGATCGTGGATTTGCTCGAGCCCACGGGACCGTGCAGCAAGATCACGCGGCGCTCCGGGCCGTAGCCCTCCGAGGCAGCCTTGAGCACGTTCATCAAACGCATGAGCGGAATGTCGAGGCCGAACACCGCGTCCTTGCCTTCGTCGATCTCGTCGCGGAAGAAGTTGTAGCGTACGAGCTTCTTCTTGTTGTCGATGTACTCCTCGGTGCCGTAGGAGATGACCATGTCGTAGACGCGCTGGAACGCGTTGCGCGTTACCTGCGGGCGCTCACGAACGAGGGTCAGGTACTCTTCGAAACTGCCCTCCCAGGCGAGATCACGATAGCGATCGTAATCCTGCATCGCCGCGATCTGGGCGACCATGCTCGATGCGACGGAACCACTGCTTACGCTTTGTTTTTCTTCCATCGTTTACCAATCGACGATTAAACCACACAAACCACCTGGCGTCATGGGCTCTCGAACGTCGAAAGAGCCCGCAAAGCGCTAAGCCACGCTGGTTTCTGCGACGCGCGCGCGGGCGCGC
>OLLW01000584.1_pt1 | contig 24817 bp, 18 predicted proteins | sample 1604611 | NCBI WGS metagenome assembly OLLW01 (sample SAMEA104055725, study PRJEB20765) | soil metagenome | biome: Arctic tundra; feature: Polygonal ground; material: soil | place: USA | collected 2011-09 | depth 0-0.5 m | reverse complement strand
ACCAGCGCGGGCGCGGGCGCGGGTGGCACGGGCAGCGAAACTGACGCACGAGTCGCGGGAGCGGTGCCAGGAGCATTCAGGGTGAGCTCCACGCTCTGCACGTGCCTCGTGCAATCGTTGGCGTGTTCGACCGGAACGGTGGTAATGGCGTCTGGGTAGCCCGGCAACGAAGCACTGAGCGTCCACACGCCGTCGGTCAACGGGGCGTAATAGCAAGAGCTCAGCTCAAAATGGTCTCCGCCATTTCGGGCGGTCACCGTCGCGGCACACGTCTTTCGACCTTGAGCGTCGAAGACCGTCACGTCCAAGTAATCGTAGCAATGCGAAGTCAGCACGCCGATGCCGACGATGCCGGCCAACACCGCGCCACCTGCTGCGGGCGCACAGGCACCCAGTATCGGAATGAACGCGGCGCACGCCGCCCACATCACTGCCCTTCGAATTTGTCGCCCCAGGCCCCGTACGTCTCTGCGCATCACGTGCGCCGAGGCTAGCATCGGCTGAGCTGGCGCCCAGCCCAGAACCGAGCGCGCTGTGGCTAGCAGGCATCGTGGATATCCTGCGCATCGCGTGGCCTGAGCGCGGCGCCGAGCCCTTCTCGGACGAGCCGCCGCCTTGTACGCCGAAGTGCAGATCGACGCTGTTCGGCAGTCCTTGCGCTGTTGGCGGAAAGCGCCCAAACCCCGAGATTCCCAAAAAATACTCACGAAATTGCATAATAGGCAGCCCCGAACCGGGTGCGTGCGCGCACTCTGCGAGAGTTCTGGGACACAAATCCGGGGAGGAGCGGCGGGGCCAGCTCAACCCCGTTTCAGTTTGGCACTTAGCTATTTGGCGCGTTTTTGGGCCAGCGAGCCTTGATTTTCAGTGGACGGTAAGGTAGGTAATGTAGGCTCCTTGTCGCATATTTGCTTACTTGATTCGTGTGCGCGGGGGGAGCGTCAGCGTTCGCTGATCGCGTCAGATCTCAGCCTGAACCTTTGAGACCGAAAGTCGTGCAAGCAGCCACCGTTGGCAGCATCATCGCGAACCGCTACAGCCTGCTTCGAAAACTCGGAGCTGGGGGCATGGGTTCGGTGTGGCTTGCGCACGACCAGTCGCTCGACAGCCAGTGCGCGGTCAAGCTAGTCGACCCCGAAAAGGCGCTGAACGAGGAAGTCCGCATGCGCTTCGAGCGCGAGGCGAAGGCGGCCGCGCAAATCCGCGGCACCCACGTGGTGGACATTTTCGACCACGGTATCTACGAAGGCACGCCCTTCATCGCGATGGAGTACCTCGAGGGTGAAGATCTAGGCGCCCGCCTCGAGCGCGTCCGTCTACTCGACCCTGAGCAGACTTACCAGATCCTCAGTCAGGTCGCTCGTGCGCTCGTGCGCGCGCACGCGGCGGGCATCGTGCATCGCGATCTGAAGCCGGAGAACATCTTCCTCGTCCCGGGTGATGACCAAGAGGTCGCCAAAGTGCTCGACTTCGGCATCGCCAAGCACGAGCAATACTCGCTCGCCGGCAAGACCACGAAGACTGGGTCGTTCATGGGTACGCCGTACTACATGAGCCCTGAGCAAGCGCGCGGCAAAAGCATCGACTGGCGCTCGGATTTGTGGGCGCTCGGGGTGATCGCGTTTCAGTGTCTGACGGGCCGCCCGCCCTTCGAGAGCGACGCGCTAGGCGAGCTAATGGGCATGATCATTTACGACGCGATTCCGGGGCTTACTGAGCGAAACCCGAATCTGCCGTCGTCGCTCGACGCGTGGTGGCAGCGCGCGGTCGCGCGCGACCGTGAAGAGCGCTTTCAGTCGGCCAAAGAATTTGCGGACGCGTTCGGCGACGCTATCGGCGTGCGGCACTTGACCGTGCCGAGCATTCAGCCGCGTGCGCCCATGCCGAGCTTCACCGATCACGAAGGCAACGACGCGCCGATGTCGCGCGTGTACCCGCAGCTCGCATCCGCTACTCCGAGCGCTGCGCGCTTCAGCACGCCTCCGCTGTTCAGCGAGAAGACTCCCGTCACTGATGGCACCGGCGCTCCGGTGACGCGCACGCGCCGCTCGGGTTTGCCTGCGCTGCCCAAGAAGCAACGGCTGATCGTGCTCTCGGTCGGCGGCGCGCTGCTCGCGGTGCTCGGCTTTCTCGTGATCGCCGGTCTGCGTAGCGCTCCGGAAACAGTAGCCGTTGCGGCGCGGCCGGTCCCGTCGTCGACCATTCAAGTAACGCCAGAGGCGTCCGGGAGGCTTAAACCGCCGCCGATCATCTTCGGCCCGTCCTCTTTGCCGCGCGAGGAAGACGTGGAAAAGAAGAAGAAGTCGGCTACCGGCGCGAGCTCTGTCGCTGCGCCTGCGCCTGCGCCTGCGCCTGCGCCCATGCGCCCGACCAATGCCGTCCGCGACTACGGCATCTGATTATCATACGCAAATTAGGCGTCGTTTCGCTGCTCGGCGTGAGCTTTCTGTGGGCGGCGTCGGCCCTGGCCGATCGAAGCGCGGAGGATCGCGCGACGGCCTTGGTGCACACGCCTGCCTTGATGATCGACTGGGCGAGATCCCTGGTCGGCCTGGGCAAGTTGGTCGAAGCGAAAGAGCGCTACGAGCAGATCATCCGCGAGGGCGTCGACGCCAACGCCGTACGCCGTAGCGTGGTGATCAGCCGTCGCTCGGGCGCCAACCGAACGCGCTGAGTCCTCGGCGGCGCACGTGAACGAAGGGCGAGGTATCGTTCGTCGCGCTGGGCACTGCGTTCGCACACGCTGGGGCAGCGGTGGCGAAGCGCTCGGCAAAACCCTGCAGCAAGCTGCTGCTTTGGTCTCCCGGGTAGACGCTGAACTGGTCGTAGTCGGGGTACGCTTCGCCGTGCTCGTCCGTGCCCACCAGGAGCCAGAACATGGCGGCGTTGCCACCACGAGCCAACACGCGCTCGTTCCAAGCCTTGTAGCTGGTTAGTCGGGCGCCCTGCCCTTCGGTGACGCGGCCCAGGTCGTCGCGCGTGACTTTGAGGCCGTATTCCTCCAGCACCGTCGGTTTTCCGAGCTCGCGCGCAACTCGCAAATGATCGTCGATCCAGCGTTCGGGCCAGGAAAACCCGGTGCCCCAGGTGTCCGGGTACATGTGGAAGGTGGCGTAGTCCACGTTCGGCAGTGCGCTGAGCGCAGAGTGATCGACACCGTTGTTCGCGTGATAAGTCCAATGTGCGTTGGATGGGGGCTGTTCGAAAAAGCCCTCGTCGCCCACGGCGACCAAGTGCTCTGCGTCGATCGACTTCAGGTAGCTAGACATCTCGCCGGCCCAGTCGTTGATGACGCTGCTTGGGGTCCCGGGGGCGCCGCGCGGTTCATTGCCCAACTCCCAAGCGAAGATGGTCGGGTCGTCGCGATAGGCACGCCGCGTGATGACGTTCACGCGCAGGGCGAGGTGCGAAATCCAGTCCTTGTAAGCCTGTTTGACGGCGGGCTCCGTGTAGAAGCTTTGGTGCGCAGAGATGCCGTACCAAGCCAGGTATTGATCCATGCCGCCGAAATCGTGCCAATTGTTGGTCAGAACCAGCACGACTTTCAGGTCGAGCGAGCTGGCCTTGGCGAGCGCGTAGTCCAAGCTTTGCAGGCCGCTTGGGCCGTCGTTGTAGACTGCGTGGCGCTCTGCGGGGTCCCAGGCTTGAAAGTAATGGCCGTCTTTCGTGCCGTCTCCGTCGATGCTGGGCACGCTGCCGTCGAGCGAACCGCGATCGATGAAGCCCCACAGGCGCACGACTTTCGCGCCCATGGCTTGGGCGGCCTCGAGCACGCCGTCCACCATCTGCTTCGGCTTGTACGTCAGATAATAGTTATTGGTACCCACGAAGCACAGCGCTTGCCCGGAGACCTCGAAGGTCGCTCTCGGGCCTGAGTCCAGGGCCGACCTGGGAGCGTGGGCTGCGCTGGCACAGCCCACGCTCGAACAACACGCCGCAAGACCGAGCAGCGCGCAGCAGCGCTCGAGCACTTAGCGCGCTCCGATCTGGTTTCCGGATTCATAGCGCCGCAGCCCGCGGGCAAAGATCACGAGCGCGGCGCAGACGACCGAGGCAGCGCCGCCCAGTGCAGCCGCGAGGTTGGAAAAGCTCGGGTCGTGTGCGAGCCGAGCCGGCATGAACCCCGAGAAGGCGGCCGGCATCAGCGTAAACAGCAAGAGACGGATCGGTCCGCCGAAGATGGTCTCCGGGTAGACGCTGAAAGTGATCAAAAATTCCCACATCGTGCGCGCCAGCGAGTCTACAGGACCCAGCCAGAACGCCGCGCTGTGAAAGATCACCCCGGCGGCCATGAAAACGCTGCCGCTCAGCAGCACTGCCAGCGCCAAAAAGGGCAGGTGCGCCAGTGAAACCCGCCGAGAGACGCCGACCATGACCAGCCCAGAAGCCAGATCACCCCAGCCGGCCGCGATGGTGCGCGAGCACAGCGCTTGAAGCAGCACTGGCTTGGGTTGGCTCAAGTACGTGTCTAGGCCGCCCTCGAACGCCATGCGCGACAGATCGCGCAGACCTCCGCCTAGGGCCACCGATAGACCGAAGCCGGACGCAACGATGCCATAAGTGAGCAGCATGTCTCGTTCGCCGAAGCCGTTGATGTCCTGAAAGCGCCTGAAAAATATCGCCCAAACGGCGAAGAAAGTTAGGTTATTCAAGAACATGAAGCCTGCCTGCATCAAGAACGCTGCGCGGAGCGCCAGCGAAGCGCGCAGGTTGGTGCGGATCAATAGGCTCAGAAAGCGTAGCGTGTTCACCTCATCCTCCGTTGATCTCGAGCGCCTTCCGCGCGCGCCGGTAAGCGAAGTGCGCGCTGACGACCGCCACGATTAGCCAGCCGGCAAGCACCAGCGTGGTCTGCCAAAGAAAGGCCGGCTCAGCTCCGATCGCGATGCGGCCGGGGGCGTACAGAAGGGAAGGGAAGGGCGTTGCGTTGGCTACCGTGCGCACCGTTTCTGGATACATGTCGAGCGGGAACATCAAGCCGCCGAACACGAACGCTAGCTTCTGCCAAACCCAGTACAACGGGCTCGTGTCCTCGGTGAAAAATGCGGACAGGCCGACGATCGCGCAGAAGACTAGGTTCAGCGTGGCCGCCACCACCGCGGTGAGCGCGCCACAAACCAAAGCCAATAGCCCGCCGGAGGCCAGCCCGCCGCTCAACACGTAGGCGATCCCAAAGCCAAACAGAGCTAGGATCAGCATGCGTACCAGCAACGTGCCCAGGCCTTCCGCGAAGCGGAGCCAGAAGTAAGAGATCGGCCGCGACAGTAGATAGGCAACGTTGCCGCTGCGGACGTCCGCTTCGATCTCCAAGTGGATCGGTGGCAAGCTGAGCGCGATCCACTCGGTGATTGCCAGATACCAAACCAGATCGGCGCGGCCGAAGCGCCCGAGCGGGCTTCGCTGACCAACCAGCTCCCAGATCCGCCCGTAGATGGTGAGCAGGATGGCGTAGAATCCCACGCGGCCCAGGAGGACCGCACGCGCGGCCAACGTTTGAGCCATCGCCATGGCGACGACCGCCCGGTATTTGCGCAGATTCATGACAGCTCTCTAGGTGGTGCGGGCTGCCCAGTCTCGGCTGGGGCGGCGGCGTAGATGGCTTGGATCACTTGCTCCAGCGGCGGATCCTCCACGGTCAGGTCGTGCAGCGTGCCGCGCGCGAGCGCAGCTTGCACGACGCGCGCGACCGCTGTGAGGCGGATATCGACCTCCAGGCGCACCTTGTACGGCTCGCGCTCCAGGACTTGCAAGCCGGGCAGATCGATGTGCAGCGACTGCTGGTCGCTCAGCAACGTCACGCGTCTGTGTGAGATGAACTGCGCGCGTAACGTCGACAGCGATTGATCGAATAGCAGCCGTCCGTGATTGATCACGATCACGCGCTCACAGACGTGCTCCGCGTCCGCGGTGTCGTGCGAAGTGAGCAAGACGCTGGTCCCGTCGCGCTGTGATTGCGACCGGACGAGCTCGCGCACGCGCGCCTTGGCGCTCGCGTCGAGACCGATCGTCGGTTCGTCCAGGAACAGCAGCTGTGGCGCGTGCAGCAAGCTGGCAGCTATCTCGCAGCGCATGCGCTCGCCCAGCGAGAGCCTGCGCACCGGCTGCGACAACAGCGGAGCCAAGCTGAAAGCGTCGACTAGCGCTTCCAGTCGCGAGCGGAAGAGCGCGTCCGATAGGTCGTACACGCTCGCCAGCAATCGGAACGTGTCGCCCGCCGGCAAGTGCTGCCATAGCTGAGTGCGCTGCCCGAACACAGTGCCTATCCGGTAACCCAGACGCATCCGATCCTTGGCTGGGGTGAGACCCAGAACGCGCACCTCGCCGCCGTCGGGATGCAAGATGCCGGACAAGATCTTGAGCGTCGTGGATTTTCCTGCGCCGTTCGGGCCGATGAACGCCACGCGTTCGCCTTCTTCGATGTCGAAGGAAATGCCGTCCACCGCTCGAAATTCCGTGTACTTACGCGAGACGAGGCCGCGCACCGCGCCGAGCAGCGAGGGAGCGCTGGGCGTGCGAGCTCGAAAGGTCTTTTTCAGGTCGCGAAGCGTTACGGCATTGGTCATGGTCACGGCTCCAGCTTGCTCGGGTGCAAGGCCACAAAAGCGAAAACGCCCTCCCAGAAAGACCGGAAGGGCGCTCGCCAAACGATGCGATGAATCCCTTCCGGTTACACAACGACCTTTTCCGTCAGCCAAATGACGGCGCTAAGGGAGCAACGAAGCTCGCTGTGCAGACTCGGGGACAACATCGCGCAATGGGATGGTACGTCCGCGTCGAAGCCGTTGTCAACGTATCTCCCGGGTCCGCGAAACCTGCTACGAAACCGGCGACACAGGTCGGAAACACGATTGAAAGCGTCGCGATCCCCCCCGCGGAGTTAGGTCGTGCTCGGTTCCGGGTTAGGTCTGGGTAGTTCGGCGGCCACCGCGGCTGCATCTGGAAGGCTCATGAAGTTCGACGTTTACGACCCACAAAACGGTCCGTTCTACGACGAAACGTTCGCCGCAACGGGTGTGCCACGCCCGGGCTTCGAGCCTTTGGTCAACGGCATCAACGCGCTGGAGCCAGGCTCTTTACTCATGCGCCAGGCAGCCGCCGAGCGCGCGCTGCTCAGCATGGGCATCACCTTCACCCTGTACGGGGATGGTGGCAGCTCCGAGCGCATCTTCCCGTTCGACGTGATTCCGCGCGTCGTCGGCGCCAAGGAATGGGAGCGCATCGACCGCGGGCTGCGCCAGCGTATCGAAGCCCTGAATTTGTTCCTGTGCGACGTGTACGGCGAGCAGAAGATCCTGAAAGATAAAGTCGTCCCCGAGTCGCTGGTCAAGACCTGCGCGGACTTCCGCCCGCAGTGCATTGGCCTCAAGCCGCCTCGTGGCATCTGGTGCCACATCGTCGGCACCGACTTGGTGCGCGACAAAAACGGCGAGTTCTACGTGCTCGAGGACAACCTGCGTTGTCCCTCTGGTGTCAGCTACGTGCTCGAGAATCGCCAGATCTTGAAGCGTACGTTCCCGCGCGTGCTCGAGCAGATGTCGATTCGCCCGGTCGACGACTACCCGCTCCGCTTACTCGAAACCCTGCGTTACTTGGCTTCGGATCGGCGTGACGATCCGCAGGTCGTGGTGCTCACGCCGGGTCGCTACAACAGCGCGTACTACGAGCACGCCTTCTTGGCGCAGCAGATGGGCGTCGAGCTGGTCGAGCCACAGGATTTGGTGGTGCGCGACGGCTACGTGCAAATGCGCACCACCGAAGGCCTACGCCGGGTCGACGTGATCTACCGGCGCGTCGGCGATGATTTCCTGGATCCGCTGGTATTTCGGCCGGACTCGCTGCTGGGCGTGCCTGGCGTGATGGACGTTTATTTGAACGGTCGCGTGGCGCTTGCCAACGCGCCGGGCACCGGCGTCGCTGATGACAAAGCGATCTACCGCTACGCCGAACGCATCATTAAATACTACCTTGATGAGGACGCCATCATCCCGAACGTGCCGACGTACGTGTGCAGCGACGAAGGCGACCGTAAGTACGTGCTCGAGCATTTGCACCAGTTGGTCGTCAAGGCGACGGACGGCGCCGGTGGCTACGGTATGTTGATCGGCCCGCACTCGACGTTGGAAGAGCAGGTCGACTTCGCGGGACGTATCAACAAGAACCCGCGCGGTTACATCGCCCAGCCCACGCTCTCGTTGTCGCGCGTGCCCACCATCATCGGCGATCAATTCGAGAGCCGTCACGTGGATCTGCGCCCGTACGTGCTCTACGGCCAAGATATCTATGTCCAGCCCGGCGGGCTGACGCGAGTCGCTCTCAAAAAGGGCTCCTTGGTCGTGAATTCTTCCCAAGGCGGTGGCAGCAAAGACACCTGGGTGTTGTCCAACGACCTGAGCTCCCAACAACAACAACAGTCCTGAATTTCCCGAACTAAATAAGACGAAGATGCTGAGCCGAGTTGCCGAGGCGATTTATTGGTCGAGCCGCTACGTGGAACGTGCGGAGAACGTCGCGCGTTTCATCGACGTAAACATGAACCTTTTGCTCGATTCCCCGATCGAACAAAAGAGCGGCTGGGAAAGCTTGGTCATGATCACGGGCGATCAGGAGGAGTTCGCCAAACGCTTCGGCAAGGCCACGCCCAAGTCCGTGACGCAGTTTCTGACCTTCGATCGGGAATATCCCAGCTCAATCATGGCCAGCGTGGCCTCGGCTCGCGAGAACGCTCGCACCGTGCGCGACATCATCTCGCGCGAGATGTGGCAGGAGCTGAACGAGTTCTATCTGATGGTCGTGCAAGCGGCGCGCCCGGATGTCGACCCGGAAGATCTGAACGACTTTTACGCCCGCGTGAAGAACGCAGGCATCTACTTCGAAGGCGTCACGGACGCGACTTTGTCGCGCGGCGAGGCCTGGCACTTTGCGCGCTTGGGCCGGATGCTAGAGCGCGCTGACAAGACGTCCCGCATTTTGGACGTGAAGTATTTCCTGCTCTTGCCCGTGGGTAACGGTATCGGCACGACTGTCGATCAGCTCGGCTGGACCGCGCTCTTGAACTCGGCCAGCGCGTTGCAGATGTACCGGCAGTTGTTTCACGTCACGTCGCCCTCGAACGTGTCGCAATTCTTGCTTTTGAATCAGAATTTCCCGCGCGCGATATCCTATTGCGTGCGCCAAGCGCAGGAGAGCCTGCATGCCGTCATGCGCTCACCGATTGGCACTTACCGGTGCGAAGCCGAACGTCAGCTCGGCCAGCTCAGAGCCCGGCTCGACTACGTTACGATTGATGACGTCATGGCGGGAGGTCTTCACGAATATGTCGACGATCTACAGGGTGCGCTCAACGACATTGGTACTTCGATTCACAAGCAATTCTTCCAGGTCTGAGTAAAATCCCGTGTCCATCCGCATCGCCCTCCGCCATAAGACTCGTTACGATTACGACCGCGCAGTCACGCTCTCGCCGCAGGTGATTCGACTGCGCCCAGCGCCGCATAATCGTACGCCGATCCACGCCTATTCTCTGGATATCCAGCCGCCAGACCACTTCATCAACTGGCAGCAAGATCCGCAGGGCAATTACCTAGCCCGCGTGGTCTTCCCGGAGAAGACCAATCACTTCAGCGTCACTGTCGACCTAGTCGCTGACCTCGAGTCGTACAACCCGTTCGATTTCTTCTTGGAGCCGAGCGCAGAAAAATCGCCCTTCAAGTACGAGAAGGGGCTCGAGCACGAGCTTCAACCGTACTTCGCCAAGGTGGAGGCGGGTGAGCACTTCGAAAAGTTGATGCAGAGCATCGACCGTACCGAGCGGCGCACCGTCGACTTTTTGATCGACGTGAATCGCGCCGTCTACGAAGCGGTCAAATACGTGATCCGTATGGAGCCCGGCGTGCAGTCGCCGGAGCAGACGCTCGAGCTCGGCAAGGGCTCGTGTCGCGACTCGAGCTGGCTTTTGGTGCGCGTCCTGCGTGAGCTCGGCATCGCCTCGCGCTTCGTGTCCGGCTACTTGATCCAGCTCGTTGCCGATGAGAAGCCAGTCGTCGGTCCCGAAGGTCCGACCCAAGATTTCACGGATTTGCACGCCTGGTGCGAGGCCTACGTGCCGGGCGCTGGCTGGATCGGCCTCGACCCGACCTCCGGGCTGCTGACCGCCGAAGGCCATATTCCGCTGGCCGTCAGCCCAGATCCGTTGTCTGCCGCGCCGATCGAAGGCGGCGTGGACAAGGCCGAGACCGTGTTCGATTTCGAGATGTCCGTCGAGCGCGTGATCGACGTGCCGCGCGTCACGAAGCCGTACACTGAAGAGCAGTGGCAAGCGATCCGGAAGCTCGGGGACGAAGTCGATCTGCAGCTCGAAGCGCAAGACGTGCGGCTCACCATGGGCGGCGAGCCCACCTTCGTGAGCTCGCTCGAGCCGGACGAGCCGGAGTGGAACGTCGCCGCGATGGGCGGCCAGAAGCTCCCGATCGCAGATCGCCTGCTGCGCCGCTTGCATGCGCTTTGGCAACCCGGCGCAATGCTCCATCACGGTCAGGGCAAGTGGTATCCCGGAGAGCAGCTGCCGCGTTGGGCGCTCGGCTGCTTCTACCGCAAAGACGGCGTGGCTGTCTGGAGGGACCCGAAGCTCATCGCAGCTGAGTCGGCGCCGCCCGGACACAAGCGTGAAGACGCCGAGCGCTTCGTGAAGCACCTGATCGAGGTGCTTGGCCTGAAGAAAGCTGGCCTAATGCCAGCTTACGAGGACGCGTACTACTACATGTGGCGTGAGCGCCGCCTGCCGTCCAACGTGGACCCGATCAAGAGTAAATTGGCCGATCCGATCGAGCGCGACCGAATTGCCCGCGTTTTCCGGCAAGATCTAGGGAGCATCGTCGGCTACGTGCTGCCGCTTGCGCACAAGGGCTCCTGGGTCTCGGGGTCGTGGTTCCTACGTGAGGAGCATCTGTTCCTCACGCCTGGTGATTCATCCATGGGCCTGCGCTTGCCGCTCGACTCGACGCCATGGATGGCCCCTGGGGATTCCGACATCGAACCGGAGCGCGATCCGTTCGCGGAGCGCGGTGCGCTGCCGGAAGGCTATCGTTTTCCCCCGGCCGCACCGGAGGTTCGCCCCGCAGTGCGTCGCCCGCAGCGCCCTGGCTTCCCGAACGAGCCCGGTACGCTCGCCGATCCGCACCTCAAGCCACTGCCCTTTGAATCGGCAACGGGTATTACGCGCACGGCGCTGTGCGTCGAGCCCCGTGGCGGAATTCTGCACGTGTTCATGCCGCCGATCCCGATGCTCGAGAATTACCTCGAGCTCGTGGCTGCGATCGAGACCACGGCTCGCGATCTGAAGATGCCCGTGCAGATCGAAGGCTACGAACCGCCCAACGATCCGCGCATGGGCGTGTTTCGGCTGACCCCAGATCCCGGCGTCATTGAAGTGAATGTGCCGCCGGTCAAGAACTGGCAGGAGCTCGTCGCGCAGACGGAGAGCTTGTACGGTGCAGCGCGCCAAGAGCTGCTGACGGCCGAGAAGTTCGAGCTCGACGGAGCGCATATTGGCTCCGGCGGCGGCAACCACATGGTCATGGGCGGCGCGACCGCTGCCGATAGCCCGTTCTTGCGACGTCCGGATCTGTTGGCGAGCCTGGTCGCGTTCTGGAACAATCATCCCTCGCTTTCGTATCTGTTTTCTGGCCGCTTCATCGGCCCGACGTCACAAGCGCCGCGCATCGACGAAGCCCGGAACGACTCCATCTACGAGCTCGAAGTAGCGTTCCGCGAGCTGCCTGAGGTCGGCGGTTACACCCCGCCGTGGCTTGTCGACCGCATTTTCCGGAACCTGCTGACGGATGTTACCGGCAACACGCATCGCTCCGAGTTTTGCATCGACAAATTGTATTCGCCGGACGGCACGACCGGGCGTCTCGGTCTGCTCGAGCTGCGCGCGTTCGAGATGCCTCCGCACTACCGGATGTCGAGCGCCCAACAGCTGCTGTTGCGCTCGTTGGTGTCTGCGTTTTGGGAACGCCCGTACCGCGCACCCCTCGTAAAGTGGGGGACGCTGCTGCACGATCGCTTCCTTTTGCCGCATTTCGTGCAGCAAGATTTTGCCGACGTCATGGCTGACCTGAACACGCGCGGTTACGAGTTCGACGCGGAGTGGTTCCGGCCGCACTACGAGTTCCGATTCCCGTTCTACGGCCGCTTGGCCAAAGACGGCGTGCTGATGGAGATTCGCGGCGCGCTCGAGCCCTGGAACGTGCTCGGCGAAGAGAGCGGCGCGGGCGGTCAAGCGCGTTACGTCGACTCGTCACTCGAGCGGCTCCAAGTACGCGCTGTCGGTCTCACCGAGGGACGACACTTGGTGACCGTGAACGGCTATCCGCTACCGTTGCAGCCCACCGGTGTGGCCGGCGAAGGCGTGGCCGGTGTGCGCTATCGAGCATGGCAGCCATCTTCCTGCCTGCACCCCACGATTGGCATTCACGGGCCGCTTCACATCGACCTGTACGACAGTTGGAATCAGCGCGCCGTAGCCGGCTGCACGTACCATGTCGTCCACCCCGGTGGCCGCGCCAACGAAGCGCGCCCGGTGAACGCTGCGGCTGCAGAAAGTCGCAGGATTGCGCGCTTCGACCACATGGGCCACGTGCCCGGGCGCTTCCCGGTCCGGACCGCGCGCATCGACCCCCATTTTCCATTCACTCTCGATTTGCGCCGCATGCCGTGAGTTGCGTGACTTCCGCCCCGGGTCTCGCGTATGACACAGCGTGGTGGCTGTCGATTCTTGGCCTTATATGGGCTCACCCAGCGCTCTCGAGCAGCACGTGAGTGCGTTCGACGAATTCCGTGATTCGGGCGGCGCTCTCCGCACCCATCAAGCCTTGCTCGAGAAGTTCTTAGCAGGGCGTTCGCCTGCCGAGCTCGATCAGCTACAGAAGTCGGTCCGTTGGCGCATCACCGAGCAAGAGGTGACGTTCAACATCTTAGGCGTCCCTGAGGGCACGAACCGACCTTGGCATCTAGACGTGCTTCCGTACTTGGTGGAGCGGAACGAGTGGCTTCAGCTGTGTCGCGGGCTGCGCCAGCGCGCCCGTCTACTGAATGAAGTGATCGCGGATTGCTATGGTCCGCAACGCCTCGTTCGTGAGGGGCTCTTGCCAGCGGAGCTGGTGCTCGGGCACCCGGATTTTTTGCGTGCTTGTCACGGCTGGGAGCCCGTTGGGCGCCACCGCCTGCACCTGTACGCGGCCGACTTGGGTCGCGAGCCGAGCGGAAAGTTCACGATCTACTCCGACCGTACGCAAGCGCCGACCGGCGCCGGCTACGCGCTCGAAAATCGCTTGGTGATGGGCCGTACGTTGCCCGACCTGTTTCGCGATTACCGCGTCGAGCGCATCGCTGGCTTCTTCGCCAAGATGCGGCGCACCGTAGAGAGCCTGGCACCTAAGGCCAACGGCGGCCAGCCGCGCGTACTCTTGCTGTCGGCCGGCGCGCGCGATGAGAGCTCGTTCGAGCACGCCTATCTGGCGCGCTACCTCGGCTACGAGCTGGTTGAAGGGCGAGACCTAACGGTGCGCGACAACGTCGTGTATCTGAAGACGCTGTCCGGCCTGCGCCGAGTCGACGTGCTCTTGCGGCGCGTTGGCGACGCTTGGTGTGACGCGCTCGCGCTGCGCGGTGGCTCGACACAGGGCGTCGCGGGCCTGGTTTCTGCGGCGCGCGCCGGTAACGTCGGGCTGGCCAATCCGCTCGGCTCGGTGATCACCGAGATGCCGGCGCTCAAAGCCTATCTGCCGGGGTTAGCGCGCGCGGTCTTGGGCGAAGAGCTGCTGCTCGAATCCGTGCCCACGTTCTGGTGCGGCGACCCGCAGTCCTTGTCTTTGGTGCTGAGCTCGCTCGACGATCTAGTGATCAAGCCCACCTTTGGCGACCGTCGCGGCGACCCGCTCGTGCCTGCGCAGATGGATCAGAAGGCGCGCGCGCAGCTGGTCGAACGTCTGAAGGCGCACCCGGGCGACTACGTCGGCGAGCGCTGGGTTGGCCTGTCCACGGTTCCGGTTTGGGAGTCCGGCGGCGTCGTTCAAGGCGGGCTCGCTTGGCGCGCCTTCTTGTGCCGCGACGGCGAGGACTACGACGTGATGCCGGGCGGTCTCGCGCGCATCAATGAGTCGCCCGACGGCTTGTTCTTAGCGATTCGCAGCAGCGCCGTCAGCAAGGATGTCTGGGTGCCCTCGGCCGCCGGAAGTGCCGAACCGGTGTTGCCGTCGATGCCCGATCGGCGCGTGGACTTGAAGCGCGGTGGGTTAGATCTTCCGAGTCGCTTGCTCGACGACATCTACTGGCTCGGCCGCTACGTGGAGCGCTGTGATTGCACGGCGCGCCTGTGCCGTGCCGGCATCGAACGCGCCACGCTCGAGGCTGCGCCCGACGCGCCGCTGGCGCTCGGAGCCATTCTCGACGCCTTGCAGCGCTCGGGTGTAACGCCTGCTGCAAAAGTGGTGGCGGCCGACGCCAAGCCTGCCGAAGGTGCACCCGGAACGCCAGCCACGCCCGCGGAAACCGTGCTGATGGGCGTGCTGTTCGACGCGGAATCGCCCAATAACCTGCGCGGCATTCTGCGCCGCGTGCACGAGCTCACGCTCGGCGTGCGCAGCCGCTTGTCGCGCGACGCTTGGCACGTCTTGCGTCGGCTTTCCAATTCGCTGGAAGCGCACGCGAGTGCAGGCCAGGAAAAACTGGGCAACGCGGTGGACGTGCTCGATCAGATCTTGATCACGCTCGCCGCGGTCAGTGGCACGACGCTCGACAACATGGTGAGAAGCCATGCCTGGGCGTTCCTGGACATGGGCCGGCGTGTCGAGCGCGGCGCGCTTTCGCTAGTGCAATTGCAAGCGTTGCTACCCGCTGGCGCGTCGCGCGTGCACATGGAGGCCCTGCTCGAGGTAGCCGACAGCTTGCTCACCTACCGCGCCCGCTATTTGAGCACGCTGCAAGTCGCGCCCGTCGTCGATTTACTGCTCACAGACACCAGTAATCCGCGTTCCGTGGCGTTCCAAGTGGAGGCGCTGATGGAACACTTCAAACGCTTACGCATTGACGGTGACGTCACGCGCAGCCGCGCCGAACGACGTTTGATCTCGCTCCAGAGTACGCTGCTCACAGCGGACATCGAACAAGCCTGCGCTGGAGACGGCTCCGGGCTTCGTCAGCTGCTCGAGGAATCCGCGACGCTGCTTTGGCAGTTTTCGGACGAGGTCGGGCATACCTTCTTCTCGCACTTGGCCTCCTCGCGCGCGGTCTCACCGCCCGTCTGGATCAACGAAGATCTCGAGGCCAAATGAGAATGTTCAGCGTTAGTCATTCGACGCGCTACGAGTACGAGAGCCCGGTCGTGCATGCGCACCACATCGCGCACCTGGCGCCGCGTCCGCTGCAATTCCAGCGTGTCTCCGGCTATTCGCTCGATGTTTCGCCAGAGCCCGCGAGCCTGTACGAGGAGCACGACTACTTCGGCAATCGCGCGCATTTCATCGAAATCTTGAGCGAGCACGAAGCCCTCGTGGTCACCGCCAAAACCTATGTCGGGCTTCGCGAGCGTGACGCTCCAGAGGGGCTCGCCGCGCGCGTGACTTGGGAAGAAGCCGCCGAACGGTTAGCAGCAGACCGCGGGTTGGTCGAAGTTAGCGAGTACCGTTTCGACTCGCCGCTGGTGCGTGCTCACTCGCTGCTGGCTGCGTACGCGGCGTCTTCCTTTGCGCCCAAGCGCTCCTTGGTCGACGCGGTGATGGCGTTCAATCGCCAGATTTTCGAGGAGTTCACGTACGACCCGCGCGCGACGGATCTCAGCACACCGCTGGCTCAGGTGCTGCGCGACAAGCGCGGCGTGTGCCAGGATTTTGCGCACGTAGCCGTCGGAGCGCTGCGTTCGCTGGGCCTCGCCGCGCGCTACGTCTCCGGCTACCTCGAGACCGATCCGCCGATCGATCGTCCACGCCTGGTCGGCGCGGACGCCTCGCACGCTTGGGCTTCCGTGTACATTCCGGGCTTCGGCTGGTTCGATTTCGATCCCACGAACGCCGTCATTCCAGCGACCCGCCACGTGACCGTCGGTTGGGGTCGAGATTTCAGCGATGTGAGCCCACTGAAGGGCGTGGTCTTGGGCGGCGGCGCGCACAGTATCGAAGTCGCAGTGGACGTCGAAGCGCTCGGTTGAGCGCTTCGTCTCGAATTCGTGGCGGTTTTGCAGCCGCAGTCGCCGGCGGGTTGGAACGTTGCGCTACTCGGGTGCCTGCGCGGTCCCCGTAGTATAACTGCCGCATCATGCCGACTCGTAAAGTCTCGATCGCAGAAGTGATGGATCATAGCGGCGTCGCCTTTGGCACGAGCGGCGCGCGCGGTCTCGTCAGCGCCATGACGGACGAGGTTTGCTACACCTACACCCGCGGCTTTCTGCAGTACCTGGAGCGCGAACGGGAGATCGAGCGGGGCAGTCAGGTAGCGGTCGCGGGGGATTTACGTTCCAGTACACCGCGCATCATGCGCGCGGTGATGAAGGCGATTGTCGATCACGGTAACGTTCCCGTAAACGGTGGTCGCGTGCCTTCGCCGGCCGTCGCGTTGTACGGCTTCGACAAGCGCATCCCGTCGATCATGGTCACGGGTAGCCACATCCCCGACGACCGCAACGGCATCAAGTTCAACCGTCCCGCGAGCGAGCTCTTGAAGCGCGACGAGCCCGGCATGAAGGAACAAGTCGTCGAGTTGCCGCCTGATTTCGACGCCCAAGGCGCGACCACCGCCGCCGGGCAGCGCGCCGAGCCCGTGCTAGAGGCGTCGGTCGAAGAGCGCTATGTGCGGCGCTATTTCGAAGCCTTCGGCGAAGGCGCGCTCAGCGGTGCACGGATAGGCCTGTTCGAGCACTCAGCGGTGGGGCGGGACATCTGCTTCAAAGTCTTGAGTGGCCTTGGCGCACAGGTCACTCGGCTCGGTCGCTCCGACGCCTTCATCCCAGTCGACACCGAAGCCATCCGCCCGGAGGATGTCGCCTCCGCCGCGCGTTGGGGGCAAGAGCACGACTTCGACAGTATCGTCTCGTCCGACGGCGACAGCGATCGCCCGCTCGTCAGCGACGAGCACGGCAAATGGCTGCGCGGGGACGTAGCCGGCATATTGACCGCGAAGTTCTTGGGCGCGACGTTCGTCGCGACGCCCGTGAGCTGCAACACCGCGGTCGAGAAGTGCGGCGCTTTTTCGCGCGTGGCGCGCACGCGTATCGGTTCGCCATACGTGATCGAAGCCATGAACGGCGCGCGTGGCGGCGCCGAAAAGGTCGTCGGCTACGAGGCAAATGGCGGCTTTCTAACCGCAACGGACTTCACGTTTGCCGGTCGTTTGCCGGCTCTGCCGACGCGGGACGCGTTGCTCGTGCACCTAGCGGTACTGCTCAGTGCGCGGGCACAGCGCGTCAGTATTTCGAAGCTGCTCGGGGCCCTCCCCCAGCGCTTCACCGCCAGTGATCGGCTGGAAGATTTTCCGACCGCGCTGTCCAAAGAGCGGCTCGGCGTGCTCGCTCAGGGCGGCGCCGCGGCGATTGCCAAGGAGTTCCCGGATTTCGGCAACGTCCTTGACGTATCCAACGTCGACGGTTTGCGCATCACCTTCGCCTCGGAGGAAGTCGTGCACCTGCGTCCGTCCGGCAACGCGCCCGAGCTGCGCTGCTACACCGAAGCCGCGAGCGAAGCCCGCGCCCTCGAGCTGAACGAAGAAGCGCTGCGCGTGCTGCGCGCCTGGCGCTAACCCGTCACATGCCCGCGGCTGCGAAAATTCCCGCGAAAACCGGCAAATTCAGCGTATCTGCGCGATAGGTGTAGACGCCATTTTGGAGCTCCGTGCTGACCGCCAGCGCGGTCGTGACTCGGTCCGCGCCTGTCCAACGAATGCGCGCGCCGTCGAGGCCGATGTCCCGGACACGCGGCGAGAGAAGCGGGTTTTCGAGCACCACGCGGAGGACGCGGCCCGCGTCGACCCACGCGAACAGTTGAGCCGTGCTAGGTAGCGCTGCTCGAGCCGCCTTGTGTGCGGGCTCCGCGCCGAGCGTGCTCTCGCCGCTCGAAAGTGCGCGCAGGCTGCGCTGGGCGAGTGGCGTGTTGCCGACCGCCAAGCACAAGTAGCCCTTCACGAAGTGCAGCTGCAGACTGATCCCCAGGGGATTGTCCTTCGGCGTCACCTCGTAGCTCGTCGGATCCTCGCGGATCTGCGCTTGTGCGAGCGAAGCGGCGAAGTGCTCCTTTAGCCTCCCGAGCAGCGCGCGCGCCGGTGCTTCGTCTTTGAGTGCCTGCAGGTAAACTACCGCAAACCCGCTGGCAACCTTAGCCGGCTGAGCCAAGGGGAGGCTGTAGTCGGCGGGCGCCAACAGCGCGACTGTTGCCTGATCGCCGAGCGAGCCGATCACGTCGTCCAAGCGTGTGTGTAGCTGCTCTTCGAGCTCTTTCAGACTGGCGGTGACGCGCGCTGCCGTGTCGGGATCGCTCTTAGCTAGTTGGCCGAGCAGCAGCTGCCGAAGCTCAGAGCCAGAAAATCGAGTTTTTGTGACCGAGGCCAGGTAGGCGAACGTCTCGCTGGGCAATCGATCCATCACGGTCAGCGGCTGCGCTGCGGGTAGCTCGGCCGCGGGCGACGCCCCTCTGCTGGCGGGCGCGCCGAAGCGCACGACCACGTGTGCGACCACGCCGGCCGGCACCAGTGTGAGGCTCGCGGCCGCCGGTTCGCTCTTACCGAAGTACCCGTCGAGGATCGACTTCAGATGCGGATCGCTGACCGCCGGCAAGTGCGATGCGTCAAGGTAAACGATCGCGTCCGCCTTGTCGGTGAAGTCATGCTTGCTGGCTTGGAACTTCGGATTGCCATCCAACGACGGCGCATCCAGCGAGAGCGAGCGAGCGACGTCTTCGGCGAAGCTCGGCGAGCCGAGGTACAAGACCTTCGAAACCTCGAACCAGACCAGCGTGTTTTGGTGTTTCCCGACGTTCAGCCCGGCCAGCGTTCCGTGCACTCCGCCAGCGTCGGGTGCTGACTCAGCTGGGGCTGCAGCAAGCTGATATTTTCGCCCGTTTTTCGACACCAGCCCTGTGTACTTGAAGCGCTTCGATTGCAAGAACGTGTTCACCGGCGTCGCCGTGCTGAACGTGAGCACGACGCCGCCCTCGGGCTCGGTCGAAAGCCTTCTGGCGCCGAAGCCGAGCGAGCTGGCCGCGCCGATCAGCAGGCTGGCCTGCGTCTTGGAGACGCCGAAGGTCGAGCTCAAATCTACCGTCAGATCGCTCAGCATTTGCTTCGACGCGAAGCTCTGGACATCCAGCACCCGCAGCGCGCCAAGGTGGCTCGTAAAGCGTTGCACGTTCGGGATTTCGACGAGCAGCTCGGTGTCATTGGGCAACGCCGCGTGCGCCGGCGTCCCGCCCGTGCTGAACATGGTGTACGTGCCGATCGCCACCGCGCCGATCGCCAAGCCGAAGAACGCCATCAGCGCCCCCAGCAACGTGCCGCGGTTGGAGGACGCTTTGCCGAGCTTCGGCTTGAGTGGAACTATCGGCGGCAGCGCGGGTTGCACGCCAGCTTTGACCAGCGCTTCGCCGAACGGAGGGTGCTTCTCGATCGGAAAAAAGCGCTGATTGCCCTCTTCGCAGACATACCCGGTCTTGATCTTGCCCGCCGCGATCAGCCCGATGATCTGCTGCTCTTCGAACGGGCCCTCGGGCACGCGTCCACCGCCGCGGTTCACTAGAAATCGCGCCATAGTTCCTTTAGGTTCGACCAAATTGCGCGACGAAGGCGCGGTGCGCGTCGAGCGCCCGGTCTTCGACTGTCGCCAAGACTTGTGGTCGATGCCCGGTTTGGAAATCGAGCACGGTGATCGTTCGCTCGGTCGCGACGAACTTTGCTCGCCAGTCCTTGACGGCGATCACGTAGCCGGTGCCGTCGCGGCGAATGCGGCGGAACGCTTGTGGCTCGGGTCCAAGCTTCAGTGCCGCGATGAAGCGCTCCGCGATCTCGAGTGAGAAGCGCGAGCTGAGGAAGGCGAGCTGCTCGGTCGCGAGCGGCGCGAATTGTACGGCGTACTCGGGTTGCGGATCGCTTGGTGCGTCCAGCCAGCCATTGCTCGCGTCCGGCAGGCTATCGGAATACGGAATATACGGCTTCAAATCCAGCACTGGTGTCCCGTCGAGGATGTCCAGACTCTGCACCGAGAGCGTCAAGCCTTCGACCTTCAGCAGCTCGACCGCGCTCAAGCCAATCGGGTTCGGCCGATATGGCGAGCGCGTCGCGAACACGCCGCGCCGCAGCCCGCTACGCGGCGGCGACACCTTCGGCTTCCAGCTGGTGTTGAGATGAAACCAAAACACCACCCAAATGAAGTTGAAGCTCTGGATGTCCTCCAGCGCTTGCTCGAAGTTGTGGCCGGAGAACAGCTCGATGCTGCCCGCCACGCCACGCGCCGCGCTCGGTTGGCGCGGCGCGTCCACGCGCTCTTTGAACGGCGAGCGCACGACTCCAATGGGGTGTAGCGTGAGCGGCGAGAGTGGATCTGGCACGAGCACCGGGCTAGAGCGCGGCGAGCACTTCCGCGGCGTGCCCCTCGGGCTTCACTTCCGTGAAAACACGCGCGATCTTGCCGCTCTTGATCACGAAGGTGGTGCGGTGGATGCCTTCCGAGCCGTTCTTTTTTGGCCCCCACACGCCGAACTTGTCCGCCACACCGTGCCCTGGGTCCGAAAGCAGCGGGAAGTTGAGCGAGTATTTGTCACGGAAAGCCTGGTGGCTAGCCATGTCGTCGGGGCTAATCCCGAACACGTGCGCCTTGGCTTCGAATGCCGGGCGCGCATCGCGGAACTCTTTGCACTCGATGGTGCAACCCGGTGTGTCGTCCTTCGGATAGAAAAAGAGCACGATCGGCTTGTCCGTGAGCGCGGCGAGGCTGACGTCGGAGCCGCTGTCGGTTTTCAGCGTGAATTCGGGGGCGGGCTGGCCTTCATTCAGGATGGGCATGGGGGAGCTATACCCGTTTGGGGCCGGGGCCCAAACTCGCCAATCGCGGCCGGGGATTTTTGCGGGGGGCCCTTGTCAGTCGGAATCGCGATGGACAGGTTCTTTGGCGTCCCGAGCTGAAGCACAGCCTGCCGCGGCGAGCGCGCGTAGTAGCCGCCGTCTGTGAGCACGGCCGGCGTCTGGCTCGTGGACGCTCGTCTACCTTCCCACAAGGAGAATTCGTCATGCTCGTTCGTCTCAATGATCGCCGTAGTTTTCCCGTTTTTGGCGCGCCACGCGCGTTCCCCGTGTCAACCTTGCGCCGCGAGCTCGATCGCTTGTTTGGCGACCTAGAGCGGGCGCCCGCGTTCGCGCAGAGCTTCACGCCGGCCGTAAGCTTCGACGACACTGGAGCGGCGTTGACCTTGCGCGCTGAGCTGCCCGGTCTCACCGAGAAAGAGATCGATATCAACGTCACGGCTAACACCCTGACCGTGAAGGCCGCCCGCAAAGCCGAGGCGCCCGAGGGCTACACCGCCCACCGCCGCGAGCGTCAAAGCTTCTCGTTCGCCCAAAGCTACGAGCTGCCTGTGCGCGTCGACCCCGAGAAGGTGCAAGCCTCGTTGAAGCAAGGCGTCCTGACGCTCACTCTGCCCAAAGTCGCAGAGGTGCAGCCGAAAAAAGTAACCGTAACCGTAGCCGCGACCGCCTGAGGGAGAACACAGATCATGGACAAGCAAGCCCAAGAGAAGACCCGTCCCGCGCGTGAGCTCACGCCCAACGTCGATATTTTCGAGAACGACAGCGAGCTGCTAGTGGTGGCAGACGTACCCGGTCTCGATCCCAATGAAATCGGCGTGCACGTCGACCTGCCCGAATTTCGGATCGAGGCCAAGGTACAGGGCTCGCCGGACAAGCCGGTCGTCTACGCGCGCACGTTTCGCGTCGACGAGCGCATCGATCCGGAGCGAGTGAAGGCCGAATACAAGGACGGCGTGCTGCGCGTTCATCTCGCCAAGAGCGCCGCTTTCCGTCCGCGCCGCGTCGAGGTGCAGACGTCCTGACCGCGGACCGCGCTCTCAGGCTTGGTCACAGTGCGCCGCTTGGGGGCTCCCGACTGTTACTCGCGCGGAGCGGCTATCGACTCGAAGCGACCCCCTCCGAGCACGAGACCAACGTGCCCCCAGTCGGTGCCTTCGAGTCCCCGCCTTCAATGTAAAACTTTTGCATTCGGAGCGAGCGCCAAAGACACGGGGAACGACACCTTTTGCTGGGCTCCTGCGCGTGACAGGAGACCTGACCAATCATGAGGACCGCGTTACGGTAACGGCCGCGTTTCCGGGATCTTTTTCGCCCGCGGAGCGCGGCCGTGCTTCCAAACGCGCGCCACTCGAGGCTACTCTCCGCGGCGATGTCTGTTCATCCCTTGGCTGGTAAACCCGCGCCCGCAGAGATTCTGATCGACCCGGAAAAGGTGCTCGCCGCCTACTACAGCGTGCGTCCGGATCCCGAGAACCCCGAGCAACAGGTCGCGTTCGGCACCAGCGGTCACCGCGGTTCGCCAGAAGATGGCAGCTTCAACGAAGCGCACATCTTCGCGACCACCCAAGCCATCTGCGAGTACCGCGCAGGGCAGGGCATCACCGGGCCGCTATACCTCGGCGGGGATACTCATTGCGCGTCAGAGCCCGCCGAGCGCAGCGCGCTCGAAGTGCTCGCGGCGAACGGCGTAGAAACGGTGTTGCAAGCCGGCGCCGCGTATACCGCCACTCCGGGCATCTCGCACGCGATCATTGTCCACAATCGCGGCCGCAAGGCGGGCCTGGCGGACGGCATCGTCGTCACTCCTTCGCACAACCCGCCGCGGGACGGCGGCTTCAAATACAACCCGCCACACGGTGGCCCTGCGGACACCGACGCCACGGGCTGGATTCAAGATCGCGCAAACGCCCTCCTCCGCGAGAACAACGGATCAGTGAAGCGGCTCAGCTACGAAGCCGCCAAGCGCGCCGCGACCACACACGAGGTCGATTTTGCGGCCGCGTACGTGGCCGACTTGGAGAACGTCGTCGACATCGCCGCGATCCGTAACGCCCAGCTGCGGCTCGGCGCGGACCCGCTCGGCGGCGCCAGCATTGCCTATTGGTCGCGCATCGCGGAACACTACAAGCTAGACATCAGCGTGGTAAATCCTGTGGTCGACCCGCGGTTTTCCTTCATGACCGTCGACTATGACGGCAAAATCCGTATGGATTGCTCGAGCCCCTACGCGATGGCCAAGCTCGTGGGTTTGAAGGACAAGTACGACATCGCGTTCGGCAATGACCCGGATTCCGACCGGCACGGCATCGTCACGAAAACGGCTGGGCTGATGAATCCGAACCACTACCTGGCAGTGGCGATTCGCTATTTGTTCACGCACCGGCCCGCGTGGCCGGCAGCCGCAGCCGTCGGCAAAACCCTGGTCAGCAGCTCGCTGATCGACCGCGTCGTGAAAGCCATTGGTCGGCCTCTCAAGGAAGTGCCAGTCGGCTTCAAGTGGTTCGTCGACGGCTTGGTCGACGGCTCACTCGGTTTCGGCGGCGAGGAGAGCGCGGGCGCCAGCTTCCTGCGCCTCAATGGCGGCACGTGGACCACGGACAAGGACGGCATCATCCTGAATTTGCTGGCTGCCGAAATCACCGCCGTCACCGGCAAGGATCCCGGTCAACACTACGAAGAGCTGCGCGCTCAGTTCGGCACGCCGTACTACACGCGCGTCGACCAACCGGCGACGCCCGCCCAAAAGGCGTTACTCAAGAAGCTTTCGCCCGAATCGGTTCGCGCCAATGAGCTCGCTGGTGAACCGATCCAGCACAAGCTCACCCGCGCACCCGCGAATGGCGCCGCGATTGGCGGACTCAAGGTCGTGGCTGAAAACGGCTGGCTTGCGGCTCGCCCCTCGGGCACGGAAAACGTCTACAAAATCTACGCGGAGAGCTTCAAGAGCACCGAGCACTTGGCTGCCATTTTGGACGAAGCTCGCAAGATCGTCAGCGCCGCGCTCAGCGCCTAGGCCACGCGAACCGGGTCAGCGAAAAAAGACGGTAGCGCTGCGAAAACGACCCGAACAATCGCCCTCGCGACACTAACCTCACGCGGGAAACTCGCTACAGTTACGCTTCTCCCGCGCGGCTTGGTTTAACGGAGGTTTCGATGCGCAAACTGATTCTGGCACTCAGTGTCCCCGTGCTCCTTTTGGCGGTGCCAGCGAGCGCTCACTTCAACCTCACCATGCCGCCGTCGATCTTGGATTCGACAGGGAAAACCGACCCGAACCCGGGCGGTAAGGGCGCGCCGCCGTGCGGTCCAGACACCGGCACGACCGGAACGATCACGCCCGCGACGGGTGGTCAGCCGCTAATGATTCACATCGACGAGATCGTGGGACACCCGGGCTTCTACCGCTTCGCGTTGGCGATGAAGGCAATGTCGGAGTTCCCGTTGGACGACGTCGTGAGAGATAGCGGTGGAAAAGTTTTGGCAATCATGGGCGCCGGCTCCGGCACGTCGGCCACCGCCGACTACGAGGACCCGCCCAAGTTTCCGGTGATCGCCGACCACGTGTTCGTGCACACGACCAGCCCCGTTCAGTCCTTCCCGTCCACCTCGGTCCCGGGTATCGTGACGCTGCCGAACGTCAATTGTGACAAGTGCATCCTGCAGGTGGACGAGTTCATGGCCCAGCACCCATCCAACGGCGCAGCTGGCTACATGTATCACCACTGCGCGTATCTGAAGATCACAGCGGATCCGAACAAGC
>OLLW01000626.1_pt1 | contig 25296 bp, 21 predicted proteins | sample 1604611 | NCBI WGS metagenome assembly OLLW01 (sample SAMEA104055725, study PRJEB20765) | soil metagenome | biome: Arctic tundra; feature: Polygonal ground; material: soil | place: USA | collected 2011-09 | depth 0-0.5 m | reverse complement strand
CGGCGCAGTCGCGCCGGAACCGCCGAACGACGCGCGCGTCGCCAAGCGACTGGTGGGCGCCGCGGACGCCGGAACGCGCGCGCTCTGCAAGCTGGGACCGCGCGGAGGCGCAGAGTTGGCCGGCAAAACGCGCGGCGAAGCGGCGACATGCTGTCCGCCAGCGCCAGCGCCGCGGCCGCCATCCGAGTAGTTGCGCGTATGCGCCGCCACGTCGTGGATCACATACTGGTCGTGCACGATGTACGAATGCACGTGGTACGAGAACGCGTACACGCTGGGGCAGAACACGTACGCTGTGGGTGGATACCACCAGAGCGAGATCGCCGAGCCGCCGTACCAGCCCCAAGCCGGAGGCATGGGCGCCCAACCGACGTAACCGTAATCATCTGTTGGCACCCGCCACGTAACCCAAGCGTTAGCGTAGCGCCGCCCGGCCACCCAGGCCCAACCAGTGCCCGGCAACCAAACCCAACGCCCGTAGTGGAACACTACGTCACCGAACGGGTAGTCGCTCTGCCAGCTCCAATCTCCGTCGTCGGTCAGAGCCCAGTGCCCCGCGCTCACGTAAGGAGCGAAGTCTTCACCGACGGCGTCGCGATTGGGGACCCAAACGGTGCCGTATTTGTCGTCGTCGACCCATGTCCCATAAGGATCCAACGTGGGGCGAAAATCCGTCATTGCTCGCGGATCGGTGTCCGGCATGTCTTGCGGGCCCTGCTGGGGAGCTTGCGGCGGCGGCGCGTTGGGCGGCTCGTTCAGACTTTCGCCGTTCGGGCCACGCTGCGGGGCAGAAGGCGCCGCGTCAGCGGGCGGCGCAGGAGCGTCAGCGGGCGGCGCGCCCGGCGCTGCGCTGTTCGGTGCAGACGAGTCGTCGAACCAACTGTTGCTCGCGCCGTCTTGTGCGAACGCAGGGCGTGCAACCGCGCTGCAGGCCAAACCCAGCAGCGTGACGAACCCTGCAGCGCGCCTCATATCGGGGATCATGCGTCTTCCTATGTGCTCTAGCAATCTGTCTTCGGGGGATTCTCCCCCGCACCCGCTGAAGTGTCCCCCGTCGGGGATCACGAAGCGCGTAATTCGGCGGGGAGCCACCCCCGACTCTGGCACGACCGAGGGCCCCGGCCCCAAACGGGCAAAAAGGCCGTCGGGGGAGGTTCGGTACTCTAGTCAGACGGATTGTGTAGAGAGTGCATTCCAATGAATTCGCGTAATTCTCGCTTGAGTTAGTATTCGCCGGCCATGCTCCCTTTCGACGACGCACTGCGACGTATTCTGGAATCGGCAGCGGTCTTGCCGAGCGAACGTGTCACTTTGGAGCACAGTGCAGGTCGCGTGCTGGCTGAAGACCTGGTCGCCCGTTCGCCGCTGCCGGGCTTCGATTACAGCGCGATGGACGGCTACGCGCTCGCAAGCAGCGTGCTCCGTGGCGTCGGGCCTTGGTCGTTACCAGTGCGCGGAGAGAGCCGTGCTGGCGCGCTGGCGCCGAAGCTCGCACCGAACAGCGTGTGCCGCATCTTCACCGGTGCGCCGATCCCGGACGGCGCAGATACCGTCGTGATGCAGGAGGACGTCGCACGCGACGGAGAGAACGCTCGTTTCACCATCGCGCCCGGCGCTGGCTCTCACATTCGACGGCGCGGTGAAGATCTAGCCGAAGGCGCCATCGCGCTGGCGCTCGGCACGCGGCTGAACGCGTTCCGCATCGGCTTGGCGGCGGCCGTCGATCGCGCGGACGTCTTGGTCGCGCGGCGCCCCAAGGTCGCCATCTTGTGCACGGGAGAGGAGCTGCGCGCGCCGGGCTCAGCCGCCACGCCGGGCACGATCCCTGACTCAAATGGACCTACTCTGGCGGCCATGGTCTGGAGCGCCGGAGGGGTGACGGATATCCGACCGCGAACTGGCGACACGCTCGGCGCGACGGAAGAAGCGCTGCGCGCCGCGTTGCAAGACACGGATCTGCTGCTCACGGTGGGAGGCGTCAGCGTCGGAGAGCACGACTTGGTGCGAGCTGCATTGAGCAATGTGGGCGCCCAGCTCGACTTCTGGAAAGTGCAGATCCGCCCCGGGAAACCGCTCGCTTTTGGGCGCTTCGGCGAGACGCTGATCCTCGGTTTACCGGGCAACCCGGTGTCCGCGCAGCTCACGTTCGCGCTGTTCGGCATGCCGCTGCTGCGCGCCATGCAAGGCGATCAAAAGCCGCTGCCGCCGCGCGGGCGAGCGCGCCTGCACAGCGCGTTGCGGCAAAGCCCCGGGCGCACCGGTTTCTATCGCGCGCAGCTCGACGGAGATCTGGCGATTACGTCCAGCAATCAAGCCTCCGGTTCGACGGCGAGCTTGGCGCACGCCGACGCGCTCTTGATCGTGCCGGCAGACAGCGCTGGCCTTGCGGCAGGTGACAGCGTGGAGATGATCCGATTGGCCGAGCTGTGACCCAGACGGTGATCGGGATTTTTGTAGGCGGCGCGGGTAAGCGCATGGGCGGAGTCGCCAAGGGTTTGTTGCGTGCGCCGCACGGCCACGAAACGCTGATCGAGCGGCTGCTCGCGGTGTGCGCGCGCGCGGCACCCGAGGCAACGCTGTACTTAGTCGGAGTTTCGGCTGGATACGCAAGCTTCGAGCTGCCGCAGTTAGCGGACGATCCCCCAGGAACCGGGCCGATCGGCGGGCTCCGCAGCTTGCTGCTGCAGGCGCGCGAGGACGGAGCTCCGCGCGTGCTCGCTTTGGCCTGCGATCTGCCTTTTCTCGATGAAAGGACGATCGCTAGCTTGCTCGAACCGTTACAGAGTGCGGCGCGCGTGCCGCTGGTCGAGGAGCGGTTTCAGCCGTTGGCCGCCGCTTACGCGACCGAGGCGACGCTCGCCGCCGTGGACCGCACGCTGGCGCAAGGCAAGCGTGCGCTGATGCACGTGCTCGATGAGCTCGGGGACGAGCTAGAGCCGCTCGAGCTGAGCGGCGCGCAGGCGCTCGCGCTGCGCGATTGGGACACGCCGGACGACGTTCAAAATCACTGACCCTGATTGTGGCGGTGGCCCGCATGGTCACTGCCTGGCTCGCAGCGCGCGTCCTCCCAGCCGACCCAGTACGGCCCGCTCGGTCCGTGCTCTCGCTTCCAGATCGGAACGCGCGCTTTGATACGGTCGATCAGCAGCCGACACGCTTGGAAGGCTTCGCCGCGGTGCGCGGTGCTCGCGGCGCACACCACGGCGGTATCGCCTACAACGAGTGAGCCCACGCGGTGCAACACGGCGAGCCGCACATCGCCCATTTCTGCTTGGATCTCGTGGCCAATGCGCGCCATCTCTTTAGCGGCCATCGATGCGTACGCCTGATACTCGAGCAACGTCACGGGCTGCCCGGCGTTCTCGCGACGGACGGTGCCGACGAACACGGCGATGCCGCCCGCTTCAGGGCGCGTCACGGCAAGGATCACTTCGGCGACGGAGATCTCCGTCTCTCGAATCTCGAACAGCGTCATCGCGTTCCCCCGTCGGGGATCACGAAGCGCGTGAAATCGCCGGTGCGGCCGCCGCTCTTGGCGACCAGCCGTGTTGGGCCCATTTCCATGGCTCGATCGATGCCCTTGAGCATGTCGTACACGGTCAGTGCAGCAACCGAGACTGCGGTCAAAGCTTCCATTTCTACACCGGTGCGGTCGAACGCTTCGACGGTTGCGCGCACTAAAATCGCACGCAACGCGTCGTCGAGCTCCAGCGAGAGCTCGACCTTGGTGAGCGATAACGGGTGGCACAGCGGGATCAACTCCGACGTGCGCTTGGCGGCCATGATGCCCGCCAGGCGAGCGGTGCCGAGCACGTCTCCCTTCGGCACTGTCGAGCTCTTGACGCGCGCGAAGGCGTCGGCGCTCATCGTGACACGCGTCTCGGCGATGGCTTGACGCAGCGACGCGACCTTCTGCGCGACGTCGACCATACGCGCGCCACCCGCCGGACCGAGGTGAGTCGACAAAGCGCTGTGTCCGACGATCTCGGCGTAGGCGGCTGTGACGCGCTCCGGATTGCCGCGGCTCGCGACTTTGCACAGCGCGTAGCGGTCGAGCGGCGACAGCGCCTGCCAGAGCGCGCGCGAAATCGGGCGCGTGGGGCCGAAAGCTTTCGAAAGCTCTTCGGGTATGGCGGACTCGCGCGGCTCGTTGAGCGGTTCGATGCGACTCACCTGGCCTGCCGGAAGCAGGGCCGTGACGTGCCCGACGTCGACCGCCGAACCTGCGCCGGCGGCCACCAGCGCGCGCCGTGATTCGAGCGGCAACGCGCGCCAAGCTTCCAGCGAGACCTTGAGCCCGGTCACGTCCAGCGCGCGCCGCGCCGCCAGCGGCAGCAGCTCGAGCGTGGCGTCCACGCCATCGAAAGAATAGAGCTTCACGCTGCGGAAGATAGCAGGTGTCTGGGGGGCGCGAAGTGGCCCGGACGCTGAGCCAGAAAAGCTCCCGCAACCTGCAGGCGACACGCGCCAGCAATGCTACACAGTCAGCATGCACCCGCTCAGCGATCAGCTCGGCAGGCCGCTCGCAGACCTGCGAGTGAGCGTCACCGACCGCTGTAACTTCCGCTGCCGCTACTGCATGCCGCGCGAGCACTTCGACCAAGAGCACCGCTACTTGCCGCGCGCGGAGATCCTGAGCTTCGAAGAAATCGCGCGCGTGGTCGGGGTCCTGGTGCCGCTCGGTTTACGCAAAGTGCGCCTGACCGGCGGCGAGCCGCTGCTGCGCAGTGAGCTCCCCAAGCTCGTGGCAATGCTGCGTCGCTTCCCGGAGCTCGATCTGGCGCTGACCAGCAACGGTTCGCTGCTCAGCAAGCATGCGCAAGCGTTGCGCGAAGCAGGGCTCAACCGGCTGACGGTGAGCTTGGATTCGATCGCGCCGGACGTGTTCCAGCGCATGACTGATTCGGATTTGCCTGTGAGCTGTGTGCTGTCGGGCATCGAGGCCGCGCGCGCGGCGGGCTTTGGGCCGCTCAAGATCAACGCCGTAGTGCGCCGTGGCGTCAACGACCACACGCTGCTCGAGCTAGCCCACCACTTCAAACAGAGCGGCGATATCGTACGCTTCATCGAGTACATGGATGTCGGGCTGACCAATGGTTGGCGCATGGATCAAGTCGTGAGCGGCAAGGACATCGTCGCGGCGATCGACGCAGAATTGCCGCTCGAGCCCGCCGCGCCGCACTACCCGGGTGAGGTCGCCAAGCGCTACCGTTACAAGGGCGGCGGCGGCGAAATCGGCGTGATCACCAGCGTGACGCAGCCTTTCTGCGGAACCTGCGCGCGGCTGCGCTTGAGCGCGGATGGCCAGATTTTTGGGTGTCTGTTCGCCCGCGTCGGGACGGACTTGCGCGCGCTACTTCGCTCGTCGAAGAGCGAGGACGACAGCGCGCTGACGTCCGCCGTACAGCGCTTTTGGCAAGCGCGCGGCGATCGGTATTCGGAGTTGCGCTCGGTGGGTACCAAGGGCTTGCCGCGACTCGAAATGTCGTACCTGGGCGGCTAGTCTCGATGTGGCGTTCGCTTTGGGTTTTGTTGGGCGCGCTAGCGGCGACCCAAGCTCGCCCAGCCGACCACTACGTCCCGCTAGACGTACCGGATTTTTCGCCCTCGCTCGTCTATCTGCCCGAAGCTGACGCCAAGGCGCCCGTGCTCGTCGTAACGCACGGCGCGGGCGGCACCGCGGAGGGCCATTGCGAGCTGTGGTCGCGCATCACGAAGCACAAAGTGGTGCTGCTCTGCGTGCGCGGTCGCGCGCGCGGCCCGAAGCCAGACGACGGCGAGTACTACCCCGATCACCTCGCGCTCGAACGCGAGACGTTCGCGGCGCTCTCCGCGTTGCACGCGCGTTTTCCGGAACGGCTCGCCGAAGGCGCGGCGTTTTACGCAGGTTTCTCGCAAGGCGCGACCATGGGCGCGCTGATGCTCGTGGAGCACGCCGGAGAAGTGTCGCGCTTGGTGTTGGTCGAAGGCGGCTTCGCGGATTGGAGCGTCGCGCGTGCACGCGCCTTCCGCGAGCACGGCGGTCAGCGCGTGTTGTTCGTGTGCGGCCGCAAAGAATGCGCCGAACCCGCGCGCAACTCGGCCCATTGGTTCAAGCTCGCTGGCGTCGACGCCGCGGTCGAATACGTTGCGGGCGCGGGCCACGTTCACGACGGGCGCGTCGAAGCGCGGATCGTCGAACGCTTGCCGTGGTTGGTTGCCGGCGACGCGCGTTGGGCGAGCGAATAACGCGGCCTTCGCTCACCGTGCTCGCCAGCTCACGCCAGCGCCAATCCAAGTTTCAATTCGCTCATGATGCAAAAGTTTTACATGGAAGGCGCGGGCTCGAAGGCAGCGGCCTGGAGCCAGCGCTAATACCCATGCTCAGGTGGTGCGCTTGGAGTCGAAAGCCCTTGCGCGCGCAAAACACTGGGGAGCCCCGAGCAACTTGGGTCTGAAAATAGGCCAATTGTTGGGGTAATTCAGCTGTATACGGCCCGCTGATTGGTGGGGAGTCCGGGACGACCGTATCGCGCCGGTGTTCTTGCGGGCAAGGCCCGCCGACGCGACGGTTACGGGCAGGCTCCGCTTGTGCAACGAACCGCGACGCCGAAGGCTGCGCCGCTACGTAGCGTGGCACGTGACCATCAACACTTTCAGCTCACTGGCGCGAATAGACCCAAACAACGGGCACGCCGTCGAAGGTCCCGACGTCCGCAGGAGCGTCGTGTCCGTAGTCGACCCAGGTTTCGTATTCGACGCGATGCATGTGCGGTTCGTCGTGGTAGAGCGCCAGATTCGAGCCGGCGATGTTGAGCGTTCCGCGCAAATCATCGCGAATTCGGCGGTCAAGGCGCAGCATTTCCCAGCTTTGCAGAGCCGTATCGTGCACGTAGACGCTTCCGTGAGGCGGCGCGTGTGCGTTGATGAAGCCTTGCTCTGCGCCCGTGGTGTAGCCCCAGAACGTGCGGTTCAGGCCGAGGCTCGCGCCGCCTGGTGCGCCGCCCACGAGCGGCGCGTAGAAGCTCAAGCCCCACGGCTCGGAGTGGAGTGTCATGCACAGCGGGCCAGTCAGCACGGCTGCCGCCAGGACCGGCGGCGCGAACACGGCCCAACGCTTCTGGGGCATCAGCTCAGCGATACGCTCGGCAACGAACGCAAAGCCCTGACCCGCGAACAAGCATAGGAACGGATAGGCCGTCATCCAGTGCTTGGTGCCGCCGAAGATCGGCGTCGCGTCCGACCACCACGGCGCGTAACACATCAGCAAGCACAACAGCCAAAGCAGCGGCGCGGACGAACGCGCGCGCTGCCGAGCGCCGGCGCTCACGACCAGCCCAACCCCAAATAACAGCAGCGTGATCGCGGGCACAGTCGCCAGCGTCATGACCCAGGCGTACAGCCGCGGCATGGGCGGTTTCCAGTACGTTTGGCCTAGAAACTCCATGTTGTAGTACTCGTGACCCGTATGGAACGCGACGTACTCGCGCAGGCGAGGCAACGTGTCGTGCCAGATCCACGGCCAGCCCAGGTAGAACACCACTGGCGAGATCACGGCCATCGCTAGGAACGCGTTCGGAAATGCCCAGCGTTTCGCGAGCAGCTCGCGGACGGCGTGCGCGCCGCGCGTGAGCACGAAGTGAGCCAGGAACGCGCCCGGCAGGAGCCAAGAGTTGTGCTTGGTGTCGAGCAACAGGCCGTACAACACGCCTGTCGTCAGCGCCCAACCGACGCCGCCGTCCAGCGAGCGCGCGAACGCATACGTGGTGACGAGCAACATCGCCGTCACCGGCATGTCGAAGCAGGCCAGGTGCGAGTGGTAGAATACCCGCGGCATTAACGCGAGCGCGAGGGCAGAGACCACCCCTGCGAGCCGCCCGGTTTCACGAGCGCTCCACAGGTACGTCACGGCGACGGCTAGTGAGCTCATCACCATGCCCGGGAAGCGGTAGCTGGTGCCCTGCTCACGAAACAGCTTGAAACCCGCCCAAAGGTAGCGGTGCGAGAAGGCGAACAGCGACTTCATCAGCGCTGGGTGTTCGTGATTCACGCTCCAGTAGCGGTCGACCACGGCGGGCTGCAGCGCGCTCCAAAACTGAGTGTGCAGTAGCTCGAACCAGGCTTCGTAGCTGCGCGCCGCCTGAAAGTAGAAGCCTTCGTCGCGCGCGTACCCCAAGTCCTTGACGGTCGCGAGAAGCAACGCGAGGTACGTCAAAGACAACCCCGCTGCGAGCACGAAGTCGAAGCGGCCGCGCTTGCGGGCACTGCTGCCCTTCATCGCGTGTCCGCGTAGAAGCAAAGTTGACGGTCGCGCGGATCGTCACTGGCCACGTCAAACTCGACGTCGGCGGTTTGGCCGGCAAAGCGCTCGGTATCGAATTCGAAATGATGCCAGCCGCGCTCGTCGTGATGCTCGTAGCTGCCAATCTGTTGCCCGGCGACGTGCACGGTAATGGTCGTGGGCTCGTGGGCGCCGTCGCGGAAAAGGAAGTACGAAAGGCCGGCGTAACCGTAGACCTTACGCCCCATGAGCACGTTGCTGAAGCGGAGCCGCACGCTTTCTAGGCCGCGCGGTTCGGCCCACAGGCAACGCCGCGCTCGGTACTCCTGGTCGTCCAAGATCGTGACACCGACGAAGAACTCTTCACCGCCGCACAAGTAACGTTCGTGCGGAAACGCCAAGTGCCCGTGTAGCCCGCCAGTGCTCACTTGCGCGTGCTGCGTATAGACGCACGATCGTTCGTTGTCTCCGGAGTCGCCAGCCGTGACCGTCAGGAACGGGGGACGCGCGTTGTCCAAGAACGAAAACAGAACCTTCTCTGGCTTCGGGTTCTCGCGCACTCGCAGCTTGAAGCGGCCCACGGCATGCTCTTCGCGAACGGCCCAACCGTCGAGCTCGCTAGAGCTTTTGCCGAGCGCGTCGACTTCGAGCGCGCGCGCATAACTCGACACGTCGGCGCGCGCTTCGTCAGCCACGGGCAAGAGCGCGTCGCCGAACGCGTAGCGCGCGATCGGATCGGCCCACTCGGGCGCCACCACCACCAGATCCGTGGGCCCTTTCAGCTTGGCGACCTCGGCACGCACCGCCTGCCACTCACTGACGCGCGGAGCGCGCTCGGCATCGACCACGAATAAGCCGAGCTCCGCGAGACCCGCGATTGGAACCAGCAACCAAAGCAAGCGTGCAAAAGGCATGTCGATGAGCGCGCCGAGCCTGCCACATCGCGAGAAAAAGCGGTACGCTGCAAGCGAGCCGCAAGCATGTCCCTGATCAAAGCCTACTTCCGCGAAGCCGCCCAGATTCTGGAGCAGATAGACGAGCACGCGGTCCTCGGCTTGCTCGCGGAGCTGGTGGCTGTTCGGGAGCGCGGCGGGCGCCTATTCGTGCTCGGCGTGGGCGGCAGCGCGGGCAACGCTTCGCACGCGGTCAACGACTTTCGCAAGATCTGCGGCATCGAAGCGTACACGCCGACGGATAACGTCTCCGAGCTCACCGCCCGCGTGAACGACGACGGCTGGGAATCGACGTTCGCCGCCTGGCTCGCCGTGAGCAAGCTGTCAGGCAATGACATGCTCTTGGTGTTCTCGGTCGGCGGCGGCAACCGCGAGCAGAACGTGAGCCCGAACCTAGTGCGCGCGCTCGAGTACGGGCAGCGCGTCGGCGCGCGCATCGGCGGCATCGTCGGCCGCGACGGCGGCTTCACGGCCACGGTCGCGCACGCCTGCGTGCTCATTCCGACCGTGAACCCGGCGGCGGTGACACCGCACAGCGAAGCGTTTCAAGGCGTGATTTGGCACTTTTTGGTGTCGCACCCCGAGCTCCAGCAAAACGGCATGAAGTGGGAGAGCCAAAGCAAGTGACGCGCTGCTTGGTCGTGGGCGGCGCGGGCTTCATCGGCAGCCATTTGGTGGAGCAGCTGCTCGCACAGGCCGGCACCCGCGTCACTGTCTTCGACAACCTCTCGGTGGGCAAGCGCGAGTTCCTGAGCGGCGCGCTCTTGCATGAGGGCGCGTGCACGTTCGTCCGAGGTGATGCGCTCGAGCTGCCCGCGCTCGAAGCTGCCATGGCTGGGCACGACACCGTCTTTCACCTCGCGGCCAACCCAGAAGCGCGCTGGGGTCTCGAAAACCCGCGGCTCGACTTGGAGCAGGGCACTATCTGCACCTGGAACGTGCTGGAAGCCATGCGCCGCACCGGCGCCAAGCGGCTGATCTTCTCCTCTTCTGGCACGATGTACGGTGACACCGCCGAATCCTGCGCCGAGGGAGATCTCGGCAAATTGCCGATCTCCCTGTACGGCGCGAGCAAGTTCGCCGGCGAAGGCCTGATCAGCGCGTTCGTGGAGTGCTTCGGGCTGTCGGCGTGGATCTACCGCTTCGGCAACGTGGTCGGGCCGCGCGGCACGCACGGGGCCGCGCTCGATTTCCTGAACAAGCTCAAGAATAACTCTGAGGAGTTAGAAGTCCTGGGCGACGGTCGGCAGTCCAAGCCCTACGTGTTCGTCGAAGATTGCGTCGCGGGCGTGCTGTTCGGGCTCGCGCACGCCAGCGAGCGTCTGAACATACACAACATTGCACCACCGGATTTTACTTCAGTGCGGCGCATCGCCGAGCTGTGCATCGCGGCCTCGCCCTATCCGCGGGCGCGGATCCGCTACACGGGCGGCGACCGCGGCTGGCCGGGCGACGTTCCGCATTCGCGACTCAACGCGGACAAGCTCGCGGCGCTCGGCTTCCGCGTCTCGCGCAGCAGCGATCAAGCCGTAGAGGCAGCGGTTGGCGCGCTCGCGCGTCAGGTCTTCGGCTGATGCAGGCGGTGATTCTCGCCGGTGGGCTCGCCACGCGCCTCGGCGAGCGCACGCGCGAGCTACCCAAAGCGCTCTTGCCGATCGCGGGCAAGCCTTTTTTGGCGTGGCAAATGGCGGCCATCGCACGCTCGGGGTTCTCGGAGGTCGTGCTGTGTATCGCCCATTTCGGCGCCCAGATCCGAGAGTTTTTGGGGGATGGCGCGGCGTTTGGCGTCGCTGTGGCCTACTCCGAGGACGGCCCCGAGCGGCTGGGCACGGGCGGCGCACTGCGACGCGCGTTGCCCTTGCTGGCGCCAAGCTTTCTGGTCACCTACGGCGACAGCTATCTGCCCTTCGACTATGCCGCGCCGCTGCGTGATCTAGACGCACACCCCGAAGCACTGGGCACGATGAGCGTGTTCGAGAACGACGGCGCGTGGGACAAGAGCAATACCGAGGTCCGCGGCGAGAGCGTCCTGCGCTACGAAAAGGGCGGCAGCGACCCGGCGCTGCGCTACATCGATTACGGCGCGATCGCGCTGCGCCGTTCTGTGCTTGCCGGACGCCCCCAAGACATCCGCCTCGGTCTGGACCAAGTGCAAGCCGAGCTGGCGCGAGCCGGCCACTTGCGCGCCTACTCGGCCAGCGAGCGCTTCTACGAAGTTGGCTCGGAGCTCGGCATCCGCGATCTCGAAGCGAAGCTTGCTTCGCGCGCTGTGTGCTAGCGTCGCCGCGCATGTTCGGCCGCCGAATTCGCCTGGAACGCGCTTGTCAGGCGCTGACTGCGTTGGTCAGTGTCGGCTTCGCGGTGGCGGCGTTTTGGGAGCTCGGGGACACCTTCAGCGCCGGCCATTTTGCTTCTGCGTCGGCGGTCTGTACCAGCTCCGAGAACATGTGGCGCTGGGGCGTGCTCGGCCCTATCCCGCACCACCTGTTACGCGCTCCCGTGCCGAGCGACTTCTACTGTCATCACCCCTGGGGGATATTCTGGGTGACGGCGCTATTCATGAAGGCGTTCGGGCACCACGCCTGGGCGTGTCGGCTGCCTGCGGCGCTGCAGAGCGCGCTGACGCCACCTGCGTTGTACTTCGCCGGGCGCGCGTTGTGGGGTCCTGTCGCCGGCGTGGTCGCAGCAGCAAGCTTCGCGGCGTTGCCGATCGCGCTCAGCTTCTCCGACTTCAACTCCTTGGAAGTGCCGGTAATCTTCGGCACCGTGCTGGCCATCTGGGGCTATGCGCGGTTTCGGCAAACGTATGCCAAGCGCTTCGCCGCGCTGTCGCTGGGCGGGCTGAGCTACGGCGTGTGCTGCGATTGGGCCGCGCTGATCTTCGCCGCGGGCATGTTTGCGCTGATTTTCTCGAGCGTTTTTCTGCTCCGGCGCTGGACCGTGCCTGCAGATCGACGGCGCATCGCGACGTTCTGGGGGCTCGGGCTCGCGCTGTGCGGCGCGGCCGTCGGCGCGCACCTGTACACGTTCTCGCACCTGGGCCAGCTCGATGAGCTGTTCAAACAAGGCAACCTGCGCTCGGCGGGTGCGAACCTGCCGCTGCGCGCGGTGCTCGCGGCCCGAAAATTCTGGATCGAGGTGTCCTTCACGGGCCTTGCGATCGCGTTGGGTAAGCTCGCCGTGCCGGTGCTCGCGTTACGCACGCTGCTCCGTCGCAGCGAGCTCGAAGCGCTGCCTCTGGCGGTGCTCGCGATGGCGACCGTGCAGTACGTCGTATTCAAGCAGGGCGCGGACATTCACATTTTCTGGCCGCACTACTTTGCTCTGTACTTCGCGCTCGCCTGCGCGGCGCTCACTCAAACCGGGCTCGAGCTGAGCGCACGAGCACTGCGCAACCTCCCTCAATTCTCGGTGCAATCGCAGGCCTTTGGCTGGCTCGGGTTGAGCTTGCTGGTACCGCTAGCGATCGCTCCAGACGGCCTGCGGGCGCTACGCTACGCGCACCGCTCAGGTGGACGCTTCAATGAAAACGGCCATCTGACCAAGCCCGACAAGGACAAGGTAGCAGCGCTCGAATGGCTGAGCGCGCGCATGGCGAACGGTAGCTCGGTCGAGCTGCACCCTGGTATGCGCCAGTCGTTATGGGTCGATTGGTCCGTGCAACGACCCGTACAAACCGTAAACCGCGTTCCGGTCGGTGCCTCGACCGGAACGGAGCGCTACTACGTCGCCGATCAGCGCTTCATGGACGCAACCGAGCAGGAGGCGCTCGCGGCACAATTCGCGCTGACGGCGATTGGTCCGTACCTGGCCGTGGACCGTGAGCAGGCGCGCGGCTCGCTTTCGGCGTTTGCGGTGCAGCGCGACGAGCCGTCCGCCCTGCAGTCGTATTGGCTGTCGGGCACGCACGCAGGGCGAGAAATCGTGCCGGATCCGTATCTGAGCTGGGAAATGCGGGATCGCTTTGGACTGGCGCCCAACGACCCTCCCAGCGCGTTGCCCGCGAATTTCGAACAGCTGCGCGTCGCCCACAATATCGCCGTCGCGCAGGGAGACCGCGTGGCCGCCGAGCGTTGGCTCGGGCAATTGCTGACGGGCTGCGATCGCAGCCACGCCACGACGTTCAGCGACGGGGACGCGCTGCTCGGCACTCGGCTCGAGCACGGAGCCTCCTTGGTGCTCAGCGTGTACTTCCGAGCCAGCGGTCCGGATCCAAGCGAGCCAGATCTCGTGATGCACTCTGCACTGGATTCGGCGCCCTCGGGCTCGCTCGTGCCGCGCGATACCAGAGTGGCAGACGTCGGCATGCCGTTCGCGATCCCGGCCAGCCGCTGGAAGACGGGCTACGTGTACGCATCGATCACCGAAATCATCCGGCGCATCGGCAGCGAGCGTTGGTACGGCACGTTTCGTCCGGCGCGCGCGGGCAGTCTCAATTCGTCGCCGGAGCTGGAAATCTTGCGCCTCGAATAGCGCGCGCACGCTCGGGCGCCTTCGCGCGGTTCAGCTGCGCGTGCGGTTGCGCCAAGCGGTGTTGAACTCTTCGATCGTGCTCTCGGTGCGCGGATTCCAAAGCATTTTTCGCAGAATGGGCGGGGGCACGGTGACGACGTGTGCGCCGTCCTGCAGGGCTTCGTTCACGTCCATCAAATGCCGAATCGAGCCGATCAGGATCTGGCTCTTCAAGCCTTCGCGGTCGAGGATAGCGCGCGTTTCGCGGATGATCGGACGCGCGTCATAGCCCATGTCGCGAATGCGCCCGCTGAACAAGCTGACGTACGTGGCACCCGCCAACGACGCCAAGTACGCCTGATTGAAGCTCATCATGCACGTCATGTTGGTGCTCACACCGCGTTGCACCAACTGAGAGAGCACCTTTAGCCCCACCTCCGAGAACGGCACCTTGACGCACACGCGAGCCGGATCCCACGCATGGTAGGTCGCGGCTTCGCTGAGCATCTCGGCTTCGGTCTCATGCGTGAGCTCGACCGACACCGGGCCACGCGAGGCGGCAATCACGTCGCGAATACGCGGCTCGAGATCCTGAGCGCCCGCTTCACGCGACAAAATCAGCGGATTCGTCGTAATGCCCGCCACGACACCCCACGAGAATATCTCGCGGATCTCGCTAGGCTCAGAGCTATCCAAAAACAGCACGCATGGCTCCTACGGAAAGTAACCTTGGCGATCGAACGCGATCCCGGCTCGCGCAAACATAACGCATTCTGTGAATTAGGCTGCGAGGATTGCCCGCGCAAGCGTGTCGAAGCGCGGCAGGGCCAGATCCGGAGCACCAGCAGGGCCAGCGCGCAGCGGGCAGATCTCGCAGCGATTGGTGGCAAATACCAGCGCCGCGCGCACCTTTGCCGCGCGCGCGGCCGACACGTCTGCCGGTGAATCGCCGACCATCCAAGTGCGTGCGGGATCGAAGCCCGCGCGCTCGATGGCACGGATCAGCATGCCCGGCTTGGGCTTGCGGCACTCACACTCACCCACCCATCGCGCGTCCCCGCCCGGCCCGCCGCTGGGGTGATGCAAACAAACCTCCAACACCGAAATCTCGATGCCGGCAGCGCCCAACGCGTCGAGCAATGCGCGATTCGTGCGCTCCACGGCCGCCACTGAAAACTGACCTTTGGCCGGCCCCGGTTGGTTCGTAGCGATCGCAAAGCCGTAACCTGCCGCCGAGAGCAGCGTCAGCCCCTCGACGACTCCCGGCAACAACCGAATCTGGTCCGGATGAAAGGCGACCGAGAGCGTGCCCGTCTCTTCATCACGCACCACGTCGATCAGCGTGCCGTCGCGATCCAAGATAACTCCTGGACGCAGGCTCGCGGCCGCAGCGGTCATGATTTCCCACCGTCGAGAGTTTCCCACGAGTCGTATGTCTCGCGGCCGCGTGTGCCGACGCGCAGCGTGCTGGCCAGACGAATGAACGTCCAAACCGTGCCCGAAACTTTGCGCAGCTTCGACGCACCCACGCGCTCCTGATACTCGATCGGCACTTCGACCACGTGGTAACCCGAGCGCGCGGGCCAGAGCACGGTGTCGATGGGCAGCGCGTCACCTTCGCCGTCGAACGAAAACGCGCGAATTACCGACGCTCGGTAGCCGCGCATGCCGCTATGCAAATCGGCGACCGGCATACCATTCAGCAGCTGTGCCAAGAGCACGAAGGTCTTGTTGGCTAGATAATTCGGCAGCGGCATGGCCGCGGGGCGTGTGCGTACTCGCGCGGCGTTCACCACGTCCACGCCCGTCTCCAAGATGCGTTTGATGTCGACGATCACGGGCGGCGGATACGTAAAATCACAATCGAGGTAAATCAAGGCGTCGCTCTGCTGCGCGGCCTCGTACATCAAAAGCTCCATTGCTGGACCGTGTCCGCGGGGCGGCAACTGGCGCAGCACGCGCGCGCCCATGCGTTCGGCGATGATCGGCGTTTGGTCCTTGAGCGAGCTGTCGACGAGCAAAATTTTGGCGTCCGGCGCGTGCTTACGCACTTCGTCGATCATGCGTGCCACGCTCGGCTCTTCGTCCATCGTCAGCATGCCGATGGTCAGCGAGAGCGGGCCGGGCTTCGGCTTCTTGCGTGCCACGAGCACGTGCTGAAAAGCGAGCAAGCGCGGCATTAGGCGCGCGACGGCAACTTCGAGGGGCCGAATCGCAGACAGGTAGGCCTCGTATGCGGTCAGATCGCGGAAGCCGCTGCTGGCCCCTTCGCCGTGCCGCAGAGTCAGAAAGAATTCATCGTTGATCAGCAGGCGCAACGCGCGCAGTAGCATCGGGTTGAGGCTGACTTCGAGCAGCTCGAGCCCCGAGCGTTCCATGATGCGCAGCGCTTCGTCGCGCGAAAATAGGCGCGGCGCGGCGCCCGTGGAGGTCACATAGCCCGCCTCGGGACGCCCGACGTGCAGTCGCACGGGCCAGGCGTCGCGGTTGGTCAGCGAGACCAGCAGCCTGCCTTCGTCGGCCACAAACTGCGCGTAGAAATCGAGCAGGCCTTCCGGGTCGCGCGCGCGCTCCAGCAAATCCGGGACGAGCACTAGATCGAACTTGCGCCCGCCGAGCGCGGAGCAAACGCGCGCGCGGTCTTCGGGGTCCAAGCTGAGCACTTCGTCGAGCGCGCGACCGGCTCGCGCTGCAAGCTCGGTGTCTCCCTCGATGCCAGTGACGCGCGCTCCGCCGCGCCGCGCGACCATGCCGTGAATGCCGGACGCGCAGCCCACTTCGAGCACCGAACGCGGCCGTCCGAGCAGCGCGGTCAACGCCGCATTCAAACGTTCAGAGGGCTCTTGGACCGGCATGGACTCTGGATGCTTCGCTTGGGGCAAGGGAAAGAAGGCGGCCGACGCTAGCGCGATCGACAAGCCTCGTCGACCATGGGTTATGCTGCTCTCGAAATGCACCGCGAGGCCGGATTTCCATTGGATTATCGCTCGAGCGCGTACGCCTACGTGGAGCGACCGAACAGCGTGCTCGTCGAGTTGCTGGAGCGTCACGTGCTGAGTGAGCGACCCTCCGCGCGCATCTTGGACGTCGGCTGCGGTGCCGGCGCAAACGCGCGGCGTATCGCCGAACGCGCGCCGCTGGCCCGCGTCGTCGGCATCGAGCCCAACGCCCACGCGGCGCAACTCGCGCGCAACACCTGCAGCGAAGTGTTCGAAGGCACGCTCGAAAGCTGGGTCGCGAGTTGCCCGCAGGGCGACTTCGACAGCGTACTGTTATCCGACGTGCTCGAGCACACGGTGGATCCCGTCGGTTTCTTGGGCAGCTTCTCGGGCCTGCCCAATCTGCGCCGCGCGAAGCTCGTGATCTCGGTGCCGAACTACGGCGTTTGGTACAATCGCCTGCGCACACTGGCCGGCCGCTTCGAATACAGCTGGTCAGGCCTATACGACCGCACGCATTTGCGCTTCTTCACTCGCAGGTCGATCCACGACGTGCTCGACTACGCTGGCTTCGAGCTGCTCGACGACGCCTGTACGCCCTCCGTCGTGCAATCGACAGCCCCCATTTTGCGCCGCTTTTTCGAGCGTGATGTCGCCCGTGGTAATCACCTGGGCCTCGCCGACTCGCCCGCGTTCAGCGCCTACCAGCGCGTCGTCGAACCCCTAGAAAAGCGCTTCTGCAAGCTCTGGCCCGAGCTACTCGGCTTTCAGATCGTGTGCGTGGCAAAGCTGCGCTGACCGGGCCGGCTGGCCCCCTTTCGACTCGCTAAATCCGTGTCGGAAGACCGACCGATTGGCGGCCACGAAGCCTCATTGTGGCGCGAGCGCAGAGAGCGCGAGCCAGTAGCTGAGCCCGGCCCACACGATCAGCGTCGCGGCAGCCAAAAACAGTGACGAGCGCACTAAGCGCGCGCGTGACAATTCACGCGGCGAGCGCGCTTCGGCTAGAGTGAGCAGCCAGGCGACCGCGTCCTCCGCGGAGGCGCGCAGGCGATTGACGTCGCTCGCTGAGACAGAGTCGGGCGCCAACACGTCGTCCGTGCCGAGGACCATGCGCGCTTCGGCCAGGGTTCCCGGGGCGCCGGGCCGTTCGAGCAGCATGAAACGATCCCAAACCGCGCGCGGCGTGCGCGGCTCCGGCAAGGGGTCGGAGTCGACGGCTTCGAGTGCAGAGAGCGCGAGCAGCGCGCTGTCCCGCAGCAACGCCAGTGCTACGCCGCGCGATTCGTGATCGCGAAGCTCGAGCGCGACGCGGTAGCGCGCTCGAGCCGCGGCAACGAACGGCTTCATGCGAGCGCGGGAGGCCGCCGATACGGCCTCCGAGCGCCGCTCAGCCGCGCGTAGCAGCACGGGCTCGAGCAGCGGCGTATCGAGCAGGCTCATGGGCGCGGCGGGCATCGCCCCAAACAGATAGCGCGGTTGCGGGACAGGATGCGAGCGCATTAGCATCGCGTGCGTCACAACCATGGTCGAAACCCTTGCCCGCAGGGCGCGAGCGCAGCTCGCCGCTTGGCTCGAAGCTGCACGCGGCGCACTCTCCGCTCCCGGAGGGCAGACGCGTTGCCTAGCGTTTGCCGGCGCTGCCGCGCTGCTGCTGGCGACGCTGTGCAAGATCCTCGGCCCAATGCTGGCGGATTTTCACACCTACGGCTTTCACGACTGGGACGTCGAGTCGGCGTATCGCTACATCACCGTCGTCAGCTTGAAGCAGTACCACGAAGGTCCGTGGTGGCACCCGTGGTTGTGCGGCGGCTTTCCGGCCTTTGGTGACACCGAGACCGCGAGCAATTTTCTCTCGCCCTATCTGCCGCTGTACCTGCTGACGGATCTGCGCGTCGCGATTCGCCTGGAAGTCATTGGTGGCGCGCTGACCAGTCTGGTCGGCACGTTCCTGCTGGCGCGCCGCTTCAGCAAGAGCGCAGCGCTGTGCGCGGCCGTCGCCGCGCTGTACGTGCTGAACGGGCGCTGGGCCTTGCAAGCTGCGGCAGGTCACACTTGGCATTTGCAGTATGGCCTGTTGCCCTGGGCGCTTTTCTTTTACGACCGCGCGCTCGAACCGGGTCGCCTGCAGAGCGCGGTCGGCACGGGCGTGGCGCTCGGCTGCATGGTGCTCTGGGGCGGCATTTATCCGCTGCCCCAGTCCGCGCTGATTCTCAGCGTTTATGCACTGCTTTTGGCAGCGTCTACCCGCAGCGCGCGGCCGCTCTTGGCGCTGGCTATCGCCGGCGGCGTCGCGATTGGCTGGGGAGCGCCGAAGCTGTTCGCAGTCATTGACCACATGGGGCGCGTGCCCCGCCTGATCGAATCACGCGAAGTGATCGGGCTCGCCGACTTGCTCGTGATGTTCACTGCGCCCGATCAGCACTTCGGCGTGCGGCCCGTGCACACGCCCGCGTACAATTGGCACGAGTGGGGGATCTACATCGGCCCGCTCGGTGTCGCCGCGCTGTGTGTGGCGGTCGTTTTTGCGCGCGGCAAGCGCGGCCAGCCGTTGAAGATCACCGCGCTACTCTTGCTGCTGCTCGGCTTCGGTGCCTTCCACGAGAACGCGCCGTGGGCCCTGCTCCATGAGCTGCCGCCATACTCCTCACAACACGTGCCCTCGCGCTGGCACTACCCAATGCTCTTGTTATTGGGTCTGGCATTTCTGACCGTCGTTGGGCCGCACGTCGATCGCTGGCGGAAGCGCGTTCCAGCCTTGGATCTAGCGCTTCTATTGCCGCTGGCACTGTTTTGCGCGGACCTCGGTCGAGTCGCTCGACAGCCGTTCGAGCAAGCCTTCTGGATGGAAAAGCCAGACGTAATTCCGGCTCTAGCGCTGTTCGAGCACCACACCAACGGCCCGATCAACTACCTGCGCCGAGATTGGGCGCCGCCCATGTTGCTGTCGATGATGGCCAACACCGGCGTCATCAAGTGCTACGGCGTGGACACCAACTTCAAACCAGCCGCAGTGGCGGCGGACGCCCCGGGCTACCGCGGACGCAGCTACGTCGAAGGCGGCGCAGGCACCGCCGACATCAGCGAATGGTCGCCCAACCACGCCGTAGTGCGCGTCGCGGGAGCCGGAGCGGGCGCGCTCGTCGTGTACAACATGAACTACGATCCCAGCTGGCGCGCCAACGGGGAGCCCGCCATCGACTACAATGGGCTCGTCGCCACGCGCCTCACCGGTGACGTCGCGCAGGTCACGTTTCGCTATTTCCCACGCACCTTGCGCTTCTCGATACCGCTATTTTTGCTGACGCTCGGTATTGTCGTGCTCAGCGTCCGCGGTGCAAATTGGCGACAATTTTGGCGCCGTCGAGATCGAAGCCGAAGCGCAGCGGGCGCAGGCCCCGCGCTGTGAGCGTGTCTAAGACCGCGCGCTTTTCCGCTGGGCGAACGTAGAGCATGAAGAAGCCGCCGCCACCGGCGCCGATCAACTTGCCGCCGATGGCGCCGGCACGGCGCGCAGCGTCGTAATACTCGTCCAGCCGTTCGTCGCTCATTTTGCTGGCGAGCTTCTTCTTGTTTTGCCAATGCTCGTGTAGGAGCTCGCCGTAGCGATCCACCTCGCCTTTTACGAGCAGGTCGTACACGTCGTGGCCGAGCGCTTTGATGCGGTGCATGCCTGCGACGGTGGCCGAGTCGTTGCTGACGACGCGCTCGCCTTGCTCGCGCAGTACGATCCTCGCTGGGCGCTCGATGCCCGTGTACATGATGAGCAGGTTGTTCTGCAGCTCGTCCAGCACTTCATCCCGCACCGGTACGGGCTCGACGTGCACCGTGCCGTCTGTATCGATAGTCAGCGCGGTAACGTTGCCGAAGGCGGCGATGTACTGGTCCTGCTTGCCGACTGGCTCCCCCAAGCGCTCCATCTCGAGCTTACAGGCGTCTTCGGCCAAGCGCGCTGAGGACACGAAATTGCGTTTGTATGTGTAGAGCGCGTTGAGCAGCGCGACCGTGAAGCTGCTCGAGGAACCGAGACCGCTATTCGACGGCAAATCCGCGACGCTAGTCAGCTCGATGCCACGTTCGATGCCGGCCATGCGCAGCGCTTCGCGAAAGATGGGGTGCCGAATCGAGGCCACGTCGGGCGTGATCTCGGTCTCTGAATAGGCCAGGCGGATGCTGTCGTAGAAGCGCCGGCTGGCCGTGACGTACACGTAGTGATCGATGGCCGCGCTGACCACGAAGCCACCGTAGCGCTGGTAGTAGCTTGGTAGATCGCTGCCGCCGCCACCGAGCGAGAACCGAACTGGAGCACGCGAGACGATCACAAGTATTTCTCCGGCTATTGGCATAGCACACAGGGCTCCGGCTATGCTTCCGCGCGAGCCAATCATGACGCAGGATTTCCGCCCAGAAGACCTGGCCACGCTGGAGCGCGCGCTAGTCACCGTGGATGCCGCGTTGTTGCTCCTGGCTTCCACGCTGTCGCTGCTCGCGATTCGTCCCTTGGCGAAGGCCTTGGGCGCTCTGATCGCGCACATCCCGAAGCGCTTTCGGAATAGCGTACTACGCGCACTGTGCGCGCTCTTCACCTTGGGCTGCGGGTTCTTCGTGTATCGAGCGCTCGACGCCAATCATTGGCCACAGGCGTTCCCCGAGACGCTCGCGCACGGCTTCGAGCAAACGCTGCTGCTCCAGGTATGCACGGTCATGCTCGCCCTCGCCCTCGGCCTCAAGCTGCTGCGCTGGCGAGTGACGGTTTGGATGCGCCTACTCGCGGAAGCGTTGCTCGTGCCCTGCGCATATCTGGTTGGGCTTGCCATCATCTACCTCTCGCTGTCGCTGGTCGACTTGGAGATCTGGAACGGCTTCAAGCGCGGCGCCTTCTTTTCGGCGGCGGTGTTCGCGTTACCGGTCGCGCTGATCCCGGGCCTGTATCGCCCGCGTGGCTTCGTCGTAGTGATGGCGCTGTTCTTGCTAATCGTGTTCGGGGATCTGATTTACCTGCGCTATTTCGGCAATATCATGCCGGTTTTGGCGATCGGCGCAGGCGGTCAGATCTGGGACGTGCGCGACATCGTGATCAAGTACACGCAGCGCCGCGACGCCTGGCTGCTGCCGGTGTTGGGCGCGAGCCTCGCCCTGCCGCTACTGTGGCCCAAAGCACCGAGGCGCGAGGCGCCGATCGCGCTGCGCGCTGCTATCGACCTTCTGCTCGTGGTCACTTGCCTCGCGTTCATCTTGCCCATCCCCGGCATCGTTCAGGGTTGGATGGATAGCGATCGTTCTTGGAAAGTGCTGAACGGCACGGACGCGGTGCAGGACTCGGGCATCGTGATCGCGCACATCAAGGAGGTGGCGCGCTCGATCCGCGACGCACGCGAGCACGGCACGATCACCGACGCGGAGTTTGCGAAGGTCCGCGCCTACCACCAAGCGCGCGCCCAAGCGGACACGGGAGGCCCGGACTTCGGCGTCGCGCGCGGCACGAACCTGCTGATTTTGCAGGTGGAAGCCATGCAAAAGTGGGTCATCGGCGCGCACGACCGCGGCCAGGAGCTGACCCCGTTTCTGAATCGGCTGCGCGACCGCGCCTGGTACTTCGACCAACTATACGACGAGACCGGCGACTCTTCGACCTCGGACTGCGAGTACATGGTGCTCAACTCGCAGTTCCCGATCCCGCAAGGCTCGGTTGCGTTTCGGCGCGACGATAATCACTTCGTGACGCTGCTGCACGCGTTCAAAGAGCAGGGCTACACGACCTTCGCTGGGCATGCTTACGCGGCTGGCATGTGGAACCGCGCCGTGCTGTATCCGAAGTACGGCTTCGACCAGACTGCCTTCAAAGGCGAGCTCGGCGACGGACCGAAGCTCGGCTGGGGAATTGGCGATAAATTATTCTTCGAGCGCGTAGTGCCGCGCATCGAGAAGCTGAAGGCGCCGTTCGTGAGCATGCTGATCACGCTCACCTCGCACGGGCCGTACCAGTACGTGCCAGCGGCGGAGCGCAAGCTCAACCTGGGGTTCATTGAAAGCTCGGATTTCGGCGGCTATTTGCACTCAATGCGCTACGACGACGAAGCCATCGAGCAGCTCTTCGGGCAACTACACAAGGACGGACTGCTCGAAAATACGACCGTCGTGATCTACGGCGACCACGATTCGCGCATGAAGTTTAGCGCTTCACTGGAGGTCGATACGGACCTGTCCGCCGAGACTCAGCGACGCTTGGCGATTCGCGATTACACCACGAAGCAGATCCCGCTCCTCGTCGTGCTGCCTCCGCGCCTGCACGCGGCTCCGCGTGTCGTACACAGCATAGGTGGCCAGGTGGACATCGGCGCGACCATAGCGCACCTGTTCGGGCTCAAACGTCCCGGCTCGTTCATCGGACAATCGCTGGTGCCGGAGCGTACCGGGCATGCCTCGCGCATCGACGGCTCGGGAGTCGACGGCACGGACATTTTCATCGCGCCGGGCGGCGGACGCTGCGAATCGTACCCCGACTTCAAGCGCCTTGGCCGGGAGGACTGCGCCGCCCTGAGTCGCAAAACCCAAGAAGAATTGAATATGAGTTGGGATGTGACGCTGCTCGACTTGGCGAGCAAGCTAGCCGGCAAAACCCCTGAAAAGTCGGCGGCTCAGCGTTGAATCAGGAAGCGCCCTTGCGCTGATAAATGTCGAAATCTTCGATGCGCTTCAGGTACTCGTAGCCATTTTCGATGAAGGCGCCGAGCTCAGGGAAGCCGGGTAGCTCGTCATGTGAGTCCCAAGCGTGACCGGTGACCGCGGGGAAAACGTCATTGTGTTGGACGACGATCACGGCAGGTACGTGAGCGTTCAAGTCGCGGAGTAGCTCGGCGCGCGCGTAGCCCTTTTGCCATTCGGTGCGCTGTGCGACATCGTAGATGAAGCGCGAGGAGGGCGGGCGCTCGGCGAACCAGTAGATCGCGGGCTCGAAGCCCCAAACGAAAATCGGTTGGCTGCTGTTCGTTCGCGAGCGTATCTCGAGCGCGACGTCGCGATCGGCGGACAAGTTGAAGTCAGCGACGTACGAGCAGTCTTTGTCGATCGCCTCGCGCGTGGCGTACGGCGGCAGACGCAGCGCATACTTCAGACGCATCAGCGAGCGTTCCGAGTACTCTTGCGGCACATCTCGCGTCGCAGTGCGCATCTCGGCTGCGATCACGACGAACGACCCGAACGCCAGCGCGCCGCCCAAACCGCCAGCCACGCATAGCCGCCAGAGCTTATATAAGCCGAGACCTGCCATGAAGCCGATCAGCTGTAGGCTGGCCGCGTAGTGGTACGGGAAGAATTTGCCCTGCATCGCCACGCCCGCAATCTGGATGGCGGTGATGCCGAGCACCAGGAACGTCCCTTCGCGCTCGCGGCTGTGGATGGGGGTGATCGCCGCCATGGCCAGCACGCCCGCCGCGGCCAGGGCCGAGAAACTGAAGAACGCCTCTTCGAGCGCGTAGTACAGCATCCCCGAGGCTTGGCGATCGTGCCAACCGATCGCCGTGTAACCCGGAGTGAACTCGGCCAGCGTCCAGTGCAGCGCGGGCCACGCGCCACGCACCCAAAACCAAAACGCGCACAGCAAAATCGGCAATGTCGTCCCGAGGCCAAGTACCACCACCGCATAGAGCGCGCGCCCGAGCGAGCCAACGCGCTGCTGCTCACGCTTCGCTAGATATGCGGCACACACGAACGCGCCGCCTCCGAGTGGCGGCTTGAACAGGAACGCGAGCCCGAACAAGACGCCCGTGCCCAGCCAAACCCAGCCGCGCTTTTTGGGGTGGAAACGCGTCGTAGCCAAAATCAAGGCGGCAAACGAGAGGTAGCCGCCGAACACCTCGGGCTGCGCGGTGTGCCAAAAGTCGAGTTGCGCGTGAATCAGCGCCGCGACCGCTCCGCCCACGAGACCCGCGCGCGGACGCTCGAAGAAGGTGTCGGCAAAGCGCATGAAGCCGAAGACCAGGCCGAGCATGCCCGCGACTTCGAGAATGCGCACAGAGGCCATGCCGCGCCCAAACAGCCCCTGCGCCAGCGCGTAGACCAGGAAGATGCCCGGTGGCTTGAAGTCCCACAGATCGCGGTACGGCATCTTGCCGTGCAGCACCCCGTCGCCCACCATGGCGTAGATGCTTTGATCGCGCCCGAAGGAGTAGGTCAGGATCTGAATCGCGCAAAACGCGATCACCGCCCACGCAACCCAAGCCAACCACGCGTCCGGGTCGCGAATTTGCAGGCGCGGGACAGCCTCTGCTGACGGCGGACGAACCGAGGACGTGCCCATTTTCGGCACACGCTAGCCAGCCGAGCCAGAGGAAGGCTAGCGCTCCAAAGCGATTTCGCAGACGAGGCCGGTCAGAGCGGCATTTGCACGCGCAAATGCGGGGTGTCTTCGGCGCGAAGCTTGGCGATCAGGCGTGTGAAGTGATCGAGGGGTTGCGCGCCTTCGACCGTGTAACGCTGCTCGAAGATGAACAGAGGCACCCCGCCGATGCCGTACTCTCGGGCGTCATGCAGATCCCTTCTGACCTCCTGCTTGCCCACGCCGCTCCGCATGGCTTCGGTGAGCTCGCCCTCGTCGAGCGCGACGCACTCGTGCCTCAGCGCCGATACGATCTCAGTCAGCTCGCATAGGTTCAGACCTTGCTCGAAGTAACCGCGAAACAAGGCTTCGACC
>OLLW01000374.1_pt1 | contig 26913 bp, 25 predicted proteins | sample 1604611 | NCBI WGS metagenome assembly OLLW01 (sample SAMEA104055725, study PRJEB20765) | soil metagenome | biome: Arctic tundra; feature: Polygonal ground; material: soil | place: USA | collected 2011-09 | depth 0-0.5 m | reverse complement strand
CGAGGCCGTGCGGCAAGAGATGTTCGCTGCCGCCGAGAGCTTGCAGTTCGAGACCGCGGCGCGCCTGCGTGACGAGCTGAAGCGCCTACAAGGCTTGGCCGGCGACGCGATCCCTGCCTCTACCCGAGGCGGCGCGCCACGCTCGGAGCGCCGCCCCGAGCGTCGTTCAGAACGGCCGTCTGCGCGACCCAAAGGCGGGAACGCGCAGCAACCGCGCAAGCGCAAGTAGCGGGCGCGCTTCGCAGTGTTCGCCCGGAGCCGAAGCTAAGGGCCAGATCGCTAACGGCAGACGCCGTTGATATCCTTAACTAAAGCGGGCTCGCGACGCGCCACAGTGTCGAATTCGACGCGCTTTTGCCGCGCTTTCTCCAAATCCCCACGATCTAGAGCGTCCGCGACGTCCTTTAGTGTGCGCGCGGCGCTATCGGCAATATCTTCATAGCGTTGCACGCGCGGGCCAAGCTCCTCGCCTTGAATGTGGAGGCCAGCCAAGGTTTTCGAGAGCTCCGCATAATGCTCCGCGGTGCGCCGGCTTTGCTCGGCGAGCTGCTTCGGATCGCTGGACGTACCGGCGTCGGCCGCGTCCGACTCCGCGAGCCAGGCGTTGACCGTCTTGACGAAGGTCCCACACTCCCGCGCCTGCTGGAATTTCCCGCAGCCCGCGCACAGCAGACCGACGGCACAGAGCGCCGCGCAAACTCTCAAACGGGATCGCCTCGGCGCTTCAACGCTTCGACAATCGCGCGCACGTCTTGGCAGCGTTCGCGCGGGATGACTAGGAGCGCGTCGTCGGTGTCGACGACGCACAGATCGTGAACACCGACCAAGGCGATCACGCGTTTACCGGCGGGCACCGTGCGCAGATTCTCAATCAGGTTATTCTGCGCGTCGACGAGCACTGCCGCGTCGTGCGCGACGTTGCCGTCGGCGTCCTTCTTGCCGAGCTCCCAAATCGTGTGCCAGCTACCGAGATCACTCCAGCCGACATCAGCGGGGATCACGGCGAGCTCACTCACTTTTTCCATGATGCCGTAGTCGATGCTGACCGACTCCAGAGCTTCGAACACCCTGACCGTTTCAGCGCGCTCGACCTCAGCGCCCTGCTTGGCGGCTTTCTCGATGCGCTCGATGCCCTCAGCCAACTTCGGCATGTGTTTGCTGATCGCGTCGAGCATGCTCTGCGCGCGGAAGAAAAACATGCCCGCGTTCCACAGGTACTTCCCGCTGGCCAGATAGCCCTCGGCGACCTCGCGCGTGGGCTTTTCGACGAAACGCGCGACGCGACTCACCCCTGCGCTGAGCTCGCTGCCGACCTCGATGTAGCCGTAGCCGGTCTCGGGGCGGTTCGGCTTGATGCCCATGGTGACGATGGTGCCGCTCTCCGCCACCTCGAACGCTTGGCTGACCGCCGCGCGAAAGCCGGGCTCGTCATCCATCAGCTGATCGCTGGGCAGCGCCGCGATCAGCGCTTCGGGATCGCGGCGGCGGATGATCGCGCTCGCCCAGCCGATGCAGGCCGCGGTGTTACGCGCAACGGGCTCTGCCAAGAACGCGCTCTCCGGGAACCAGGGCAGCGCTTCGCGCGTGACGCCCACCAGCGACGTCCCGGTAGCGATGAACGCGCGATCCGCCGGGCACAGCGCTTCGATGCGCCGCGCGGTGCGGGCAATCAACGGATCCTTCACCCCCGGGCCAATCGCGAGCACTTGCTTGGGCCGAGTGGTTCGAGATGCCGGCCAGAAACGAGTACCGCTGCCGCCAGCGAGGATGAGGGCGAATGCTTGAGACATGCTTTACGTTTTCTTAGGCAGATTGTTGAGGGCCTTCTCGAGCGCGTCGAGGGCGGCATTGTAGTCTTTTTCGAGCTTACTGCTACGCGCGTCCATTTCTGCAACGGCGCGCTTGGCTTGGTCCACTTCGGAGTCGAGGGCCCCGCTAGCCGCCTTGGCCGCCGCTCCGCGAGCTTGAGCGGTGGCTTTCGCGGACTTCGATGCGGCCCCGTCCGCGAGCACCGCCTGGGCGTCCTGGTCGCTCCGCGCGAGCGTCTTCTTGACGTCAGAGGCTTCGTCGACTTGGCGCGCCAGCTCCCGCTTGATCTGCTTCACGCGAATGTGAACCAGGTAGCTGGCGAGCGCGATGTCGTCCGCTTGTTTCTGTAGCTTTTCGAGGTTCGGCTTGCCCAGCGCGTCTTGGTGATCCTCGATGTAACGGTCGGCTTCGTTGTGCCCGCGCAGACGCTCTTCGAGGGCTTTGTCGATGCCGCGATCGAGCGCCCCGATGGCCGGGCTTGCGACGTCGACCGTGCACTCCTTTTGCTTGGCCGCGTATTGGGCCGCGCCGCCCACTTTCTGATTCAGGCTGTCCTTCTCGTCACTGAAGAAGTGGGCCACGCTTTGCTGCTCCTGCATTTGCGCGGAGTAAGAGCCGCTCTTGCCTGCCGCGTCAGCGCGAGTCACAACGCCCAGCACCTGCTGCCCGTCGGGCGCCGTGAGTGCTCCGGGGTAGTTCGAGAAACCGCTAAAGATCTGGATCGCGTGTGTCTCATCGCTGGCGTACTCCGTACGCAAGGCAAGCAAGGAAGCCGGATAGTGCTCTGCGTAGCTCGACTCCTTGCCTGACGAGGCGAACAAGGGCGCGGGCTCGGAGCTACAACCGCTCAACACCGCCGCAATGAACAAGGCCACCGGGGTCAGCTCAACTTTCTGCATGGCGGCGACAGTTCACCAAGCCGCCCAATCGGGTCAAGCCGCGCGCGCACAGCCGCGCGCAGATCTCGCCCGCGGAGAGACATTTTTCGCGTCTCAGTGGAGCGGCGACGCTAAAACGCCGCACAGCGCAGCGCGCAGCGTGCCCTTCAGCCGCCGGCTCGCACGCTGTCGAGCAGCTGCAAGAAGGCTGGGCGAGCGGCGGCGATGGTCTTCGCAGGCCCCGTCATCTTGAAGAAGTATGCGCCGCTCGGCGCTTCGACGATCGCGCCTTCGAGCGCGTAATCTTTTTTCGGGCCTGCGCCGGCGCCCATCGACATCTGCCCGGCGTCGAAGGTGCCGTGCGGGACCTCGACGGTGTGCTGGCGCAGGCCGTTGGCCTCGCGATCAGCGCGCTTCACATCGCCCGGATCGACTCCGGAAAATTGCTTCACCCAACGGTCGACGTTGGCGTCGATACTGCCACCTTGTCCGGGACCGAAGTAGAACACTGCGAGCTCGCCGTCCTCAGCGTCGCCTTTGACCTTCGGGACCTCGTAGCTTGCTTTGCGCATGGGGCTCTTGGGCGGCACGCGCTTCAGGCCGGGCGGGTCGAGCCAGGTGATTTCGACGGGCGGCAGGGCCGAGGCTGCCGGCTGGGCTTGGGGTGCGCTCTCGGTCTTCGGGGCCGGAACGAGCGGTGAGGGCGTGTTCGAGCCGGTCGGCTCTGGCGTCTTCCGGCAGCCCAGCGCCGAGCCCAAGCTCGCGCACAGAAGCAGCCCTGAAACCGTGCAAAATCCTCGAACAAAACGGCCTGCCATGCGTTCCCCTGCTTCTAGCATGCGAGCGCCCATCATGATAGCAAAGGCGAAGATGTCTACGAGCGCGGGCTCTGCCGAATGGGCCGTGTTTGCCGCCGTGGTGATCGGCGTCATGACGTTCGACATCGCGCTGCTCGGCAAGGGCGGGCGGCACATGTCCTTCCGCGAATCGGCAATACGCAGCCTCTTCAATATTGCGGCAGGGCTGGCGTTCGCTGGCTTCGTTTGGTGGCGCATGGGCCGAGACCTCTCGACCAGCTACCTGATCGCTTATTTGGTAGAGGAGTCGCTCTCGGTCGACAACCTGTTCGTATTCCTGATCATCTTTACCTACTTCAAGTTGAGCGAGAGCAGGCAGCACCGCGTGCTGTCCTGGGGCGTGGCCGGCGCAGTGGTCATGCGCGCGTTCTTCATCTTCGCCGGCGCAGAGCTGCTCCACCGCTTCCATTGGATGACCTACGTGTTCGGCGCTTTCCTGGTCTACACCGGGCTCAAGTTGGCCTTCCGCAAGGAAGAGCAAGCCGTCAACCCCGAGGACAACGTAGCGCTTAAGTTGGCGCGCCGCTTCCTGCGCACGACCGAGGAGTACAACGGCGATCACTTCACGATGGTGAAGAACGGCATCCGCTACGCGACGCCGCTGCTTCTCGTGTTGGTCGTGATCGAAGTTACGGATTTACTGTTCGCGGTCGACTCCGTGCCCGCCGTGCTGGCTGTCTCGAAGGACGTGTATGTCGTGTACACGTCGAACATCATGGCCATTTTGGGGCTGCGGGCGCTGTACTTCGTGCTCTCGGGCATGATGAATCGCTTTCATCATTTGGGCGCCGGCTTGTCACTGATCCTGATCTTCATCGGCGTGAAGATGCTGATCGCGAACATCCAGCCGATCCCAAGCTTGGTCTCGCTCGCCGTGATCGTGTGCGTGCTCGCCGGCTCAATCATCCTGTCATTGCTCCGCCCGCCGGATGGCGCCGCGGGCGGTTCCGATTCTTAGCTTTTGGGAGTATCGACGATGAATCCATTTTCCGAACGTTGCAGCGGTATCCTCCTTCACCCGACTTCTCTTCCCGGTCCACACGGCGTTGGGGATTTGGGATCTCAAGCTCGGCTTTTCGTTGATTTTCTGGCCCGTGCAGGCCAGCGCTATTGGCAGATGCTGCCAGTCGGCCCGCTCGGCGCGGGCGCGTCGCCGTACGACAGCCCGTCCGCCTTCGCGGGCAGTCCGCTGCTCTTGAGCCTGGAGACGCTCGTCGATCGCGGGCTCCTCGAACCGAATGAAGTGCTGGATCCGCGAGGGTTCAACAGCTCCCGCAGCGCGCGCTTCCCGGCGGCGTTTCGCTATCGCGAGCGGCGTCTGCGCAAAGCCTTCGGGCGTTTCCAGGCCCGGCTCGGGGACGGCGAGCGCGCGGAGCTCGCGCGTTTCAGTGAAGAGCAACATCACTGGCTCCCGGACTACGCCCTGTTTAGCGCTCTAAAAGCAGCGCGTGGCGGAGGGTCGTGGACCACCTGGCCGAGCGAGCTGAAGCGGCGCGAAGCCCCAGCCATGGAACGCGCTCGCCGCGAGCTGGAGAGCGAGGTTCGCTATCACGAATTTTTGCAGTTCGAGTTCGCACGCCAATGGTCGGGGCTGCGCGGCTATGCCAACGAGCGCGGCGTGAAGCTGCTCGGCGACGTGCCGATGTTCGTGGCGCACGACGGCTCCGACGTGTGGGCGCACCAAGCCATCTTTCAATTGGACGAGCACGGTGAGCGGCGCGTGGTGGCCGGCGTGCCCCCGGACTACTTCAGCGCGGATGGCCAGCGCTGGGGCAACCCCTTGTACGACTGGGGAGTGCTGCGCGAAACCGGCTACGCTTGGTGGCTGGATCGCTTCCGGACCACGCTTTCGCGCTTCGATGCCCTGCGCCTCGACCACTTCATCGGCTTCCATCGCTATTGGGAGATCCCCGCCAGCTCGGACAGCGCGCGGGACGGCCGCTTCGTTGCCGTCCCCGGTGAGGATTTCTTCGCCAAGGTAGAGAGCACGCTCGGCCATTGCCCGTTCATCGCGGAGGATTTGGGGCTGGTCACGCCGGAGGTCGGAGCGCTGCGCGATCGCTTCGCAATGCCCGGCATGCGCGTGCTCGAGTTCGCGTTCGTCGACTCATCGCGCGATTACCAACCGCACCGCTTCCCCAAGCAGACCGTCGTGTACACCGGCACTCACGACAACGACACGGTCGTCGGCTGGCTCACCTCGCACGAGCGTCAGCGCGCCGAGCACGACGCCCGTGCGCTGCGCGATGAACGCCTGCGCGCCTTGCGCTATGCGGGCAGCGACGGCAACGAACCGCACTGGGACATGATCCGAGTGGCGCTGATGTCGGTAGCCAACACCGCCATCTTCCCGCTGCAGGATCTGCTGGGCTTGGGTACCGAAGCGCGCATGAATATCCCGGGAACAGCCTCCGGAAATTGGGGATTTCGAGCCCTAGAGGGCGAATTCAACACGGCCATTTCCGACCGCATGGCCAGCATGTGCGAGAGTTACGAGCGAATCCCGGCGGATATTCGCAGGAATGGCTGAAGGTTCCAGTGATGCAGCGCGCGCGCCGTTCTCCATTGAATCGAAGCGGGCGAGCGCTCGTCTCATCCGGAGTGCGGCGCGCGTTTGCGATCGCGGTAGCCGTCGCCTTGGGCCTCTTCGCTACTGCAGAGCCGGCACACGCTGACCCGTTACCCGTCAGCCAGGAGCCGGATAACGCGGCGGCCCCGCCACCACTCGCGGCCACCGCCAACGACACGTGGGGGGCCGCGAGCACGCCACCGACCGCGCCGACCGCGTCAGCTGCTGCTGCCGCCGAGCCCGTGGTTTCGCCCCCCGACGGGCGCAGCTGTCCCTGCCCGGAACCCGGCCTAGAGACACACAGCGGCCCGACCGCATTTGCTGTCCGCTACACGCTGGAAGGTGTGGAAGTTCGCGGCAACACGCGCACACGAGCGCACGTCGTGCTGCGCTACGTGCCCTTCAAACAGGGCGACGTATTCGACGTCGACGACCCGGAAGTCGAGCTGGCGCGCTACCGGCTGCTCGGCACTGGCTTCTTTCGCGACGTGCAATTCTCGTTACGCAAAGGCTCATCGCGCGGCCTAGTGGTGCTCGTGATCGACGTCGTCGAGCGCAACACCATCGTGCTCAACGACTTGCGCATGGGCATCTCCGCGGACGCCGACACGCAAGGCAATCGCCGCCCGCTGACGGCCTATGCCGGCATCGACGTCGCCGAGACCAACCTGCTCGGCACGGGCATCACGCTCGGCTCAGCGATGGCGGTTGCGCAGAATCAGCTCGCGCTACGCGTTCGCTTTTTGGATCCAGCGTTCCTGGGCAGCTCGTGGATGACCAGCGGTACGCTACTGTACAACGACGCGCTCGACTTCTTCGGCAACGCGGACGTGCTGAAAGACGACCCGCACGGAACGAGCAGCTCGCAGTCGGCCGTCGTCAGTTACAAGCGCTTCGGCGGCTCCGTCGGAGTCGGTCGAGACCTGTCGATTGCCACGCAATTTTGGCTGAATTATCGGCTCGAGTCGATCGATGCCAGCTACCCGCTGGAGGCCTCGCAAATGCGCGGCTTCCGCACCGAGCCAATCGAATTCGACATCGTGCGCGGGCGGAGCGTGTTGTCCACGCTGCGCGCAACGCTCGACTACGACACGCGCGATCACCCGTTTTTGCCGACACGGGGTTGGCATGCGTCGATCACGGGCGAAGTCGGCTTGCTACCGGCCGCGTCGGACTACGAGTATCAGCGCGCCGAAGTCTCGGCGTCGCACTGGTGGCATCTGCCCTGGCACGACCACGTGCTCCGACTCGAGCTGTTCGCCGGCGCTATCTCCGGCAACGCACCGTTCTTCGAGCAGTACTACGTCGGGGACTTCAGCGACTTTCTGCCGTCGCGCGTACTGGGGATGAATTTCGATCGCAGGCCGGCCCCGAATTTTCTGGGCACGGACATCGTCGAGGTCCGCTACGGGAAGTACGCGTTCAAGTTGGCCGGCGAGTACCGCGTTCCGCTATTCCGCGGGCGCCGATCCATCTACGGCATCGATCTGTTCGCAAGCGCGGGGGTGTACGGCCTGGCCGGCGACCGGGACATCACGAGCCCGCCCGTCGGCTACTCGGGGCTTGCGCGGCTGCCGGTGGATTTGACGGGGAACCTCGGGTTTCGCATCGATACGAGCGCGGGCGGCTTCGTGTTCGCCTTTTCCAACGTGCTTGGTTTCGTGCCAGTTCGTGGCAAGGGGCCCGCTGGTGGTCAGTAGGGGCCTCGGGCAAGGCTCGGGGGGACGCTTGGGGCTCGCAACCCTCGTGGCCTTGGCGCTCGCGCTCGTGTGTCTTTTTTCGGTCAGCCGTGCCTACGCACAAGAAGCCGAGGATGACGTCGTCACTCGGGAAGCGCACTTCGACTGGGATGCCGACACCAGCCTGTTGTATCTGGATCTGTCGTTTCGAGATCTGGTCGACGACAGCTTGCAAAATAAGTTGAGCCGGGGGTTGCCGACGACGATCGTGCTCACAGCGACTGTGTCACGCGCGGGAACCAATCGAGCGCTCTCCACGACGGCGCAGACTTGCAAAGTGACATGGCACGTCTGGGAAGAAGCTTACCTGGTGGAAGTCATGCGGCCTGGCTCGAGCCGCCAGAGTTGGACCACGACCACCGAAGGCGTGATCCGCCGCTGCACCGAAGTGCACCACTTGTTGGCCGGCGACGCGGCTCAGATCGCGCCAGGCGTGCCCTTGGTCGCCGCCGGCAAAATCCAGGTAAACCCCGTAAGTGCGGAGCTTTTGCAGAAGATCAAACGCTGGGTGATGCGCCCCAGCGCCACTGGAACCGCCGCCCCCGGTGATGCCCTGTTCAGCACCTTCACCGGTCTGTTCCTGCAGCGCATCGGCGACGCCGAACGGCAGCAGAAGTTCACCACGCGCGTCCTCATCCCTTCCATCATTCACTCCAAGAGCCAATGACCAAGCCAGTCTTTCCGATCGCCTTGTTGCTCGTGGGTCGCGCTTGCCTAGTCGTCGGGTCGAGCGCAGAAGTGACGCTTCGCACGCGAGCGCTGCTCGAAGCCGGAGCTCGCCCGGTCGTTGTGTGCGGTGCACCGAACACCGACATCAGGACCCTCGCACAGGCCGGTCAGATCGAGCTGCACGAGCGCGAATTCGCCGACACCGATCTTGACGGCAAATGGCTAGCCGTGTTGGTCGACGAAGACGCCGCCCTGGCTAGCCGCATGGCGAGCCTCGCCGAGGCCGCGCGCGTGTTCTTCTGTGCCGTCGATCAACCCGAGCACAACAGCTACGCACACATGGCCCAAGCGCGCGCCGGTTTACTCACGATCGCGATCAGCACCGCTGGCCAAGCGCCTGCGCTGGGTCGTCGCTTGCGCGAAGAGCTGGAGCGGCTACTGGTCGCCAGCAAAATGGCTGATTTTCTCGAGAAACTCGCGGCTTTGCGCACGCAGACGCCGTCTGCCGAGCGCCGACGCGTGCTCGGCGACGCGGTGTCCGGCGTGCGCTTCACGGGCAAGCTCGTGCTGGAACCATGAATCCGGCGGCGTTCAGTTCGCGGCGGCTTTGCGTGAGTTCCATCGGCATCGCGAGTCAGGACGGTCACCTCGTCGCCGCTGAGCTCGTGTGCTCTTGCCGCCGAGGGCATGTTGTACATGGGGGACGCGGGGTTGGGACACCCCCAATGCGGTAGTTGATGGCGTAATCCCAGGGTTGGTCCTCGGCGACCAGGGGCGTGGCTGGCTTACGGTGTGCTGGAGAGGGGCGACCGTCTTCTGAGCACCCAGCGCAGCGGCAGGCAGCACCGGCGCCCGCCGACGCGCAGCCGGTGTTCGCCATGCGCACAGCCCGCAACTCAGTCGAAAGTGGGCCCCGTAACCATCGGCACAGGGCTGGCAGGGCGCGGAGCTCGTGGGGCTTGCCGCGGTTGCTGTGGATGGCCGGGGTAACGGCAGCTACGAGCGGCATCCTCCCGAAACGACTACCCTCTACGCGGTCGTGCGCGACAACGTGGAGACGCCGTACGCAGCGGTGGCAGCCGGTTTGGACGGAGCGGCGCTGCCGCCCCTTCGTGCGGCGGGAGCTCGAAGGCTACCTCGACTGCGGCCTGCTCTGTCGCGGCTTCGCTCGCCTCAAGTGCGAATCGTACGCAGAGCAGCACCTGGTGGCGTTCGCGGGCAAGGGTCGCGGAATCTGCCCATCGTGCATGGGTCGCCGGATGTGTCAGACGGCGGCAAATTTAGTTGACCACGTGTTGTTAAAAGTCGCCCTGCGGCAGTTTACCATGCCCGTTCCAACTTCGTGGCCGTCTGGCTTTCGACGGCAAGCTGCTCGGCGCCGTCACACGGCTGTTCGTCGACTCCATCCTCGGTTGGTACCACCGCCGCCTGCGCACGAGCACGCGCCGGCGCGCGCAAAGTGGCGCGGTCGTCGCTGTTCAGCGTGCCTCTTCGGACTTGAAACTCAATCCACACCTGCATGCGGTGTTCCTGGACGGGGTGTACGCGGCCGGTTCAGACGGCAATCTCGAGTTCCGAGCACTGCCTCGGCTTTCAACGAGCGATGTTGCTGATGCCCTTCAAATCGCCGCGCGCTCGTCGGAGGTAGCGGAAGGATCAGGCGTCTCAGCCTCGACGATCATAGAGACGCGCTCCCAAGGTTTGAGAGAACGCTCTCAGACGCCAGCAGCCTACGCGCCAGCGCGTAGACGGTTGGAGTGTGCGCATTGCCCGCAGGCTTGTTCTCAGGCTCGAGGCGCTCCTCCGTCTGGACAGTCTCGAAACCGTGCTCCTCGAGCGCAGTGGCCAGGGCGAAATGCGTCTCGAAGTGGATCGGAATCCATCCGGGATTCGACCAAGTGCCGGGTTCAAGCTCCTCTCCCTGACCGAAGAATGCACACCGGGTAGAGAGCGCGGTCAGGACGAGGAGGCCGCCAGGCCGCAGTGCGTCCCGCCAGATTGCCAGCAGCCGGGAACGTTCGGCCGCGCGAAAAAGATGGATGACGTAGTGCGCGAGGATCGCGTCGAACGGCCCTTGCGGGTCGAACACCTCCTGCTCGACATATTCGATTGCGGGATGAGTGAAAGCGCATCGCGCGCGCGTCAGCCCTGGATGCGACGTGTCGGTTGCGATCACCCGATATCCGAGCTTCGCCAACCCCAGCGCGTTGCGGCCGTAGCCGCATCCCGGCACAAGCACTCTGGCGGGCGCGGGGAGGTGCGCCGCGAGCCACTCTACGACGGGAGACGGTGTGTCACCCCACGCGAGCGTTTCTTTGGTCAAGATGTTGTCCCAGATCCCCTCCACGCCCGCTTACTCCCAATAGTGCTGCATTAACTCGGTAATCCAGACAGGCTGTCGCAGCTCGCCGCGTGGCCCGAATTCATTGACCCACGGCTTCAGATCGAGCACCGGCGATCCGTCGACGGCGTCGAGCCCGTGCACATGGAGCCTGAGGCCCTCGATAAGGAGCACTCGGCAGATCGTCGTGCCGATCGCATTGGGCCGGTTCTTCGCGCGCTGGGCGAAGATGCCGACGCTTGGCCAGGCATGGTTATTTCTGGGATGGCGCGCTTTGAGCTCTACCTTGGCGAGATCGACGTGGTCCATGACGAACACAATCTCGACATGGGAGAAGGCGTCGAGCCCCATCAGCGCCTCGGGGGTGAATGAAGATTCCAACTCGATGAACGCCTCGACTGCGTCCCAGCGATCATCTTCAACTACTGCCCGCGAGGAATGCACCCGCCCGATGGGGCGCATGGCGATGGCGTCACTCCGCTGCTGCATGGTGCCTCCCGTTAGAACCATTCCAAAACTGATCGCATCCAAGGCCGCGCCTTGGTTCCGATAACGTCCTTTATCAGAAGGAAGGTGCCATAGCCCTATTCAAGTGTTCAGGCATCGGCTTGACTTGGTTCTGTCAGAATGTCAGAATGTCCGAAATACAGGAACTCCGACATGGCTCACTATAGCGAAACCGGCAAGCTTGGCAAAAAGGGGGTCTTCACGATCCCCTCGATCCTGCGCAAGCGCTTCGGGCTGCACGACGGCTCGCTCGTTATCGCGGAGGAGCGTGACGAGGGCATCCTGCTGCGCCCCGCCGTCGCGACCGCGCTTGAGATGTACGACGACCGGCGCGTCGCGGAGTTCCTGCTGTCCAACGCCACCGACGCCGCCGACTACGAAGCGGCGCGCGAAGAGGTGCGTGCGCTCGGTCTCGACCCGGACGCCATCACGCACCGTAAGCCTGCGTGACCCGCGTCTTCCTTGATGCCAACGTGCTGTTTTCTGCGGCGTGGCGCCGCGCAAGCGGGCTCGCGCGGCTGTGGGAGATCGCGTCGCTCCATCTCGTCACTTCGCCCTACGCCGCCGACGAGGCGGAGCGCAATCTTGCTCGCAAGCGCCCCGACGCTTTAGTGCGTCTCACGGCGCTGGTGCAGCGGGTCGAAATCACGAGCGCGCTTGTACAGCTCGACGACGGGCACGGCCTGCCGCCCAAGGACGTGCCGATTCTTGCTGCCGCCGTGGCCTCTCGTTGTGAAGTGCTGTTGACGGGCGACGTTGCCGACTTCGGCCACCTCATCGGTCGCGCGCTGCAGGGTGTTCGCGTCTTGACCGTCAGCCAGTTGCTCGCTGAGATAAGCGATCCCGCCCCTTAGAAGGACACCTCGCCGATGACGACCGAAGAGCAGGAAAAGCACAGCGTCTTGCTGGCCCGGCTGGCCACCGCCGACGAAGACGCTCCAGCGTTCGTCGCACCTTCGGATCTTGACCTCCTATCCGCTGCGGATGTTCCCGAGTACGCGCGGCTCTCGATCGGCACCCTCAAGGAAGGCGTCCACCATATCGAGTGGGACGGCTGTCGATCGATCGCGGGAAAGTCCTCGCGCACGGCCGGTACTTGAATACACGAAAATACTGGTATTCCCCGATAGGCCTGTACCGCTACATGGACCTTGTTCGCCGCGCGATCGAGCTACGGGCGCGAACGCGCGGAGACATCAGCCTTGACGGCTTTGACGACGACGGCGCCTACATTCATCTCGACTACACGTTCGCCGCTCGCATCCTCGGCTACCTCAAGCGTCAGCGAGTCATCACTGTTAACCCGGACGCCGACGTCCTGTCCGTTTCCGACGACCTCGCGCACGCCCCTGGGCTGAGTTGCTCAAGCGCACCTTTGGTATCGATGCGGAAACTTGCCCGCGCTGCGGCGGACGAATGCGTCTGCTCGCCGTCATTACCGACCTCGCCAGCGCCGCCCGCTTTTTCCGTCATCAGCGCGAGCCGACTGAGCCCCCCACGCGCGCTCCGCTCGAGACCCGCCGTACTCTCAGAGCAAGATTGGACGACGCCAAGGCCAATCCGAGCAGTCCCCGCAGCTGGGGTTGTTCGATGAGCACTCAACTGACTGCACAGACTCGAGGAAGCCAACGGTGACGGCGCCGACGCGCGCTGCAGGGCGGAGGTTTGTTCACGCTCCCGGTCGCCCTCCCTCGATTGCAGTCCCAGTGGCCACCAATCCCGCCCAACCCACACTCCGCTGCGCTGACATGGGTTCGGGCACCGGCTGGCGTCAGGACCACCCCCAATTGTTTCACCTACGCGCCGACGTACGCTGACACCCTGACGTTCAGTCATCTTTGCTCAGCGGAGCGCGCCAAACGAACCGCCCGTGCCGTTGCCGCCAGCGCGTTGCCCCGGGCCCAAGGTGCTGGCGCCGTCATACGTGGCGACGCCAGCGACCCACAGTCCAGCTCGCGGTGAAATCAACCGGCAGCGATACCCCTTTGGGACCCGAGACACGCGATCGCGCTGCCGACCGCGCTACGGCCGCGACCGCGCTGACGGTTCCGGCGCTGCCGCTCGAGCCACGACTCCCGGCTGAGCCATTTCGGGTGGCGCCGCCGTTCAGGGTCGCCATGCCACCCGCAGCCGAGCGCGAGCAACGCCGAAAGAGGAAGTGTTCGCGGCAGGCGCCGCGCGGTGCTCACAATGGGCAAGGGTGCTCCGTGGTGCAGGGCGTCAGGACCACGCTACAGCGCCCGGCGCTACAGCTCGCGCTGTATCCGCTGAAGCTCGGCGCGCATGCGGCGCAAGCGACCGGCTCGCTGCCGCACACGATCTGCTCCAGATCGGACTCTTCATTCTTGTTGATCGCCACCGGCTGACCCCCGCAGCCTGAACAACACGCGGCGCCCGTGCGCAGCGTGCAATCACTGGTTGACGTGCAGGCTGTGACCGGCGTTGCAGCGAGATCGACCACCTGGCACTGCCCTGCGCTACACGTGGCAACGTAGTAGAGCGTGGGATCGTTCGGGTTCAGTAGACTGGCTGGACACCCGCACCCGGTATCCCCGCAGCGCATGTTGTACTGCGCACTGTAGGCGGAATTGATGGCAGTGTAGTTGCTGATCGGACCCAAGCCACAGCTGCAGCAGCTGGCTGGGACGACTTCGCACTCGCTGTTCGATTTGCACGCGGTCACGGCCGCGCCGCCATTGCCGCCATTGCCTACCGAGCCGCCGCTGTTGCCTGAGCCCGCCTTGCTCGAGGAGCCCGCCACGCTGGTCGTGCCCGCAAGCCCTGTCGTGCCGCCGCTGGCGCTTCCGCCCGAGCTAGCTCCGGCGCTCGAGCCAGCGCCCAACCCGCCGGCGCCCGCCATCGCGTTGTTTTCGAAGGCTCTACCGCCGCAGGAGGCTGCGAAGACCAAAGCGGCGCCCGGAAGCAGACTCAGGAGGCCCAAAAGCGGTTTTGTCATGCCCAAGTAACGCAAGCTCCGTGCCACCCGAAACTCAGAAAATCCCACCAAATGCGAGCGAGTGTGCCACCAATCTGTGTCAAAACTAGCCGAGAAGCGCCGCCTGGGTCGGAGGTCTACATCCGGCCGCGCCACTTGACGCAGCCACTGGCAAAAGCCGATCACGACCATCAAGACGAGCGCGTAGGGGTAACCCAGGCTCCAAGTCGAGCTCGGGCATGTGCTTAAAGTTCATGCCGTAGATGCCGGCGGTCAGCACGCGTGGTGTCCGGATAATCGTAGCGGTCGAAATCACGCGGCATGCTTGAAGCCCGTTCTCAGCAGCGAACCCGAGCTTTGGCACGACTGGGTCAACGTGGTTGCTTGACTGCGCACCGAGCCTCCTGCCTACACGCGCGGGACGCTTGCCTATCAGCCCGTCGCTTTCGGCTGGATTCTCGCCGAAATCTTGCAAAGCGCTACTGGCATGTCGTTGCAGGCGTTCTCGGCGCGCGAATTCGGGGGCGACTTCTCCTGGAAGTCTAGCGAACCGGCCGCGCACACCTATTGGCTCGGCGCGCAACGCTACATGCTCAACGGTACGAACGACCAGGAGCGTGGCTGGCTTAGGGTGTGCTGGAGCCTGGGATGTCTTCGATATCCCCTCAGTGCCACTGCCGAACGTGCACGGAAAGCGCCCGCGGGCGATGACCCAGCTCACGCAGAGCGCGCGACGCGAGCGAAGAACTCTTCGAGCGTGAGTGTCGCTGGAACGTGCTCGGTGTCCTGTTGACCGAACGCGATCCAACCGGTGTTGACCGACTCCATCATCTGTTCATATGGCCCGGTCGACCCCGGCGGCATACCGAAGCTTTGCAGCACGTGAGCCCAGGCGTCTCGCGGTATGGTCTCGGCCTTCACATCACGACCGATGGCTTTACCAATTGCGCTCGCTTGCTCGTTCGGTGTCACTCGCGTGCCGAGCTCGATCACCTTCTTTCCCGTCCAGCCCGTGATCAAGAGCTCGGCCACGAGCTTGCCGATGTCCTCCGTGCCGATGGTCGGGAACGGGAGGTCAACGGGCTGAAAGCTGTGATACACGCCGGACTGTTTGGCGCCTGCAAGACTGCCAGCGTAGTTTTCATAGAAAGAGCCAGCGCGCACGAACGCGCACGGAAACGGCAGCTCGGAGAAAGCCCGCTCCATCAAGGAAGTGGCTGTGATGTTGCCCAGCCGCTCGGTCTTTTCCGAGCCCATGGACGAAAGCGCCACCAGCCGTGGCACGGGCGACTGCGCCAGCGCTTTGGTGTAGCTCGCAAGCGAGGCCTTTGCGTCGCTGAAGTCCGGCGGCGGCGTCATGGTGGGCTGCATTAAAAGAAATGCGCCCTCCACACCCTCCAGTGCGCTCGCGAGCGCGGCTGGGTCATTCAAATCCCCCTGCCGCACCTCCACGCCCTGGCTCGCGAGGTCTCTCGCTTTATCCGGAGTGCGAGCCAGCGTGCGCACCTGCTTGCCCCGCGCGAGCAATTGCCGCGCTGCCGTTCCGCCTACGTGACCTGTAATGCCTGCGATGAAATACATGTCTTCGCCTTTCGATAGGGATCTAGGGCTGTCACAAGCGACTCGCGCATCTACCGGTGCCCGGCCTGTGCTTTGAGCCAATACAGCCCGAAGTCAAGCGAGGCGGTCCTGCTCGCGTCCCGTCACGAGCAGCCTCATCGCACCTCCGCGCGAAAGCGGAGTGCCAGGAATTCGACCATCAATCATGCCGCCGGCGGCATGACTAACGGAGCGCGGGTGCGGCGATGGGCGGCGCTCAATCCGGAGCGAGTGACGCAGGCTCAGGCGGTGTTACTGCTCGAGTCAGCTCGTCCCGCACGAAGTCGCGGATGGACCTCGGCGCGTGCCCGGTCAGCTACGATGCGGACTCGCCCAAATGCTGCAGTCGCCCAAGATTTCGGGGCAGCCAACGCGCCGATGCGAAGGCAAGCTGCCGCGCAGCGGCTTCGTCCAACGATTCTTACGCGCAGTCATCCGTCCGCGACGGTTCGCGCCGGTTTTGGACGAGCCGTGCTGACGAGCACGCAGCCTGCTTGATGGCCGGCATCTCGCGCACAAACCGGTAGGCTTCCGGAGGCGTCCAGGCAAGCGGATGGTAGAGATCGCCCGAGTCGACTCCATGGGCCCGCTGAAATCATTCTAACTAGCCGTCAACGTAAGAGATATTACGCGAACAGGCCGCGCTGTGAGCGTCCGCGCCGAGTAAAATCACCCTGCTAACGCAATGGAGATCTGCAATGTTTGGCAACGCAACGGTCATCGATTCGGAAATCTACAGAGACATATTTAGCACAGATGCCATGCGCCAGATATGGTCGGACGAATCCCGGATTCAGTCCTATCTCGATGTCGAGCGAGCCATATCCGCAGCGCAAGGACGGCTGGGCGTCATTCCCATGGAAGCGGCTACCGAGATAGCGGCCCATTGCCATTCGTCGGAGATGGACTTCAGTCTGTTGAAGTCGGCAACCGAGCATATCGGATATCCAGTGCTCCCGGTTGTTCAGCAGTTGACGAAACTTTGTAAGGACGGGCTGGGCCAGTGGTGCCATTGGGGAGCCACCACACAAGACATCACGGATACCGCTACCGTGCTTCAGATTCGTCATTCGCTGCAACTCGTAGAGCGAGACCTTCGGGCGATCTCGGCTTCGCTGGTAGAGCTCGCAAAGAAGTACCGCGACACTCCGATGGTCGGTCGCAGCAACCTACAGCAGGCTACTCCAATGACCTTCGGGTACAAGGTGGCGGTCTGGCTCGTCGGGTTCGACAGACATCTCGACCGGCTCGAGCAGATGAAGCAGCGGGTGCTCATTGGAGAGTTCGGCGGCGCGGTCGGTACACTCGCCTCGCTTGGCGAGAAGGGCCTTGCGGTTCAGCAGGGCGTGATGGAAGAACTCAAACTCATCCAGCCGCCGATTGCATGGCACACGATCCGGGACAACATTGCTGAGGTCGGCTGCTTTCTCGGTCTGGTGTGCGGATCGCTCGACAAGATTGCATCCGACGTAAAAGTCATGATGATGACTGAACTCAACGAGGTGCAGGAGCCCGACGGCGGAGGTGGGCGCGGTGCCTCCAGCACCATGCCCCAGAAGCGCAATCCCATCTCGTGTGCCTACATTACGGCTTGTAGCAGCGTCGTCCGGCAACATACCGCCGCACTCTTGAATGCGATGAGCGCCGACTTTGAACGCGCCACTGGCACCTGGGAGATCGAGTGGCTGGTGCTGCCGGAAATCTTCTGCTACAGCGCCGGCGCTTTGGCGCAGGCCAAGTACATGCTCAGCGGCTTGCTGGTTCATCCTGAAAATATGGCCAGGGATTTGAAGCTGACGGACGGCCTTGTGAATACAGAAGCCGTGATGATGGCACTGGCACCGAAAATGGGCCGCAGCACGGCACACGACAAGCTCTCGAAGATCTGCCTGCAGGTCTCAAGCGGCAAAGCGCGCCTCATTGATCTGCTCTCTAAAGACTCGGACATCGGCAAGCTTTACGACCGCGAGGCCCTGGAGAAGCTGCTGGACCCAGATAAATATCTGGGGAGTTCTGGCATCATGGTGGACCGCGTCCTGGCCGCACGAAAGCGATAGCATCGCCGCGATCGGAGAACAGCCCGGTGGGAGGTGGCTGTTGCTGACCTGGACATGAAACCACGTGTGGAACGTTCGAAGAGCTTCAAAAGCCGAACATGAACATCGCCGTGCCAAGCGCGAGCGCGACAACGTTGGCGACTCTCTCGTTACTTGCGTTCATGCCGATGACCTTCCTCGCCCGTCCGCGTGCGACTGTCGCGAGCACCAGCACCGTGTAGCCGCAACGGACTCGCGACGTTTGAAACTGGCGGCGTTCAGTTCGCGGCGCTGGCCGGCGCGAGCCGAACGAGCGGCCCAATGCGGCGCTTGAGCCCCGCATTTGGCACCCGTAAAGAGGGCTATTCGAAGTTCGGCGTCGCCAGCGGATTGTGCGGAGCCGCGCCCACTCCGGCTGCGCTTGCTGACGCATTGGGCGGAACGTAAGTCGCCAAAACTGCGATCGTGTAGAAGCGATACTGGTGTTGAATCGTGGTCCAGTCGGGAGCGGCGAACGCGCGCTTCACACAGCTGATGGCGCGCCGCGCCTGCTTGCCGCGCCAGCCACCGCTCGCGCCCGGAAACAGGTGCAGCGCTTTGCGCTGGAAGTCCACGGTGAGCACGTAGTTCAGCGTGCCTTGCTCGCTGGATTTCGGAGCGCAGTCGGGGTTATCGCGAACGGCTTTGGTCAGCGCGTCCTCGAAGAAAGGCACGCTGTCGCACACGTTACCCTCGTGGCCGCCGCCTGCGGAGGCGCCGCAACGCACGTGCTGTACGGCCGCGACGTGTAGACGTTCCGGGGGCTTGCCGGCGTCGAGCGGCGTGAGCACGGTGCCCGCGTCGGTCGAAGCGGTGGGCGCCTTGCCCGCGTCGAGCGCGGCGCTCGGGCTCGCGACAGCGCCAGACCTTCCGCCAGGACGACGCAGCAGATACAGCGGCACCGCGATCAGCACGCACACAAGGACGAGCGCGACGACTATTTGCGCGCGCAGCGGGCGATCGCGACCCCCAGAGCCCACGCCCAAGCGACGCGACGACGGATCACCTGAATTGGGTGACGGAAAGGACGAGCGCGAAGGGGGTCCTGCCATGCCGAGCTCGGCTACAGGCCTCGCTCAGTCATCGAGCAAAGCCTGGACCGCGTGTCCGGGCTCTACCTTGACCAAGGTTGCGGCAAGGTCGAGGGCCTCGGGCATCAGCCCTTGAACCTGAGACACGACCTGCTCGACGACGTTGCGCGCTTCATCTGGGTTCGGCCCGGCCATAATCAGCGCGAATTTGAGCGGACCGATACGCCCGCCGGTGATGGGAACGATGCTCAACAGCAGCATCTCCGTCAGCTCGACGACTCGTTGCGCGGCGCGGCGCAGCGCGAGCATTTCCAGGATCGTGGGGCGCTCGCTGACGTGCCGGTTTGGACCACGGATGTGATAGCGCGCGACTGACAGCGGCACCGCGGCCCACTCGGCAAATTGCCGCTCTTCGTCGAGCGCTTTGACCAGGTGATCACGCTGCAGCAACCCGGTCAGCCCGTCGCGCCGCGCGAGGTACGCGCGCGCGCGCTCGTGCGGCGGCGAGTGCTCTTGAAAGCTCACTAGCTTGACGCGCGACTCGCCGAGTTGAACTTCAGCGCCGTGCAGCAGCGCGATCGTCTTCTTACGCTCGTAGCTGTGGTCGGCGTACGTGCCGTTGGTACTCCCCGTGTCCTCGATCGTCCAGGAGCCGGCGTTCCAGCGCACGACGGCGTGCGAACCGGAGACAGTGGCCTCCGGCATTACGATGTCTTGCCCGCTGCGCCGACCGATGGTGATGGCGGGCTTATCGAGCACGAACAGCGTCCCCGCAGCCTCCGGCGCATTCGTGCAGTACGTGACGAGCAGCGCTTGCGACGAAGGCACGAAGGACTCGCTGGCGGAGCGGCCCGGCGGGGCTCCGGGCGCGATGCGCTCCCGCGGGATTTGCACTTGGCTCGTGGTGAGCGAGCTCGGGTTGAAGAAACGCAAGTGGCGCGCGGTGGGCCTGAACGCGGAATCATCGGATAAGCAGCGAAAAATCTGCTTCACCTCGTCGACCGACAAGCCAGACGGCACGTCGAACATGATCTGCGAGCGCATCGGCTTGGCGCGCGGGCGGTAGCCGGGCTCCGGCACGCGGCACGTCCACATTTCCCAGAGCGTGAGGCCGAGCGCGTACATGTCGTCCTCGGGGCTGGCGCCGCCCGAGCGCAAGCGCTCCGGGGCCATGTAGTTCGGCGTTCCGCCGTCCGGCGGCGCGCCCGGACGCCGCGCGCTCAAGCGAGCGCGCTCCTGCGCGAAACCGAAATCCAAGATGATGGCGCGATCGCCGGTGACCATCACGTTGCCCGGCTTCAGATCGCCGTGCACCAAGCCTTGGGCGTGAATCGCGGCGAGACCAGCCGCGACTTCGCTAGCGATCTTGCGGAACTCGTCGGCAGTGTAGCCGCCCTGGGCTTTGCGGCGCCGGATGTGCGTGTGTAGCGTCTGCCCGGCGATGTGCTCCATCACCAGGATCGGACCCCAGGGGCTGGGAGCAAGGTCGTGCACGCGGCACACGTTGGGGTGACTCACCGAACGCGCGAGCAGCAGCTCTTGGCGCAACGCTTCGTCGTCGCCGGGCATGCGCGACTCTTCACGCACGACTTTCAGCGCACCGGGTTGCTGCGTGCTGCGATCGTAGGCGAGGAAGACCTCACCCATGCCGCCTTTGCCGAGGCTCTGACGGATCTCGTAACGATCGTTGACGACGGTTCCGTGCCCTAACGGCGGGACATTTTTAGGGGGAGGAGCCATTCAGAACGGATGCTTGGCGAGCGGCTAGCGTCCTCGATTTAGCGGCACACTGCAATCAGCACCTTTCCCGGAGCGGCAGGGCCGGGCCGCGGTAGACCTCGAAGCTACAGCCGTGCTACACGGCGGCCTGGCTTGGTCATTCGACCGGGCCCGCGAATGCGGTCAATGCCGCTTTTTTCCACGGAAATCGCGGAAAAAAGCGGCACGAGGGAAGCCGGTGGAATACCGGCGCGGCCCCCGCCACTGTGACCGGGGACAAAGTTCGGCAAATCCACTGGGCGACGAGCCTGGGAAGGGCCGGGCGGCGGACGATCCGGCAAGCCAGGAGACCTACCGTGCTCGCGCCCGCGTTCCTTATTTTAGGGAGCTCGGTTCGACTTGCGATCCCGCGGGGCGCGGAAGCGAGGCGACAAGGGCCGCAGTGCGCGCCTCCATGTCGTTTCATTTTCGAGCCCTCGCGGAGCGCTTACCCGCCACCTCGCGTGGCATTCGGTTGTTCGGGCGGGTGGCCCGCAACCGCGGAGCAGTACAAAGCATGGCAAAGCAGCACTTATTGATGTTGGGACTTATCGTGGGCGGCTCGGTCGCCTTTCAGGCCTGCAGCAGTGACAGCACTGCGGGCAAGACGAGCACAGGCAACGAAGCAGGCGCGGCGGGAGAGACAGGCAGCGGCGCTAATGGCCCCGGCGAGGCGGGCACGGGCGCAGCCGGCGCGGGCGCAGCCGGCGCGGTGACCGGTGAAGCAGGCGCGGCAGGCAGCCCGGTCGCGCTGCCACCGGAACCGCTCAACCCGCAAGCGGTCATCGTCACTGCCGCGGAGCCAACGACGTCGAGTCACATCTTGGTCGGCAACACCGACTTCAAGACTGCGACGGCTGTCTCCAGTGTCGCGCTAGACACGGGGAAGATCGAAGGCACCACCGAGCTGGCCGACCAAGACACCGTGGCCGCCAGCAGCGCCGGGCTAGGCTTTGCGATCGAGCGCACCAACGACGAGGTCAATCTGCTCGACGGCAGCACCATCAAGACCACGTTCGATCTCAAAGACCTCGGAACGGGCGATGCCGTCGCGTTGGCGAACAAGGCTTACGTGCCGCTCCTCCAGCAGAGCCTGATCACCGTCTTGGATCTGAAAGCGGGCACGGTCGCCAATCGAATCGATCTGAACAAATACAATGCTGCCAGCGACAGCGACGGCAGCGCCGACATCGGCGCGGCGGTTTACGACCCGGCCAAGAAGATTGCTTACTTCGTGCTCGGGCGCATCGACTTCGGCACGCTCGACGCAAGCGGTCACGTGCCCTGCTCCACGAACAAGGGGTTGATCGTTGCGATCGATGCGACCACGGACAAAGTCATCGATCTCAACGGTGACGTCGAGGGCGAAGCGGCAGAGCTCTCGCTCAGCAATCCGACCTCGGTCTCCTTGGCCGCGGACGGCTCATTGGTCGTTCTCGCAGACGGCTGCTACGTAGGCAGCGCTCTGAAAAACGCCGGCGTTGAGGTGGTCGACGCGACGACTGGCATGAGCCAGGTCGTGTACGCTTCGAAAACCAGCGATTTCTTGGACAAGCTGATCCTCACTGGTCCGAGCGACGCGCTGCTCGGCACGTTCGACAGCAGCTTCATGGCCCACTGGTACAAGCTCGACCTTACGGCGGGCAAGCTCGGCGTCGAACTGACCGGCATCCCCGACGCAGTCAGCTTCGACGGCACGAATCTGCTCGGCGTCGACGCGACGGGCGCGGTGGTCAGCTACGACATCGCCAGCGGCAAGTCGACGGCAGTCAGCAAAACGACTTGGGCTGGCAAGTATACGTCGACCGCCTCCACTGCGCTCGTGAAGTGAGCTGACGCACAGCTACGGCTTCGCGTCCATCCAGCCCGAATCCGCAGCAGTTCCGCGCCTCAAGCGCACGCATCGAAAAGGCGCGTGCGCTTGCTGGCGAGTAGCGCTCGCCGACTCTGACGCCGCGTTGCTGCGGATCGGCGCGCTGCTACCTTGATAGAGTGGCGCGAGTTGTAAGAGTCCTTGGTTTTTTCATGAGCGTGGCGACGCTCATGGCGTGTGGCCAAGGCGCGTTGAACCCGCCCAGGCCCGCGCCGCGCACAGACATCGAAACGCGCGCGCCCCGCAAGCTGCAGCCAGAGATACCGCACTTGCTCGCGCCGCCGCCCGCGTACGGCGACAAGATCGTGATGGCGCAGAACGAGTCGCGCGAGTTTCAGAACTAAGCGCTACTGCAGGTTGACGGTGACGCCCGCCCAGGACACGCCGCCGCGGTTGTCGTGCACGACCGCCCAGATGCGCGAAGGGCCCACCGCCTTGGGCGCATAGAATTGCGCGTCGTAGGACTCGTTCCAGCCCGCTGTGGCGTCGTTCAAGAGACGCACGGGGGATTTGAAGCCGCCACCGTCGGTGTAGTAGTTGATCCACATTTGCTCGGTGACGTCGCGCCCGACGAGCTTCGCGGAGACGGCATCGAGCTCTTGGTTGTCGTCTTGTACGAGCGTCGGCTTGACCGAGTAGCCCGGGCACGATTTATCGCCGTCGGCCGCGCACGTGGGCAAGCACAGCAGATCAGTCGCGGGATCGCAGGTCAGCGTGGGCGGAACAGTGGAGCCTGCCAAGGCGCGGCAGGCGTCGTCGAGGCAAAACTGCGTCGGGTCGAGCGGCTTGCCGTTGAACGAAAAGCCGGAAATGACCGGATTTTTGTTGGAAAAGCTGGCAAAGGAATAAACAGATGTGTAGCCGGCGACGAAGTCGTCCGAGCCGAGCAGGTTGCCCTGGTCGTCTTTGCAGCCGATTGGGAAGGATGTGGCGTCAGCGCCCGTGAGCGGCGTCAACGTGCCCGCACAAACGGTGAAGAAGACGTACGCGATGCCGTACGGCGAGTTGCGCGCCTGACTCGGCGGCGGCCGCCTCGAGATGACGTCCTTGGGCATCACGAACGACGTCGTGTCCCCGGTACCAAAGGTGCCGCTGAACAACGTCGGATCGGCAAAGCACGCGTAGTACAAATCAGCCGCAGGGTCGAAGCACGGCGATGACCACGTCACCTGCACCTTGCGCGTCGATGTGCCGTTCAAGACCTCGAGCGAGGCGTCTTCCCAGAGCATCTGTAGGTTCACGGTGTCGCCCGGCTGCGCGTACGGGACGTCCTTCTGCACCGCGAGCACGCGCAGCGAGTGCAGCTCGCTCGGTGGATCGAAATCCGGCCCGCAGCCGGCTAAAAACAAGCCCAAGAGGCCGACTATCGCCAAGCGCATTAGAACTCACCTCTCAAGCCGATGCTCGGGATGATCGGGATCCCTGTTTGATAGGACCGCTTGCTGAAGTTGTAGTTGTAGCTGAGCCCTTCGACCGCGGCGTTGTTGTAAACGTTCTGAATGTCGAGATAGGTGGAGAAGCGCCAAGTACGGAACTGCCAACGCTTGTCGACGCGCAAATCGAGTTGGTGGAAGAGCGGCAAGCGCGTGCTGAAGGGCCGCGCTTGCAGCTGGGTGTAGGCACCCGAGTCTGCGGCGTACAGCGCAGGTAGCGCGGGCGGCGGCAGCGAGGCCGTATCCAGGCTGCCGGAGACGATGCGGAAGCGGCCACCGAACTCCCAACCGCGACCAAGCCGATAGCTGCCCAAGATGATCAGATTGTGCGTCTGATCGTATTGGAACAAGTACTGCGGGAGATCCGGCGCGTCGCGACGCACGCTGCGCGACAGCGTGTAGGCGATCCAGCCGAAAAAGCGGCTGTCTGGCTTGTACTTGAGCAGCGCTTCGAGGCCGATGACCGAGCCCGTGCCGTAGTTGTTGTAGGTGTAGCCGCCTTCGTCGTTCGGCGCGCGCGCGACCTGGCGGGTAAGGTCTTTGTAAAAGCCCTCCAAGCTCAGCTCGACCTGGCGCGAGAACTCTTGCTCGACACCGAGCGAGTAGTGAATGGCGCGGTTCGAGAGCAAGCCTGGCGTTCCGAAGACCGGGTTGGTCTCCTGAAACTGGGGCGGCTGGTGGAAGACACCCGCGCCAGCCTTGAGCGTCGTGCGTAGACTCGCAACTTCTGGGCGCTCGGGATCGGTGCCTTTCACCAGATCATAGCGGGCAACCAGGCGCGGGCTGAAATCCGAGTGGCCGGTGTCGCGCGCGTAGTCCACGCGTACACCCGGGATGATGCGTAGGCGACTCGACGGTTGCAACTCGGCCTCGCCGTACCAGGCTGGCTGAAACGCGGTGCTCGTCTCGTGTGACTCTTGCGGCGGGCGACTCGCAAACGGCCCCGGATCGGGCTCGCCCGGCCGCGGCGGTTGCGGGAAGCGGACGATCACGTCATAGGGCGCGAGCAGGAAATCCAAGCCCGCGTTGATCTTCACGCCGGGCGCGACCTTGAAGCCAAACTCACTCCGGCCGTAGATCGGATACGTATTTAGGCTGAAGAGAAAATTGCCGACGGAAAATCCGACGTTGTTCTTCCCGGCAGACAGCATCGAGTCGAACGACACCGTGGGCGACAGGTCGGTCTGATACAGCATCTGCGCGCGGTAGAACGAAGTGCCAAAGCTAAGCGCGCCGCCGAAGGCAGGATCCTGCGCTGCCGGATCGGTGACGATGATCCGGAACTTGTCGTCCGAGCCGTAAGCTCGCAGACTGAACTTCGACGACGAAGTCTTGTGATCGACGATCACTTGGTAGTCGTAGTAGACGGGCGCCGCGGTGACGGTCGAGCCGGCACTCTCCAGCACCGGCTTGAGCCACAGATCGACCCAGCTACGCCGACCTGCCACCGCAAAAGACCAATCCTTAGCCGGCAGCGGCCCTTGCAACATGACGCGCCCGTCGATCAAATCGACCTGCGCCATGCCGTGAAAGCAGCCCTTCTTGTCGGTGGGCGTGCCGTAGTCGCCCGTACACTGGGTGTCCGGGCTGCGCAGGCTGACGTCGACGATACCGCCTTGGACACGACCGTACTTGGCACTGAAGTTGCCGGGATAAAAATCGATCTTGTCCAGCAGCTCAGTCGGGATCACGCTGGACAGACCGCCGAAGTGATAGATCAGCGGCAGCAACGTGCCGTCCGCGTACACCTGCGTGTCGTTCGGCGAGGAGCCGCGCACGATCAATAGGCCAGCTAAACCCGGCGGCCGCGCGACACCCGGCAAGCTTTGCAGCGAGCGCAAAGCGTCCCCACTGGTACCCGGGATGCGATCGATCTCCCGGCGCTCGATGGTGCGGCGCGTGACTTCCCGCGGTGGGCGTTCGCCTTGCACCGTGATCTCGATGCCCTCTGAGACGGGGGCCAAGCGATAGGTCGCCTCGGTCTCTTCGCCGGCGCCGACTTCTTCCTGATTCTCGGCGGGCCGAAAACCAGGCGATTCGACGTGAACTTTGTAGTGACCGGGCGGTAGATTCGCGAGCTGCCACTTGCCGGTTTCGTCCGTGGTCACGTGCTGCTGAGTGCCGTCCGGCAACGTGACGGTGACGGCTGCACCGGCTAGCGGTGTATTAGCGCTGTCGGCGAGACGCACCGTGCCGGACAGAATACCGGTGGTTGGCGGAGCGGGCGGCGCTTCCGCGCCGGGCTTCACGCTCAACGTGAACGAGTAACGGTACGGGATGACGACGGGGACCGGCACGCCGTCGCGCGTCGCCGGCGTGAAGGTGAACTTGAGCGCCGCGGCTTGCGCGGCTTCGTCGAAGCCGTTGCCCGCGGACTCTTTGATCTCGGCCTTGGTGACCTTGCCATCGCGGTCGATGGTCAACTTCAAGAGCACGTCCGCCTGCAGGCCCGCTTTCTCGGCCTCTGCAGGGTACTCCGCGTGCTCGAAGTGCGTCAGCTCCGGCAGCACGATGACCGGCTTCTTCGGCTGCTCCTTGGAGGGCTCCGCGGGTTTGATCAGCGCTCCCGAGGCGCCGCTCGGTACTGCGCCCTGTCCGGTCTGCGAACCGTCAGCCTGCGCCGACGCCAGCCCAGTACGCGCGAGCACCGAGAGCACCACCAGCAAAGAGACACGACTCGGAGCGAAAACCATGAACAACCCGCTACTTCGCTAGTGCGAACGCGCCCTCAAGACAAGACTTTCCCGCACTCTTGATCCATAGAAGCGGGCGCGCGCGAGCGCGGCCCCGGGAGAGGGTTGGGGCTCGGGAGCGGGAGGGGTCCCGGAAGGGGCTTGGGG
>OLLW01000305.1_pt1 | contig 27136 bp, 20 predicted proteins | sample 1604611 | NCBI WGS metagenome assembly OLLW01 (sample SAMEA104055725, study PRJEB20765) | soil metagenome | biome: Arctic tundra; feature: Polygonal ground; material: soil | place: USA | collected 2011-09 | depth 0-0.5 m | reverse complement strand
GCACATACACGCTACCCGGCTCGCCGATCAGCTTCCCCACGCTGCCGCTCGCGATTCACGAGCCGCGTAGCCAATTGCACCGCCGCTCGACCGTCGCTTACAGCAGCGAGGTCAGCGTCAACGGCCATGATTTTTTGCTCAGCGCTGATTACCAATGGCTGCCCAAGGCAAGCGTCACGCCCTACCCCACGGTGAAGTTTCAGGGCTTGAAGCTCGGCCAAGACGCGAAGCTCCCGTTGGCCTTTTTCAAAGGGAAAGACCGCCCCGCGTACACTCGGGCGGGAAACGGTGAGCTCACGCTCGCCAGCGCTACGTTCGCGCGACTGAGCTTCGTCGAGCTCAGCGGCGAGCGCGAATCAGTCGGCAAGGATCACTTTCTGCGCACCTTGCAGGGCGACCTATGGGTGAAAGAAGCAGACGCCGTGCTGCCCACGCCGCAGCCGAAAACGCCCTGGGGCGCCACCGTTGGTGAAGCCGACACGACCAACAACGCACCGAAGGGCCGCGCCACCTGGATCGAAGTGGCGGTGACGGCAGGCTATTTGATCGCCTACGAAGGCACCCGGCCCGTATTCACCACGCTCATCTCGCCCGGACGCGGCGGCTTCGCGCGGCCCGGCGAAGATCCTATCGAACACGCGCTGACGCCAACGGGCACGTTCCCCATCTCAGGCAAGTTCGCGACCGCAACCATGGAAGCGCCCGGTGAATTCATTCACTCCGACGTGCCTTGGACGCAAAACTTCAGCGGCCCTCACGCGCTACATACCGCCTATTGGCACGACAGCTGGGGTGAATTCAAAAGCGGAGGGTGCGTCAATCTTTCACCGATCGATGGCAAGGCGATGTTTGAGTTCACGGAACCGGCGCTGCCTCCCGGGTGGCATGGGGTGCGGTGGTTGCCATGGCTAGGCCCGTCAACGCTCGTCGTTGTGCACCGCTGACCTGGCAACGCCAGGAAGCGCGCGCGCTTCGGGGTGCGCTGCAGGGTTGTGAGCGCCCTCTTCCTCAGGGAAGCCAACAACCCCGCCCGGCAAGTTCGGGTTTCGGCGAGGCTTTGGCGAGCACCGGAGCGGAGCCTACTGCCTGTAGGACGCCCGTCAGGCGTGGCGCACGCCCACCGGAGCACAGCCAAAACGAAGCCCAAACCCGAAATCGCCGGGCGTCGCTTCGGGTAGCGATCACCCCTCTTCTCAGCTCCCGCGAGTTAGCGCTCGGCGGCGCGCGCCAATTCGAGCTTCAGCTCGCCTAGCTCACGTTCAAACCCGCCGGACAGGATCGGAAAGCGGCACCACGTTTTCGGATCGAGGCTCTCGTCGTCGACGTGGAAGCTTGGGGCGTAGCGCTCGCGCTTCCACTGATTTCGACTCCACAAGCGGAAAAAGCGCTCTAACCAGAGCCACAGGTCTTGGGCCGAGAATTGCGTGAATTCGGCGCGAATTAGCGTGAGCACCTCGCGCGGGCTGCGCTTGTCGCGGATCGCGGCGCGCTCGATGGCGTCGAGCACTTCATAGGGCATCAGATCGGCTTCGTCGGTTTGTGTGGCGGAAGGCGGGCGAAGCTCGGCCGTGGGCGCCTGCGCATTCACGGCTTTCAGCTCCGGGATGGCACCGAGCGCGAGCGGCCCGCTGTGCTCGAGCCACACCAGCCAACGCCGCAAGAATGCTTTGTCGATGCCGGCGATCGGGCTCAGGCCGCCGGCCGTGTCGCCGTCCATCGTGGCGTAGCCGACGGCAGCTTCCGAGCGATTGCTGGTCGAGAGCAGCAGCGCTGAATTCAAATTGGCGAAGAGCCATACGGACGGTGCGCGGACTCGCGCCTGAATATTTTGCAGCGCTAGGTCATCGCGCTGCCAGTCCAGCTCGCGCCCGAGCGCGCTCTGAACTTGCGAGACGTACGCAGAGACCAGCGCATCGACCTCGAGCACGTGGTGCGTGGCGCCAAGCGCACGCGCTACCTTTGCGGCAGCGTCGCGCGTCACCTGTGAGCTGTTTTGAGTCGCCTGGTAGACCGTGGTGAGCAGCGCCGACACGAGCTCTCGCTCCGAGATCAGCCGCGCCAGGCCCTCCATGTGCGCGAACTTCTGCGCGAAGCCATCGAGCCCGAGCTCGCGCACCGCGAAGCGAACCATCAGCCCGACTAGGCTGGCAACGGCGGCAGAATCCGCGCCGCCGCTTAGCGAAACTACGAAGCCACGCGAGCGGCTCTTACGGCAATAATCGAACAGCCCGAGCGCTATCGCCCGCGCAAATTCTTCCTCTTTGATCGCCGGCGACCGCTCCCACTCTTCGACGTTCCCTTCCGAGCGCTCGGGACCGATCAGCGGGAAGGCGAAATCAGCCGAAACGCACTCGCCGGGCGCGCTGACGACGCGCGGCTGTGACGCGCTGAGCGCCGCGTGTTGTACGCGCGTCAAATCGATATCGACGACTGCGCTGACCAGCGCGTGATCCGCGAAGCTGAAGCGGTGCGCTTGGGCGAGCACCTTGCCGGCCGTCGCGATCAGCGCGTCGCCGTCGTAGATGGCGCGACCGGCTTCATTGCCCACCAAATTCGCGTACAGGTAACTGACACCGAAGGCGCGCGAACCCTCCAGCACCAAGCGCCGCCGCACTTCTTGCTTGCCGAACGCGAAATGGCTGGCGCTCGGATTCAAGATCAAATCGACACCGGTGAGCGCCAGCTCTGCGCCGCGGCGCTGCGCGACCCACGCGTCCTCACAAATCTCGAACCCGATCCGAACACCCGAGCAGTCGAAGAAGATGTCACCGAGCGGCACCTGCTGACCGAGCACGGACACGGTGGTGCGCGCGCCCGCAGGCCAGGGCTTGAACCAACGCGGCTCGTAATGGATTCCGTCGCCGGAAAGCGCGCGTTTTGCCACGAAGCCGGCGAGCGTGCCGTCTACGACCAGCGCGCAGGTGTTGTACAAAGCCTTGTTGTGGAAGAGCGGTAGGCCCAGGCTCAGCACGAGCCCGCGTGCGTACGGCAAGATCTCTTCCAGCACGGTCAGCGCCATGGCCTGCGTGCCAGGCGACAAGAAGGCGTCCTCACAGCCGTAGCCGCTGATGCACAGCTCCGGCAAACAGAGCACGCTCACGCCCGCTGCGCGCGCCGCTTCGATCGCCGCGATGATGTGCGCGCGATTGCCATCCCAGTCGAGCGGGGTCTGGTTCAGGGTCGCCGCAGCGACGCGCAGGAGCTTCATGACAGCGCTGAAGCTAGCAGACCCACCCCAGATCGCGAACGGGGGTCAGTCGAAGCTCGGCCCAGGGCGCGCCGCAACGCTGTCAGTCGTGTTCGCCAGGTCTTTCCCAGCGCGTAGGCAGCCGTAGCAATCGGCGAGGCCTAGGAAGCCACAACCGCGCCGGTCGTCGAAGCGCTTGAGCGCCGGGACGACGCGCGCGTCGCCCTCGGCTGCCGCGCGCCCGAGCCAACGCTTCACGCTCGCGCAGCCCTCTTTTTGAGCCTTTCCAAGCTCGAGCAGCACTTTGAGCGAGGTTGACGCCTTGGCCCGCTCGGTGTCGTCGTCGAGCAGGGCACGCATCTGTTTGGCGAGCGCGGCGCGACTGGGTACCGCCTTCGAAGACTCCCACACGTCGTACAGGATGTCCGCGCCTGACGCGCCTAGCGCGCTCGACGCAAACTTCACGGCAAGGTCGCTGCTCTGCGCATCGAGAACAGCCAGGCGAACGTCCGCGAGCAGCTTCGAATCTTTGAGCAGCTCGGGAGCGGCCGCCGCGCCGCTTTGGTAAGCACTGACGCTGGCGCCAAATTGCCCAACCTTCGCGTAGCCGTGCCCGAGCGCTCGCCATTCAGCCAGCGTGCGCGTGCTTTCGGGACGCGCGCTGAGCTCGGCCAATGCTGTCTGCTCGCCACCTTGTGCGCGCGCGATCAATTGCAGGAGCTCGGGATCCTTCGCGACCGCCTCGGCAACCGCGCCGTCCTTCGCTGCCCGGGCTTGGCTCTTGCCGCCGAAGATCAACGACACAATCACGATCAGCGACGCGATACCCAACACCGAGCCCAATGCGCCCGCGCCAAGTAACCAGAGCGGAACGCGGTGCCGCCCCAGCCACACCGGGCGACTCAGCAGGGATTCGCCCGGAACCCCGTCCGGCAGTTCGTGGAATGACGATTTTTGCCCGAACATCGTCGGCGCTAGCCCCTCGCTCAGCGCCACGTCGCGCGCGCTGGCGGCGTCCAAGTCCGAGCTCGATGGCGTGCCGAGCCGCGCCCGCGCCGAGCCGGACGAAGGAACGCGGGCATTGCCCACGGCCGAAACCGGCGCACCCAAAATCACGTCGATGCGCTCAATCAGCTCCGATGCAGTCTGCACGCGCTCGTCGCGATGCTTGCGCAGCAAGAGCAACACCAAATCCACAATCATGGGATCGAGCTCGGCGGGCAGCGGCGGCGGATCGGCCGTCAAGTGCCTGGTAAGCACCACGACCAAGTCTTCGTCCTTGAAGGGCGAGATGCCCGACAGCATCTCGTACAAAATCACTCCCACGGTATACAAGTCCGCCCGCGCGTCGACTAGCTCACCGCGCGCTTGCTCGGGCGACATGTATTCGGGCGTGCCGAACACGGTGCCGATTTGCGTCAGATTCTGCTGCTCGACGGCTTCTTCGACTTTGATTTTCGCGATGCCGAAATCCAAGACTTTGACGAAGTCGGGTTGATCGTCTTTGACGATCAGCATCACGTTGTCCGGCTTCAAATCTCGGTGCACGATGCCCGCGCCGTGCGCGGCCTGTAGGGCTTCCACGATTTGGCGAGCGATGCGCAGCGAGCGCTGCGCGCCGAGCGCGCCCGATTTGCTGACGAGCTTTGCCAAGCTCTGACCCTCGACGAACTCGAGCACCAAGTAGAACGAGCCGTCCTCGAGCTGGCCGAAGTCGCTGGCCGACACCACGTGCGGGTGCTCGATGCGACCACCCGCTACGGCCTCGCGCTCGAAGCGCGCGACCACTTCGGGAAACGCGGTCATCTGCTTGTGCAGCACCTTCACGGCCACTGCTTTGCGCATGTGTACGTGCTCGGCGCGGTACACGGCGCCCATGCCACCCGAGCCCACGAGCTCCACGATGCGGTAGCGCGCCGCCAGGATCGTGCCAAGCAACGGATCGCGTTCGGGCGCGGGTTCTTCGTCGCGAGTGCTCACCGCCCGGTATTCTGGAAAGCTTTGCACTGGGAGTCGAGATAACCTTTTGGGATCGGGGCCCTAAAACTGGGGGTGGGCGCTGAATTACGCGCTTCGTGATCCCCGAAGGGGGACACTTCAGCGCGGCGGGAGCCGTGCTCCCGTCAAACGTCATCGTTTGGCGGCCGGTAAGAGGCGAGGTGCGCTGCCACTCGAATTCGAGCTGATTCCTCGATGTAGGACAATCTTCGCGCCGGCTTCTCGGCCGCGCGCGTAAGCCTCGGATCCGTGGCCAACGGCATAGCGCGTCCAGCGAATGCGCGGGTGGCGTTTGCGAAAGAATCCGTCGAGCGCAGGATCTCCTACCCAGACTAGCCCCTCGGCCTTGGATTTCTTGCGCTCGCGCTCGAGCCGGTCGCGAAAGCCAGCCATCACTCCGGCGATGAAGGTGAGGCGCTTTGCGCCGCGCGCCGCCGCGGAGTTGCGGAACTCACGAAACAAACGCTCGGCTGTTACATTTAGAAAAGCGTGCACGTAGTCCGCCAGCTCGAGGTTGGCTTCCGAGCCGCAGATCTCGAGCACACTGCCGCGCTTGCCCTGTAAGGGCCGCCACACCGGCACCCAGATCGTCTGCACGAAAAAATGATCGCCGAGGATGCCCGCTAGAATGCGCTGCGCTTCGTTCACGCGCCCTGTTGGCTCACCTAAATGCCGAAAACGGTGCGTCGGCTGACGACCGCTGATCGCCAGGTCGATGTTGTACTTGAGCATTAGGCGTTGCGCCGCGCTCATCGCGGCCTGCGCTTCGTGCTCGTTAGAGCTCTCCGCCAGCGCGAGCAGCTTGGCAATGCGCTCGAGCAAATGCTGATCGACCGAATTGGTTGCCGCGTTCGCCGGAACTCCCGCGGCGCTGGCGTCGATGCCGCGCTCTTCGCACACGCGGCGAAACATCGCGCCGTGCATGGCGTCGTCCGGCTGCCCCAGCACTTCGTCTACGTACTGATGCGCCATCTCGTGTTTGAGCACTTCGACCAGCACACCCCAGCCATGCTTGAGTAGCAGCGAGCGGCTCAGCTCGATCATGCGAACGCCTCCGTGCCAGCGCCCGAGCCGCGAGCTCGACTCGACCAGCATGAAGGCCGGCCTCACCAGCTCGAACCGGAACAACGTGCCGTTCAGGTCGTCCCAAGCCCGCACGATGGCGTAGATCGCCGCTCGCTCTAGCTCTTCACTGAGCCGTTCAGTGCGGGCTTCCATGATCCGAGGGCAGTGTGTCACGGCAGGCCGTTTTTGCTAGTGTCGACGGAATGAGCCGCTACGAAGACGCCCTCCGCTACCACCGCGAAGGGCGTCCGGGAAAAATCGAAGTCGTCTGGACGAAGCCTGTCGCCTCTCAGCTGGACCTGTCGCTCGCGTACTCGCCTGGCGTCGCGGCGCCCTGCCTGGAGATCGCGAAGGATCCCGATGCGGTGGATCTGTACACCGCGCGTCGCAACTTGGTTGGTGTGGTGACCAATGGCACCGCCGTGCTCGGCCTGGGCAACATCGGACCGCGCGCGGCCAAGCCGGTGATGGAAGGCAAAGCAGTGCTGTTCAAGCGCTTCGCCGACATCGACGTGTTCGACATCGAGGTCGACGAGCTCGACCCGGAGAAGTTCATTGCCATCGTACGCGCGCTGGAGCCCACCTTCGGCGCGATCAACCTGGAGGACATCCGGGCGCCCGAGTGCTTCGTGATCGAACGCGCCTTGCGCCAGCACATGAAGATCCCGGTCTTCCACGACGACCAACACGGCACGGCGATCATCTCTGCAGCAGCGTTGCGCAACGCCGCCGAGTTGCAGAACAAGCCCATGGACACGCTGCGCGTCACCTGCGTCGGCGCCGGCGCCGCTGCCACGAGCTGCATGGAGATGTGGGTGCGCATGGGCGTGCGGCGCGAGCTGATCACGCTCGTCGACGTGGGCGGCGTGCTCTACGAAGATCGCGGAGATATCGACGAATTTCGAGCCGCCTTCGCGCGCCCCAAAAGCGACGGCCGACGCACGTTGGCCGAGGCCATGGTCGACGCCGACGTGATGATTGGCCTGTCCGCCGCTGGCGTGGTCAAAGCCCCGATGCTGAAGACGATGGCCAAAAATCCCATTATCTTTGCGCTCGCCAATCCGGATCCGGAGATCGACTACGCCGAAGCAGTCGCCACGCGCCCGGACGCGATCGTGGCCACTGGGCGCAGTGACTACCCGAACCAGGTCAACAACGTGCTCGGCTTCCCGTACATCTTCCGCGGCGCGCTGGACGTACGCGCCACCTCAGTCAGCGAGGAAATGAAGGTCGCGGCGGCCGAAGCCATCGCCCGGCTGGCGCGTGAAGACGTGCCCGACGACGTACTACGCGCCTACGGTCGAAGCCGCATGCGCTTCGGTCGCGAGTACATCATCCCGAAGCCCTTCGACAATCGCGTCTTGTACTGGGTCGCGCCGGCAGTCGCTGAAGCGGCGATGGCGAGCGGCGTGGCGCGCGACAAGATCGACGTCGAAGAGTACCGCGAGCGCCTGTATCGCACTATTTCACCGACGCGCCGGGTGCTGTGGAACATCACCGAAACGGCCAAGAGCGATCCACGGCGCATCGTGTTTCCCGAGTCGGAAAGCGACAATATCTTGCGCGCCGCGCAGCGCGTGCTCGAAGAGGGCATCGCGCAACCGGTGCTGCTCGGCGTCCCCGATCGTATTCACGAGCAAGCGCGCAAGCTCGGCTTGCACTTGGATCAAGTGACCATCGTCGATCCGCGCCAGAGCGACCGGCTCGACGCTTACGTCGACGGCTATTGGAAGAAGCGCGAGCGCAAAGGCGTCACGCGCCACGCCGCGTACAAGGAGATCCGCCGCTCGCGCACCGCGTTCGGCCTGATGATGCTCGAGCTCGGCGACGCGGACGGCCTCGTCGCGGGCGTGCGTCAGGACTACCCCGCGACGATCCGCCCCGCCCTACAGATCATCGGCATGAGCGAGGGCGTGCGACGCGCGGCAGGCATGTACATGGTGATCGCCAAGAGCGGTGTGCGTTTTTTGGCAGACACGACCATCAATATCGACCCCGACGCCGAAACTCTCGCGGAAATCGCGATGCTCGCGGCGGAGACCGTCGTTGACTTGGGGCTCGAGCCGCGCGTGGCCATGCTCTCGTTCTCCAATTTCGGTGACGCGCCGCACGCGCAGTCGCAGAAAGTGGCGGCCGCCACCGCGATCGTCAAAGCCAAGAGGCCGGAGCTGATGATCGAAGGCGAGATGCAAGCCAACGTCGCGCTGGACGAAGACGCGCGCGCTCCCTACCCGTTCAGCCGCCTGAAAGGCGCTGCCAACGTGCTCATCTTCCCGAACTTGGACGCCGGCAATGCCGCCTACAAGTTGCTCGGCGTGATCGGTGACGGCGACGTGATTGGCCCGATCGTGCTCGGCATGAAGAAGCCAGTGAACGTGCTCCAGCAGGGCGCGAACGTGGACGCCATCGTGCACATGACGGCCATCACCGTCGCACGTTCGATCCGGCTCGGCGCGCGTAGCAAATAGTACTACTGGCTCCGTCGCGGCAATTCCGCGCTTGTGCATTCCACCTGCGGTGGCATGCTCCCGCCCATGCCAACCGATAGTTTTGCGTCCCTGATGACCACCGAGGGCGGTAGCGACCGCGCTCGACGCCGCCTAAGCCGCGGTGAGGTGCTCGACGCAACGGTCATGCAGATCGCCAGCGACACCGTGTTCGTCGATGTCGGGACGCTCACCGACGGTCGCATCCCGCGCATCGAGTTGCTGGGCGAGGACGGCAAAGTGCGAGTCGCCGTCGGCGACCGGCTCAAGGTCAGCGTGGTCGAGCCGCGCTTCGAGGGCTCGCTCCTGAAAGCGCTCGGCCAAGCCGCGCCCCCGGGTGAGCAACCCCGCGCGAACGAGGTGCTGAGCGGCCGCGTCACGCGCGTGGAAAAGTTCGGTGTGTTCGTGTCTACCTCCAAGGGCGACGGCTTGATCCCGCTGCGCGAGCTGCCGCTGCCGCCCGGCTCGGATCACCGCAAGCTATTTCCCATCGGCAAAGAGTTTCCGGTCGTCGTCCTCGACGCGAACGCGCAGGGCAAGCTGCGCTTCAGCGCGACCAGCGTCGCCCGCGTCGAAGAGGAGCAAAACTTCCGCGACTTCGCCAACGGCACAGGGGCGGTCGCCGAAGAAGAGCCCGCGGCCAAAACGGCACCGCAGAAGAAGCCGAAACCACCGGAAGCGCGCGGCTTCGGCAGCCTGGGTGATTTGATGCGCGAGAAGCTCGGCACCGCCGCACCCGCCGCCAAGAAGCCCGTCGCCGGCCCGCCGCGCACCGACGTCCTCAAGCGGAAGCGCTAAGCGTAGCTTAGCCGCGGCCTCGGTCACGCAAACCCGGAAACGCCTGCGGTGCGCTTCGGGAACACCACTTTGCGCGCGATCAAGTCAGCAACGGTTTCGCGCAGGGTTTCGCCGGGGTCACGCGCGCTGAAGCCGAGCTCGCGTTCGGCTTTGTCGGCGCTGCAATACCAGTAGTACTGGGCCATCTCGACGCTGACCTCGTCGACCGGTGGCTCTCCGCCGATGGCGCGCAAGGCTTTGGCGAAAAGCCGATTCACGCCGATCGCCAGCGGGCGCGAACGCGGCATGCGCAGCGCCGGAGCCTTGACGCCCGCGATGCGCTCCAAGCGCTGGAAGAACGCCGCGAGCGTCATGTTCTTAGCGTTGAGGATATAGCGCTCGCCCGCGCGGCCGCGTTCGAAGGCCAACCACATGCCGCGCGCAGCGTCGCGCACGTCCACGAACGCGATGCCGCCGTTCGGAATCGCGGGAATGGAGCGTTCGAGAAACAGCCGCACATCGCCAGTGGACGATTCACGCAGGTCACCAGGGCCCAGGAGCAAGCTCGGGTTCACCAAAACGACCTCGAATTGTGCACAGTTCGCCTCTAGCGCTTCACGCTCGGCGTACAGCTTGGTGCGATAATACGGCCACCTTGCCAAAAGCTCGAGCGGCACTCGGCCAGTCTCGTCGCCGATCTGATCCACGCTGCCACTCACCGCCAACGTGCCGCTCGTGCTGGCTACGACTACGCGCCGCACGCCCGCCGCACGCAAACCCGTCAAAGCGCTGCGCGTACCGAGCACATGCGCACGATGCAACTCTTCACCCGCATCGCGATCGCGTGACACCTTGCCCGTAGCCAGGAACGCGCCCTCACAACCGCGCGCGCTCTCCTCCACTGCCTTTGGATCCAATATGTCCACCGACTGCACGGTGACACCACAGATCTCACCGCCCGAACGCGATGCGAGCACCAGCTCGTGACCTTGCTCCTTCAACACACGCACCAAATGCGCCCCCAGAAAGCCGGTCGCGCCACCTATCCAAAGCTTCACTTGGCCGCCTCCGAAACGAGATTGATTTGGGGGCTAGCGGGCGCGGAGCGCACGTTCCGTCGCATAGCCCGAGTGACGAACGATTCGCCCTGATCGATGCTCTTCAGCTCCGCCTCGCCACAACCCTGCCCGCCCCTCGGAACCATCGCGCTCAAAGCGCGCGTCGCGCCTCGCGCGCGGGAGCCAGATCCAAGTTCGAATTCCAACTTGGATTTGCGTTTGGAAATGGCTGTGCCCACACCCACGAAGCGTTCCATCTTTGGGTCCACGCGCACGCCGCCTGCCGTCCGCCGGACGGGGCGCGCTCGGGAGCCGACTCTAGGTTCGTATTCAACCTTGGATTTGTGTTGGCGAGGGGCCAGGCCAGCGCACTGCGGAACGCGACGCCGAAGGCTGTGCCGGGCGCGACGTGGCGCGTGACCATCAACACTCATGCAGCACTCTCGCCCGCTCAATTGCCCGTACCTTGCAGCTGAAAAGCCTTCTGAAACGTGAATAAAAGCTGAATATTGTTCGACTTTACAGCGCCGGCCACGAACTCGGCGGGGGAAGGCGTGTACTTCTCGCGCACGATGCGGGTGAACATCGCGGGGGACGTTTTGAGCACGCAATCGGCGGGGCTAAGGGCTTTGCCGTTGATCACTTCGCAGGAGTCTTGCGTGATGCGCACGCTCCAGCGTTCTGTGTCGCCGAGCGAGAAGTAGAAGCTGACGGGCTTCTCGACGCTGCCCGCGACGAAGCGCGTCTGCAGCTCTTGGAAGACCGGCGCCAAGGTGCGGTCCAGGATGATTGGTGCCGCGGCCACGACATCCTTCGGCTGCAGCTCTTCGAGCTTCAAGACGCGGCCTTTGGACAGCTCCCTGACGGCGCGTTCGGTCAGCTTGGCCACGACGCGCGACGCTTCGCTCATCGCTAAGCCGTGTGTGAGCCGTTTGAGCTCGGAAGCCAAGAGCGGCAAGCCGATGCGCGCTTCGACCTCGCGCTGACGCGGCACGGTGCTGCCCTTCGGCAACGCGGCGTGCGTGCCGCCGAGATAAATCGGCACGATGTCTTTGTTGTGGTGCAGTGCCAGGTGCCCGAGCGAAGCCTTGAATTCGTGAATTTCGCCGTCCGAGCTACGCGTGCCCTCCGGGAAAATCAGCACGGTTTTGCCCTGCTCCAGTAGATCCCCTGCTTGGCGTAGCGCTTGCCGCAAGGAGCCACTGCGCGTCATCGGCACGAGGTTCGTGAAGTTCTCGAAGTACGCTTTGCGGAAGCGGTTGCCTTCGAAAAAGTAGTCCTGTGCGGCGAGCGAGACCAAGTCCTCGCCGTAGCTGCCGAGCGCGTACTTGACCAAGCCCATGTCCAAGTGGCTGGCGTGGTTGGCAGCGATGATCGTGCTGCGGTTGTGCGGGATGAATGCGCGACCCGTAACCTTCGTGCGCAGCACGGTGTCGTAGAAGCCCATCTGCGCGCGCCCCATCCAGTGCATGGCAGCGTCGCGCAGCGCCGGCGGGATCTCGAGCGGCTTGTCCTTTTCCTGCTCGATGCTGGAGGTGCTGGCGATTTTGCGCGAATCGCTGACTTCGCGAAGCGCGGCTTCTACCTCACCCACAGTGGTCGCGGCGCTCAGGCGCTCTGCGTCCAAGGAGTGACCGAGCTGCGCTTCGAGCGCGACGAGCAGCTCGAGCAGCATCAAGGAGTCGAAGCCAAAGTCGCCTCGCAGCGTCATATCCGGCCTAATTTGCGCGGGATCGCGACGAGCGATAGTGCCGACCGCGGCCCGCACGAGCGAGGCCGCGCCATCTCGGGCGCCGCTGCGCGAGCTGGCCGGAGTTTCGCTCGTGGCCAGCGCGCGTTCGATCAAGCGTCGCACATCGCCGCGCTTCACTTTGCGAGTCGAGGTGCGGGGCAACGGTGCGTCGAAGACCAGAATCAGTGCCGGACGCTGACCGTTCGGCAACCTGAGCAACGCGGCGTCGAGCGACGCGCGCGCCTGCTCGTGGCGCTTGGCGCGCGGCACTTCTTCCGTGGTCTCCGGAATTGCCACGCAGGCCAAGCGCTCACCACCGCGGCCGTCGGGAACGCCGAGCACGGTCAGCTCTTGCACGTACTCGAGCTTGCCGAGGCGCGCTTCGACGTCGTCTGGGTAGACGTTCTCACCGCTGGAAGCGACCACGACGTCTTTCGCGCGACCCACGATGGTGAGCTGCCCTTTGCGATCCATTTTGCCGAGGTCGCCAGTGCGCAACCAGCCGTCGCTGATGACGGCGCTGGTGGCTTCTTCGTCGCCAGCGTAGCCGAGCATGACGTTCGGACCGCGCGCGAGCACCTCGCCCACGCCCTCGGCGTTGGCGGCGTCGATCTTCAATTCTACGCCGGGAATTGCCCGGCCGACGTGTCCGGCCTTTGCCTTGGGACCACCCGGCGCGACGCTCAATACCGGCGAAGCTTCGGTCAAACCGTAGCCTTCGGCCAAGTGCAGCCCGAGGCCGGCGAACAGGTGATGCGTGCTCTCGGGCAACGCCGCGCCGCCGCTGACCAAGAACTTCAGATGCCCGCCCAGGCCGTGATGCACCGGACCGAACAGCATCTTGCCCGTGTCGATACCCAGGTTCTTACCGAGCGCGCGGTTCAGCTCGATCGCAAACTCGAACACATGCGACGCGAACGCGCCGTGCTCGGCCACGCGCGCCACGATGCGCCGTTCGAGCATTTCCCACAGTGCGGGCACGCCGATCAGCGCGGTGATCTTGCCCACTTGCAAGCCGTTCACCAGCCGGTCCGCATTGAGCTCGTCCAGGTAAACGATGCGCGCGCCGCGCGACAACGGCAGCAGCATGCCGCAGGTCAGCTCGAAGGTGTGATGCAGCGGCAGTACGCTGAGCACGCGATCCCCACGACCGAGCGGGAACAGCGGCGCGAGCGACGCGATCAGCGCAGTCAGATTCTTGTGCGTCAGCTGCACGCCCTTGGGGCGCCCGGTCGTGCCGCTAGTGTAAATTAGCACGGCGACATCGTCGGCCTCGACGGACACGCCCAGCCCGATCGAGCCGTTTTCGGCCATGGACAGCAAGTCACAGAAGCGCACGTCGCCGTTGAGCTTGCCGCTCAGGCGCTCTTTGACCTGCGCGTCGGCGATGAACACTCGTGCGCCGGATGCCTCGCGCAAGTTCTCGGCGGCGATAGCGTCGATGTTCGCGTCGAGTGGCACAACGGTCGCGCCCGCCTTGAGAATGCCGAAGAAGCAGATCGGCCACGCGGGGTGGTTCTGAGCAGCCAGCAGCACGCGATCGCCGGGGCGTACACCGGCTTCGATCAAGCGAGCCGCGCAGGCCGCGGAGTGCTCGCGCCACTCGCTGAACGAGAGCCGGCTGAGGCCGTCCTTTTCGGTGCGCTGCAGCGCCACACCGAGCTCGAAGCGCTCGGCCATTTCGTCGAGCAGCGCCGGCAGCGTGTCGTGACGTTCGGGCGCTTTCTTGGGCCGACGCAGGCGCTCCTCGATCTGCGGAAACACGAAGCGCTCCAGGCCGGGCACGTGCACATCCAAAAACCAAGAACGCCAATCGATGCTCTCGGGCGACCAATCCACGATCGCGCGCTCGGCCTCCGACAAGCGCGCGTGCGCTGCACGCGTGTTGTCGCACCCGAAAATGTAGTGAAATTGGCTCGTAAATGGCAAAAACACGGTAAGCACGTTGCCCACCTTGCGTTGCTGCTCGGAGAACTCGAACAGGACCTTCGCTGCCGGCTTGAGTAACGGCGCTGCCGGACCCACCGCGGCCTTGCGCATGAGCTTGGACAGCGCGTTGCTTTGACGCGCGATCACGTTCGGACCGTATTTTTCGAACTGGCTCTTGGAGAGCATCGCGCCTTCGTAGTGCGACTGCAAAAACGAGAGCACTGGGCCGCCCTTGCCCGTCTTCTGGAAGTAACGGCGCTTGTACAAGCCGCTCAGCTCGAAGAAGCGGCGCATGGTGCACGGGTTCGAGTCGCTCGAGCCCAGCTGGTACACGGGCTTGGCCGTCCCCTCGAGCAGCTCACCGAGCGCAAGCGTAAGCCCCGCGGCCACCATGTCGCACGGAATCACGTCCAAGTAATTGTCGGAGCCTGGGATCTGTAGCCCGCCTTGGCGCACGATGAAAATCAGCGGCGCGCTGGTATTGATACCTTCATTCCAACCGGGGAACGGGAAATGCGAGGTCGACTCGACGACCGCCGGGCGCACAATAGTGAACGGCAAGCCGGAGCGAGCCGCGATCTGCTCGCCGATCGCTTTCGTGTACGTGTACGTGTTGGGAAAACCCCAAAATTGGGCGCGTTCCATGCCCATTTCTGCCAAGCGCGCTTCTACGAATTTGCGCTTCACGCGACGCACCTCCGCGTCCAGCACCGTGCCGCGGCCCGGCTCATTGCGCTCGAGCAAGTTCTTCTTGGCTTCGTCCAAGAAGCGGCTCTGACGGAACGCGTCGCTCGCGCGGTGCCGCGCTTGTTCGATCACATCCAAGCATTCGGCGATCTCGCGATCCGGGTCCCAGTGCGAGCGGTCGAGCTCGTGTGCTCGCGGAAACGGGAACTCGCGCGGATCGATTTCGGGCACGTGGCCCGTCTGACTGCCAGCGACGTAGCAAGTGCTGGTATGCAGCAGCGGCACGCCGCCCAAGTCTCGCGCCAAGGCGACCAGATTCTGCACGCCGAACGCGTTCACTTCCAGCGCTTCGTCCAGCGGCGGATCGAAGTCGACCACGCCCGCGACGTTGACGACGGCGTCGATATTGTCGCGCAAATCGTCGCGCATCTCCGAGGACATGCCGCAGAAGGGTTGCACGACGTCGCCTGCGACGACGGTGAGCTTGCCGCGGATCCAATTGCTGAAGTTCGTACCGTGAGCGGTGCGCAGCGGGTCCAGCACCGCGCTCGGCTCGACGTCTTTCGCGTAGCGCTCTTCGACGCTGGCGCCGCCCTTGGGGCGCATCACCAAATAGATGCGCTCGATATCCGGGAAGCGCGAGAGCAGAAAAGCCCACCAAACCTTGCCCAAAAAGCCGGTGCCGCCGACCACGACCAAGCGCCGGCCGCTGAGCATGCGCTTGAGATCGAGCTTGGGGACCGCGCCGTTCGTAGGCCGGATCGAGCCGCTTGCCACTATGCGCCTCCGTTACCGAGCGCGGGCGGCGTAGCCGGCAAACGCATGTCGCCCATGACGATCGGCGGGACCTTGAGCAGGGTGACGTCCAGCGAGCGCAGCTCGCCGCCCTTGGCGCGATACAGCGCGTCTTCCATGCTGGGTGACGTCTCCCAGCCGAGCAGCTTCGGAATGTATTCGTTGTCGGCACCGACGACGATCACGCGGCCCAAGTGCTGCCGACCGTTCTCGCCCCAGTACCACATGAAAAACGGATGCGCGGGGTGGTACGCGTAGCCGGTGCGGAACATTTGAATGAACGCCGGGTCTTGGGCGAACTTTTCTTCGTACTTGTTACGGAGCGTTTCGGAATCGCGAGTTTCCGGCAACAAGCGGTGCACGAAATCGATGTACGGCGCGTGCTGCTCGTGATCGAACTTGTCCGTGCACGGGTGCGTGATGATAAGCGTACCGCCCTTCTTCACCAGCGGCGCGTTGCGATACATGTTGAACAGGTAACCCTGCGCCAGCACCTGCACGAGCAGCGGGTTCAGGAACGCATGCACGTTGTACGGACTAATGAACGGGATACCCGTCACCAGCACGTCCGCCTGGCCGTCGATTGGCACGCAATACTGCTCGAAATTGCGGGCGATCGTCTGCTCGTGGACGGCGTCCGTCGCGCCCGCGACCACGCCAGTGATTTCATACGGCGCCGGGAACTTGTCGAAGATGGCTTGGCGCGCGCCTTGCGGCAGCTTGCTCGTGGCCATCACCATGGCCTTCAGCTTCAGGCGCTCGCTGCCCGTGAGGTCGTCCTCGTTCTTGGTCAAGAACTCGAGCGAACGGTCGAACATGCGGTTGTTCACCGTCGTCTCGATGGTGAAGATATTCAGGTGCTTGTGCGCGACAAGGCCCATCAGCTCGATGTCCGTCGCGAGCTTCGAGCGCTTCGGGTCCATGTAGCTGTCGGACTCGGCGATGGTGCGCGGGTTGTGATGCGGGCGCAGGCTCTTGTAGCTGCATAGGCCAACCGCAACCGACTTGTGGCCACCGTTCATGGCCACGAAGTTCAGGTTCACGTAGATCAGCAGATCGCTCTCGGCGGCGCGGCGATTCAACTCGAGCACGTCGCCGTGACGCGTTTCGCCGATGGCGACCATGTTCGCCTTGTCCTCGGCGTCGTGGTTGTACAGCCGCTCCGGATGGTAAGCGTCGAAGATCTTGTCGCCGACGATATGCCGGATTTCATGCGGTTTCATGCGCCGGTGAACACCGGTCGCGATGATCAGCTCCACGTCGTCCACGCCGTGATCGGCGAGCAAGCCGAGCACGATGCTGAGCACGCGCTCACGCGCGTCCGGGCGCTTCATTGGCGGCAACGGCACGGAGATGTCGTCGATGGCGATCGTCACCTTCATGCCCGGGCGCAGCTTCGCGTACAGCGGGTCGGTGCCGAGCGGGTGGTTGATCGCGTAACGAATCGCGGCGTCCGGATCCTTCAGCCCTTCCGCGGGCGGCTTCGGGTAGATGCAGCGCGTCCCGGGCGGCAAGTCCACTTCCACCAAACGATCGCCAGAAAACAAGACGCGCGGAGCGCTGTCGCGCTCCAGGGTGACGAGGCAGGGATGATTCATGTCGGATGATTCAGATCGAAGCTGGGCCAGCTATAGGCCTTGGCCAGGAGCGCCAAGCGTTTGTCGGGGTTCACAGCGGCGGGATGGCCCACGACGCTCAGCATGGGCACGTCGGAGTAGCTATCACTGAACGCGAAACATTCGGCTAAATCGTAGCCTTTTTCCTTGGCGTGCTCGCGAATCAAGCGCGCCTTCTCGGGTCCGGCAACCACCGGTTTCAGGAGCTTACCGGTAGCAATGCCCGCCTTGAATTCGAGACGGTTGCCGATCACCTCTTGAGCGCCGAGGTAGCGCGAGAGCTGCTCCAACACCACGGTCAGGGCGCCCGACACCAGCACCACGTCGTGGCCCGCCGCGCGGCTCTTCTCGACCAAGCCCTTGGCCGCGGGATACAGCGACGGACGAAGCACGTTCTCGAACGCGTCTTCCGCAAGCAGCACCATGCGATCTTCGCTGATGCCGGCAAAGCTCGCGAACAGGAGCTCGTTGAACGTACGCCTGTCGACCATCTCGGCCAGCGCCATGCGCGGCGCACCGAGCAACGCGCGTCCCACGCGCATCGCTGTCTGCAGCGGCGTGCCTTGGTTGATCAGATAGTAGAGCGTCGGGTGCACCAGATTGCTGGTCACCAACGTTCCGTCGACGTCGAAGTAACAGGCTGCCAAAGGCTTATGCTTCGTTCAGTTGGGAGTGGGTTATAGAGCTTGCGCGCCCACTGGTCGAGCGGCCGACCGGCGGCGGCGCATTCTAACCACGAGCAGCCGGAAAACGGGAGCCCCGCTGAAAGGAGGCAATGCCGCGATGCGTTGAGACAATCAAACGCCCTCTAGCCGCGACGAATCCTGTAAGGACAACCTCGTGAAACTGATCGCCTCAGCCAGCGAGCTGTCCGAGCTAAACCAAACGCTACGCGGCGCCCGAACGCTGTTTTTGGACACCGAGTTCGAATCCAACCGCTCCGGAATCGAGCTGTGCCTGCTCCAAGTCTCCGCCGGCAGCGAGATTTTCCTGATCGACGCCATCACGCTGCGTGATTTGCGACCGCTCGCCGAGGCCTTTCAGCAGGGCGCTCTGTGGGTGCTGCACGCCGGGCAGCAGGACGTGATGCTGATCGGCGACCGCCTCGACCTACACACCCGTCCACAGGTGTTCGACACGCAGATCGCTTGGTCGATGAGCACGGTCGAGCACAGCGTCTCGCTCGCCTACGCGCAATTTCGCGCGCTTGGACTGCGCGCGACCAAAGCGCACCAAGCCGACGACTGGGTGCGCCGCCCGCTGCCGGCCTCGCAGCTCGCCTACGCCGCAGCGGACGTCGAACACCTGCCGGACTTGTACGCCTATCTCAGTCAGCGCGTGAGCGCGCTCGGACGAGCCGCATTGGTGCCGCTCGCGTCGGCGGAAGCCATTTGGACCGAGTCCGCGCCGGCCACGCTGCTGTCGCTCGATTCGTTCCGCAACGCTTGGCAACTCGATCATCGCGGGCAAGCCGCGCTGCGCTACTTGATCCAATGGTTCAATCAGCTCCCGGAGCGGGAACGCGAGAATGCGCCAGAGAACAAGACGCTGCTGTCGCTCGCGAGTCGCTTGCCGCACTCGGTTGACGACTTGCAGCGAATCAAAGGCGTGCCGCGCGGCTGGTCTCGAGAGCTGGCGCAGAGCCTGGTCAATGGTCTAACGAGCGCCGCGCAAGGCGCGGACGGCACTGGCTTCACGCCCATCGATCCGCCCGCGTACGCAACGAAACGCGAGCTACGGGTCGACGGTTGGCTTGCCGCCGCGCGCGCCGAGGTATGCGTGTCGCTCGAGGTCGCGCCCGAGATAGCGCTACCCTCACGGATCATGAAAGGCCTGCGCAGCCACGTGCTGAGCCAAGGCGCGTCAGGCGTCGCTGCCGCGCTGGAGGGCTGGAGACACACGCTCCTAGCGCCAGCCTTAGCCCAATTTGCCACGGAATTCCCGCTTAAACCTTGAATTTCCGGGGTCGTCACCGAGCGCGCGCCGAGCCCCGGGTATATTGGTCGCCGTGACCACCTCCGAAGCCCTCACCCGTGGCGTCCGCGTGCGCGTCGACGCGCGCTATTCCCCCGACCATTCCGAGCCGCGACACAACGAATGGTTCTTTCTGTACACGATTACGATCGTGAACGAGGGTGCCGACACGGTGCAGCTATTGAACCGTCATTGGGTGATCACCAACGCCACCGGTGACGTCGAACAAGTGCGCGGCCCCGGCGTGGTCGGGCACCAGCCAACGCTGCGCCAAGGCGAAAGCTTCGAGTACACCTCAGGCTGTCCGCTGAAGACGCCCTTCGGTTCGATGCACGGCACGTACGAGATGGCGCTCGAAAACGGCGAACGCTTTCTAGCCGAAGTTGCGCCGTTCGCGCTGCGTGAGCCCGGCGCGTTTCACTGATTCAAAGGGATAGCTTCGGTTGTAGGTGTTGGCCACACGGGAACGGGCGCGCTCGGCGCCGCGGTCGACCCTCGGTAGCCCAGCACCCCTCGTCTGCGGGCAGCAGCCACGCCTGCCCGTAGCGAAGACGACCGCGGCACGCAGCACGCTCAAATGGTCTCGGGCACGTCACTTGACGGCGCACACTCCAACCAGCCCGACTCATTACTGAACGTCGGAGGTTCAAATCCTCCCCGCGCAACGAAGAATGAAACGCGGAGTTGGCGAAAGCTGGCTCCGCGTTTTTGCATTTGTCCGCGGTACGGATTCTTTATCCGCATCTGAGCGAAGCTCGGACGTCCGATGATGGTGCTCAGGCTTCGCGCGGAGTGAGACGTTCCCTCATTGGCCCTGCCACGCCGGCACATCACCATAGGTGCTGACCACGCGGCCGTCGGCCGCACGCCGCACGAACTGGGCGTCCCGATCGTCGACCGGGTTGTGGTAGACAAAGAAGCGGTCCACCTCGGCAGCTAACCGAGACTAGGATTCGCAATCGAGCGACGGCGGAGCGTGTCGTCGCGTATCTCGAACGGAGGACACCATGGGACTATTGACCTTCAGCATCAACGTCACGCTGGACGGCTGCGTCGACCACCGGGAGGGAATCGCCGACGACGAGACACACGCCTTCTTCACCCGCCTCATGGACGAGGGCGGGGCGATGCTGTGGGGCCGCGTCACCTACGAGATGATGGAGAGCTACTGGCCGGCGGTCGCCCGCGGCGACGAGGAGGCGCCGCCGGCGATGCGCGAGTGGGCGGTCAAGCTGGACGCCAAGCCGAAGTACGTGGTGTCGTCGACGCGAAAGGACTTCCCGTGGACCAACAGCCACCACATCGCCAGCGGCCTGGGCAAGGGGCGTGCAGAAGCTCAAGGACGCGACCCCGGCCGGCGTGCTCCTCGGTAGCGGCAAGCTCGCGACCGAGCTGGACCGGCTGGATCTGATCGACGAGTACAAGTTCCTCGTCCACCCCAGGATCGCCGGCCACGGCCCGACCCTGTATCAGAGCGGGCTGCCCAGCACGCGACGGCTCGAGCTGGTCTCGGCGAAGCCGCTCAGCAGCGGCGCGGTCGGCATGCACTACCGGCGCGCGCGCTGACTCAGAGCAGCCCCATCGCGCCCAGCTCGCAGGCCAGCGCGTCGTCGGGAGCCTTCTCGCCGAGCATCGGCCTCCCCATGGGGATTGTCGCCTGGCTGGCGCCTCAAGCCACGAGGCGCCGTTAGAACCCCAATGATATCGCGGTATACAGCCCGCGTTGCGCCCCGCGCAACTGACGAAAAGGCCCTGTGAAATCGTGCCGCAGCAGGATTCACCCCGACCAGATAGGTAACCGCGCTTTCGAAGTCGTCAGCGGCTTCGGGAGACCAAATGATCTTCAAGTTGCGATACGCTTCAGTACTCGCGCACGCACAACGTCATGATCGATACCGCGTCCGGCGCGAAGGGAGTCGAGAGCCTGAATTAGCCCGTCTTCTTCTTCCGGCGTCAGGGAGCCCGACTCATCCAAGGCTTCCACGGTGTACCGCCCAGCAGGCAGGGGGCGCAGGGCGTCGGGAAGGTCGCTGCCGTTCCAGTTGATGATCGCCATCGCCCAAGAATACCCGGAGAGGTCAGGCTTTGCCAGACGGGCACGCTTGAACGTCCAGGGCCGCTCGCACCTGGGCTCAGATGACCGTTCACGCAACCAGGCGACGTTCAAACCCCAATGATACCGCGGTATACAGCCCGCGTTGCGCCCCCGCGCAACCGCCTGAAAAAGCCTGCTTCGACGGCAACGTCGAGGTGGGCTTTTTCTCTTGGTGTCTAGAGCTTCGCGTAAGCGGACGTTCGACAAGATCGGTGAGATGTCGACTTCAGCGCCGCACCTCGAGTCGAGATAGCCGCCGGGGCTATTCCTCGAAGAGCTCCGCACTCGCGAGAGCGGGACCATCGAGGGCGTTAGGGTTCCGCGCGGGGTCGGGAACAGCCCCGCCGGCTAGGAGTACCTTTCCGTTTGGCAACAAGGTCGCGTTGGTCGCTGCCCCCGCCACGGTCATGTTGCCCGTGGCCGTGAACTTCCCGGCTTCTGTGTCGTAGAGTTCTGCAGGGCCGAACAGCTGTCCGTCCACGTTGATTCCCACGCTGCCGCTGGCTATGAGCACCTTCCCGTCGGACAACAACGTCCCCGAGTGGTCTCTATGGGGTTCAATCATGGTTCCGGTATCTGCAAATGTCCCGGCTACTGGGTCGTATAGCTGCGCGGTCAACGAAGGACCCGTAATGAGCACCATACCGTTCTGCAGCAACGTCCCCGTGTGCCTCGCCCTTGCCTCGCCCATGCTACCGGTTGCTAGGAATGCCCCAGCAACCGGGTCGTATACGTCCGCGCTGGCGAGAGGAGTCGCGCCGTCGCCGTAGCCTCCGGTGACGAGTACCCCGCCGTTGCTCAACGAGGTCGCCGTGTGAGAAGACCTCGCCACGGTCAAACTGCCGGTGGGAGAGAATGTTCCGGTGTTTGGGTCGTAAAGTTCGACGCTGGCGAGCTCTTTGGAGCCGTCGAAACCGCCGGCCATGAGTACCCTCCCGCTCGGCAGCAGCGTCGCTGTCAGATTGTACCTGGCCTCGGTCAGGCTGCCGGTGGCCGTGAACGTCCCGGCTTCTGGGTCGTATAGCTCCGCACTCGCGAGCACGTTCGTGGCGCCCGTGTTGCCGCTATCGGTGCCGCCTGCAACGAGCACCTGCCCATTGGACAAGGCTATCGCCGTGTGAGCGGACCTTGGCGCAGTCATGTTGCCGGTGAGCGTGAACGTCCGGGCTTCTGGGTCGTATAACTCTGCGCTCGCGAGCACGTTGGAGCCGTCGAAACCACCGGCCATGAGTACCTTCCCGCTCGACAAGAGCGTCGCCGTCTGGCCGTACCTCGCCACGAGCAGGCTGCCCGTCGGCACGAAAACCCCTTCCGGCGTCGTGGCACCAGTCGCACCGCCGGCATGCGTTCCGCTGTCACCGCCGCCGCCGCCGCACGCTACGCCACCCACGGTAAGGACGAACAGGGTCAGCGTGGTCCGCCTCACGAAATCAGAAGCCGTACGATTCGGCATGATGCCTCGGGGTTTGCGCGCGAAACGAGAACCGGGTTGCAACTGTATCTGAGAAAGATACTTTGGGAAATGCGAGGGTGCCCGCACGGGGTGGTGAAGTGTAACCCCATCGTAGGAGCCGGCAGATCGCGGCATGAGCTTCAGGCTGCTCTGCTGCTTTGACGTCGACGAACGCAAGTCAAGCCGCGAGCACCACGCGAATAGGCGAGAAAACCTCGTGCTACATCAATCGAATCGCCCCCGCGCAACTAAGAATCAAAACGCGGAGTTAGCGAAAGCTGACTGCGCGTTTGTGCGTTTGTGCGCGTTAGCGCGGGACAGCTTTTCGGACGCGGAGGCGCGAACTGGGAGCGCTTTTGCGCAGCGTCGCGATCGCCGACGCGCCACTGTTCGGATGCGGGCAGGCGCACGATCAGCATGCCCGCGTGCTTGCCCGGCTCGAACTTCCGCGTGTCCGCGAAATCGAGTCTGAGTCACGAAGAAGCGGCCCTAGGCTTGAGCTGCGGCCCAAACGTCCTCGTCACTTCGACCGCCAAGCTCGTCGTCAAGCACGGTGTCGACATCGTAGCCGAGGGCGGCCAGTCTCGTCGCGGCCGACTGTCGGATGGTGTCGTCGAGCTTGGCTGCACGCAACCTGGACGGTCGGCGGGATAGGGTCAGGACCGGCAGGCGTTCGCCGGCCAACGCGCTGGGCCTGAGGTAGTTTTCGAGACGCATTGTCTGCCACGTAAATTCGGTCGCGCCAACTCGACCTGTGAGCAGCGAAACGCTCAAGGCGCGAATTCCGCCTCCGCGGAGTCGAACGTCGCGAACAAAGCGGTGATGGGCAGCGCGGTGCCCCCGAGTCGCGCAAACACGTGCCGCTCCAGCGCGACCGGCAAGCCGCTGCACGAGACTTGGCAATTCCAATAGTGCGCACCTAGCGCCCAGAACCCGACTATCTCAGTCTGGTAGTCGTGCCGGACGATTTGCCCATTGGCTGCGAAATAGAAGCGTTGCCGTCGGCAATGCGTATCAAGCCCCTCGGGCAGCTCAACCTCCAATACATCCAGAACTGAGTTCGCCGCACGAACGACACGGTGCTGGAGAAGGCGTGCGTCGAACGGGCTGAAGGGCGGACGTCGAAAGCGGTGAGGTGTCTCATGCTCGAGGCGCCTGCGACGCTGCGACGGTCAACCGCTTCGAAGGCGGCGTCCACGCTTCGCCGCCGACGAACCGTGATTCAGGCCGAACGCGCCCGGAGTTTGGCCGACGGTGCGCAGGAAGTCGCGTCCAAAGTGGGCTTGATCCGCGTAGCCCAGCGACGCCGCGAGCGTGGCGAGCGAAGGTGGCTGCGGCGCGCGGAGTTGGATCGCCGCCTCGTGGAGGCGGTAGCGCTGGATGACGGACTTCGGCGAAATGCCGACGTACATGCGGAAGCAGCGTTGAAGCGCGCGTATTTCAAGGTCGCTCGCGCGGGCGATGTCGTCGACGCGCAGGATCGAGCGATCGACCGCGATTCGCTCGACGAGATCGCGGATGCATTCGAGGTGCGGCGACGGTGTAGTGAGGAGCGGCGTGATCAACGCTTCGGTGAGCGCGACTTTCTCTTCCGGTGAGCGCGCTGCGTCGATCGCGCCCGCCCAGTGCCGGGCGGATTTGCCCAGGACACGCTCGAGAGGCACGACGCGATCGGTGATGCTCGCCATCGACGCGCCGAGGAGCGCCTGGAACATCACCGGGCGGAAGCTGACGCCGAAGGTCTCGCCTTCGTTGGTGAGCGTCCGCTCGAGGGCTCCCGAGTGTACGCCGACAACGAGGGCGCTTCGTTCGGCGAGGGTTGCGATGCGCAGGATCTGCGCCGCGGGGTGCGGAAGCGCCTCGCCCTTGAAGGGAGACCGCAATGACCAGCGAATCGACCAGTAGTGGTGAATGTACGGAGTGAGCGCGAGCGACGGGACGAAGCGTCGACCATCGAGGAGGCCGTCAGGTTTGGAGGCGCGCAGGATCCCGCGCGGCGGTGGTAGCGGCGGGATCACCCTCCAACTCTACGACGTGCTGTCGTGTTTGTTCAATACAGGTCCGCGTGCGTCTTGTACTCGTAGAGCATGCTGCAAGCCTTCGATGTTTCTGCCGGCGTGTTCGTGCGCGGACTAACTAACCTGAAGACGCTCCTCGCGAAGGGCGAGGCGCACGGAACGAAACTCACGGCCTCCCTCGCCGAGGGGATGCACGACCTGGCCGCGCAGGTGCATTGGGCGAGCCAGGGCGCAAAGCTCGGGCTCGAACGCGTGGTCGCCGTCTCCTTGGCGCCCGCGCCTGCGCCCTCGAGCGCTACGACCTTCGCCGATCTGCAGGCGAGTATCGACGGCGCGATTTCGTATCTCGAAGCCATCGACCCCGCCGCCCTCGAAGCTGGCTTCAACCGAACAATCGAGCTTCCCATGCACGGTCGCACAAAGTCCTATCGCGGCGATCGCTTCTTGATCGAGTTCGCGCTCCCGAACTTCTTCTTTCACCTGACGCTCGCGTACGCGATCCTCCGCAAAGAAGGTGTGCCGCTGGAGAAAGGTGACTTCATGGGGCGATAGCGCTCCGTCGAGTAGCGCGGAAAGCCTCCGCACGAGGCACCCAACCTCCGGTGAATGGCGGATCGGGGTGCATCGTTCGGAGCGTGCGTAGCGCTGCCGCGCAACGACTGAACCACGGAATCGAGAACGCCGCGATTCCGTGAATCGCCTTTCCCTGCGATTTCGCAGCATGCAGCGCGCGTTGTCGTTGAGAAGCCCGGCCAAAAGATGAGCGGGCACCGCTCGAAGGTCGTCGTACCTGGCGCCGCGCCGTGCTGGATCGGCCATTGCCTTACTAGCTCGGCAGGCAGCGTCAGCCGCGCCGCAAAACTTTGCCTTGTGCCACGACCGCAGCCGACGACCAAGTTGCCGATTCGATCGCATACGTTTCCGACGAAGTGGCTTGCCGGCACGACGAACGCACCCCTCACGAGTACGAGCCGTACGGCCACGGCACGCGCTTCCGAACGCGGCATTGTGCCCAGGTTGACGCACATTCAACCGCCGATAGACTACGCGGTGCGGGAGAACATGACTCACCACGAGCTGCATTGGGGATCGCTTTCTGCGTTTGCTTGCGTTCTGCTTTCGGCCTCCACTTCGTTCGCGCAAGTGACGGACGAGCGGAATTCAACACCCACCCGTGAGCCGGGAGCTCGGTCGCCTCTTGATGGCCTCCGCCTGTCACTGCCGATTCGCTTGTCGCTGTCGAGCAACCTCGTCCCATTGGCGCCGCTGTTTCCGCAATGCGCAACGCTCGAGGATGACGTGGGCAATTCGGTCGCTCGACTTGCAGTACACAACTACGCTGAGTGGCGACCAATGCCGCGGCTCAGGTTGAGTGCTTTCAGTCAGCTGGGTTGTCCAATCGACGCCGGCCTAGGCGCCCTCATGCTCTATTCAGTTCCCCTCCAGGGCTCCACGTCACTTGCGTTCGCAACCGGAATGTACGGCGTGCCGGCCCAGTTTGACCTGTTCGGTGGGCTGCGCTCATCACTTCGGACTGGCTTGCGTGGCGCAGCCTCACCCATCTCGAGCGATGCCCGAGTCGATCTGACGTGGCAAGGCAACGATGGCAACGCCTACGGCATCGGCGTCGAGAGCGCGAGCTCCACCAGCAAGCGGCTCACATTCTCGAGCGGGTTTTGAACGCCGCTGCGCCGGCCTTTGATGGCAGAGCACGCCTCATCGCAGCAGCGGTGCTCGGTTTGGTCGTCATGGTCGCGATTTTTCAGCAAGCCGTCGCGCGCGATCTGCGCTTCGCGACACAATTCGCAGAAGTGCCGAGGCGGCTTCCTCTTGCGCTAGCCGTCCTCTTTCCGATCGGGTCCGTCGTCAGTCAGCTCGTCGTCTACACGCGGCTGGCTCGTACACTGGAGAGCCGAAAAATAGGAGTGGCACTGGCTGCGCTGGGTACGTTGCTCGTAGGAGCAGCGATATGCATCGCGTTCAATCTCGTGTCGGCACTCGCTTCAGGGACATTCGGGTATGGCACACCTCGACTCCTCGTGAAGGGCTTGGTCGGAGGCATCGAGGTCTACGGGCTCTGGCTGTTGGCGCTGAAGTATCCGAAGCTCGTTGAGGACGTACGGGTGCAGGCCTTGGAGCTCGAGCACGTCCGCCAGGCCGCGGAGATTGCGCAGCTGCGCGAACACTTGCAACCGCACTTTCTCCGGAACACCTTGAATGCTGTTGCTGCGCTGGTTTCGGAAGAACCGGCGGAGGCCAGAAACTT